>Ga0272441_10009721_pt1 | contig 14769 bp, 9 predicted proteins | sample SSMProp6N_FD_193582 | JGI IMG/M metagenome (GOLD analysis project Ga0272441, IMG submission 193582) | Marine sediment archaeal communities from Little Sippewissett salt marsh, Falmouth, MA, United States - SSM-Prop-6N | ecosystem: Environmental > Aquatic > Marine > Wetlands > Sediment ... | reverse complement strand
CCGATTTCGGCCAGGTGGAAGCCGATCCGTCCACTCTGAACCTGACCGCTTATGAAACGTTTTACGAAGAAAAACGCCCGTTTTTCCTGGAAGGCGAAAATATATTTGATTTTCATCTGAACGGCGACCGGGTGTTCTACAGCCGGCGAATCGGTCATCGCCCTTCATATGAACCGGATCTGGATGATAATGAATACTCTAAACTGCCCGAAGTTTCGACAATATTGAATGCCGTAAAATTATCCGGCAAGTCGAAAAATGGTTTGTCGGTGGGTATTCTGCAAAGTATTACTTCAAAGGAGACCGGTGAAATACAAACTCCGTCGGGTATACGGGAGCAAACGGTGGAACCCATGTCCAACTATTTTGTAACCCGGATATTAAAGGATGTTGACAAAGGGAAAACATCTTTTGGGGGGATATTTACGTCGACCAACCGTTTTATCTCCGATTCACATTTGAATTATTTAGGAAAAAGCGCGTATACGGCCGGTTTGGATGTTACGCATTACTGGAAGGATAAAACCTATTATGTGGACGCGAAATCCATTTTCAGCCAGATCAATGGCGACACAGAGGCGATTTACGAAATACAGCAGAATTCCCGGCATTATTACCAACGGCCGGATACCGATTATCTGGAACTGGATTCCACCCGCACACATCTTGCCGGAACCGGCGGCCATGTTGAGATCGGTAAAGCGGGAAATGGGAAATGGCGGTACTCGGAACGGGTAAGCTGGAGGTCGCCCGGCCTCGATTTGAACGATCTCGGCTATATGAGAACCACGGACAAAATAAATCAACAGGCGAGATTATCTTATGTGGTACAAAAGCCCAATAAATTCTTTCGCAGCTATTCTATGAGTCTTACTCAATCTTTTGAATGGGACTTTGGCGGAAATCTGATGGAAAAAGAATTTAGTACCTTTAATAATTTTAATTTTATAAACAACTGGGTATTTCATTTCAGTTACTTTAAATCATTGGATGAAACGGATAATCGAAAATTGCGGGGCGGTCCGGCTATAAAATTGAAGGGCAGGAGTCATTACTCCATCGGTATACATTCCGATAGTCGTAAAAATTTTTATTATACATTCCATTCAACATATATTGATTATGATGATAATATTTCGTCTTATTTTCGACCATCTGTCGGAGTTTCTCTGCGTTTGGGTTCCCGGTTTAATTTTTCCTCCAATATTTCATACAAGGCGAACACCTATGATCTGCAATATGTATCGACTGAAACCTTCGACAACGAAAATCGTTATATCCTGGGCCGGATCGACCAGAAAACTGTCGATTTGACTTTCCGGGCGGATATTTGTTTAACCCCTGATTTTACCATACAATACTATGGCAGTCCCTATATTTCATCCGGAAAGTATTCATATTTTAAACGCATAACTAATCCTGTTGCCAATGACTATTATGACCGGTTCCATACCATGAGCGGGATGGAATTAGTCTATAACCGGAATGATAACAATTATGATGTAGATGAAGATCTGGACGGCTCGACGGATTATTCTTTCGACAGACCCGATTTTAATTTCCAGGAATTCCGTTCCAATCTGGTCCTGCGCTGGGAATATAAACCCGGCTCGACTTTTTATTTTGTCTGGACACACGGACGTACCGATCATGTAAATGAGAATGTGGTCTCAATTAACAAAAATTATGATAAATTGTTTGATATAAAACCACATAACGTATTTATGGTCAAATTCAATTACTGGTTTACCATTTGATCATGTCTCAAGTGTCCGGGGCCACCCGGTCACATCGATCCTTCGCTTTTCATATTTAAAATTTTTGTAGCATAATATCGTTATTTGTTTTATTTTTTGGAATAATTATATTGGACTTGTAATTCAGGACAAAAAGATGTGTCCGTTATGCGGGCGCCGGTGAATTCTGTCAAGGGGTAAGAATATGTGTAAAAAAGATCTGTTTGTGTTCTTTTTATTGTTTTTTATAACTTTATCCGCCTTTGGCGAAATTGACACAAAGGGCTGGTTCGTTTTTGACAATAAAGATGATCTTACACCATCCGTTATAGACATGTCGGACTGGCTGGACACGCCCTCGGGGAAACATGGCTTTGTAAAGATAAAAAAGGATATGTTCGTTTTTGAGGACGACACCCCGGTTAAGTTCTGGGGGGTGAATATCTGCAGCGGTCTGCCCTATGTTGAAAATGATAAAGCCGAACAGTGGGTTACCTACCTGGCCAAATATGGGGTAAATGCCGTTCGTTTTCACAAGTTTACCCGTCCCGCCTTAACCGGTCTTGTTTCCACCCAACCGGATTCGTCCATGTTTGACCGCTTTGATTATTTTCAGGCAAAGCTGCGGGAAAAGGGTATTTATTACGGATGGTCGCATATATACGGTCATAAGCCCAAACCGGGGGACAGGCACAGGTTGTTGAATTATGATGAGATAGCGAATTTTAAAGTTCCCTGGGCGCATCTCAACGGCGCGACATCCGGGCTTGTCAACTTTGCCGAGGATCTGCAGGACCTGAATATCGAGTTGACGGTGAACATGCTCATTCACCGTAATCCTTATACCGGCCTGCGCTATGCGGACGATCCGGCTCTGAATTTTATCGAACTGCAAAACGAAGATAATATTTTCTGGGGCGCCATTGAAAAAACCCTTGACCAGACGCCGACTTACCGGGCTTTACTGAACAAAAAATTCTGCGGCTGGCTCAGAAATAAATACGGTACCAATGAAGCGTTACAACGGGTTTGGGGCGCAAACGCCTTTGAGCCGGGTGAACATCTGGATAAGAATAATATATATCCCAAACCCAATCACGGATTGTTCGATTGGGAATATGAACAGGCGCGAAAAGAAGACCGGCCGGTCAGGCAGGTTTTTCTGGACAGGGCGGAATTCCTTTTTGACGAGCAGATCGGATTTTACAACCGGTTTGTAAAGGCAATCCGGGAAACCGGGTATAAAGGCCCGGTCGTGGGTTCGTGCTGGCAGGCGGGCAGTGGCATTACCCATTTTTACAATCTGTACGCCGATTTTCTGACCGGGTTTATAGACCGGCATAATTATTTCGGCGGCGGCACGGGTCATCAGCTCAAACCCGGGCCGGTAAAAAATAGGGCCCTGGTCTCCAAACCCGGTTCCGGTCTGCTGAGCGCGGGAATGCAGAATGTCGTCGACAGACCCTTCGCCTTTTCCGAATGGATGAGCCTTGTCCCCAATGAATGGACCGCCGAAGCCGCTCCTCTTATAGCTGTTTACGGCATGGGGCTGCAGGGCTGGGACGCCTCTTACGCCTTTGCGTCGAACAATCCCGGAATCACATCAACTGTACAGGCGCATAACCACGGCGTTTATAACGCGGATTCGCCGCTGCATATCGCGCTGTACCCGGCGCTCGCGCGTATGATTTACAGGCGGGATGTGAAACAGGGTGAGGTCGTTGCCTGCCGCAATCTATCCCATGCGGAACTGAAAACCGGTAGTATCGGATTCCGGCAGACCGTTGTTCAGGACTACGATGAGAAAAGTTTTTCCGGCGATGTTCCTTCCGAAGCGCTGGCAGCCGGGCGGGTGTTGATCGGCTTTACGGAAAAACCGGAACAACAACAATTATCCGGTCTCGATCCACTTTGGGACAGGGATGGCAAAATTATCCGATCCCCAACAAAACAGTTAACCTGGAATTATGAAAATAACGGATATTTTACGGTCAATACGCCGGGAACGAAGGGACTGGTTGGATTTTCGGAAGGTCAAGAGCTGGATTTGGATAATGTCAGGATAACAGTTAAAACACAGTTCGCGGTTGTATTGGTGACAAGTCTCGATAAAGAGCAGCCGATCGAAACGGCCAAAAGTCTCCTGGTGACCACAGTGGCCCGCGCCCGGAATACCGGCATGAGATATGATGAAAACAAGTCCCAACTGCTTGATATTGGCAAAGCCCCGGTTTTGATGGAACCTGTAAAAGTCGATCTGAGAATCGACCGGCCGGGTCAACCCGATGTGTACGTACTTGATCCTACCGGTAAACGGACCGGTGAAAAAATCAAACAGACAGGTGACACAATAAAACTTGATAGCGGCTTGTACAAAACTATTTATTATGAAATTAATTACAGCGCCGGAGAAAAATAAGCCGAAACCGGTGTGTTTAAAAATATATCATAAATAAATAAAGGTGTTTGGTCATGAAATCTATAAGCAGTCGAAGAAGTTTTATGAAAAGAATGCTGGCGGCGGGCGGAACCTTTTTATATTGCGCAGGCACAAGATCTACATGGTCGGCAGAACCAACCGAAACGTTTTACAGCGCGTTTATGAAACCGCCGTCATCGGCACGACCGTTTTACCGATGGTGGTGGAACGGCAACCGTATCACCGCCGGTGAGATCCGGCGTGAACTCTTATTGATGAAGCAAAAAGGCGCCGGCGGCGTTGAGATCAATCCCATTTCTCTGGATGTGGAACTGTATGACAATCCGCCGGGTGTACCGCTGGATTGGTTGAGTGACGAATGGAATCAAATGGTCAAAGTGTGTCTTGAAGAAGCCGGAAAGCTGGATATGGTTGTGGATATGATCGTCGGGACCGGCTGGCCGTTTGGCGGACAATTCCTCGAACCCGAAGAGACTATCCAGGGTGTGGAACTGGAAGTCAGGGAGGCCAAAGGCCCCGGGACGCACCGGACCCGAATAGATATCCCGAAAGATAATAACCATAAATTGATGCAGTTGAAACTATTTCCCGCCACGGTAACCTCGCTGGATGAGGCTGTTGATGTAACGGACAAGCTCGCTGACGACGGTACCCTTGTGCTGGAACTGCCATCGGGCGATTTTCAGTTATACATTCTCACCTGGCGCAACCGGTTCCGTGATGTGCTGCACGGCGCTCCAGGCGCGGATGGCCCGGTGCTGGATCATTTTAACAGGTCGGCGGTCGAAAAATACCTGAACCGGATGTCCGGCGCCCTCAATCCCGTACTGGGGGGCGACCTGGGCAAACACATCCGATCAATGTTTTGTGACAGTATTGAACTGGAAGGCGCCAACTGGACCGGCGATCTTACGGATGAATTTGAAAAGCGCCGCAAATACCGTCTTGAACCTTATTTACCGCTGGTCCTGAACCGCGAGGCAAAACTTGACGGTGAATTTGCCGATACGGTACGGCGTGTTCGCTACGATATGAGTAAAACCCTGGCCGAGCTGTTTTCGGAACGGTTTATTGTACCCTTTCACGAATGGTGCCGGCGGAACAATACTCTAAGCCGTTACCAGGCATACGGTCATCCCTGGTTGTATACGGACCTGCTGGACGGCTACCTGGTGCCGGATATTCCTGAGAGCGACCAGTGGCTATACAACCGTGGCTGGGTACACCGGGCAGTGATCGACGACATCCGCTATGCCATCTGGAACAAGTATGCGTCATCGGCCGGTCACCTGGCCGGGCGAAAGATCGTGAGCTGTGAAGCCATGACCAATACAAGAGGAGTGTTTCGCGCCTCCCTGGAGTATATCAAACAGGCCACGGACCTGAATATTATCTGCGGGATCAATCATCTGGTGTTGCACGGTTTTAACTATTCGCCGCCCGAAGCCGGTTTCCCGGGCTGGATCCGTTACGGCACCTATTTTAACGAAAATAATCCCTGGTGGCCCTACGCAAGATACTGGTTTGATTACGCCGCCCGGCTGAGTTATGTTTTCCAGGAATCACAACCGGTGTCGCAGATCGCAATACTGGGCAACACACCGGACAAATGGTCCGATTACGGCCTGGACCGTAATCCATGGAATAACCAGCCCCATTACCTGCATCAGTTGTGGCAGGCGCTGAATCATTACGGTTATCTGACGGATTATGTGAACGCGACAATTCTGGAAAACGCGGAATTCAAATACGGGGAAATTTTATACGGTCCCATGTCTTATAAGCTGTTGCTTGTGACCAATATGGAATCGATTGAATTGAAAACCGCCGAAGCGCTGGATTTGTATATTGGGCAGGGCGGAAAGATCGTATTTATCGGCAGCACGCCGGAACGGTCACCGGGACTGGCGAATTCTTGGCATAATAAAGGTGTAAACCGCGTCATCCAGCGGATCGTTAAAGGTTCCCCCGAACAGGTCACCTTTATTAATGGACCTGATAAAGATAAAGTGATCGAGTGGACATTGAAGCTGATACAAAACACCACACTTTTGCCTGACGTGTACATTTCCAATCCGGATGAAAAACTTTTTTTCAATCATCAGAAAGCTGGAGAACGGGATATCTTTTTTCTGAGTAATATGAAACGGGATAAAATTCTGGAGTTCGACGCCAGCTTTCCCACCGGCAATAAAACGCCCTGGAAATGGGACGCGGAAACGGGCAAACGGTTTCCCTTAAAACACGGTATGTTGAAAGACACGCTGCATGTCCGGTTGTCGCCCCTGGAATCCGTTCTATATGTATTTGAACCGGACAAAACAGGCGAGCCGGAACCGGAATATCGGGCAGACCGGAAACAGGTCTATACCGTAAGCGGGCCCTGGAAGGTGTCTTTTGAGCACGTGAACGGAAAGAAATTGAAGCGGCAATTCGATACTCTCACGGACTTTTCCCGGCTGCCGGGATTGGAAAATTTTTCCGGCACCGCTTTATATACCTGTAACTTAACCGCACCGCTATCCGGCAGGGTATTACTGGATTTGGGTGAGGTGAAGGAAATCGCTGAAGTTATTCTAAACGGTGAAAGGCTTGGCGTAAAGTGGTGGGGCAAACGTGAATTCGTTATTGAGGACCTGCCCGCCGGGAAAAAGCACAAACTGGAGATCAGGGTCACCAATTTGCTGTTTAATTATTGTTTGTCCCTGAAGGATAACAAAGCCGCGCAAAACTGGGTAAACCGGGACAGGGTAAAAGAACCTGTACCGTCCGGTTTACTTGGACCGGTGCGTATTTACGCTATGAAAGATTGATGATATTCAGATAATTTGTCAAGTAACCGGCGTTTTGAATTATCTATTCGAATAATATGCATTTACATGCCCCGCGTTTGAAATGTTGTAAAACGGCCAATAAAATTGTAAATGAAAAGTTTCTGCATTTAATCAAAGGAGCCGATATCAAAATTACCGGAACATTTTTAGACGAGATCAGTCACGACATCCCGCACCAGAACTGGGGAAAAGAGGAATGGGACCGGGATTTCGCGGCCATGCGGGCCATGGGCATCGACACGGTGATCCTCATCCGCTGTGGTTACCGGCGCTGGATGACCTGGCCGTCCAAAGTCCTTTCAAAACAGGAGGACGGGTACCCGCCGCCGCTCGATCTGGTAAATCTGTTTTTGTTGTTGAGTGAAAAATATAATATGAGTTTTTATTTTGGCCTTTATGATTCGGGACGGTACTGGAACAGGGGTGAATACGGCAAAGAAGTCGACATTAACATTCAGGTCATTGATGAGGTGTGGGAAAAATACGGTTCCCGTAAAGCCTTTAAGGGCTGGTATCTGTCCCAGGAGGTGAGCCGCAAAACCGGGTACATAATCGATCTGTACGCCAGGATGGGTCGCTATTGCAAAGAGGTGTCGGGCGGCCTGCCGACCTTAATTTCACCGTATATCGACGGGCTCAAGAATGTATCATCGGCGGATGCCGACCTGAAAAAGTCTATGGGTGTAACGCCCGAACAACATGAAAAAGAATGGACCGATATTCTGGCGGGCATTCGCGATGCCGTGGATATCGTGGCCTTTCAGGATGGACATGTTGATTTTTTCGAGCTTGCGGATTATCTTGATATTAATAAACATTTGGCCGAAAAATACGGCTTAAGGTGCTGGAGCAATTGTGAGTCGTTTGACAGGGATATGCCGATCAAGTTTTTACCCATTAAATGGGAAAAATTATTGTTAAAATTGCGGGCCGCGGAAAAGGCCGGTATAAAAAAAGCGATCACCTTTGAGTTTTCCCATTTTATGAGCCCTAATTCCTGCTATCCGCAGGCCGGTCATCTGTACAACCGCTATTGTGATTATTTTGGGATCAAAACGGGAGAATAATACTGAAAAAAAGATACAAACAACTGGCCCTGTTATATAAAAATGCCCTGCTGAACGAAGTCATCCCGTTCTGGGAAAAGTATTCAATCGATAAAGAATACGGAGGATATTTCACCTGCCTGGACCGGGAGGGCAATGTTTACGATACGGACAAGTTCATCTGGCTGCAGGCCCGGCAAGTGTGGACATTTTCCATGCTTTATGAACGTGTTCGGCAAAAGGAAGAGTGGTTGCAAATCGCCCGCGGCGGCGTTGAGTTTTTGACAAAATACGGTATGGATGATCAGGGGAACTGGTATTTTTCACTGGACCGGCAGGGCAGGCCGCTGGTCCAGCCTTATAACATTTTTTCCGATTGCTTCGCGGCGATGGCGTTGGCCCGGTATTCCAAAGTGGCCGGGGACAGTAGCGCGGCCAACCTGGCCAAAAAAACATTTAAAAATATATTGAAACGGCAATCAAATCCAAAGGGAGGGTACAACAAAATAGTCCCCGGCACGCGCCCGCTCATTAATTTTGCGTTGCCGATGATCCTGTGTAATCTAACCCTGGAACTTGAGCATCTGCTTGAATCCCGGATTGTTGAGCAGACCATTAACGATTGTGTCCACCAGGTCATGGAATTATTTTATAAACCGGACCACCGGTTGATTTTTGAAAATATATCCCCCGACGGTTCCTTGTCGGACAGTTTTGACGGCAGGCTCATCAATCCCGGGCACGGCATTGAAGCGATGTGGTTCATCATGGATATAGCCAAAAGGCGGGGTCAAAAGCAACTGCTGGAAAAGGCAGTACAGATCGTGCTGGATATTATCGAATTTGGCTGGGATGAGCAATACGGCGGCATTTATTATTTTCTCGACGCGCGGGGCCATCCGCCGCAGCAGCTCGAATGGGACCGGAAATTATGGTGGGTTCATCTGGAAACGCTGGTCGCGCTGGCCAAAGGCTATGAACTGACCGGCCGGGATGATGTCTGGCAAAAGTATGAACTGGTACACGATTACGCCTGGTATCATTTTCCGGACCCGGAATTCGGAGAATGGTACGGATATTTGAACAGACAGGGTGAGGTGTCTCTGCCGTTAAAAGGCGGTAAATGGAAGGGTTGTTTTCATGTGCCGCGGGCGCTGTATCAATGCCGGGTTTGTTTTGAAAAGTTGAATAACAATTGAGGTTTGTATGTTTGGGAAACAAACGGAAACAGTGAGAAAAATTTCCACCGATCTGGCCCGGACCGGCGTGCGGCGCGGCGGTATTCTTATGGTGCATTCGTCCCTCAGGTCTATGGGGCATGTCCCCGGCGGCCCGGAGACGGTTATTCTGGGCTTGCTGGAAGCGCTTGGCCCGGATGGCACCCTTCTTTTACCGGCGTTATCCTATGAGACCGTGACAACAGATAATCCCGTCTTTGATATCGCCAAAACGCCGACATGTGTCGGCGCCATTACGGAATACTTTCGCAAGCGGGTCGGCACCATCCGGAGTATGCATCCAACACATTCCGTGTGCGGAGTGGGACGGTTGGCGCAGGAGATCCTTGAAAAACATATTTTTGATACGACCCCGTGCGGGCCCAATTCCCCTTTTTCGCAACTCCGGGACCGGAACGGTCAAATATTGATGCTCGGCTGTGGCCTGAAACCGAATACCTCCATGCACGGCATTGAGGAACTGGTCCGGACCCCGTACTTATTCGACCCTGAAATGACTTTTCAGTTGATTGACGGCAACGGCGTTTCCATTAATAAAGTATACCGGCCGCATAATTTTAAGGGCTGGGAACAACGCTACGACCGTGTGGAAAAAATTCTGGATGCCGCCGGACTGAAAAAAGGCAACGTTTTAAAAGCGCCATCACAGTTAATCGAGGCAAAATTATTATGGGAAAAGTCCCTTGTTGCATTACGGGATAATCATTTGTATTTTGTGGATAGAAGATAATAGGAGAGTGAATAAAATGCAAAATAAAACCAGACGGCAATTTTTTAAAACAATGGGGGCATTGACAGCAACGGGTTTGGGTACGGCATTGTTTTGCAAATCCGGGGCGCGGAACAGTGAACCATTGCGCAATGTTATCTGCATCATTGGCGACGATCACGCGGCAAATGTTTTGGGATGTTACGGCAACAAGGTCGTCAGAACCCCGAACCTTGACCGCATGGCTTCCCGCGGCGTACGGTTTACCCATGCCTATGCCAACGCGCCGTTGTGCAGCGCGTCGCGCCAGTCGTTATTGACCGGAAAATATCCGCACGCCTGCGGCGTTACATTGCTGAGAACGTCATTCCCCGGTGAACAAACAACGATCGCGGAGCATTTGCAGCAATATGGTTTCAGGACCGGGATTATCGGAAAAACGCATTTTAACAACGACCTGCCACACGGATTTCAAACGCGGGTTGATACCCGGGAATACCGGAAACATCTTGAAGAAAATCCGCCTGAAAAACCGCCCGCCAACCTTGAAACAAGACCGCCGTGGAAACCGTTCCGCGATCCGGCGTCAATCTGGCTGAACGCGGACGGACGGCCCTCGCAATATTATGATAAAGACGATTTGGGCACTTTTCTGGCCAATAAAGCGGTCGAATTCATCGATAGCAACAAAGACAACCGTTTTTGTCTCTGGGTGGGCTTTCATGAACCGCATTCGCCGTTTAACTTTCCGGTGGAATACGCCGGCAAATATAAACCGGAGGACATGCCCCTTCCCGCCGGGAGTAACGAAGACGATCGCTGGATCCCGGCGATTTTCAGGGACCTTTCGGATGAAAAAAAACGCGGTATCATTGCCTCTTATTATACATCGGTCGAGTACCTGGATAAAAATGTGGGTCTGATCCTGGATGAACTGGAACGAACGGGCCTGGACAAAAACACGCTGGTCATCTATATAGGAGACCAGGGCTATTTACTGGGTCATCATAAACGGTTCGAAAAACACATGATGTGGGAAGAAGCGATCCGTTCGCCGTTGATTATGCAGGCGGGAGGCCGGTTCGGCGAAGGACGTTCCGTTGAGGCTTTGACGGAATTTGTTGATCTGACCCCGACTATACTGCAGACGCTTGGTATAGAGCCCATGACACAGATCCAGGGTGAAAGTTTGATGCCCGTTTTACAGGGAGAAACAACCGAACATAAGGATATTGTATTTTCCGAATTTTTGGCCGACAACAAAGCCATGATTCGAACCAGTGAGTGGAAATATATTTTTACCAGCGGCAAGCGTGACCTGGGACAGGGTTACGCGACCGGATACCCCCCGTCCGGGATATTACACCGCTTGTACAATGTTTTAAACGATCCGGAAGAAACAACCAATGTGGCCGGCAGGGCGGAGAATAAAACGGTCCTCGAATCTTTACAAAAACAGATGATAAAATTGTTTATAGAAACGCATCCAAAAGCCGGTCAGCTCCCGGAAGGTCTGTCTGTTGATCAGCAACTGGTCTGGTTTTGCGAACCACCGGATGAAAACGCAAACCTTGACGCAAAGTAATACGTGAAAAAATCGTGGCACGCGGATAATTCAAACGGAAGATAGTTGTTCTAATATAAGGAAACGGAAAGTGGAAAATATTGATTATGTTATTGTCGTTGTCTTTATGCTGTTCCTGTTCTGGGCCGGTTCCATCTTTTACCGATGGGTTGGGACCCCTGACGATTTTTATGTGGCGGGGCGGCAATTGACGCCGTTCATATTGGCCGCCACCATTGCGGCCACCAATGTGAATCTTTATAGTTTTATCGGGCAGTCCGGTGTAGCCTATGAAAGCGGAATTTCAATCATCTGGCAGACCTGGACCGGTAACATGGCGCTGGTGTTTTCCGGTTTGTTTGTTATTCCGATATTCCGGCGTCTTCGCATCCGAACCATTCCGGAATTTCTGGAAATGCGATATAACGGCGCCGTGCGGTATCTGGTGGGTATTCTCTGGATATTCAGACTGGCCTTCTGGCTGGGAGTCGTGTTGTACACGGCGGTAGTCGCCGCGCAGACACTGACCGGCATTCACTCTTTTACGTTGTGGGTGATCGTATTCAGCGTGATCACGATCATCTATACCATGCTTGGCGGTATGTGGTCCGTGGCATTAACGGATACACTGCAGTTTATATTTATGCTGGCCAGCGCGTTGATCGTGCTGCCGCTGGTAATGGCGGCCGTCGGCTGGTGGCCGGGACTGGTGGAAAAACTACCCGAAACCCATTTACAACTGATCACCCAGACCGGCAAGTACAACTGGAAATTTGTGCTGGCCATCTGGTTTCTGGGAATTCAGTGGGCCTGTGTTGACCAGGGTTTGCTGCAGCGGGCGTTCGGCGGCGCAAATACAAAAACCGTTGCCAAAGGTCTTGTGCTGGCCGGAATTATAACCACCCCTTTTGCGCTATTGTGGAACATTCCGGGTCTGGCCGCGTCGCATCTTTTTCCAAATTTGGCGAACCCGGATTCGGCCGTTCCCAATGTGCTGGTGACCTATGTGCCGACAGTTGTTCTCGGATTCGTGTTTTGCGGGTTGCTGGCCGCGCAAATGTCCACGATAAGCGCCAACCTGAATTCCGTAGCGACATTATATACAAATGATATTTACACCAGGATATTGAATAAAAAAGCAAGCAACAATGATATCCTCCGCGTTGCCCGGTGGATGACGATAGCAACGGGTGTTTTTATGATCGGTTTTTCATACATGGTGCCCTTGCTTGGCGGCGCTGTGGATGCTTACCTCACCGTCATCGGCATCATGGATATGCCGTTATTTGTGGTTGCTGTTTTTTACGGTTTGTTATGGAAACGGACGAACTGGCAGGGAGCCATGGCGGGATATCTTGCCGGCGCCATTGCCGGCAGCTGGGCCAAATTTGGTCTGGGCGCTGATCCGAGTACGGCCACTTTTTACAGCGCCGGCGCCGCTCTGCTTGTATGCCCCCTGGCAAGTATTCTATCCACACCGGTGCAAAAAGTTTCAATTGATCATATATGGAGGATGAGAACCGTTTCCGAAGAAGAGACCAAAAGCGGTTCCGTCTATCATCTGTTGCCGGTATCCATACCCGGAAAAGTTTTTCTCGGCGTGTTTTTTGCTGGATTGCTGGTATTCCTGTCAGGCATTTATCTTGGCAGCCAGGGACTCCCGCACGCGGGACTGGTATCTGTAACAGGTGTAATTATCTATTTCGCCGGCGGACTGTTACGTTTGTCGTATGATTGATTTTTTGTACTTATTATTGGAGAAATTATGTATTTTGACTGGGTAACATGGAGTATTTGGCTGTTGGGATTTGTCATTCTTGTGGTTTGGATTGTCATTCCGGTACGGGAATTTAAACAAATGATGAATGCCAGGAAAAAGGGTGAAAATAAACGTGTTAATAATGAGAATGTGTAAAAATGATTTTGAATGACCTGAACGAATTAACAATATCCGCGCCCGGACGTATATGCCTGTTTGGCGAACATCAGGATTATCTGGGCCTGCCGGTTATTACGGCGGCCATAAACCTGCGAATTTCCATTCACGGTTCACCCAGAAATGACCGGAAATTTGTCCTATCCATGCCGGACATCGGGGATGAGGAAATTATTGATCCGGCAATGCCGGTTTTATATGATAAGGAACGGGATTATTTTAAAAGCTCACTTAATGTATTAAAACGCCATGGTGTAAAATTCAACAATGGCTATGATTGCACGATTACCGGCAACATACCCATCAATTCGGGAACGTCGAGCTCTTCGGCATTGATCGTCGCCTGGATCAAGTTTTTACTGACCGTGGCATCGGACAGCAGGGTTAATGATCCATATAACATTGCCCGGCTGGCGCACGAGGCGGAGGTGCTCGAGTTCAACGAACCCGGCGGGATGATGGACCATTTCGCGTGCAGTTTCGGTTCGATTTTGTACATCGATTTCAGCAAACCGGATGGTTACGAGCCGGTTAATACAAAGCCGGGTAAATTCGTGCTGGGAGATTCAATGCAGCCCAAGGATACAAAAGGGATTTTGCACAGGGTCAAAGATGGAACATTGAACGCGTTATCGTTATTACAGCGTAAAGATCAGCATGTAAATATTCATACAATAGATCTAAAACTTTTAGAGCGTTTTAAAAAGTTACTCAATAGTGATCAATATAATTTACTTTTTGCCAATATTAACAATCGTGAATTTACACAACAGGCAAGGGCGGAACTGAGCAAGGATACAATTGATCATGAAAAGCTCGGGCAGCTTTTGAATTTACATCAGACCGAGCTGCGGGAACGGTTAAAAATATCCACCCCCAAAATAGATAATATGATCGATATGGCCCAAAAAGCCGGAGCGCTGGGCGCGAAAATAAACGGCTCGGGCGGCGGCGGATGTATGTTTGCGTACGCGCCGGATACATATGAACAGGTTGCCGGGGCTATTTTAAAAGCCGGCGGCAGGCCATATATTATTGATGTTGGCAGGGGGGTGTCTGTTGATAAATTGCAACAATAAAAAATTAACTTATATAGTATAGGAGAAGTAAAATGCCAAACCCCAAAGAATCGACAAACAAGAATTATAATCGCAGAGATTTTCTCAAGGTCGGGGCGGCAGTGCCTTTGAGCGCCGCTCTGAGCGGTGTAAGCCGGGCAGAGGATGCCGAAATCCCAAAAGAAGCTCCTGTCCCGTTTTCAGTTAA
>Ga0272441_10009720_pt1 | contig 14770 bp, 14 predicted proteins | sample SSMProp6N_FD_193582 | JGI IMG/M metagenome (GOLD analysis project Ga0272441, IMG submission 193582) | Marine sediment archaeal communities from Little Sippewissett salt marsh, Falmouth, MA, United States - SSM-Prop-6N | ecosystem: Environmental > Aquatic > Marine > Wetlands > Sediment ... | reverse complement strand
TCAGGAATACTGTAGATCAGGCTGACATGAAGATGCCTCTATTAAAGTAAACATTTCAGGATTGCATAAAACTCAGGTACTTGTTTAAACCCTTTTCAGGGTTCTGGTATTCACCTCGGTATTCTTCTGGCAGCAACCCAGCCAATTGATACATAAGCTCATCGAGCATCTCTTCTCGCACGTCGCGGGTAACTCTTTCCCCATGCGAATCGAGGCGAAATGGTATACCTACATCGATATGGACAGATGTGCGCCTAAATTTTTGAATATTCTCCCGGAACTTCTCGCCACCGTAATATACAATCGGCAGCAAAGGCGCGCCGCTCTTCAACGCCAACATCACCACCCCCGGCTTTCCTTGTTGTAGCCTCCCGTCGCGGCTGCGTGTTCCTTCAGGTGCAACCGCCACAATCTTCCCCTGATCGAGTATATCAAGCGCCTTCCGCAATGCAGTTACATCAACTTCTTCTCTGCGAATCGGAATCGCCTCCAAAATGTTAAACAAGTAGGCCATGATCGGATTATCCCAGGTCTCCACTTTGGCAAATCCGGTCACCACCCTTGGGTAGACGCGCGGGTACATAATAAGCAGATCGAGGAAATTGACATGGTTGGCGATGATAATAAATGGACCTTTATCCGGTATGCGATCCAGCGTTCTAGCATCAACCCGACAGGTTATGTTTGTGAATGCTTTGAAAGCAAAGTTTACTGCAGCAAGTTTAAAATTCGGCATGATGACCACTACTTCTGCGTGACGATCTTCAGCATCCCCGGATGCATTGTCATTGACAATCGATCACCATCTGTGCAGAGTGTCTCTCCATCAGCATGTGCGGGCAAAGTTCCTTGAAGAGCAGTTACGGAGATCGATTCCGTGCGCGCCATGCGGATAGCAGGATGTGACGCCTGGGTTCCCTGCATGAAACGCAGGATTAATGCGAATATCGTTGCTTTTCCCACCTCCTCCGCAATACACACATCAAACTGCCCATCGTCGTTCTCCCCTTCCGGCGCCATCATAAATCCTCCGCCCATGCGGCGGCCATTCATGATTGATACCATCAATGCCGGAACTTCAATCGTCTCTTTATCATATTCAATGCGAACCGTAGGTGCCTTGTAGTATAAAAACATTGTTTTCAGGGCCGCGACAACATAGCAAAGATATCCTGATAATCGTTTCATTTTCAAAGCCTCAAAACCAACAACGGCGTCAAATCCAATACCCACCCCATTCCCGAAATACCGTCCGTCCGGAAACAAACCGCCAGTGACACAGCCCACATCTATTGTCCGTTGATGGTCATCACACAAGGTTTCGCAGCCCTCTTTTATCCCACCGGGAACATTCATCCCGAAGGCGAAATCGTTACCGCGTCCGACACCGACAACTCCCATAACTGCCGATCCCTCACCAGCATTCTTCGCCTGCATCAAGCCATTTAGCACTTCGTTTGCTGTACCATCGCCGCCGACGGCCACCACATATTCGCACCCCTCACGAACAGCCGAGCGCGCCAATTCCGCTGCGTGCCAAGGTTTCGTAGTGAGTTCAAGGTCGTAATCAAGACCGGCCATCGACAATTCCTGTCGTAGTGTCGGTATCGCTTCTGCGCCCGCCCCTCGTCCGGATATTGGATTTACGATCAATCTATATTTTGCCATTACCTGCCTCGTTTGAATTTAAGATAGTTTACTTCTCTTCTAGCCAATAAACACCTAATTTGGGACCGGGATGGAGATTATCGCAATCTGCTGCGCATACGTGGATAACTTGTCGCGCGTCCATGGAGGAGACAACCCTTCTGCCTGCAGCATCTTGGCGACCATGCGCGGATGACGTGAAAGTCGTAACTCAAGAAAATCAGTGATTTTCTCGGGATCACTGATCGTTTCTGCCACGGCCTCAAACTGATAACCTCCAACTTGAACACTAACTCGAGGATCAGCAAGGATATTTTGATACCAATCTGCCTTTTCGCCGCGCATCGAACCAATGAATAACCGGTCATGGTCTCTCTCGAATTGAAGTGGTGTGATGCGTTGTTTTCCAGTCTTTCGACCACGTGTGGCAAGCAAAAGAATCAATCGCCCGATAATACCACCCAATCCGACAGCATAAACCACCCGTGGAGGGAACCGTAAAAAACGCAAGATGAATTTTGGAAGCCTTTGCAAACGCGTCATATCTGACACATCATCGTCAATTCAATAATCTCGATCTGCCAACCACTACTCCACCTCAAGGCTGATTAATTCCTGATAGGAGATTGGCTTCTTGCCATGGCCCGAGTAAATCCACTCCGGCTGTGCCGACTTTACTCGATTGATGCTCTCCTGGATGGACGACCAATCCTCTGCGAAAAGACGTTGTACATGCGGCTTTCCACCAGTCGATAATAAGTCGCCAACAAATGCGTATTTCCCTTCCACGATCAAACTGGACGAACCCATGGTGTGCCCCGGGGTATGCAACACCAAGGCGTCTAGTCCATAATCGCTCAGCGGATCGCCATCTTTCAAGACAACATCAGGCTTGGTAGGCTCCAATGGTATCAATCGTTCAGCCAATGGCATGAACGAACTCACAAACCGCCCCCGTCCACGCGGTTCACCGAGAGGTGATTCCCCTCGCGACATCGCATCTTCATCTGCGTGGTGAATTGCGATCGGTGCATTCGTGATTCGTCGCAGTTCAGCGGCGCTACCGTAATGATCGATATGCGCATGCGTGATATATATTAACCGCAGTTCTCTCTGGCCCAATGCAGCCATTTTTCGCAAGACCCGTTTTGCGTAACCCGGCATTCCTGCGTCAACCAGAATTATGCCTCGGTCAAATGAAAGCAGATAAGCTTGAACCATTCCCAGGGAGAGACTGTGGATTTCCAGCATGATTAGAAACGATATTTTCGCGAGCGCATGTAGAGCGCCTGACGGCGTTCCTCTGCCGGGGGTTGCCGAATAAAGACCATCAGAATTAGAGTCAGTACAACTCCCAATACGAAACCACCAATATGAGCGAAGAATGCGACGCTGCCTCCGGTGGAAGTAACCGCCCCGAGGGAGAAAAATCCATTAAACAACTGCAGTACAAACCACAACGCCAGAACCGACCATGCTGGCCATTCCGATAATCTCGAAAACAATCCCAAGGGAACGATGCCCTGGACTCTCACGCCAGGGAATAATACAAGGTAACTGCCCAACACCCCGGCGATGGCGCCACTGGCACCGACGAGAGGTATGGTCGACGTTGGATTGATTATTACCTGTGCAAACGCTGCTGTGTAACCGCTGGCAAAATAGAGAAACAGGAAAACCAGCTTCCCCAAGCGATCTTCGACGTTGTCTCCAAAAAGGTATAAGTAGAGCATATTGCCGAGAAGATGTGCCCATCCGCCATGGAAAAACATGCTGCGTATGATATCCAAGGATGACTCGAATGCGAAGGGTGCTGCGGAAATATTTGATGGCACGACGGAAAGATCCATGAACATCGATTGCAATTCACTTTTCGGTATGCCGTCCTGCCACAAGAAAACCAGTACGTTCAATGCGATCAATGCATAGGTGAGAATCGGAAAACGACGGGTGGGATTAATATCGCGTAAAGGAAGCATTATAGACCTCGTATCACGTTCTTGAATCTTGGCGGCACCGATCCAACCATGACAGGAAATTTCCCACGTTCACCATACCATTTTAACCGACGCCTTCCACAACAAACAGCCCTGGCTTGCGGATTCAGACTTCAATCAGACAAGGCGGCACACCAAACCTTTCAAGTATCGCCCTTCGGGAAAATGGAGGGCCACCGGGTGATCCTGCGGCTGGCTTAACCAACCCGTGATTTTCGCCGTAACACCTGCATCGAGCGCCGCGCCGGCAACGATCTGCTGGAACAACATCGGTGACACGCCGCCGGAGCAGGAAAAGGTGATCAGCGCCCCGCTCTCACGCAAGAGCTTGAATGCCAGAATGTTGATATCCTTATATGCCCGCGCAGCCCTTTCTTTTGTCGAAGCCGTCGGCGCAAATCTTGGCGGATCGAGGACGATGACATCAAAGGATGAATCCTGATCTCGCAGCGATCGCAACTCCGTGAACACATCGCCCCGAATCCATTCGCACCGATCAGGGTAGGCACCATTTATATTCACATTTCGACGGGCAAGTTCCAATGCGTTTTCCGAGGAGTCAATCGAAACCACATGTTTCGCATTGCCTGCCAACGCGGCAAGTGTGAAACCACCAGTGTAACAAAAACAATCAAGTACCTCTTTGCCGTTCACGAGCGAACGCACGATCTTCCGGTTCTCTCGTTGGTCCAGGTAGAAGCCTGTCTTTTGACCCTGACGAACATCAACATACAATTTCAGTCCATACTCGTGGATGAGTATCTCTTCATCCACTTCATCTCCAGAGACGTGAAGCGCGCGCCGCGTCAATCCTTCCTTGATACGCACTTCACTGTCCGAACGCTCGTAAATTGTCCTGCAATTGCCAGTGGATGCCAAAATCGAGAGGATCGATTCCCGCCAGTATTCGACCCCGGTTGTCAAGAGTTGAACGACGCGCACATCTGCATAGCGATCGACGATCAAACCCGGCAGTCCGTCCGACTCGGCGTGGATTTCCCGGTACGCATTAACTTCTGGCTCATCGTGCAGGCCACAACGAGCACTAATGGCAATCTCAATTTGCTTCTCAAAAAAACCGTCATCGATGGCTTCATCCGCATCCCAAGTCCAAATCCGCACCCGAATACTGGAATGCGGGGAATAAGCCCCTCTGGCCAGCCAGGCACCGGTGTGATCCAGCACCTCGACCGTCTCGCCAGATTGCGGATTGCCATCAACGCGTTCGACCGCTCCGGAAAAAACCCAGGGATGTCGACGGTTCACAGATCGTTCACGACCGCGTTTTAATTGAATCGCTTTCATCGTTTATCAGACCAGGGAGACGGTTATCACAAATAGAACGTTTAGCGTTCCGATACGTTGCTTATCAAATTCAGCAAGCCATCTTCATTAAGGATGGATATCTCCAATGTCTCTGCTTTCTGCAGTTTCGATCCTGGAGAGTCACCCGCAACTACATATGACGTTCGTTTGCTTACGCTGCCGGTAACCTTGCCGCCATGATCCTCGATCAACGTCTTTGCTTCCTGCCGCGTCATCGTCGGCAGTGTGCCTGTTAGAACGAAAGTCAAACCAGCTAACACCTTTGGACTCGAAGCATCACCGGATTCAGCTTCCTGCGGCCAAACATTATTCCGTCTAAATTTAGCCAGTATCATTTGGTTCGATGGTGCCTGCATCCAATCGACAATCGCTGCGGCAATATTGGGCCCAATGCCTTCGACGCCTTCCAGCGCTTCGGTCTGGGTCTCAGAAAGAACATCCAAGTTGTTATATCGACGCGCCAGATCCGCAGCGACGACTTCACCAACGCCTCGGATTCCCAGGGCGTTGATCAAGCGAGCCAGCGACTGGCTTTTTGATTCCTCGATAGCTTCGAGTAAATTGTCGACCCGTCTTTCACCAAACCCTTCAAGTTTCAACAGGGCATCCCGATCCAAAGCGTACAAGTCGGCGACGTCCTTAATAAATCCCTTTTCGACCAACAAACTGGCAACTTTGATCCCCATACCTTCGATATCCATCGCACTTCTAGATACGAAGTGTTCCACATTGCGGATCAATTGTTCAGGACAGGCGGCATTGACGCAATATACTCCTACTTCACCTTCGACGCGCTCCAATTCAGTCCCGCAGGAAGGACAGCGGTTGGGGATTATGTAAGGTGCTTCCTCCCCACTGCGCGCATCGAGAACGGGCCCGATCACGTAGGGTATAACGTCACCGGCGCGCTTTAGCAGCACGCGATCGCCAATACGAATGTCCTTTTCCTCGATGAAATCGAAGTTATGTAACGTCGCCTGCTTTACAGTTACACCGCCAACTTCTACGGGGTCAAGAATGGCGAACGGGGTGATCACACCTGTTCGTCCCACATTAATGCCAATATCATCCAGCCTCGTTGTAACAATTTGCGCCGGGAATTTAAAGGCAATCGCGCCTCGCGGATCCTTGCCAACGACACCCAAATTTTCAGACAAGTTTAAATCATCGAGCTTGATCACCACGCCATCTGCTTCATATGGCATGCTGTCACGCATCTGCACCATATCCTCTGCGGTCGAGATGGCTTCTTCAATATCTTCACACAGCGAGAGATACTCAACCACCGGGAAACCCAATTCCCCAAGCAGTTCCAGTGCCCCGGATTGCGTCTCCGCGATGGCCCCATCCATTTCTACGATAGCATAGCACCGTAGACTGATAGGCCGCTTTGCTGTGAGGCCTGAGTCCAGTTGTCGCAACGCGCCAGACACTGTGTTCCTGGGATTCACATACGTGCGGTCCCCGTCTTTCGCCAATCGTCGATTGAGTTCCTCGAAATCGGAGAGCAGAATAATCGCCTCTCCTCGAACGACCATATTTGCGGGGAAGTTTCCCTTGAAATCTGCGACCGGAATCCGGAGGGGCAAGCTTCGCACAGTTCGCAGGTTTGCTGTGATATCTTCGCCCGTCTCGCCGTCACCGCGTGTGGCACCGAGTGTGAATACGCCATCCTGATAATGCAAAACAACCGTTAAGCCGTCCAGTTTCGGCTCAACGGTAAAAGCTGCATGCTGCACGCGAGAATCCAGCTTTAGAATTCTTTCATACCAGGCGCGAACATCATCAACATCGAAAGCATTTCCGAGGCTGAGAATGGATCGAGGATGTGGAACACGTTGGAACCCCTCAGCCGGAGTCCCACCGACACGCTGTGTGGGTGAATCCGGGGATTTTAATTGCGGGTTTTTTTCTTCGAGATCTTTTAATTCCTTCAGCAACCTGTCGAATTCCGCATCGCTGATTATGGGAGAGTCAAGTACGTGATAGCGATAATTATGCTGCCTGATTTCTTCCTTGAGTTGCGCCACCCTCGTGCGGATCGATTCGTCCGTCATCGGTGAAATTCCTCTATTCTCCCAGGATCAGGAGGCTGGTTTCGGAGGAAGTTCATCCGGCCACATCGGCAAAAACATGAGCCACTCCCCAGGACGTTGGCGGATGTAATCCTCAATAACATTCGTGTAACGCTGGGCAAGATTGATAACATCGCGCTGACGGTTACCGGTAATTTCAGGTTCGAGGGGCGGCACGGCAACCGCGCGGTACTTGTTCGCGCCCTCAGTTTGTATCATCCCTACAAGTACCCGGGAATTGGTAGCAACAGCCAAGCGAGCAGGCCCCACAGGTAAGATCGCTTTCCGGCCGAAGAATACCAGTTCGTCACCACCCACGTCAGGTCGATCCACAGCCGTCATTGCCAAGCCGCCATTTCTGAGCCTGCGCATTGCTTGTTTAAGAGATTGGGGTGAAATGGGGGTTAAATTCAAACCAAATTTTTTCCGCACCGCATTATCGATATGTACCGCACCCTGAACATTGGCAAATGACAGTGCCTGTATAGGATATCCATGAACGCCCAATGCCAGGAGAATGATGTTGAAGCTGCTCATATGCGCACCAACGATCATCAACCCGCGCTTATCAGCTTGAGCTTGATCGAAATACTCGACAAGCTGGGGATCGATAGTAATAGATCCTTTCACAGCTTCCGGACCCGCATGCGTAGCCCGGTACCAATCTACATAGCCTCGAGCGGAATTCTGGATGACTTCGAATACAGCGTCATCAAGTTCTGGCGCATCGAAAGGCAAGCCACGCACAACAGCTTGATTCGAGCGAACGGCACGGATCATATCCGAATCCTTCTTGGCAACAATACGACGCGACATCCAATCCGCGAAGCGGTAAGCTTGTTCCCTATTGAGGACTTTTACGATGAGAAGTCCCAACATCGGAGCCATTCGGGTGCTTAGAAAAGAGATCAGGTTCATTGTTTATCCATCCAATGGTTCTATGAGAATAGTGTCGAAGATTAAATCAAAGTCATGATCATTCACATAATTATAACGTCTTCGTGCCAACATTAGCTCGACGCATGCGATAGGCGAATCCGACCATTTTTATAAAGCGCAGGGAGTCGTACCAGGGGTGGAAATAACTCTTTTTACCTGTTCCGTAGATCGTACGGATATCGACCCAATTCAATTGAAATCCCTGACAAACCGCCATAACAATCATCTCAACTTCCAACTCAAACCCTGTCGCCTGAAGATCCAGGGACTGCAGGAGTTTGCGGGAATGCAGCCGATATCCACATTGATTGTCGAGTATTCGCCGACCCAATACCAATGAAAGCAGGAACGAGCCAATTCGATTGGCAAAATTATTGGGAAAAGGCATTTGTCGGAAATCGCGCCGTCCAATGATTAAATCGGCCCCGGATTGTTCGTATGCTTCAAGGAACTTCGGGATCTCTTCCGGATCATGTTGCCCATCGGCATCCAGGGTGATGACGAGATCATATTGATTGTCAATCGCCCACTGGAAACCGGTGAGTAATGCAATCCCCTTACCCCGGTTCTCAGAATGACTGATCACGGTTGCACCCAAATCCTTGGCCAGCTGAGATGTAGCATCTGTGGATCCATCATCCACCACCAGGACAGGATAACGTCCTACTGTCGCAGAGACAATTGGTGCGATAAAATCAACCTCATTCCATGCTGGAACCAGGATCAACGCTTTCGTGATTACCAATGGAAACCGCCTATCGATGAGAGCCCGGATCGGGAGATCGGCATTCAAGCCCTTTCATTCTAGCGTAGTCGTGCGGCACGTCAAGCCCATAAAAAGTTTAAGCCGGTTAAGTCAAATCGATTGTCTATTGTCTCAAACCAAATGATTTGCTAGACTGTGACAAGGTATCGTTAATAGGGAGGCATGATGTCTTCAGGAAAGTTAATTGCATATATCGCTGCTGCAATACTAATCTTCTTCGGCGTCCTTTTCCTACTGGGATCAGGTGCCAGTTCTCAGGGTGTTCTCTGGATCATCATTGGTGTGATTCTCGTTGCTAGTGGATTCGGTTTGATCTGGTTCGCTGGACGTAAGGACGTTCAGAAAACCGAATTGATCCAGAAAATTGAACTTTCGGGGGATATCGAGCTAGAGACTCTCGCCTGTCAAAGTTGCGGCGGTACACTTACTTCCGACAACGTGAAAATGATGGCTGGCGCTCCGCTTGTCTCTTGTCCATATTGTGGTGCGAGTTACCAACTCAGTGAGGAACCGAAATGGTGATGTTCCTTTCCTTTTTTCATTTGTGAGGTGAATGGTATGCGACGTTTCCACGTGATCTTGCGCTTAAGCATTCTATTAGCCATTTTGCTCTTGCCGGTTTCTGGCCATGCGCAAACCTACTCCTTTAGCCTCGACAGCATGGATGTCGATGTCTTCTGGGAAGAAGATGGCAGCATGCGTCTCGAATATCTCATGGTTTTTACAAACGACACCCATGCATCACCGATCGACTACGTCGATGTTGGGCTGCCAACAGAAAACTACGACCTTTACAGCGCAGAGGCCAGCGTGGATGGACATGCGATCGGACACATCGCGCCATCAGCCTACGTGGAGTACGGCGTCGAATTGGGACTCGGCGCAAATGCGATTCAACCAGGCGAGACCGGCAGAGTCCATTTCACCATCGCCGGCATACGAGATGTACTCTATTACGATGATGACGACGGCGAATACGCCAGCGCTGTATTCGTGCCAACGTATTTTGACCGCGAATTTGTCCACGGCTCCACAGAACTTCTCGTGGTATTCCATCTGCCGCCCGGAGTCCAGCAAGATGAACCCCGTTGGCACAAATCACCCTCCGGATGGCCGTACGATAGTCCTTACGCGAACATCGATTCTAATGGCCGGGTCACCTACGCGTGGGAAAACCAGGATGCCAATGGGTACACAGACTACAAATTCGGAGCATCTTTCCCGCGCAAGTACGTTCCCGAGGGGTCGATTCTCACACCCAGCATCAGTTACCAACTGGGCATCTCCGAAGAATCCCTTATAGGAGGTTTGTGCTGCACCGGCGTCGTCCTCGTTTTCGGTGGCTTCATTGCACTGGCGGTCTTCTCTGCACGCCGTCGCAAACTCGCCTATCTGCCGCCCAAAATCGCGATCGAAGGTCATGGGATCAAACGCGGCCTAACGGCCATCGAGGCCGCAGTCTTGCTGGAAACCCCTCTCGATCGGGTTCTCACAATGATTCTCTTCTCCACGATCAAGAAAAACGCCTCACGCGTTGTAAAAGAAGATCCGCTCCAACTCGAACGCCTTACCCCTGAACCGGATGGTTTGCGACCTTACGAAGAAGAGTTTCTGAAGGCTATGATCGATGAAAAATCCAGCAAACGAAAATCAGCACTGCAGAAGTTGATGATTGAATTGGTTAAAACCGTTCAAAAGAAAATGAAAGGATTCAGCCTTAAGGAAAGTCGAGATTACTACAAATCCATCATGGAGAAAGCCTGGAAGCAGGTGGAACAAGCGGAAACACCCGAAGTTCGATCCCAACGCTTCGACGATGGACTCGAATGGACGATGCTCGATCGCGATTTCGATGACCGCACACAACGCACATTTCGCACAGGGCCTGTGTTTGTTCCGATGTGGTGGGGCCATTATCGGCCATCCTATCGACCATCTGTCCGAACTACAGGACGTGCGCCCGGGTCAGCACCTGGCCGAGGTATGACGCTGCCCAAATTGCCAGGATCGGAATTCGCAGCCTCGATCGTAAACGGTGTGCAGAACACAGCGAAGAACCTGGTCTCCAATGTCACTTCATTTACAGATGGTGTAACCAAAACGACCAATCCCCCGCCACCGCCTTCTCGCTCAACCCGCAGTTGGTCTTCCGGTGGTGGAGGAGGCAGCAGTTGCGCTTGTGCATGTGCCTGCGCAGGATGCGCCTGTGCGTGCGCCGGCGGCGGTAGATGAAATTTATTACACGCCCAGGCTCCAATAATGGAAGCGCCGATCTACAGCCCGGACTATATGACTACACGAATGTCGACGGCGAGGATCGAACGCAAATCCACCTGCGCGTTCATGACGACCTGAGCGGGTTGTTACTGATCAATGCCCTGCGTGCTTTCCACCTCAATCCCACGGCCACTTTCATGGCCTGGCTGCAGCTTGAAGGCTTCTCCCAAAACGCTGCAGTTGCTGCCGTACGCAAACGCTACCGTGTGAACAAACAACTTGCACTACGCGATTTCTGTGACGTGTGCGACTTGATCCAGGAGATCACGAATCCTAATGGTGCCTGTCCTGTTTGCGATCTCGAACTCGATTTACTCCCACCTTTCTCAGAAATCCCTTCTGCTCCCTATCGCATGGACCTGGCAATCACCTATCGCTGCAACGCCAATTGCGCCCATTGCTACAATGCCAGGCCACGGAATTATCCCGAACTTGATACGGCTACATGGAGAAAGATCATCGACCATGTCCATGCCCTCGGCATCCCTCATATTTGCTTTACCGGAGGTGAAGCCACGTTGCGAGACGACCTTCCCCAACTCGTCGCCGACGTGAGCGCAAACGGCCAGATCGCTGGATTGCTCACCAACGGCCGACGTCTGGCGGATCGCGCCTTCCTCCAAGAACTCGTGGATGCCGGTTTGGATCATGTACAGATCACACTCGAATCTCATCACGCCGAAGTCCATGACAGGATGGTGCGCGCCACAGGGGCCTGGCAGGACACCGTTACGGGGATCCGCAATGCCCTGGACCTGAATCTATACGTCATGACCAACACAACGCTTCTGGTGGACAACGCGTCCGAAATCGGCGAGACGATTGCCTTCCTTTCCGACTTGGGTGTTCCGACCATCGGCTGTAATGCGTTGATCCACGCCGGCCGAGGAAATGAAGTTGGTACAGGCATCCCGGAAGACCAACTTCCGCCCCTTCTCGAAGAAGTACGCCAACAGACACAAAGTTATGGTCAGCGTTTAATCTGGTACACCCCAACACAATACTGCCATTTCGATCCCATCCAGATGGAGCTTGGCGTCAAAGCATGCACAGCCGCAATGTATAACATGTGCATCGAGCCGGATGGCGCCGTGATCCCCTGTCAGTCTTTCTATCAACCACTGGGCAATATCATCTCCGATTCGTGGGAATCCATCTGGGAACACGATCTTGCCCTTTGGCTGCGCGAACGGCGTTATGCCCCGGATGAATGCCGGATGTGTGAAGTTTTCAATGAATGTGGCGGTGGATGTCCTCTGACGCTTCTCAATCAGGAACAATCGCCATTGCCGCATAATGTCGAAGTACCCTTCGTGTTCCAGAATCAAGAGACATGAAAGGAAAACGCCGATGAATTCGATCCTAACGCGTTTCTTTGCGCCCTCCATAATTCCCGAACCCCTCAAGCCAGGGCTCTATCACTGGAAGACTCCCGATGATGCCCCAGTTCAATATCGTTTACACCTGCGCATTGAAGATGAAGGTATAGGCGTAATGATCGTTAACGCGTCGACAGTTCTACATCTGAACAATACAGCCAGCGAACACGCATATATGCTTGTTCAAGGTTCCAGCGAAGAAGAAGCAGCCCAAAGCATCTCCGAACGTTACCGGGTTGGTCGAAAACGAGCACTTAAAGATCACCGCGAATTCCGGGACCAAATCGAAATCCTGGCCACGAACCCACAAGTTGACCCTGTTGTTTATCTCGATTTCGAGCGTCAGGAACCCCGCGATGAAACACCTTCATCTCCTTATCGTATGGATTTAGCTTTAACCTACCGTTGTGACCAAAGCGGTGCAGTTGATCCGCTTGCAAAGAGACGCGTAGATCGTGAACTAAACTCAGATGAATGGAATACGATTTTAGATACTATCTGGAAAGTCGGAGTACCTCATGTAACCTTTACAGGCGGCGAACCAACTCTCCGCGACGATCTACGCGAATTGATCGCCCACGCCGAAGAGCTCGGCCAAGTCACCGGCCTCCTGACGGATGGGAAACGCCTGGCGCAAGCAGCATACCTCGAAGAACTCGCCCAGGCCGGTCTGGATCACATCCTCGTGGCAATCGATCTCGCCGATCCGAAAAGCGAAACCGGGCTAAAAAATGCCCTCGCCTCGGAAGTCTACACCGCCGCGCACCTGACGATCACACCCGAGAACGCCGCTTCCCTGCATGAACACCTCAAACAGATTGCAAATCTCGGCGCTACGGCGATATCGCTTTCGGCTTCAGATCGTAGTGAGGCATTGGCAAGTGCGCTAAGCGAAGCCCGAGAGCATATCGCCATCCTCGGAATGGATTTGATCTGGGATCTTCCAGCACCCCACTCGTCAACCAACCCACTCGCTCTCGAATTGGGAATGCCATCTGAACTCATTGGACAAACAAGTCTTTATGTTGAACCAGATGGCGACGTCCTTCCTGCGCAGGGTTTCGAGAAAGCCATCGGCAATCTCCTGTCGGATTCCTTCGAGAGCATATGGCCGATTCAAACGTAGTCCGCCTGGCATGAAGCAAGATCTCGAATCCAACAACATCCATGATCGATACCAAACACAGGCAGGATGGACGGCTGCGATTCGCGCCCAGTGGTTCGACCGTCTGGCGCTGCAGCCCTCCCAACGCGTGCTTGAAGTCGGATCCGGCACCGGCGTTATCATCAGTGAGGTCGGCCTCATGCACAAGTGCCAAACCTTCGGGATCGATCTCGATCCGCAAGCCGTTCACTTTGCGCATACGGTCGATCCCGACACACGTTATTCGATTGGCGATGGTGCTCGTCTGCCCTACTCCACAGCGACATTCGATGCCGCCATTTGTCACTTTCTTCTTCTATGGCTTGAATCTCCCCACCAGGTCCTCGTTGAGATGAAACGCGTTACTCGACCTGGAGGTTGGCTGCTCGCCCTGGCAGAGCCGGACTACGGTGGGCGCATCGACTACCCGCCTGAGATTTCCGTCTTAGGCCAGCACCAGGAAGAGGCGCTGCGTCGACAGGGATGTGATACTCGAATTGGACGCAAACTGCGAGTGTTAATGAATAAACTAGATCTCGAGGATATCCGCGTTGGCATTCTGGGAGGCGACTGGGAAGAAAATTCGATAGAAGGGATGCAGAATGCCGAATGGCAGATGCTGACCCATGATCTCAAAGATACGATCCCATCGAACGAATTGCACCATTTGCATCAACTGGATCAAAACGCGTGGATCGAGGGCTCCCGCATTCTCTTCGTGCCGACTTTTTATGGAGGTGGACGAGTTCCACAATAGGCTACCGACCCTTTTATCCTATTTCCAGACAATCGTTCCTGGAGCGACATCCTCCGCAATTGTTCTCTGGTCTGTGCCGTCTGGCCGAACGATCTCCAAAGAACCTCCGCTCATGATGATATAGATCCATTCTCCGTCCGGGGACCAACCAGCTTCGAGTGACTCGCCTGGAAGGGATATAACCTCATTGAGAAGCGTCCCATCCGAGTTGAGAATGGATAGCGTTCGGGATTGTCACAGTAATGCGAGAAAGGTATTCCCATCCGGTGCCCATCGTACACCAAAGCGACTGTCCCATGCACCCCATCCATCCGCTTCCCCGAGTTTGGGAAGAAGTACAAATCTGTTCTGCGTTTTCTCACCCCCAGACAGCCTCGCGATGGTCATCGCCTGTTGATCCTGAGTCAATTCACCCTCGGATAAACTGAACGGAATCATAAAAAAAACGACGGCCAGCAACTTA
>Ga0272441_10009719_pt1 | contig 14772 bp, 8 predicted proteins | sample SSMProp6N_FD_193582 | JGI IMG/M metagenome (GOLD analysis project Ga0272441, IMG submission 193582) | Marine sediment archaeal communities from Little Sippewissett salt marsh, Falmouth, MA, United States - SSM-Prop-6N | ecosystem: Environmental > Aquatic > Marine > Wetlands > Sediment ... | reverse complement strand
GCGCCGTCATCTGACACCGCGTAGGATACTTGCGTCGGCAGGAAGACTCCGACTGTGACGGACTGCAAATAGCGGGAGCTCACCGACTTGATATCCATCGGTTCACCCAGGTCGATGGTCGCCACCAGGTCCGGGCCCTGCAGGCCGGTCCACGCAGGATGTCTGTGATCGGCCACGCCCAGTATCCCGTCTGTGAGTCCGCCTGGGCCGCCGCCCGGGTACTGGGGTGCAGGCGGCGTCTCCAGGGCCACGGGCTTGCCCACGGCCAGATGCTCCGCCAGCGGCGGCTCCTCCATCGCGTCACCCTCGGGGAACATGACTGGGAACAGACCCTCGAAATGTCGCTTCACCGTGCTTGCCGCGGTCAGCTCCCACAACGAGGTGTCCATCTGCCTGAGGCCCAGTGTGGCCACGATCCAGCCCTGGGTCCAGCCTGACTCGATGCTCCACACGCCCCAGCCCGCATCGGCATTGCTGCCCCAATACTCCCAGTTGTTGAACTCAAAGGCGCGGAACCACCCCCCGTCCAGCTCAGGGTGTCTTTCCGACTTGATCTGTATTCGGCACAGGAACTCCGCGAGCCTATCCTCGGCCCGTGAGTAGAGCTCTTCGCCGGTGGCCCTGGCCGCCTCGTGCAGGCCGATGAAGGCGAAGTTCGTGGTGTACAGCAAATCGCACAATGGGTCCCCGTTGGCCTGCATCAAGGTTGCCTCGTGCTTGCCGTAATCTTCGTTGGAGCGCGGGGGGCCATAGGCGCCCGTCTCGGGCGGCCCGAGCTGCTCGGCGATAGCCCCGCAAGGCGCCTGCAGGGCCAACAGGTCCTCGCCGATCCGACGCAGCCAAGCGCGGTGCTCCGCCGTATCATCCACCTGCACCAACCACGCCAGGGGCAGCAGCATGCGCGCCTTCTCCTGGGCGATCCCATTGGTCCATCGCCACTGATCCGGGTACGCCTGCATGGTCATGCGGATGGCCGTCTGCGCCTTGGTCAGGAATTGCTCATAGCCCGTCTGCCTGTAGGCCCACAGGTAGCATGCCCATAGATATGCCTGGTAGTGTGGCGCATAGCTGATTGTGAAGCCCTCGAAGTAGTGTTGCCAGCCGTTGGCCTCAAGATCCGGCTGGTCGATGCGGTTGGCCCGGAACCCGTAGCGTCCCGTGGTGCGCAGGTTCGCCAAAAGGCACTTCAACATGGCCTCATCCCAACGATCGACGTCCAGTAGGGCCGCGGTGGCCATGCTACCCAATAGCAGGCGCGCATTGTCGTCCCCGTAAAACGCCTTTTCCCAGGCCCAACTGCTGATGCCCCATGACACCAGACCGAAGGCCGGATGAGTGGCCTGAGCTCTCTGCCGCTTTTGCGCAATAGACTCGAAATACCAGTAGTCCAGGATATTGCCCGCCGTGGTCGACAAATTGCCGTCCCCGGAGATTCGTGCCGCGACCGCCAGGCCCATGGCCGCCTCAGCGTTGCAGTCGCCTCGCTTCACAGTGGCCTTCGGCTGGCTGCCATCGGCGCGGATGCGGGATGAGTAGCCCTCCTGTATTCCATGGGAGCCGTCACCCTCGGGGAGGCGCTCGGCCGCCTTCTGAAAAGAGACGACTTCCCCGGGCGCGGAGCTCGCGGCAAGCAGACCTGAGCGGCTAAACCACGCGGCCCCGCGAGCCACGGCCTGCCTTTGCACATCGGCCCCAAGAACCTCCGCAGGGCCGTACGTAGGTCTCACGGAGGCACGCCAATTGAGCGAGAACTCGCCCGCCTCGGGGCAGACCCACCTCAGGATACGGTGCCACACCGTCTGCCAGGCCGCGGCAGGCGCATAGCGCGCCGTGATAAACTGACTGAGCTTTGTCGTAGCCACAAGAAGGCCATGCTTTGGGTCCTCGAACACAGTCGGCCAGGACTCAGCGGGAAGGCCGTAGACGGCCTCGTTGAAGCCCGCGATGCGCGCCAGGCTCAAATGAACGGCCGCAGGAGGCGGGCTGACGGGCACGAAGTGGCACTCGTGCGCGCTCAGAATGCGTCCCTCGGGCAGCTCATCGCCGAAGAACGAGGAGCAGACCGCGACACGCTCCCAGTGGGCCACACGAGGGGACGCGATCTGCCTGTCGGGCAAGGACGCCGGGTATTCCACATAGACGCGCAAGCCCTTGGCCCTGGCCGAAGCGAACACGCTCGCAGCCACAGGGGTCGGCCGGTCTGGATATTGATGGGCGAGCAACAACACGCCCCCGCCTACCGAGGCAGCCTTGACGGCCTCACTGGCCCCGTCGTACCGTTCGCACTTCACTTGGCTGTCTGTGAGCGTGCGGTACAGATCATTCTCCGGGGCGCAGCACAACACGAAGCCCGGGGTGTCCGCGGATGCCGCAGGTGGACGCATCAGGCTCACCAGCATCAGGGTTGTCGTCAGGACGCGGCAGGCTGTCATCCATACCGGCCCCGTTTCAGTGAAGTGAGGGCAATTGCTTGTGCTATGCTTTCGTCGGGCCCTGGCGGGCACCTTCCCCCGATGATGCCGTGTGGCCATCGGGGTGATCTTCTGCAGGATACGGGCGACGCTTGCGCGAATAAGGTGAGCAGGCCTTGGGACGCCCTGCACGGGCTTGCCGGCGTTGGCGCGTGCGGTGGGGCCGACAGGCGTTGATGTGAGTTGAGTGCCGCGCGCGGGAGTGACCATCGCAACGCGCGTGAAAATGCCGAGAAAAAGTGAGTGACGGGGATTGACATGGGGCTGAGCTTGTGTCAATATTCACATAGAGTGAGACGCCTCCCAGTGTTGTGGTGGACCCTACGGCTGGCTCAACGTGGTATGGGCCGGCCTTCTATAACGCGCGGAGGCCAGTTTGAGCAAAATTTCACAAACTCCTCCCGGACACCCAGGTGAGACCTGATGGCGGATGTCACATTGACCATTGACGGCATACAACTGACCGTGCCTGAAGACACCACAATCATGCAGGCGGCAGACAGCATTGGCATCCACATACCCCGCCTATGCTACCACCCTGAGCTATCCATCGCCGGCGCTTGCCGCGTCTGCATCGTGGAGGTTGAGGGCGCCCGCAACCTGCCGGCCTCCTGCTGCTTCCCCGTAGCCGACGGAATGGTCGTCAAAACCCATACGCCCGAGGTGCTCAGGCTCCGAAGAGACATCGTCGAGCTCCTCATTGACAATCATCCCATGGACTGCAATAGCTGCGAGCGCGACGGCAACTGCGAACTGCAGCGCCTGGCGCAGTCGATGGGCATACGGGAGCGTTTGTTCGAGGGCGAGCGAAAACGCTACGCCAAGGACCTCACCGGCCCCTCGATCATCCGCGACCCGGAGAAGTGCGTGCTGTGTGGGCGCTGTGTGCGAGTGTGTGGCGAGATACAGGAGGTCGGAGCCATCGGGCAGGTTTTCCGCGGCTTCGACACCGTAGTCATGCCCGCTCACGATGCTCCGGCCGTCGAGACGGTCTGCATCAACTGCGGGCAGTGCGTCAACGTGTGTCCCACGGCGGCCTTCCTGGAAAACGACGAGACGGACGCGTTGCTCAGGGCCATCGAGGACCCTGAAATGATCGTCGTAGGGCAGATGGCGCCCTCGGTACGAGCGGCCATCGGAGAGACCGCGGACCTTGCCCCCGGCATCGCGATGGAGGGCGAGTGCTTCGCCGCCATGCGCCGCATGGGCATGGACTATGTCTTCGACACCCAGTTCGCGGCAGACCTGACCATCGTGGAGGAGGCCGCCGAGTTCGTGCGGCGCTTCACCGGCGATGGCCCAATCCCCAACATGACATCTTGCTGCCCCGGATGGGTCAAATACTGCGAGCAATTCCACCCGGACATGATTCAGTACCTTTCCTCGGCCAAGTCGCCCATGAGCATGCAAAGCCCACTGGTGAAGACCTATTGGGCCGAGCAGATGGGCGTCGACCCGGCAAAAGTCTATTCGATGGCCATCATGCCCTGCACGGCGAAGAAGTTCGAGGCCCGGCGGCCCGAACTGGACGTGAACGGAATGCCTGCCACCGACTGTGTGCTGACCACTCGCGAATTCGGCTGGCTGGCGAAGCACGTTGGGATCGACCTGGCCCACATCCGGCCGGAGGAGCCCGATTCGCCCATCGGCATGTCCACGGGGGCGGCAGCCCTCTTTGGAGCTACCGGTGGCGTCACAGAAGCCGCCCTGCGCACGGCCTACTGGATGATATTCGACAAAGAACTGCCGGAGGACGGCCTCGTCTTCGAGCAGACGCGAGGACTCGAGGGCGTCAGAGAAGCGTGGCTGGACCTTGAAGGCACCAAGCTGCACATCGCCATCGCCAGCGGTCTTGCCAATGCGAATAAGGTGCTGGATCGGCTCCGATCCGGAGAGGAGATCCACTGGATCGAGGTCATGGCCTGCCCGGGGGGCTGCATCGGGGGCGGCGGGCAGCCATACGCCGGCACCAACGCCATACCCCTGGACAAGGAGCTTCTGCGCATGCGCGCCCAGGCTCTGTACAACATCGACGACGAGAGAGCCATCCGCAAGTCGCACCTGAACCCGGAAATCCAGAAGCTGTACGACAGCTATCTTGGCGAGCCCCTGGGTGAGAAGTCCCATCACCTGCTGCACACGCACTACCACGCACGAGTGCCCATGGGCATTCGGCCGCAGGAGGCGCAAGTAGAATAATGCGTTACCAGCGTCAGATACTTGACACGCCCGAATGGTGGCAGCAGTTGGACGACTACATCCAGCAGCAGAAGGACAAGAACCCCGGGCATGTGCAAAGCGGGCTGATCCAAGTCCTGCACTATGTCCAGGACCGATTCGGCTATGTTCCTGAGAAGGCGACAAACCACGTGGCCCAGTCGCTGGGCGTGCCTACGGCCTATGTGGCCGGCGTGGCGAGCTTCTACTCATACTTCTCACTGGAGCCCAAGGGTTCGTACAACGTGAGCGTCTGCCTGGGTACCGCATGCTATGTGCGAGGCAGCCAGGCAGTGCTGGATGAGTTCCGCCGCCAACTTGACCTTGAGCCGGGACAAAGCACACCCGATGGGCTGTTCACGCTAATGGAGGCGCGGTGCCTTGGCGCCTGTGGGCAGGCCCCCGTGGTCATGGTCAACGACAAGATACACGCGAAAGTCTCACCGGACGATGTTGCCGACCTGATCGCTCAGTACACCGCCCAGGCCCATGACGAGTTGCAGCCGGCCGAGCACTAACGACATGGCCTGCGTGGCCGCCGCCACAGTGAACCACCGCCGCGCTGGCTGAACTGACGGACCAAGCCACGGGGTCGTTGTTGCCCTCCGATGCCGGAGGGTTCGGGAGCGGCCCGAACGCTACCGCCACACGCGACAGCCTATGGATCTGCCAGTAAGGCCCAAACTGCTTATCAGCTTCCTCGCCGTGGCGATCATCAGCGGCGTTCTGACGGTGCTGGCCGGTAGCGTGCTCATCAACGGCATGGTGATCGGTGAGGCACAGCGCCGCGTGGCGCTGGGGCTGAAGACGGCGGGGGCCATGCTGGCGAGCCGCACGGCCCAGGTCGAAGCTAGTTGCGTGGCCATCGCCGAATGGATGGGCCGCGACCCCAGTGCTTTCGAGCAAGGTGTCTCGGGGCCCTTGCTCAAGAAGGTGCGGGCCGCGACGGGGTACGACTTCCTGCAGGTGGTGGACTGCAATGGCATTGTGCTGCATACAGCGCGGGGCTCGGCTGTGGGCGCCAACAGCGAAAGCCCGGTGGTCCGCCAGGCCGTCGCCGGCGGTACGCCGGCCCGAGGCACCCGGGCAATCGGGTTGGCGGAACTGGCTCTGGAGAGCACTCAGTTGCGCGACAAGGCGTCTGTGCGTGTGGTGCCGACGCCTCGCGCGAAGCCCGGCGGCTCAAGCCGCTTGGATGATGCCCTGGTCGTCGAGGCGGCGGCGCCCATCATCGACGCCGGGGGGCGAGTCGTCGGCGCGGTCCGCGGCGGCGTCGTACTCAACGGCAACTTCGAGCTTGTCGACTCCATCCGCCGCAACATCTTCACCATCGAGACCTACGAAGGTAAGAACCTGGGCACCGTCACGATATTCCAGGACGATGTCCGCGTGGCAACAAACGTGATTGGGCCCAGTGGCGGCCGGGCCGTGGGAACCCGCGTCTCGGAGGAAGTCAACGATGTGGTACTGGGGGAGAAGGGCACCTGGATCGGCCCGGCCTTTGTCGTCGATAGCTGGTACATGTCGGCCTACGAGCCCATCGAGGACCCTGAGGGCACCACCATCGGCATCCTATACGTCGGGGTCCTCAAAGACCGTTACGATGACATGCGCCTGCAGGTGATCGGTACCTTTGCGGGCATCGCCTTACTCGCGGTGATAGTGGCCTTCGTCGTGGGCCGGTGGCGGGCAGAGAGAATTGCCGAGCCGATCAGCAGCCTCACCAGGGCCGCCACCGAAATCGAGCAGGGCAATCTGGAGTACCGCCTCCCCGCGCCGGTCAAGGCCCAGTACGACGAGATCAAACGCTTGACGGTCGTCTTCAACGACATGGCGACCTCCCTAGTGGAGCGCGATGAGCGGCTCAGGGAGAACCGCGATCAACTGGAGAGCACCGCCCGCGAGCTCGAGCGATGGAACCGGAACTACCTGGACACTCTGGAGTTCATCACCCACGAGTTGAAGAACCAGGTCGCGGCCATGAAGATCAATGTCCTGGCCGTCCGGGACGGCTACGTCGGGGAGTTGACCCCTGACCAGGAGGAAGCCCTCGACGATGTCGTGGCCGCGGTTAACCGCACCGAAGAGATGATCCTCAACTACTTGAACCTGTCCCGGATCGAGAAGGGCGAGCTTGAGGTCCGCGCGCGACCGGTGCAGATCGAAGTCGATGTAGTCCGGCCGGTCCTCAGGGAGCTTAAGGCCCGGTTTGACGAGAAGCAGATGTACGTCGAAGTCGACCTGGCGGATGACCTCATTGTGCGGGCCGACCCATCGCTGCTGCAGATCGTGTATGAGAATCTGCTGAGCAATGCGGCGAAGTACGGGCACGAGGGCGGGACCGTGCGGATATGGGGCGCCCGCGCCAAAGGATGGGTCGAACTGCACGTGTGGGACGAAGGCGTCGGCGTGCCGCCGGACCAGGTCGGCGAGTTGTTCGAGAAATTCTCGCGCCTGCAGCCGCCGGGGGAGCAGGAGCGCGGAACAGGCTTGGGCCTGTTCATCACCCGCGAGATCGTGCGCAAGCACGGCGGAGATATACTCGCGGAGAGTGAGCACGGCAAGTGGATCGACTTCGTCTTCACATTGCCCCGGCCCGACGTCGTCATCGGCCAGGATGATGAGTAGACCCAGCAGGCCCCGGCGACGTGCCGCGGGGGACGCAGACACGAGCCCACCCGACGCAGGCTGGCTGGGGCGGGGATCTTCTTGCCCGGAACCCGCGCCCGGCGCCAAACACATGTGATGCTCAGACAGCAGGCGACTGCCAAAGGTGCCGCCCGCACAACCGGAGTGAGACAACGATGAGCGACCGGCCCAGCAAAGTCCTGATCGTGGACGATGACGTCGATTTCATATCCGCCAACAAGGTCGCCCTCGAGGCCACCGGCTTCGAGGTGATATCCGCCACTGATTCGCGCACCGGCGTCGAACTGGCCGAAGCCGAAGGGCCTGATCTCATCCTTCTGGACCTGATGATGGAGCGTCTGTACTCAGGATTCTCCGTCGTCGAGGCCCTCCTGGCCCATGAGCAAACGGCACACATACCCATCATCATGGTCTCCGCCGTGACCACGGAAACGGGATTCCGGGTAGACGAGGGCGGCAAGACCCCCGAATGGCTGAAGGTCGTTGAGTTCGTCAACAAACCCATCGACCCCGTGGAACTCGCCCGCAAGGTAGCAAGCATCCTCGAGGAGCAGAATTGAGGCGCAGGTACAATGCCAGTCCTGGAAAACTACCAGCAGATCGCTAATGCAGCAACTCCTGTCGTGCAGCTTCAGCCCGACCACACACAGATACTGGTGGGGATCGCCACCTGTGCCATAGCCGCCGGGGCCGACGAAACCATGGCGGCGCTCGGTGAGGCCCTCGGGCAGGCCGATCTGAGTGACGCGGTGAGTGTCTGCCGCGTAGGCTGCGTCGGCCGGTGCAACTTCGAGCCTCTTGTCGAGGTCCGCCAGCCTGGTGAGCCGCCCAGGATGTACGCCATGGTCACCCCCCAGATGGCCGCCGAGATCGTTCAGCGAGACCTGGTGGGCGGCGAGCCAATCACCGAGTGGCTTGTGGACAAGGGCCGGCGGCCCCAGGACGATCCCCACGCGGAAGATACACCCGAGATCATCAACCGCTTCACACGCGATTGGCAGCATCTTGACTTCTTCCGCCGGCAGTTGCGCATAGCTCTGCGCAACGTCGGCCGTGTCGATCCGGAATCCGTCGACGACTACCTGGGTGTGGGCGGCTATGGCGCCTTGGCCAAGGTCCTGGGCGAGATGACCGCCGCGGACGTTATCGAGACCATCAAGGCCTCGGGATTGCGCGGGCGGGGTGGCGCCGGCTTCCCTACAGGACTGAAATGGGAATTCACGGCCAAGGCCGACGGCGACCAGAAGTTCGTCATCTGCAACGCAGACGAGGGCGATCCGGGAGCATTCATGGACCGCAGTACCCTCGAGGGTGACCCTCACTCGGTGCTCGAGGCCATGGTGATCGCGGGCTATGCCATCGGCGCCGGCCAGGGGTACGTGTACGTCCGCGCTGAGTACCCTCTGGCCATCAAGCGCCTCGAGATCGCCATTGATGCGGCGCGCCAGAAGGGCTTCTTGGGCCAAGACATCCTGGGCTCGGGTTTTGACTTTGACATCGAGTTGCGGCTGGGCGCCGGGGCTTTTGTGTGCGGCGAGGAAACCGCGCTGATGGCCTCGATCGAGGGCAAGCGTGGCATGCCACGGCCAAGACCTCCATATCCGGCGCAGAGCGGGCTGTGGGGCAAGCCCACGGTCATCAACAACGTCGAGACGCTCGCAAGCATCGCCGCCATCATCTCCCTGGGCGCGGAACGCTTCGCATCCATCGGCACCGAGAAGTCCAAGGGCACGAAGGTGTTCGCCTTGGCCGGCAACGTGCAGCAGACCGGCCTGGTCGAGGTGCCCATGGGGATCAGCCTGCGCGAGATCATCTTCGACATCGGCGGGGGCATCCCGGACGGTCGCCAGTTCAAGGCCGCCCAGACCGGTGGGCCATCCGGGGGCTGCCTGCCGGCGGACTACCTGGACACACCCATTGATTACGATTCCCTGCGTGAGGCCGGCTCCATCATGGGCTCGGGCGGCCTCATCGTCATGGACGACTCCAACTGCATGGTGGACATCGCCAAGTTCTTTCTCAACTTCACCCAAGATGAGAGTTGTGGCAAGTGCACACCATGCCGCGAGGGCACCAAGCGAATGCTCGAGACCCTCACCCGCATCTGCAGTGGCGCCGGCGAGGAGCGCGACATCGAGCGTCTCAGCAGACTTGCCGCCGTATGCAGCAGGGGAGCCCTGTGTGGGCTGGGTCAGACCGCGCCGAATCCGGTCACCAGCACCTTGCGACATTTCCGCGACGAATACGATGCGCACATCCGAGACCGTGCGTGCCCGGCACATGTCTGCACCGACTTGGTGAGCTACGCCATTGACCCGGAGAAGTGTGTCGGTTGCGGGTTGTGCAAGCGGGCCTGTCCGGTCCAGTGCATTGAGGGCGCCCCGCGACAGCCTCACGTCATCGACACCGACCGCTGCGTGCGCTGCGGCGCCTGCTTCAAGGCATGTAAGTTCGACGCCGTGGTGCGTGATTAGCGGGTTGAGGGCTCGGTTCACTACTGTATAATATGGGCGCTGGGCTTGCCGCAGAATGCGCCGGCACGTGGCAGACCCATCGACGCCCCGGTGTGGCGGCGGCCGTCTGAAGGTACGGCACGGTACGCGGCTGATCCCGCGAGCCATCGCGTGGGGCGGGCCGCACGAGTGGCCGAAGGAGACCGTTCGAGACCGCAACGCATTTCTCAGAGGGCGGCAAGGGCCACTCAGGGCCGGCTGTTGGGTGCGGGCCCGGACGGACGCGGCCTCTCGCAACGAGGCTCAAAAAGCGCTCGTGGCCCCGGCAGGCCCGTCCAATGGCGGGGGAGCATCCTTCCGAGGCGAACTCCCGTCTAGTGACTGCAGTAGCACTCGCAGACCGCCGCCGCTTCCGGACTGTCCGGCATCGGCGGCGAACGCACTTAATAGCGCGATGTCTGGAGCGTCGTGATTCATGAGGTCGCCGGAAGAGGGTGCATGGGACGCCGGGGCGGTGTCCGCCGATGGGCGGCCCAGGGCGCCACAGCGACGACGACACGAGCCCGGGTATCACACTGTGCTCGTGGTCGATGATGAAATCGGCATTCGCAAGGGCTGTCAGCGCGTCTTGCAGGCCGAAGGTCATCGCGTGCTCCTGGCGGAGACCGGCGAGCAGGCGGTCGAGCAGCTTGCCGCCGACCCCGACACCGATTTGGCTCTGGTAGACCTCAAGATGCCCGGCATGGACGGCCTGGAGTTCCTTGCGCGCGCCAGGGATGTCGCCCCGGAGACCGTCTGCGTGGTCATCACGGCGTATGCCACTCTGGAAACCGCCGTCGAAGCCACAAAGCGGGGCGCCTACGACTTCCTCACCAAGCCCTTCACTCCCGACGAACTGCTCCGCGTCGTCAACAAGGCGCTCGAACGCTGCCATCTGATGCGAGAGCGCAACCACTTGCAGGCCGAGCGGGAGCTACGGCTGCTCGAGTTGGCCACCGAGCAGACGCGTCTGCGCACCGTCATCAATTCCATGGCCGACGGTGTGCTGGTATGCAACGCCGATGGCGAGCTGGTGCTGTACAACCCCGCGGCGCTGCGTGTGCTGCCGCACCTGTTGGGCAATGAAGATGTCGTGGGTCTTGAGCAGGTGCTTGAGCCCGCGGAGTTGCTCGAGATGATCAAGGGCGCCTCTGAGGACCACAACCGCCTGTCCAGAGAGATCGAGTTGACACGCCCTCCGGGAGCGGTCTGGATGCTCGCGGAGGTGGCGCCGGTGGTCGATGAGCGCTCCGGGCGCTTCCTGGGCACCGTTACCGTGCTAAGAGACATCACAGGGCTCAAGCGCGTCGAACAGGTGAAGGCCCAGTTCGTCAACATGGTGGCCCACGAGCTGCGGGCGCCGTTGGCGGCCGTCAGCGGTTACCTGTCTGTCATGCTTGAGGGAATGGTGGCCGACCCGGACAAGCAGCATGAGATGCTGGACCGCTCAAATCAGCGCATCAAAGCCCTCCTCGACCTCGTGAGCGACCTGCTCGACGTCTCGAGAATGGAGGCGGGAACCGTACGGCGCGAAATAACGGCTCAGAGCATCCCGGAGATCATCGGCGAAGTCGTGGCGCTCATGGAGCCGCTGGCCAAGGAGAAGGGCGTTGCCATCGAGGTGTCAACGCCAACCTGTCTGCCCACGGTCGAAGCGGACCGCGAGGAGCTCATCAGACTGCTCAATAACCTGGTGAGCAACGCCATCAAGTACAACCAGGACGGCGGCACGGCCACTGTATCGGCCGGGCAAGAGGGCCACTATGTAAGAATCGGTGTATCCGACACCGGTGTGGGCATCAGCGACGACGGGCTCCAGCGGCTGTTCAGCGAGTTCTTCCGTGAGAAGCGCCCCGAAACGGCCTACGTGACCGGCACCGGGCTGGGGCTGAGCATCGTCAAACGCATCGTCGACTTCTATCACGGACGTATCGAGGCCGATTCGGCCCTTGGTGAGGGCTCGACCTTCACCGTGTGGCTCCCCTTCCGCTTCGAGGCGGAGGCGGCCGACGACGCCGAGCCAATGGCCAGCGGGGCCCACGGGGGCTAGTCGAGCGGCCGAGACGGCAATTCGACGCCGCAACATGGGGCTGATCGGGGCCATGCAGTCGCGCGGGGCCGTCGCCCAACACGTCCCCCCCCGCTCCGGCAGGCCCTGTAGCCCGCCACCACTTGCCCCTTAGTTTCACTACAGCCAGACCCCCAGCGGTGACCATCAATGACCCTCGCCGAAATTGCACAGCTCATCCAGGCCCGGGGCGATGAGGCACGCCATCTCAGGGACCGGGCCGACAAGATCACGCGCCGGCAGTTCGGCGACGGCGTGTACGTGCGTGGCATCATCGAGTTCTCGAGCTACTGCTCGTGTAATTGCTGCTATTGCGGCCTGAGGGCCGACAATTCCGCCCTCACACGGTATCGGCTGACGCCGGAGCAGGTGGCGCAGGCGGCGCGCGAGGTCGAGACCATGGGCGTGGGGACTGTCGTTCTGCAGTCGGGTGAGGACCCCTGGTGGACGGCTGACAGACTTGCCCGACTGATCGCTGAGATCAAACAGACAACATCCCTTGCCGTCACGCTGTCTGTGGGAGAGCGAGAGCGTTGGGAGTACGCTGTGTGGCGTGATGCCGGCGCCGACAGGTATCTGCTCAGACACGAGACGATCGATCCCGAGTTGTACGCCCGCATGCACCCGGGCGCCTCCCAGGAACACAGAATCGCCTGCCTTGAGGCCCTTGCGGAATTGGGCTACCAGGTGGGCGCGGGCTCCCTCGTCGGCCTGCCGGGACAGACCGTCGAGTCCCTGGCCGAAGACCTGCTGTTCATGAAGCGCATGAACCTGCACATGGGGGGGATTGGCCCCGTTGTCCCGCATCCGGGTACCCCCCTGGGCGCCACGCCCCCGGGATCCACCGAGACGGCTGTCAATATGATGGCGTTGCTACGCATCCTGATTCCCGACATCATGTTGCCCGCCACTACCTCGCTGGAGACGTCGATGTCGGGGGGCCGTCTGGCCGGGCTGCACAGTGGGGCGAACGTCATCATGCCGAACCTCACGCCTCGCTCAGTCGCCGCCGGCTACGAGATCTACCCGGGCAAGAGAGCGCCGGGGCTGTCGTTGAAGTCGGAGCTGCAAACCGCGCGCGAGGTGATCGCCGCTGCGGGCCGGCACATCGCCGACGGCCCCGGGCACAGCCCTAGATGCGCCGCCTGCGGCGGATAGCGCGCCATGGACTCGCCGCCACTGCCCAAGCCCCCAGAGACAGTGTCGCCACAACCGTCCGCCGATTGCGTCCGCGGCGACTCGGTGCTATCCTGCACTCCTGTCCTGAATCGAGCCACCCCAGCGAACCGGAGAGAGCTACAGATGAGCAGCCAACCATTGACCGCGGTCATCATCGGGGCGGGACACAGGTCATTGCTGTACGCCTCGTATGCCAAGAGCCATCCGGAGAAGCTGCGCATTGTGGGCGTGGCTGAGCCGGACGAGGTACGACGGCAGAAGGCGGCCTGCCTTTACGACATCCCGCCCGAGCACCGGTACCGAACCGCCGAGGAGCTTGCGCAACTGCCCAAGATCGCCGATGTGGCCATCAACGGCACCATGGATCGCCAGCACGTGCCTACCACACTGCCCCTGTTGCAGGCCGGATACCACGTGCTTCTGGAGAAGCCCATCTGCCCCACGCGGGACGAGTTGCTGGCCTTGCTGGACGCCACCATCCGCGCGGACCGCAAGCTGATGATTGGGCACGTCTTGCGCTACGCCCCCTTCTACGTCGAGATCAAACGGCGCGTCGCCGACGGGCAGATAGGACAGATCATCAGCCTGCAGACGGCCGAGAACGTGAGCTACCACCATATGGCCACGGCCTTCGTGCGGGGCAAGTGGAACCGCCGCGATGCGTCGAACCCCATGCTCCTGGCCAAGTGCTGCCATGACCTGGACATTCTGTGCTGGATGAAAAGCGGCGTAGGACCCCGGAGTGTTGCCAGCTTTGGAGCGCGGACGCTTTTCACCGAGAGCAGGGCCCCCCAGGGCTCCGGCACCCGGTGTCTGGTCGATTGCTCCATTGAGCCGCAATGCCCCTATTCGGCGCGCAAGCACTACATCGAGCAGGGCCTGTGGCCGACTTACGCCTGGGAGTGTCTCGAGCACATCGAGAACCCCTCCCTGCAGGACAAGCTGCAGTCCCTGCGCACTGATAACCCATACGGCCGATGTGTGTGGCGGTGCGACAATGATGTCGCGGACCACCAGGCAGTTGTCATCGACTTCGCCGACGGGGCCGTCGCCACACACAATATGAATACCGGAACGGCTCGCCCATGCCGCAGCATCCACCTGCTGGGAACCGAAGGTGAGATTCAGGGCACCCTCGAGGAGGGCCGCTTCGTCCTGCGCCGACCCGACGCCCGCAAGGGGCATGAGTTCTCACACGAGACCGTCGATCTGAACGTCTCCGGCGAGATGCACGGTGGGGGAGACCTGCGGCTGGTGCAGGACTTCATCAGTGTCGTACGCGGTGAAGAGCCGTCCATCTCGAGCACTACCATCATGGACTCGGTTAACGGGCACCTGATCGCCTTCGCGGCCGATGAGGCGATGCGAAGCGGAGGGTGCGTATCCATCCGGGCCGACCGGGGGTAGATGGGCCATGCGGTGGCACGGTTCGGCGCCGCCTCGCGGCTCCGCAGATAGCGCGGGAAAACTATATAATGGTGTGATAGAATATCTCCGGCACAGACCGCATATGCCGGCCGGCGGAGGGCGAACGGTCCACAGGATTGGAGGGCGCGCAAGTGGCCACCGACTACCGCACTGAGAGCGACATGCTGGGGCAGATGCGGGTGCCCGCTGAGGCCTACTGGGGGATCAACGTCGCGCGCGCCGTGGAGAACTTCCCCCTCCTGCGCCGGCCGATCCACCCCGAACTAGT
>Ga0272441_10009717_pt1 | contig 14777 bp, 9 predicted proteins | sample SSMProp6N_FD_193582 | JGI IMG/M metagenome (GOLD analysis project Ga0272441, IMG submission 193582) | Marine sediment archaeal communities from Little Sippewissett salt marsh, Falmouth, MA, United States - SSM-Prop-6N | ecosystem: Environmental > Aquatic > Marine > Wetlands > Sediment ... | reverse complement strand
CATCACCCCCCAAACGCCCCCCAAACGCCCCCCAAACGCCCCTTCAAGTACCTCCCAGCAAGCACCCCACCCCCATCCCGTTTCTTAGGAGCCGTCGAGTAATCACGAACCACGACAGGGCCGAACGGCTCGCGGGGACGCTCGCCCCACCTTGCTTCAACTCGCTCGCGGCGGGCTATCGCCAAGGGTGACCAGCACCGGTAGCCTTAAGGTGAACGCCGTGGCACGTAGCCCCGCCGGCTACCTTTCGCTCAAGACCTTGGCCACCTCAGGCGCAGACACGCGCTCCATCGTGGGCAGGTTGCCCACAAGCGGGCGGACATAGTTCTTGAACGCTTCGGTCACGCCGTTGCCCTGCTCGTTGATGAATGCGTCCGCCATGACTGTAGCGTGGCGGGCGACGGTCTCCAGTGGCGTCAGGAAGTACTCGACCGAATAATCGCCAATGCGCCGGATGGCCACGGAGCCGTCCAGATTGTGCCAGATCGCGAACTGCGCCGCCTTCTCCCCCACTTCCCGCGCCTCGAACTGATCCACTTCGCTGACGCAGCCCAGGAAGCTCCGCTGCAGATAGCCTAGGGTATCCGCCCGCACCCGCCCGACCGCGAACTCGCTCTTGACCCAGTCGCTGAGCAAGTCGCCCAGCGCACCCGTGCCAGAGAGCTGCACATTGCCGTGAGCGTCTTTCTCGCCGCCGGTGAACTCCTGGATAATGGGTTTCCCTTCAGGCGTCACAACGCCCTCTGAGGCCGCCACGACACAGCGGCCGTGCTCCTTCAACACAGCGGCGACGTCCGCAAGGAACTTCTCCTTCACCATCGGCCGCTCTGGAAGGTAGATGAGATGGGGGCCGTCATCAGGAAACTTCTTCGCCAGGCACGAGGCCGCCGTCAGGAACCCCGCGTGGCGTCCCATAACCACGCCGATATAGACCCCCGGAATGGCCCGGTTGTCCAGGTTCACGCCGGCAAACGCCTGCGCCACGAACTTCGCCGCAGAGCCGTACCCGGGGCAATGATCCGTAACCTTGAGATCGTTGTCGATCGTCTTGGGAATGTGGATGACGCGCAGTTCGTAGCCGGCCTTGTCGGACTCCTCATTGACGATGCGGCACGTGTCGGCGCTGTCATTCCCACCGATGTAGAAGAAGTAGCGGACTTCGTGCGCCTGGCAGACTCTGAATATCTTCCGGCAGTACTCGAGGTCCGGCTTGTCCCGTGTCGAGAGGAGCGCCGACGACGGCGTGTTGGCCACGGCCTCGAGATTGTGGGTCGTCGCCTCTGTCAGGTCCAGCATTTCCTCGTCGATGATGCCGCGCACACCGTGCAACGCCCCGTACACCCGCGTGACCTGGGGGAACTTCCGCGATTCCAGCACCACCCCAATAAGGCTTTGATTGATTACAGCCGTCGGACCACCCCCCTGCGCCACCAACACCTTCCCTGCAAGCACTGACATCATGAATCTCCTTGGTTACTGCACTAGGTTGCTCTCAGAGGCTGCCCGGAAGGCAGGACCAGAATTCTCGCATGCCACCGCGACCTGAGTCAAGGCGCTTGGTCCAAGGAGCCCGAAAGCATACCTTTTCTTCACCTTCACGACAGGGGAAACGCCTTCGCGATCGGCCGTGACTCGCAGGCCTCACGTTCCACGTGCTATCCTCCGGCATCGTTCAATTGAGACAACGGCAGTGGCAGGGGCCCTATGGGGAATCGAACGCAAGAACTCGTTGACATCGGGAGAGGCGAACCGGACTTCCACACACCGGATCATGTGAAGGACGCGGCGCGGCAGGCGATCACGGAGAACTTCACGAAGTACACGCCGCAAGCCGGGATCCCCGAGTTGCGCGAAGCCATTGCCCGCAAGTTCGCAACGGAGAACGCAGTGGCCGTCTCGCCCGAGCACGTGGTGGCGTCCTGCGGGGGCAAGCACAGTCTCGAGAACGCGGTGCGCTGTCTGGTGCATCCGGGCGACGAAGCGATCATGCTTACGCCGCACTGGTTCGCGTATCCCCAGCAGGTGCGCTTGGCCGGCGGCAAGCCCGTGCTGATATCGACGCAAGAGCGAGACGGTTTTCAGCCGGACCCGGAAGCGATTGAGGCGGCCGTCACCCCGGCCACGCGCCTCATTATCCTCAACACGCCGTGCAACCCGACCGGCGCCGTCTACAGCCGTGCGACCCTCGAGCACATCGCGCGCATCGCTTGTGAACGCGACCTCATGGTCCTTTCCGATGAGGTGTACGAACGCATCCTGTTCAACGGCGCCAAGCATGTCTCCATTGCCAGCCTGAACGGCGAGAGCGCGGCCCGTACCGTGACCGTCAACAGCGTCTCCAAGACCCACGCCATGACCGGCTGGCGGCTCGGGTACGCGGCACTGCCCGCCGGCCTCGCGGAGCGGGTGATTGAGGTGCAGGGGATCAGCACTTCGGCGCCGTCAGCAGTTTCGCAGCGTGCCGCATTGGCCGCCCTGACAGGCGACCAATCCCACGTCGCCCGCATGGTGGCCGCGTACACCGGCCGGAGACAGCTTGTGCTCGACTGCATCGACCGCATCCCCGGGTTGTCGACAATTCGCCCTTCAGGCACGTTCTACTGTTTTGTGAATATCGGGGCGCTCGCGGGCCGCACGGTTCAAGGCCGGACGATCCATGATGCGGACGACTTCACCGCGCTTCTTCGAGACGAAGCAGGGGTAAGTGTCGTATCCGGCGTGAATTTCGGTTCGGGGCGGCATATTCGGATATCGTTTGGCGTCGCCAATGCGGCGATCGAGGAAGGATTCGGCCGCATCGAACAACTGCTAAGATGACCTACGCTTTTCTGTTTTCTCCGGTCAATTCCCATGGAGCATGGACAACATGAAGATCACAGACGTCAAGAGCTTTCTACTATCGAAACCGCGGGACCTCCATATCGTAAAAGTCGAGACGGACGCGGGCGTTTACGGGGTCGGGGAGGCGGGATGCTCGACGCGCGAACACGGGCAAGACGGCGTCTTGAAGCATTTCCGCGAGTTCCTCATCGGCATGGACCCGATGCAGATCGAGCACATCTGGCAGGTCCTGTATCGCAGCGCATACTACGAAGGCGGACGCATCATCACCGGCGCCATGGCCGCGATCGATATGGCGCTGTACGACATCGTGGGCAAGGCCCTGAACGTCCCCGTATACCAACTGCTCGGCGGGGCATGCCGCGACAAGGTCTATGGGTTCATCACCGTGGGCGGGCTGAATGAGCCGCCGTGCGCGGAACGGGTCAAGGCGGCCGTCGAGGACGGGTGGCCCGCCGTGCGCTTCTCGACCGCGGACGACATCATCCCGCGCGCGCTCCGCGTCGATACTGCCAGGGAAGACCCGACCAAGGTGTTCGATGTGCGCGAGTCCATGGTGGCCACGGCCGAGCGGCTGACCGAGATGTATCACACTACGGACAAGCGGGTGGCGCTCGGCATCGACTATCATCACCGCCTCTCGGTAGCGGAGGCCGCCCAGTTCTGCCAGATGATCCCGAGGGGCAGCCTAGCCTTTCTAGAAGAGCCGATCCGTGACGAATGCCCCGACGCCTACGCGACACTGCGAACCATGACGGACGTACCGTTTGCCGTCGGCGAAGAGTGGCCGGGCAAGTGGGCCGCGCTGCCCTATATCGAACGCGGCTTGGCCAACTACGCCCGGGTGGACGTCTGCTGCATCGGCGGGCTCACCGAGGCCAAGAAGGTGGCGGGCTGGTGCGAGGCCCACTACATCGACCTCATGCCGCACAATCCGATTGGCCCCGTGTGCACCGCGGCCACCATCCATCTCGCGGCCGCAGTGAACAACCTGGCATGGGTCGAAGTGGTTCCAGCGTTCAACGAAGGAGGCGAAGATATCTTTCCGATAGCGCCGAAACGCCAAGGACCCTATTACGCCCTGCCCACGCGCCCGGGGCTCGGCGTCGAGTTCGATGAAGTCGCCGCGGCCAAGTATCCCATGACCACCATGCACGAACACCCCCATCTTGAGCGGCCCGACGGCAGCTACACGAATTGGTAGGCTGGAGGCTGGAGGCTGGAGTTCGGAGGCCGCAGTTTCCGGCCTCCAGCCTACTGCCCGAAATGCTTGTCGACGTACTGCCTGAGAAGCGCGGTAGCTTCTTCTTCACACTGTCCGCAGACCGTACCGATCTTGGTCATCTCCTGGAGGTCATAGAAGGTGCGTGCACCGTCCAGGACCGCGTGTTCGATTTCGTGATCCGTGACGTTCATGCACTGGCATACGAGCCGCGCCTCTTCTTTGACGACGCGATCTTCCATGCCGTTGCGCGCGTAATAGTCGTTGATGGCCGCGCGCAACGCCTTGTCGCCAAGGACGGAGCAGTGCACCTTGTTCTCGGGCAGGCTGCCGAGCTTCGTGGCTATATCCTTCGGGGAGAGATGATAGGCTTGATCCAGCGGCATATTCTTGACCATTTCCGAGAGAATGGACGTGCTCGCGATCGCGCTGGCACAGCCGTAGGTCTGCCACTTGCAGTCCGAGATCCTGCCGGCCTCCTTGTCAACCTTGATGACCACCAGCATCTGGTCGCCGCACGTGATGTTCCCCACCTCCCCCCGGCCATCGGCGTGAAACCCCTCTTCATCCTTGAGGACGTTGCGCGGGTTCATAAAATGGTCTTTGACGACATCGGTATACGCCCACGGGCCTTCGCACTCATTGCCTACTCCCTGCATACGCGGTGGACATGTCCCGGATCTTTCCGATCACCCCCGGCAGCGTGTCGACCACGTAATCAATGTCTTCCATCGTGTTTTCGCGCCCAAGGCTCATACGTATCGAGCCGTGCGCCTGTTCCACTGGGACCCCCGTAGCCAGCAACACGTGCGATGGGTCCAGCGACCCGGACGCGCACGCGGAACCCGTCGACACCGCGATGCCCTCGAGGTCGAGGTACAAGAGGATCGATTCGCCTTCAGCGCCGTCAAACGATACGTTCAGGGCGCCGGGTATACAATCCGTCGGGTGGCCGTTGAAATGCACATCCGGGATGCGCTCCTCGATGCCCCTCCTCAACGCCGCCTTCAACTCGAGCAGCCGCTGGCCCTCAGCTTCCATCTCGATCGCGCGCATCTCGATCGCTTTCCCAAGACCGATGATGCCGAGTGTGTTCTCGGTGCCGGCCCGGCGTCCTTTCTCCTGGTGCCCGCCGCGAATCAACGGGCAGAACATGGTCCCTTTCCTCACGTACACCGCCCCGATCCCTTTGGGACCGTAAACCTTGTGCCCCGAAAGCGTCAAGAAGTCCACGTTCAAATCGTCCACATTGACCGGGACCTTGCCCACGGCCTGAACGGCATCGGTGTGAAACATCGCCCCGTGTTCATGCGCGAGGCCCGCGATGGTCTTGATGTCCTGGAGGGTTCCGATCTCATTGTTGGCCATCATCACCGAAACGAGCCCTGTGTCTTCCCCAAGGGCGTCTCTCAATTGGTCAAGGTCCACCTTCCCGTAGCGGTCTACACCCACGAAGAGCACCGGGACCCCGCGTTCCTCGAGACACTTGGCCGTTTCCAGAACGCATGGGTGTTCGATTGCGGTAGTGACGATACGCGTCCCCGGCTTCCGGTGATAGGGGCACTGCGCCTTCGGACACGCGAGGATGGACAGCACCGTGTTGTTCGCCTCGGACCCGCTGCCCACGAAGATGATCTCTTCAGGACGCGCCCCGATGAGCGAGGCCACCCTCTCGCGCGCTTCTTCAACCAGCAAGCGCGCATGCCGGCCGTAGTCGTGAAGGCTCGACGGATTGCCGAACACCTCCATCGCCTCGGCCATGGCCTGTTTCACTTCAGGATGCAGCGGCGTCGTCGCGTTGTGGTCCAGATAGACCTGTCTCTTGGGCATTCAGCTCTCCTCAGATTCAGATCGCCGCCGTTTCGTTGCCATTGCCGTGTCCGTAAAGTCCGCGCCCGATTTTGGAACGCCGCCGCAATGTCGCCGTATTCCGTCGCACTGCGCAACGTCGGCCCAAGCGGCGCACTACCAAAGGGCATTCAACGTGAAGTCCAGCACGGCATCATCGCCCACCTCGATGGTAATGACGGAGTAGGCGTATCGGACGTTGAAGATGTTGGCCGGCAACGAATACGCCACGACCGTGTACACGCCCGGGTCGATGGCTTCGATCCGGTAGGTCCCATCCTCGGCAATGCCGGTATCATACACGACGAGTTTCATGTATTGAAGAAGAGCAATTGGCGAAGTAGTGGTTGGGAATGCGGGCTCGCCTGCGAGCAGGCCTACGCCGCGTTCGGCGCCCGGAATGACGCCGGCAACCGTTCCCGACAAGGTCGCGGCGCCCTGGAAGTCCACATCCTGCCGCACCGTCTTTCCTGCCGGCACGTCGAGTGCGACGATTCTACTCCGGCCGCCGGCGCGCACCGTCATTTCCACATGCCCGGCCGGAACGGGTTCGAGGCGATACGAGCCGTCGGGCCCGATCTGGCTCCTGGCGTGTTCTTCACTTCCGCTAGCCTGGATGACCCCGTTCACGTACCCTTCCTGGGCCGGTTTTCCTTGCACGGTGACCACGCCTTCGATAACGCTCTTTGCTTGGGTGAAGTCGAAATCGACCTCGGTCACCTCCTGAGGTGCGACGACCGCAGGGCGCTCCAGGTGCCGGCCGCGGCTGCTTCCCCCAGGCCCGGGCAGATTGGCCCCGATAAGGTACTCGCCCTCGGGTAGACCGGCAAGGGTGTAGGAACCGTCCAGCTTTGTATGTTCGCGCGCCACAGTCGCCGGTGGGCCGAGTTCCAGTCGTGTCGCCGATACGCGGACGCCGACTATGGGTTCACCGTTCTGCGTAACCACGCCTTCGATTTGGCCGCCGGCCCGGAGAACCACTTCCACGTATTCGGTGTGGCCCGCGCGCGGGTTGAACATGACCGAGGCGGGCGCGTAGCCCTCGCGGCACGCCGTGAGTCTGTACTCATCCGTGGTAGCCAGATCGATACGAAAGGCCCCGTCCGAACGGGTAGTGGCCAAGGGATCGGCCTGGCGCTCCCACCGGTTCGGTATCCCGCCCAGGTAGATTCTTGCGCCGCGGATGGGCTCTCCCGCGTTGTTTACAACGACGCCCTCAACCACGGCGCCCCCGCCCAGTGCGATCTCGATGCCGGACGTGGTCTTACCCGCGACAGCACCCGTTACGACCCGGTACGCAGTCGCGAAACCGGGTACCTCCACCACCACGGTGTTGGCGCCGGGTTGCACGTGGGCCACAACGAATGCGCCGTCGGGATCGTGGACATGGCGGGCGTTTCTGGACATCCAGTGATCGAGGCGATCCCTCGAACCTTCAACAACGACGACGCTGAAGTCGGTGATGGGCTCTCGGGTGGCAGCGCTGACGACCCGGCCCTCGATGGACCCGCAGCCCTCCAGCCTGAAATCCACCCCTTTGCTGCCCACGCGGACCTCATCGCGTTGGGCACTGCCATGCAGATGATGTTTCACGCTGACCGAGTAATACCCCTCCTCCAATCCCAGCAGTTCGTATCTGCCGTCCTCCTTCGTATACGCGCAGCATACGTGCGTAGGGCCTTCGGCACTGATCTGGGCGTCCTTGAGCGGCGTGCCCTGCGCATTCATGACCCGCCCGGCAATGGACCGCCGGTCATCGGTGTCGATCACCAGCCGCACCCCGGTCCTTTGTTCGCCCTCCCCCAAAACAACGGTATCCTTTCGCCCGGGGGAAGACGCGTGCTGGCCTTTTGGAAGACGCGACCATATTTGATAGGTGCCGGCGGCAAGCCTACAGAACTTGAAGCGTCCCTGGCCATCCGTTGTCTCGCTAAGCCTGTCGAACATACTCTCCGTTTCTGGGCTAGCCATGACCCCGACATTTTCCAGCGGCCGGCCGCGTTGGTCGACCACGTCGCCCTCAATACGGGCGTTTCTGATCATATTCAAGGTGATAACCAAGTCATGCAGGCCGTGCTCACCCACCACCAAGGGGCGGCTCGATCGGTAGTTCTCAGCGTTGCCCTTTCGCGCAAAGATGAGGATATCTTGTCCGGCGCAAAACCCCGAGAGGCTGAACCGGCCATCAGGCCCGGAAAACGACCGGTCTTCATGTGTCGCGTTTCTGGTGCGTGCCCCTACCTGCGCCCCGGCCACCGGATTGCCCTCGACGTCCTGCACAATGCCGGTTACCTCGGACGCATGCGGGAGCTCGAAGTCGACGCCCTCGACTCGCTGACCCGCAGCCAGGGAAACCACGGGAAATGCGCGATATTCCGGATTCTTGTACCCATTTAGCGCGAAGCACTGGATTCGATAACGACCCACCCCAAGACCATCGATGCAATACGCGCCGTCCAGTCCGGTCTTGATATCGGACCGGCTGACGGCTATGCAGTCGCGCACGGGATACGCGTAAAGTCTCGCGCCAGGAATACCCGCGCGGGTGTCCGCATCGATCACAACGCCGCAGATGCTCCCGCCCTCGATGATCTCGATCGTTATATCCGAAGTCTCCTTGCCCTCAGAAACCGTCCACACGGGAGGTTCTTGCGCCAGGACCAGTCGCTCGTGCGTCAGCAACAACCGATAGTCAGCGGGGCGCAGCATCGCAAACTGGAATTCGCCGTTCTGACCGGTTTTCACCGGAGTCTGGTCCTGGCGGATATCTTCCGCCTTGGCAATGACCTCGATGTCGGGCACGGCTTCTCTTGAACCCGCCATAACGACTTTGCCTGCCAGGCCGCCGCCTGCTTCAAGCACAAAGACCACGTCCTTGGCCGTGTGCGGGACAAAGTCGGAAACGAAATGCGCGTATCCTTGAGCCTGAACCATGAACTGCCACTCGCCTCTCGGGAGATGTGCGAACGTGAAGGCGCCTTGCTCGTCGCACTCCTCTTGCAAGGCCGCATAGTACCCATAGCGCTTATGTTTCTCATGGACAACCACGACGAGGGCTTTTGGCACAGGCTGGTTCGTCGAGTCGACGACCCGGCCCGAGAAACGCCAACTGGGCTCCAAGGTGATCTCGACGGCCTCTATCGGACGCATTTCCGTAGGATGTGCGAATCCAAGCCCTACTGCTCGTTCCGTCGTCGCTTTGATCAGGTAAAGCTCGAGCGGCACACGTGCAAACTCGTATCGGCCCTCGCTGTCCGTAGTGCCGTTGTCTTGAAAACGAAGCCGCTTATCAACGTTGGGGTTCTTGTAGTCGTCTGCTTGCAGAAGCACGGCCGCACTGGCCGCTGGATTCCCCTCCTCATCCACGACGCTAACGAAGATCCTGCCAGGACCCGCACCGATTTGCCTTTCGAGTGGCTTGACCGGTTCTTGTGCGCTTCGCATTTCCGTAGCGCCGCGCGGTTCCCCGGTTCCCACTTCGGACTCCGCACTTCGCACTTCGCGCTTCGCACTTCGCACTTCGGTTTCGGTGGGCGCCGGCGCGTCGTCGCGGGAAATGAATACAAGGAATCCGGCCACCAACACCAGAAGTATCAGCGCGAGAAGGATGAAGCGAAACCCGTTTCTCATGGAGTGCTCCGGCACCTGTCTTTACCCAGAGCAGACGGCGTCGATCTTCCTCTATCATAGTATTCCATGGAGTGCCTGGATCGCAACGCGGTGCACACGTCGTTGTATTGAAAGTCCCGCGAGGAGCTTGCATACTTATGCGGAAGCAGCGTGGACCGATCGGGACCAGGTTTGTGCATGGAAGGCATGGGCGCATCATGAGGCGATTTCCCAAGTGGCTCCAAGCCACCGTTGTCGTGTGCCTGACCCTTGTCTACTGCGCTTTTGTCTTCCATCCCGGCCCCAGTCTGCCATCAAAGAGTATCTACTCGCCTGTTGCGTATCTGGTGCTTGTGCTCAGCAGCCTGTGGTGGGGGCGAAGAGCATTAGGGATGGCGGCCCTGTTGGGGTTGGTCGTACTTGTTCCGGTTGTCACCGGGGCGGAAGCAGCGGACCCGTGGGGAGATGCGGTACGGACAGCCTCTTTTTTTGTGGTTGCGCTGGGGTTGGGTGCGGTTCGCGACCAGATTGTCAAGGCCCACAAAGCCCAACGGGCCTCTGAAGAGCAGTACCGGGATATTGTCGAGAAGTCGCTGGCGGGGATCTTCATTTACCGGGACGACACGGTGTTGTTTGCCAACTCGCGCTTCAGAGAATTCCTGGGGTATGGCCCGGATGAGGTGGTCGGCCGGTCGTTTTGGGGCTTCATTCACAAGGATGACCGGGCGAAAGTGCGCGACCACCTCACGCGCCGTGAGGCTGGCGATGCAACCGACCTGCGCTACGAGTGCCGGCTGATCGCCAAGGACGGACAAACGGTTTGGGCCGATATCGTCAGTTCGTCTGTCGAATACGAAGGCAACGCGGCCGTCCTCGTAAGCGTCTATGACATTACCGAGAGGGAAGAGATCAATCAGCAGCGGCGCGAGCTTTCCAGGTTGGCCCGAAGGCAGGAAGAGCAACTGGTTCATTCCACACGCCTGGCGGAGATGGGGGAAGTGGCAGCGGGCATCGCCCACGAACTCAATCAGCCCCTGACCGGCATAAAAAACTACGCAAAGAATGCTTCCTATATGCTCCAGCAAGGCGTCGGGAACCAGGAGGAAATCATCGAGAACCTAAGACTCATATCGGGTCAGGTGGACCGGGCATCGAGGATCATCAGCCAGATGCGGGAACTGGCCCGCAGGACAGAACGGCAGATGGCCCTGGTCGATGTCAACGAAAAACTGCGCGAGACCGTCGAATTCGTGATGCCCCAGTTGAAGCTGTCGGGCGTCGAAGTCACCTTCGCCCTGGCCGATGACCTGCCACAGGTCCTGGGCGACGCCGTCCGCCTCGAACAGGTTTTCCTGAATCTCCTCACGAATGCACGCCAGGCCATGCAGGATAAGGAGCTCCGGCGTCTGGACATCCGGACCCGCCACGAGTCTGGGGTGGATTTGCCCGTCGTCATCGAGATCGCCGATACTGGGAAAGGCTTCTCGCCAGAGGTGGCCGAGAAGCTCTTCACGCCCTTTTTCAGCACGAAGAGGGCGGGGCACGGTACAGGACTCGGACTGTCAATATCGCTAAGCATTATGAAGGACCACCAGGGCAGCATCGAGGCCGTCGGGCCCCAAGGCGAGGGCGCGACCTTCACCGTGCGCCTTCCGGTGGGCCGGGAGATGAGCAACCCCGTATGACGAGGACCCAGGAGAACCCAAAGGGAACGGTTGCGGTCATCGATGACGACGAGGCCGCCCGCCTTTCTATCGGGCAGATGCTGAGACTGCGCGGGTATGCGGTCGAGTTGTTTTCTTCGGCCGAGGCCGTGCTGGCCTGGCCGGGGTTGTCCGAAGTTGACTGCGCGGTGACGGACGTCAAGATGCCTGGCATGGACGGCGAAGAACTCCTGGAAGAGGTGAGACGCCGCGGGTTGCCGTGCCCTGTGGTCATGATCACGGGGCATGGGGACGTGGCGATGGCGGTGCGCTGCCTGAAGGCGGGCGCCTACGACTTCATCGAGAAGCCCTTCGAAGACGACCTGCTGCTGGCATGCGTCGCCCGGGCCGTCGAGAAGTCCATGCTGCGCCGCGAAGGGGACGAGTTGCGCAAGCGCCTCCAAATGATGGCCCCGGAGGAGGAGGGACGCTCCGGCATGGTGGGGCGCAGTCCGGCCATGCTCGACCTCTATGAGCAGATCGAGGTGGCCGCCCGTACGGACGTGCCCGTGCTCATATGCGGCGAAACCGGCGTCGGTAAGGAGCTGGCGGCCCGCGCCATCCACGCCCAGAGCGATCGTGGCCGCGGGGCCTTCGTTCCGGTCAATGCCGGGGCGCTCCCGGAAACCATGCTCGAGAGCGAGCTTTTCGGTCACGCCCGGGGGGCATTCACCGGCGCCGACACCGAGCGGGACGGCAAACTCGTGGCGGCATCCGGGGGAACGCTTCTGCTGGACGAGGTCGAGAGCATCAGTGAGCGGGCCCAGGTGCAACTGCTGCGCGTGCTCGAGGACGGGCTCGTCCAACCCCTGGGCAAAGACGTGGCGCGGCGGGTCGACGTCCGCATCTTGGTCACCACGAAAGTAGACCTCGCCGAGCTTGTCCGGTCAGGGCAGATGCGTGAAGACTTCTACCACCGCATCGTCGTGCTCCGGATCGTGGTGCCGCCGTTGCGCGAGCATCCTGAAGACATCCCGGCCTTGATCGCGCACTTCGTCAAGAAGACGGCCGACCGGTATGGCATATCCGTGCCGAAGGTTCCCGAGAAGACCTTGGGCTACATGCTCCGCTACAGTTGGCCCGGCAATATCCGGGAGCTGCGGAACGCCGTCGAGCGCATGGCCATCACGTCCCACAACGGCGTCGTCGGGGAATTGGACCTTGACGAGGGTACGTCCGCCGGGCGGCTGTTGTCGCTCCCCGTGGCCGGGGGCCGCCTGCGCGAAGAAATGGAACGCACCGAACGAACCGTGATCGAGGCGGCCCTGCGCGAGCACCGCGGCGAAGTCAACGCCACGAGTCAGGCCCTCGGCATTTCGAGACGCGCCCTGTACGAGCGCATGAAGAAGTACGCACTCAACAGAGAGGAATTCCGCTAGAGCGTCAAATACAAACCGCGGAAACGGGGCGCCGTCCATCTCGTCCATCCCCGTCCATTCCCCGCCCAAATAAAGACCGCTGAAGCGGCTCGCACAGCAATCCCGTTTACTCACAGGCGGCAGCCTGGTAGAATTAGAGAGTGAAAGATACTGTTCGGATTTGCTGTTGATTCCCGAGGAATTCGCTTCCGGCCAGAAGAGTCCGGAGGAGGAAGAACCATGTCGAAGATTAGCATCCAAGACGTTCTGGGCATTGCCGGGGTTCTGGCAGTCGTTTTCCTACCGTGCACGGGTGCGAGCGCAGAGCAAATCGACGCAAGCGTGCTCGCGGTCTCCGCCGGACACGTCTTGCAGATCGGCCCCCAAGCCAACCCTCAACTTGTGGTCCTGTACGGCGTCAAGTGCCCGGACACACTGACAGACCACGGCAAGGCCGCCAAGGCGTTTACGGCTGAACGTGTGCTGAATCAGAAGGTTCAGATCGAAGCGACAGCGCGGAAATGGGATTTGGTGTTCGTGCAGGTGCAGCTCGCCGATGGCAGCGACCTGGGTGAGTTGCTGTTGCGTGAGGGCCTAGCGCAGTGGGACGACGTGGTCGCGGCTGGCGATCAGCGGTTGAAGGAGCTCGAGAGTGAAGCCAAGGAGAAAGGCGTTGGGCTCTGGTCCAAGCCGCAGGTGGCCTATGCCCCGCCGGAGCCACGGCCCGTCGAACTGCGTGATGTAAGACGCTCGATCCAGAATGACGAAGCACAGATGGAGACCTATGTCGACGAAGACGGCGTGATTCGGCTTGTAGCGCGCTCAAACCACGAGAAAGGCGACCACAACTTCGAGGAAACCGTCGTCCGCCAGCGCATGGCCGAGGCGGCGCGCAGGGAAGCTGAAAGGCGCCGCCAAGAGGAAGCCTATTGGCGGGAAGTCGAGCGGCAAGAGGAGCTGGCGGCGCAGCAGGAGTACGAGGCCTACGAGCGGGATCTGGCCATCGAGAGACAGGCCATCGAGAACGACATGATGGATTTCTACATGTATCTCAGTCCATACTTCCGGCGGTAGCGCAGATAGCTCCGTCTGCCTGTGCCGCAGCCACGGGGTTGCGCCCAACAGCGGGAGGGTTGATCATGACAAGCGCGGCCATGGTGACTACGGGGTGTTTGCTCATTGCGGGCGTGGCCGCCGCAGCCCCGTTGTACCAAGCAGATTTCATCTTTGACCCCGACGCACAAGACCACGGCCACGTGCACGCCTCGTGTGTCGTGGAATCTCCCAACGGCGACCTGCGCGCCGTGTGGTACGAAAACGGACCGAAACTCCCCCCGCCGTACTTCTCGGGTCAGCAGGACAAGAGCGCAGACGTCCGTATCGGCGGGGCCCGCAAGCCCAACGGCGCCCCATCGTGGGAACCCCCCTTTGTCATGCACGACACCTTTGGCGTCTCCGACAACAACCCGTGCATGGCGATCGACCGGGACCAGCGCCTGTGGCTGGTGCACGCTACCTTGCTGGGCGTGCCCGAGAATTCCTGGGGCAGCGCCTTGGTCCACTATCATATCTCCTCGGACTACGACCAGAGCGGGCCGCCCAAGTGGTCCAAAGAGAACGTCCTCGCCGTGCATCCCAACGGATTCGAGAAAGCCCTGATGGCCGGATTCAACGCGCGGGCCAAGGAAATGCCCGCCCTCGAGAAGCACCGCGCTGCACGGCTCGAACGCATCAAGGAACGGCTCAAGGACCCGCTCAGACAACGACTCGGCTGGATGCCGCGAGCCCATCCCCTCGTGCGCTCCGACGGCGCGATCCTGTTGCCGCTGGCCAACGAGAACTACGGCATTGCCGCGATGGCCATATCCGGCGACGGCGGCGAGACGTGGACCATAGGCGAAGCGGTTCCCGACATTGGCGTGATCCAACCCACGGTCGTCGAGTTTCCCGACGGGCCCATGGCGGCATTCTTCCGAAACAGCCGGGCCGCCCACCGCATTCTGCGCAGCGAATCACACGACGGTGGAATGACGTGGGGCCCCCTCACCCTCACCGAACTACCGCACCCCGGCTCAGGCATCGAGGCCGTCCTCCTCGACAACGGCCACCTCCTCATGATCTACAACGACAAAGAAAAAGACCCGCGCGACCGGCTCGCCGTGTCCATTTCGCCGGATCGAGGGCGCACATGGCCCT
>Ga0272441_10009715_pt1 | contig 14778 bp, 18 predicted proteins | sample SSMProp6N_FD_193582 | JGI IMG/M metagenome (GOLD analysis project Ga0272441, IMG submission 193582) | Marine sediment archaeal communities from Little Sippewissett salt marsh, Falmouth, MA, United States - SSM-Prop-6N | ecosystem: Environmental > Aquatic > Marine > Wetlands > Sediment ... | reverse complement strand
ACGTGGTAAGGGTGTAGGAGTTTTCTCTAAACGGTGTCAGTGTCGGCCCGGTGAAAACGTCAATAGTTGCCTCACTCTCCCATGTGTAATTATCTGAGGCGGTGAGATAGAACGCACCGACGCCGTAGCCGTATCCGTTCGTTTCAAAGTAGGGATAGACATACGGTGAATCCGTTTGTAGCACGTCACCGCCAGCGCTGTTAAGCCGAAATATTATGCCCCTGGACGCCGGCGTATCGGTATAGTTGTCCGATGCGTACGGCATATCATAGTGGAACAGAATCAGCACGTCGTTATTTTCTGCTAGATTCCGAAACGCCATGACGTTAGAAATTGTTATAGTATCAGGCGCGTCAGCGGCGATTGCAGGAATTGCGGTAATAATAACGGTCGTAATAAGCGCGAGAAAGGCCGTCAGCGCGAGTACAGCGCGTCTACGCGTGGTTTTCATCGGTTTTATCCTTTGTTTTATTGGTCAGTGCGAACCATTCCCAAAATTGAAAAAATAATCCTCCGGAAAGAGCCCATCCTAAAATAACACTAACCCAACCATAGGCACTATTTAATTTTGTAATTTCTTCTGCGTAAACAATGATCGCTAGGAATATCCCAGCCGACATCATCATCCCGATGGCAAGTATAGCCCTCTTCATGACTTCATCCCCCTTGCAGTAAACGAGCGGGCACCGAGAAAGAAACCAGCCACCACCATGACGATAGAAAAAACCTCCGAGGTTGACCAGAACGAAAACCCGAATATCATAAAGGCAATCCCGGACAGGAAGAAAAGCGGCCGATCCCCACGCCAGTATGCCAGTGCCGCCAGTCCGAACATCACCACTATTTGAATGATTGTTGTCATACACTCACCGCCGTAATATTAAGCCGTTCCACATGCACGGTACACGCACTGTCGGGGGATATATAAATTTCCAGGTAATCATCCTTTGACATTTCGATAAGGCAATTCAACGTGATTTCTACGTTGAAGGAATCCGCCACCGTCGCTGATTGTATGGAGCGGGTAACCACCGCGCCGTTGTGGTAGATCGCCGCACTCACCGTTATATTGGCCGTTGAATTGGTACTCACCGTCAACGATGCGTCCACTTTAAACACACGGGTATAGTCGCCGGTGTGTGTAAGTTTACTTCCTGATACCGTGAAGCCATCGGCCGTGTAGGTGATAACGACTGGAGGCGTCGCCGTGGTCGTGAAATTGACCGTACTGCCCCAGGTGGTACCTTCGGTATTTACCGCCCGGACTGTGAAAAAATATAAGGTTTCAGGCGTAAGATTATCCGAAATGGAATAACTTTGTGCGCCTGTAGTTTTATCATTCTGCGTTGTATTGAATGACCACGCCTCGGTTTCACCTTCATCGCTTTCTCCCCAAAACCAAGTGATATTGCACGTCACACCGCCATCATCCGTCAGGTTCCCATTGAGCTGCGCGCTGTCGTCGGTAACGCCGGTAGCATCCAGCGTCGTGATAGACGGCAGTTGTGTATCCGTGGTTGCCGTCATTTGGGTGTAGCTATCGGAATATTTTTCCATACCATCTTCGGAACAATAAGCCCATGCCCGGTAATACCATGTCTCATTATCACCGAGCCCGGAGTGTATGGTGGTATTGTCAGTACCGGAATATATCAACGTGCCATCACCGAGCGCGGAAGGGTAATCGCCTTGTTTTGCGTACACGTAGGTTTTATCAGAACTTGGATACGTGTTCCATTCCAAAGTGATATTCCCGGTGCCGCCACTGGCGAAGCCGGTCACCGGACCAACCGGCTTTGTCAGGAACTTCTTCTCGGTACCGTTGGCCGTGCCGGCGGTATTATTCGCACTGGCGATGAAATAATAGGCTTCACCTTCGGTTAAACCGGTCGCGTTGTAACTGAACGCGCCGGTCCCATGTGTCCCGGCCAGTGTATAATTTGCCGAATAGACGCCGGACGTGGTGCCCCAGTGGAACGTGAGTGTGCAATTCTCGCCGCCGGCGTTGGTCAGGTTGCCGTTTAACGTGGCGGTTGTTTCTTCAACGTTGGTTGCATCATTGGTCGTAACTGACGGCGTAGATACTCCAGCCGCGCGGTAGCCTCTATCTGCGTTGGTAGTGACGTTATCGGCGCCGTCTGCTGAAAGGGTGCATTTGTAGTATCGCCCCACTTCCCCTTCAGGCGCGGTAGTATCGTTATAAGGGTCAGTGGTGGCGCCAACAAGATTGCTATAATCGCTATCTGCATCGCCAGAACTGCGTTGCCACTGATAAGATATACCGCCGACACCACGGTAACCAGTATCAGACCCACTAGCATCAGAAGTACCAGCACCGGAAGTAGCTTTAACGTAATAAGTGTGCGATGTACCATTACTCGTACTCTCACCTGTGATACTCAATGTGACGTGTTCGGAACTGGTACCGTCGGAAGCCGCGGCGGTCCCGGGTGTGATTGTCCCGGCATCGGCCCCGGTATCATCGTAGGTAGCGACGTCGCCCAGTGTGTCTATGAGAACGTCGTCCCGGTAAATGAGATATCCGGTCGCCCCGGTTGATTTCGTCCAGGTGACCACCACCTTGTCATTATGGGCGCCGTCTGTAGCGGATACATTCGTCGGCGCGGCCGGTATCGTTTCCTGTGATGTCTGTACGTCGCCGTCTGCCTGAGAGATCAACCCGCCTTCCGTCGCGTAGGCATCTACCCGGAAATGAACGGTTGTTCCGGTCGGCAGCCCGGTGATATTGGCCGACGTGGAATCACCCCAGTACCCGGATGAACCGCTGGTATTGTCCGATACCGCCGACGTGTCCCAGCGGATGCCGTAGATATCATCACCGGTACTAGGCGTCCAACTAACCTGGATCCATGTATCGCCGTAGGAATCAACGGTAAAACCGGTTGCCGGGTCCGGCTTTGTCAGGAACGTGAGTTCATCACCATAGGATTGATTTACCGAGTTCTCGGCTACAGCCCGGAAGTAGTACAGTTCGCCTTTGGTGAGCCCGGAAAGACTCCGGTTAAATGCGCCAGTCGTGAAGTTGCCGGACTCTGTTGAATTGCCGGAATATGGCGCGCCAGAATCGGTATCGTACTGAATGCCGCGCATGGTGACATTCTCGCTGCCGACGCTGGTAATGTTTCCGGATGCCGTCGCCGTGGTTTCTTCGATACTGGATGCAGCTATAGATATGACGGTTGGACCTTCATCTTCTGCGCTAGATTCCGTTCCTGTGGCGTAGATGCTAAAAACATAATCGCTCCAGTTGCCGGACATGGTTACGGTATCTGTCGGAGACGGTGCGCTGATTGATCCGGAATACCGCACACCACCAGCACCGCTCTTGTCATACTCCCATGAGCCGCTGGATTTATGAGCGGCGGCGTAGTCCCCCGTTACCACGTCTACATCCACACTGGAAGTGAATGTCTGTTTAGAGCCTGATGTTACCGAGCCGATATTATGACTGTCACGAATAATGTAATCCGTTCCTGAATCCAGATACATCGTGTAGAATACGACATCGGCACAATTAGAACGGGCAAACATTTCTATCGTATCAAGTGAACCGTCAGCATTGGCCGGGTTGTCAAGTGGCATTTCAACCCGCCCTCCGATGGAAACGTCATCACTCCGGTCTGTCGCCCCTGGGCCTACGTCGATGCTCTCTGGTGTGATTTCTTTCGCGGTGCCAGTATTTGTATCCGTAGACACACTAAAATCAGACAACCTTGTGTTAACCTGATCGATATAGTAACTTTCTAATGCGGAAGCGGTTTTCTCCGTTTCACCAGTGATTATCGATTTCATCAGTGGTGATATATAATCGGCACGATCCTTTATAAGCTGTCCCGCTACTTCAAGAGCGTAAATGCCATCAAGTGTAGCAAAGTAATCCGCGTTCAAATACGATGCTATCCAGTTTTCGAGGTAAGTTGAATCTATTTCACGGGGCACCACAATAAAATGAGATAGTGCCGGATTAGTTCTCCATATACGGGGTAAAGAGTTTATCCAGGCGTCATAATCTTCCTGATCAATCGGTTCACCAAATTCATTTACTTTACCAGGATATCCGGACAACCAATCTTCGCTTGTTTCATCAATGACATTTACATGATGAACCTTGTATGCTTCGGTACCTTCCGGTGGTATCAAATCAAGGCGTACGAGTAATGATCCGTTCTTGAAATGTGTTCCGTTAAGATTGAAGACAACTTTCCATCCGGCAGTGTCGAGATCAGCGGCCGACACGTTCCAGGGCAGCCACAAACCGCCGATAATGGCGGCCAGTGCGATTATTCCGATGGTTATAATGAATGGCTTTTTCATTCGGTTACCTTGTACCAGGTAGACGCATTGCAGGTCACGTTTATCGTTCCGGACGTGTACCACTCGGCATATGCCGGTGGCAACATCATAGTTCCGTTGATATAAAATATTTCGGTACTGGTATTTACGGATTCGGAATCACCAACATTAAGTGATTCGAGGTAAAGGGTATCGGTCCATGGATCTTCAATACTGCAACCGGTAGCCATAAAGCCGATCAAAAGAGCAAGACATACTCCAATTATGACCGTGACGATAACCGGCAAGGCATTAGCGAGAAACTTAATCATCGCTGTTACCACCGGATATCCATTGCTTGAACTTGCTACCGAAACCGTCACGCCTGGCGCTGTGCTTTTCTCCGATGATTGTATCTGAAAAAAGACTAGCCCTTTGTCCTCTAATACCCGTGCTTCCGGCCAGTATGCCACGCCAAAACTTAATACCGTCGTCGAAATCGTTTTCCCTGCACCGTTCGACACTAAGATTAAGACACAAGTTTATTGACATACTCGGAATATTGGCGCGCATCATCAACTCGTCGATATCATCACCAGGCTTTACCAGCAAACGCGCGTTGTCGGTACTTTCCGGTGTTTTAAATTCACGCTCATCAAGTTCCTCGTCGGTCCACACCGGAATTGATGTTAAATTTGCATATCTTTCGTCGTTATTATTACCGTTGTTTTTTGACATGAATCCTTCCTATTGCGCGATGTTGTATATAGTTCCTTTTGATGTTTTCTTAGAAAGAAATCCAGATTCTTTTAATTTCTTTCCCATTTGTCCCTTGAGAGTTTTATAATCAAGTCCATTTTCACGAAGTACAGATTGTATTTCATCAACCGTAAACGTTGTTTTTCCATCATATATACATCTTTCTTTAATATCAGCTAATAGCGACATGTCAAAACCACCATTATCCTCTTCGCCGTTGCCAATATGAATACTATTACGTGAGAATGAAAACTTTGTGGTAAGTGCACTTAATACGTCATATTCAAAACCGGTGTCATAACTTCCGTGATAGTTCGACGCCTTTACAAACAGACGATTGCGCGTATTCCTGATTAACTCGTGGTAATCTCCTTTTTCGGATATACTCCGGCCAGTGTGAACGCCTGTCCAGTCGGTCATCCTTTGAGATATCACATAGCCGGGTTTTATATTTGAATACCTGTATGACAAATCAAAACAAGATACCGTTATATCGCACTGCCATCGGATGTTTTTATCAAGCGTCATAAAATCCTGAGTAGTGATATAAAAGCTAAGATGCCGCTTTCTGATAAGCTGCACAACACCAGAGAAGATGGTACTGGCTAAATTCACGGAACGGCGACTGTTCATAAAGAGATTCCACTCATCAAGTAATACAAGCCCTGGTTTTTGTGCGGTCCCTCTTATTACGTCGCGTTGCTGTATCTCTAGTAAATCAGAAATGTCTATAAGTTGGCTTCTATAGGTGTGTATTTCACCGGCCGGATCTTTGTATTTAACGGAGATAGGGTAATTACTCCATACTGGACGACCTCGCAATAATGCACGACCTCCAGCAGCACTCATTGATAGTGTTTTACCACTACCACGCCCGCCCAAATATACTTTTACAATCGGTTTCGACATTACTATTAGAAAAGGTTGAAGGGAAAAGTAATATAATGCGCGCGGCGTTTCAACCTTCTTACCTCCTACGCCATCGCCCACAGGAACGCAATAAGTGCCAAAGCTATCAGATACGGCATATATGGCAATATCTGGTCCATAATGCCCTTATTGTCTGATTCGGCCAGCTTTTTCACAGCAATCGCAACCTCTGTCTGATTTTGATCCTGATAAAGTTCCGATGGCGTGACAAAAACAGGGATTGCACGCTCAACACTAGCTACAGTTCGATATTTCGGCGCATGCTCATCTTCATCAAAATACCAGTTAAGATAAACAACGGATTTGTTCTCATAATTGAGAATACGGATAGGCTCTTTTTGGGCAAGATCGTCGATTATTTTCCTGTCAACGTCTGTTTGCTGGTATTTACCAGTGATATTGTCCAAGACTACGGCAGCAACCTTATTGTTGACTTCAATCTCGTCAATAGTTTTTGCTGGTGGCTTATCAGTTTGTTTCTTACGGTTTTTCAGTAAATAGTAAGCGGCGTAAATAATACCTGCCACCACAACCAGGCCTATCCAGAATATGGAATTTGAAAATATGCTTTGAAAATCAAAATTCATATCTACCCCGCCAGCATCCTTACTACTGCAATAACTGCGGTTGTACCGCAAAACATACCGGCAATCATAACAACCTTGTTCCAACGGTCACGCGCGTCAACTTCTTCAATACCTTCCATTTGCTTTTGCCGAAATGTTTGTTTGAAGATATCGCGGCGTCTGGTTTTTTGCTCAATAGCATCATTTTTCCCGTCTACAAATTTTGTTTTCGTTTTCAGTGGCAACGGGTCCGCGTTTCGCTCGGATACCGGTTGATAATAAACCCCTGAATTGTCACTAAACTGATTTTCCGGATCAATAAAAAATGAGTTCCCTGGTTTCACGGTATCATCTGTCGCACATCTATCATTTACTGGCAATTCACGCTCTATCAAGCGTGAATCTCTCGTTTCGATAAGGTACATCTGCGACCGGTCTTTCCGTTTCCCGAACTTGATTTGCGGTAGTCGTATACTTGTTGGCATTTTCCCCCTTTTGGAAACTCCGGGGGGATTTCTCCCCCCGGTTTATTTCCTTTCCTGGTCTAGTAGTAACGAGATGTGGACCTGCTGGACCGGCGGTACTTCCGGTAAGTCTTGACTCCTGTGAAGGCACCGGCACCGGCAATGATAGACAGGTAGATGATGATGGTAAGAATGCCGTAGGCGGTCTTGGCAAATCCGCTCCCGGCGGTTACGAGTTCATCAATATAACCGATAACCGATCCGGAGAACATCGCCAGAGCGATAACGGAAATAATGACTGCGCCGATAACGGAAAGCATGTCACCGACCGTGTAGTTCTTCAACTTCATCCCGGTAACTGCGAACATACCCCCGGATACGAGCAAAATCATAATCATCAGGAATCCGCCGAAGTCGTCGACGGCGGTCATCCCGATCATGTATGAGGCGTTCGTAGCGGCGGTTACGTTGGTTGTGACGAAGCCATTATATGATTCGATAGTTGGCGCAAGTGCCAGGGTGATGACTACCACGAGCCATCCGAGTACTGCAGGAACGATTTTACCGAATGTTCCTTTCATGTTTTATAACCTCCTGTGTTCATCCCTATTTTGAAATAGTGAAACGAATCGACCGGCAACAGCCTCGTTTCATCGTTAATTCTTTGATCTAAATATGGCGAATATCAGTCCCCCAATAATCAGTACACCGAGGAATGGACCGACAGCCGCCATAACCGTGCTATCACTATCGGAGTAGTAGTTGACGGTAACTAGGTGTGACTGAGAGGGATTTAATGCGGATAGTAAGAGGTATTTCGTAGCGGCGGTATAGCTGGACGCAATAGGTGTTTCTCCGGAAATATTTGACGTAATCGCAATAACCTCACTGGTTTCGTCTTGAAAAAGGTCCCGAGTTAACGTCACGTTCTCTGTCGTTTCACCAGCACCGGTAGTAACTACGAATGAGTCTGTCGTATCTTCGGTTCGCCATGTCTTGATACCGTCTAAAATCGGATCAGCAAATGCACCGAGCAAAAGGAATATTGCCAGTAATACGAATAAAACTTTGCCCATGGTGTTATCCCCCTCGTTTTAATATTTGAAGATCAGCGTAAACAGCAAGTGATTTGTCGAACTTCAGCGGTATAACACCTTGTTCCCATTCGTCTTTATCGAAATACCAAAACCGCTGTAAGGTAAAATACCGTTCGTTTTCATACCATTCAGAAACGTAGTAAGTTCGCGTGTCGGTAATGAGCATATACGGAGCGTCTACCGTATTCGGCGCTATCTGTTGGTAATATGTAAATTCCTGATCGTCGTTATTGAAATGTGAATCAAAGATAAATAATCCAATCCCGATAAGTACCAGGATAACGACACCTTTATTGATTAGCAGTTTTCTTTTCCGGATACTGCCGATAATTACCACAAGCCCAACAATAACGAGGATTGCGATAGCTAAGATGCCCATTGCCTTTATTCAAATGCACAACACAACCTCAGTGCAATACCCGCGGGCAAGCTGAAATACGTTCATCGAAATGCTCACAAAATTGCTCACGCTTTTCTAGACTTATCCTGATGTTACGAGTATCTTACGGATGTATATCATTAAATTTTCATAAAGAAAAACCCGGAGTTTGAAGCTAATTTGTAGCTAAACTCCGGGTTTTGATGATCGGATGTAGCGCATACGGGATTCGAACCCGTTTAGCTTTGAGTCCCAAAGCTAAGGAAGAACTAGTGTTCTGTAATATTCATCAATTCCGACGACTTTTCACGCCTAGCCCTAACACAGGTTAGAATTATAGCTATTTTGGTGATTATATTTCGATTGCATCAATTATTATAGAAAAGTCACTTCCGCTGAAGACTAAAGTACTATTGCTACGAATGTGAGTTCGGATAATAAATAGTATGGCACATATGACGGAGCAATACGTATCTGCATTCTTGAAAACAACGGAAGCAAAAGGTCGCTCCAAGTGGACAATTACTTGGTATCGCAGCATCCTGAATATATTCGCTGCGATGTACCCGGCTCTTCCTCGAGATCCGGTCCAGTGCGAAGAATTTATACTCACCTGCACTGCCGGTGATGAAAGGCGCCATGGTTACTACCGAGCATTACGAGCTCTTTATAATTACGCTGAAAGACGTATGGGACTTAAAAATAATCCCATGCGTCAAATGGATCCCCCTGGAAGAAAGAAAAAACTACCGAGGCCGCTGACACCAGAACAATTAAATCAACTCCTCGTATTCCCTCACCCCGCCAGGATACAAGCGGTATTGCTTTTTATTTCAGACACGGGTGCTCGGCTCTCTGAATTTCTCAGCCTTGATAAAGATTCTTTCTTTGAAACCGAGTATGGCGTTATAGCGTCGATAACAGGAAAGACCGGTGAACGTTTGGTACCGGTCAGCCGGAATGTCTATAACAATGTAATCAAGGTTGTACCACTGAATATCAGTTCCAACCGATTGAGCAGGATAGTTTCACAAGCGTTCCGCGAAGCTCATGTCCCGGGTTCTGCTATCAATCTTCGACACACCTTTGGGACTCTATGGGAAGGTTCTGAGGAATCACTTCAGTCAATTATGGGGCACTCCGATTTTCAAACAACTCAAAGATATCGTGAATTGAGGACGAAGCTGATTTGCCAACAACATGCTATGTACTCGCCATTGCGCCATGTATTACCGATGTCAAAGAATATGCTATAATTCAACGTAACCAACGGACTCTGGATCCGTCAGCGAAGGTTCGAATCCTTCTTCCCCAGCCACTCCAATAATTGGAGGACGGGAAGATGGTACAGCAGAGGACCTTGGAACGCTACCGTAATGAGATAGATGAAATAAGCCGGGAAGCCGGAATACCAGCGGCTAAAGGCCGTAAATTAATCGATCTCCTGGAGGAACGAATCATCAAGAACCGACGCCAACCAACTCCACCGCCGCCTGATGGCGCTATCAGCCTTTCAGAAGCAGTCAGAAAATATGGATTACAACACGGAACTGTATCTAGGTGGGCAAAAAGCGGTCTTATTCCCGTTGTTTTACGCACTGACCACAAGGTCTACATTGATGAAACTCGGCTGGCGGAAGTCGCTGCCGCCTACCTCAAAAAGCCCGGCCGCGGCCGGCGCACCGTAAAAAAGAAGTTTAAGCCGGACACGACCTAACAAAAAACTCACTAAATAACGTCCATTCAGGCTCACGTATATCGAATTATTGAGATATCGTGAGCTTTTTATTATTTGTGTAGACACTATTATAACTCCAACTCTCTACATTTATCACCAGTACCTATAATGTATAGACATTTAATTTGACTATCTCTACATCTTAGCTATAGAATCCCCGTAAGGTACGAATTTACTTGCGTATTACGTACCAAGCGGGGGATTCAATTGATGTCAAAAGCGGAAGCCAACCGCGATTTATCAAAACGCCAGACCTCCCTGACGTTTTTACCCATGCCGCTCCCATTCTCGGACCCCGGCCCTGCAAGCTGCCCCCGCGGCGAACAGGCCGGGGTCAATCATTTTATCTATCCCTACGAGTGTGATGTTCCCTGTGAAGCATGCGTTCACCGGCTGGATTGTATTAGGCACACCGGCCGTATGATGAAATCTCATATCGATAGCCTTACCAAAAAGGCTGTCAATGAATTGGGGGCAAGACCATGAACAAGTCAAAAACCTACTTCACATGCTCTTCCTGCGGGGCCAATTCTAACGTGATCGCCAATACCAATGAGAACCTTGACTGCCCGGTATGCGGTGGCAAGGGCACTCTTCATGTCCACATTGAAACGCCGAATATCCAATTCAGTGTTCGAAGGGTGACAATACGTGAACTTATCAAATTGACAACCCGTCCCCTGGAACAGTCTGAAACCGCCGATTATTCCTTAAGAACCAATTAGAAAGGGGGTGATAGTCCCATAGTTTAGTTAACTGCAATCTCAGCCTCTTAGAGCAGGCACAAGCACTAGGCAGATACAACTAAGAGGCTGACACTGAGGTAACTGAATGCCAGATAATAATATTCTTGCACAACTTGAAACCGCCTGCATGGACCGGCAGGGGAAAAAGGAATCGAACGAAATCAGGTTCCTGTGCCCGGCCCATGACGATCACCATCCGTCCGCCAGGTTCAACCCCGGGAAAAAAGCCTGGCATTGTGATGTATGCGGTACCGGCGGCGGCTGGCAGGATCTGGCCCGGCGGCTGGGCATCAATATCGAAGAGAAAAAGGGAAGGCAAAATTTTGATATTGTAGCAACCTATGATTACGGCGGCTGGGGCGGCTTCGAACCTTTCCAGGTCGTCCGGCGGATTGACCGTGATACCGGTAAGAAAAGTTTTTACCAGCGGCGGCCGGATGGCGCCGGGTGGAAATACGGGCTCGGTAAAGGCTTCGTCACTTGTTTATATCATGGTGATACGCTAGCCGAAATGATCGCAATAGGAAAGACAGTTTACGTCGTTGAAGGTGAAAAAGATGTTGACCGCCTCCGGTCGTTGGGGCTCGTGGCAACCTGTAACCCCATGGGCGCGGGAAAATGGAAAACGCAGTACAGCCAGACGCTGGCCGGCGCCGACCTGGTTATTATTCCCGACAATGACGATCCCGGCCGGGCCCATGCCGCCGCGGTGATGCAAAACTGCCGGCAGCATGCCGCCCGGATACGGATACTGGAACTGCCGGACCTTTCGGAAAAGGGCGATGTTTCGGATTGGCTGGATGCCGGGGGGACGCCGGACCGGCTGGAATATTTGACTGGTAAGACATCCGAACAGTCGGCGGCGGTTATGCCGGCCTTACTTAAAGAACTTTCCAAGAAATATGATGTTGTCGAAGGTATGTTGTGCCTGTATAAGTCCGGTAAGGATTATGAGAACATGCCGGTCCCGCTCTGTAATTTCAACGCCTGGATAACCGAAGAGGTTACCCGGGACGATAGTATCACCCGTCAGATGTTCCTGAAAGTCAAAGGGGAATTGGCCGGGGGCCGGGGGCTGCCGGAGATTGAAGTCAACGCAAAAGAATTTGACAGCATGAACTGGGTTACTCCGAATTGGGGTATCCGGGCCATCGTGGACCCGTCACAGAACAGCGTCGGGCACCTGCGGACAGCCATCAAAGCACGGACGAACGGGGCTATGATGTACCGGACGGTCTACACACACTATGGCTGGCGTGAGATAGACGGTGAAATGGTTTTCCTCCACGGCGCCGGTGCCGTCGGCCGCAATGACGTTGTGGTTGACCCTCCAGACGGACTCAGCCGGTATATGCTGGTTATCGAACCTTCCGGAGATCCGAAGAAATCCATACAGAAAAGCATCGATTTTATGAACATCGCTCCGATGGAAGTGACCATGCCGCTCTGGACCGCCATGTACCTGGCCCCGCTGACTGAGATTGTACCGCAAGCATCGGCTTTTACTCTTTGGATTGCAGCGCGGTCTGGATCCTACAAGTCAGTATTGACCGCCCTGGCCCTCAGTCATTTCGGAAACTTCGATTACCAGACGCTACCAGCCAAGTGGACTGGTACCGCCAACCGCCTCGAAGAACTACTTTTTCTGGCAAAGGACCTGCCACTGCCGATTGATGATTACGCCCCGGCAGCAGACCAGAATGCCAAGAATAAGCAGGAACAAGTCGTGGAGCGGATCGTCCGGAGTCAGGGAGACCGGGTAAGTCGGGTCCGGATGTATGCGCCGCCGCGGCCTCCGCGGGGATTGTTGATTACTTCCGGCGAAGAATTGACCAGCGGCTATAGCCGGACGGCCCGTATCTTGTACGTGGAATTAGAAAAATCAACTGTCGAACTTCACTATCTCACTGAGGCACAGAACGAGCAATATTTCTACTGTGATGCAATGACCCGTTACATCGACTGGGTCCGCCGTAACTGGAAAGATCTTTCCGCCAGGTTACCAAAGCGGTTTCTCGAACTCAGAAATGCGGCAGGGATATCGGGGGGGCATGCAAGGATGCCACAAATGATAGCCGGCCTGCAGCTCGGGTTAGAAACGGCCATGGAATTTATTCGTGACATGCAGGTGTTGACCGATTCATCATGCCAGAACCTGCTGACCGACGGTCAAAATATTTTCAAGGAACTGGCAACCAAACAGGCGGCTGCGGTTGAAGAGCAAAGCGCGGCCCGGCGGTTCATCGAGCTATTCAGTGCTATGCACGCATCCGGTAAACTCCGTTTCCAACCAAAGAACGCCAATATGACCGGCGATGCAAGTATTCCAGCCCCTGGTACGGAAAACATTGGCTGGTTTGATTACGACGACGACAATGAGTTGATTTACTACGTCAATATGGAAGCGGCTATAGAGGCCATACAGAAATACTCGCGCGGTTTTGTATGGGGCAAGGATGCTGTTGTGAAGGACTTGGCCCGGGAAGATAAGATTGAGCGCCAAGGTGATCGGTTGATGTATAAAATCCGCGTCGGTAATTCAACACCTCGGGTTGTCAAACTAAAAAATCTGGATGGACTGTCATGGAAATAGGGGGAGTTTTTCTTGCGCGGCAGGGGGGGGGTGTTTTTACCGGGAACACCGGGAACACCGGGAACACGAAGCTAAATTCGGCCATTTTCACCGGGAACATCAGGGAACGGACCGGGAACAAAATCACCAATTATATGTCAACCGGGAACAAACCGGGAACAAAGGTGAACAGCTTCAATAATCTTTTTAAGAATATCTTTACCGGGAACAAACCGGGAACAAGCTATTTTGAGACTGGAATAATTGCCCGTTCCCGGTGTTCCCGGTGATTGATAGGGTGGTACCTGTGAAAAAGGTTTTAAGCTATCGACAAAAGATGATAAAGTACCGGGCCCGGCGGATCGCCACAAAAAAGCGGCTCCAGGAAACTCCTGTGACCCTGGCCGAAGCATCCGTGAGGTATCGATAGATGCCTGTTACACAGATCTACAAAGCGAGATTGAAAAACGGCCGATGTCCACAGTGTGGCAGAAAAAGGGATAACGGAACTATTTACTGTGAGATTTGTATTAAAAAAGCTGATAGAAGAGTTCGAAATGGTCTATCGAAAAAACAGAACCGTAGAAACATGAAGAGACTTTATAATAACCGGCGATCTCTGGGACTCTGCCCGAAATGCGGGAAACCTACTGATGGACATATATATTGCGAGAAACACCGCCAGGAAAACAATGAATTGGTTCGACAATATCAGTACCGCAGGGACCTGTTAGCGGTGACTAATCAAAGGTAGTTGAAAATGCTGACGATAACTCCACAACTGAAAAAGATGATATCACGAGAGTGTGAAGCGATCTGCCTTTACTTGGCAAGGAATAGTAAGCGGTACGTCAGTTACGAAGAATTGCCTGAGTTACAACGTGAATCAATTTATCACATGGCACTACGTAATATGGGGCTCGAAAAATACGTTGACGGATTAAAAAGCAAATAAGGTGTAGGTAGTTCATGAAAAACATTATTCTACCAGTAATAGGTCTAGCATTTTCGGCATTCGGACTTGGTTTCTTTTCGTGCTGGTTGCTGGTTAGTTATGGAATTATAAGTTTTAAATAAGGTTAGTTAATCATGGATCTGAAAGCGATTTACAAAGCACAAAACGATAAGCGCCAGGCTGACGGCATGGCTCCGCTACCTATCGAGGATTTCATCGAGGGCATATCGTTTGATATGTGCCAGTGGTTAATGGAACATCACCCGGAAGAGATATTGC
>Ga0272441_10009713_pt1 | contig 14779 bp, 10 predicted proteins | sample SSMProp6N_FD_193582 | JGI IMG/M metagenome (GOLD analysis project Ga0272441, IMG submission 193582) | Marine sediment archaeal communities from Little Sippewissett salt marsh, Falmouth, MA, United States - SSM-Prop-6N | ecosystem: Environmental > Aquatic > Marine > Wetlands > Sediment ... | reverse complement strand
CCCCCTACCACTCGCCGTTGAGGAGGTACTTGATGAGGTAAACGTCCCAGCTTCCGCCCGATGATGTGTGCGGGTCTGACGCCGCTGTCGGTGGCGCGAAATCAACCGTTTCAGAGAAAGTTCCGATCATGTACGGGTACGCGTATTCCCCAATTGAAAGGTCGGTCGCACGATCGGTATTGGTACTTCCGATAGTCCTCACCCACTGGAAAGCGCCACCGGTTGTGAGTTTCAGAAGGTACGCATCGATCGAGCCGGCAGATGTATATTCCTCGGTACCGAATCCGGGATCGAAATCGACTGTATCCTCGAACCTTCCAGCCACATAAAGGCCGGCAAATGAATCTACCTCCACACCATTCGCTTCGTCCGAACCAGTACCTCCCCATGAATACGCCGACTGGTAGACGATCTCATCATCGTATCTGGCCACCCATGCGTCGTACCCGCCATTCGATGCGTGTATGCTGAATCCGGCACCGGGATCGAAATCCACTTCCCCGTTGTAGTATCCACATGCGTATACGTAACTGCCGGACACATCAACACCGAGGCAGGCGTCCCCGCCGATGTCCCCAAACGAAACTCCCGTCAGGTAATTACCTGACGGGTGGTATTTAATGACAAACGCGTCCAGACCACCATTGGAATAGTGATAATCGCTAAGGGTATCGCTCGGATTGAAATCAACCCCCGCACCTCCGTCATTCGTCGAAAAAGACCCGCCCCAAACGGCATAATCAGCACCACCCGTGGCAATACTGTCCCCATAGTCATAGCCTTCGCTGCCAAGTGTTTTTCCAAAGATGAAGGTTCCATCAGCACCATACCGGGCAATAAATGCGTCCTGTCCACCGACTGCCGGGTAATGGAAAAGCTCATTTTGCTCAAAAGCCGCATTATCCTCGTATGTCCCGGTTACATATGCAGTATTTACTAGATCACAGGCGACATCTCTTACCAGTTCCGCACCGGGGCCCCAGACTTTCTGGCCCCACAGGAAGTCACCGGCATAATTGAACTTGCTTATAAAACCCTCGGGATTACCAACGGTCATGTACAGCCATTGTTCATCCGGATCGGGATCGAGGTCTATTCCCGCTTCCCACTGACCGACAACGAAAATATTCCCATTGTTGTCTGTTGCCACAGCGTTGGCGCCGTCAGTACCCCCGCCGCCCCATGTAAGCGTCCACTGGTAGTTTCCCTGGCTGTCGTACTTTGTGAGATAGGCATCCGCAGAATCCGAGGCGGATGTATGCTCATCGACCCCGTCAGTCGGATCGAAATCGACCGTGCCATTGTAGTATCCAACCACGTATACATTCCCGTAGAGATCCGCGCACACTCCCGCGGCACCATCGGTTATATCGCCACCCCACGTTCGGGCCCATCCACCATGAGTAGAATCGGTTACTGTTACCTCTGTCACCGCATACGCAGTCAGGTCAAGCCAGTCTTCTGAGGACGGGTCCTCGCTGTCCCGTACCCTCACAAGACATTTGAAATCGCCTTCCGTCGGTGATGGATTAGATATGTTCGAGATAAACGTTCTGTACCGCGAATAACCATCGTAGTGTTTTTCAAGCACAGCGGTTTTGGGATAGACCATAATGTCCGGGCATTCAACAACCGGGGCATCGTGCGATTCCGGTACCGCGTCGTACACATCGATGATAAGATCGACCGTACCGCTGCCGAGGTCGAGTCCGGGACCGACCGGGTCGAGGGTGACTTCGATTTTATATGGTTCAGGACAATTGGCTTCGGGTGGGAAGTCCGTTATCGGGTCAGTGACCGGAGTCACCGATGGTGGCGCCCATGACGCGTCAACCGCGTAGCCGAAAATAAAGGTGCTGTCCGGCATATCTATATCGAAGTTGTTCGTAAGGGTGTCTCCCGCGAAGAACGCACGTCTTGTGTTGTTAATTCCCGGTGACTCGAATCTTTTATAACCATTGATGGCCGCGGATGGTGTTGTCGTTGTCGCGAACTTTCCCTTTATATATGTCTGCCAGTCGGGAGGTCCGAACGAAACCGTCCACCATGAGTAAAGCGATGTGAACCCATCGGCATTGATCAGTTCGCCTGTACCCATGGATGCGTCCGGGATTGTGAAATTCGCGTCCGGAAATTCAAATCCCCCCTCAAACATCGCGATTCCGCGAACATCGAATGCAGTGAAATTGGGTGCCGCGAACGGGTGACGTATCTCGACGGTAAAGTCCAGCGTGTCCCATGCGGTGGTTTCGACCCCGATAACCCTGACACAGTTTGTGCACGGCCACGTCTCCAGAAAACCAAGCAGGTTAAAGTGGTCGGACGCGTTCCTCACAGGAATCACATCGCAGGTGTTTGTCTCCGGATCATACTCGAACTGGTAGAATCCCCAGAGCGTCCGGTACCTTTTCGCACTGTCATCAGCATCTTTATTGACCTGCTGCGTAATATCAATTCCTTCTGCAGGCACTAACGGGTTCGGATTATCCGATCCGGAACATCCCGATAATATGATAAATATAACCACTACGATATTGATAAGCTGGAAACGCATGTATTGCCTCCCATGTCAATTTAATGACGTCTGTCCCTTTTGGCATCAATGATTTGATATCTTTCACTAATAAGTAAGCAAAAAAAATCAATTTCCGCAAATGATATCGGCATTAAACGTATTTTTCGCCATTTTAAATAACTGAGATTGTAGAAATATTAATATAAAGCGCATTAAACATTTCAAACAGTTGTCATTTATCTGTAGCACAGGTTTCCTAAATTTAGCTGATTAAACCAGATCGAACCAGTGGATAATGGTTCAGTTCGATCATTGCTGTTATAATTGAATCCTGATAGGTTATTATCAGAACCGAGGTTTATACGGATGGATGATCCATCAGAAGTAACATCCGGGCGCGTTTCATGGCTTGGCGAGTTTTTCAAAGACGCAGCTCCCAAGGTCCTGCTGGCGATACTGCTCGTCCTCTGGGCGGTTACATCCCTCACACAGATCAAAGTAAACGAGCAGGGCATACGTGAGAGATTCGGCGTAATCACTGGCGATGTTATGGAGCCCGGTATTCATCTGGGTCTGCCATGGCCCATGGACAGGGTAAGGATACAGCCGGCCCGTAAACTCCAGCATATGCTGGTCGGATTCAACGTCACCGACGAGCTTACCAGGTCCGATCTCATCTGGTCCGCGGCTCATGGAATTGAGGAGGACCGTTTCGTAACCTCCTCGGGAAACGAAGTTATTTCCTTTGACATTGAAATCTATTACCGGATATCTGACATTTATGACTACACGTACACTTATTCCGATCCACAGGCTGTTCTGAGACAGATTGCATACCAGACCATTTACGCTGTAACTCGCAATACGGATACTGACAGGCTTCTTACAATCAACCGGTCCGAACTCTCCGAAGATTTAAGACTGCAGATACAGGAAGGGGCCGATGATTCAGGTATCGGGATTGAGATTACCACCGTCGCCATTATTGCGATTCACCCACCGTTTGAAATAGCGGATGCATACCAGGCAGTTGTAAGTTCGCTGATCGAGCAGGAGAAAAACAAAATTCTCGGTCAGACCTACAGGGAACAGGTTATCCCGGAAGCCAGGGCCAGTGCCCAGACAATGATAGACGGGGCGAGCGGATATGCATTCGGGCAGGTTTCGACTGCGACAGGCGAGGCTTACAGTTTCACAACCCTTGCCGAGGCAATCGAGCCTGATCGGGAAGTCTACATGACCAGAAGATGGTACGAAGCTCTTACGCTTGCCCTTGCCGGGAAGCGTCTTTACATAGTCGAGAGAGAGTTCCTGGAGGGTAACGGCGGTAATGATTACAGTCCCCTCTGGTTCGAACTTGAATAAACACGAATGTTCTACAGGTTGGGATAAAACCATGCTGAAGATAATTAAAATAATAATTGGGGTCCTGGTTCTGTTTCTTGTTTTATTGTCACTGTTTACCTTCCAGGTACATGAAGGCACAAGCGCGACAGTTACAAGACTCGGAACACCGGTCAGGGTGATCACCGACTGCGGACTTCATACTCGCCTTCCATGGCCAATAGAGAGTGTCTACAGGTTCGACGCCCGCAAACACATCATGGAGACGTCCTTCACCGAGACACTGACAAGCGACAAACGTAACGTGATCCTCCTGAACAACGTGGTATGGCAGATCGAGGATCCGCTGAAGTTCTTAAGGGCGGTTGGCGACAGGGACTCTGCGGAAATTCGCCTGGACGGCATGGTTACAAACGCGAAGAACGCAGTCCTCGGCAGGTACGAGCTGACAGCCCTGATTTCGACCGATGAGGATAACCTCATGGTGGATGAAATTGAAGAGGAAATTTTCAACATGGTCGAACCTGCCGCAGGCGATCAGCTCGGGATCACGGTTGAAAGTGTGGGAATCCTACGGGTTGCACTCCCGCAGGACAACATCACGCAGGTATTCGAACAGATGCGCGCCGAGCGTCAGCAGTACGCGGCCCAGTACCGTGCTGAGGGTCAGCAGGCGGCGGCTGCGATAATTTCTCAATCCGATCTGGAGAAGGCGCAGATACTCGCCGAGGCCGAACAACGTGCTGAGGAGATTCGAGCCGATGCTGATGCCGAAGCTGCAAGAATCTATGCGGATGCCCACTCCCGCGATCCTGAATTTTACCTGTTCCTGAGGTCGCTTCAGACACTTGAAGAAGTGCTCGGAGTAAATTCCACGCTGATACTCGACACCGATGCCATGCCATTCAGCATGCTCGAAAGTTCCGAAACTGAAGATTAATGATCAGGCTTCCGAAAATAGATAAATTGGAGAGATACCTCAATCGATGGGGCCCACATGTCTTTCGTGCACTGGTAATCATCCTTGTGGTGGTTTTCATACTCTCCGGTGTGCGTGTGATCCAGCCAACGGAAGTAGGTGTTGTTACAAGGCTCGGGAAGCTGATCACCGCGGGTGGCGGGGTCGTTCAGCCCGGACTGTACATAGGACTGCCGCATCCCCTCGACAGGATTACCCGCGTGCCATCCCCGGTTGTTGTCCGTGAACTCAGTATCGACACGTTCTGGCAGGCAGACACTGCAAACGCGGCATCGGTTAGAAGCTTTCATCCGTTCGAGCAGAACTACTGCATCACCGGGGACTTTAACGTAGTCGTGACAAAGCTGACGGTCAAGTACCAGATTTCGGACGCCGTGAATTACGCGTTATTTACCGATGACCCGGAATTGTTCCTGCAGCAGGCAATTGAATCGGAACTCGTTCAGGCCGTCAGTGAGCTTGATGTTGATTTCATTCTCACGGATGGCAAGGCGTACCTGGCAAACCTTGTCATGGCCCGTACACAGGCCAGGCTTGACTCGCTCACGGACATACAGTCTGAAAGAAGCGGTATCGGCATTAACGTCCTTTCGGTCGAGATCAACGAGCTGATACCGCCGAGGAATATCCTTCCACTGTTTCTTGATGTCCAGAACGCCGCAATTGATAAAGAGACTGCAGTAAGACTCGCGGAATCCGACCGTGCCGTCAAGATCCCAAATGCACGGGCGCAGGCCAACAGTATCGTCAACCAGGCGAACGCGTACAGCACGCAGGCAACAAGCGCTGCGGAAGCGGAAGCCGACAGGTTCATTTCAATTCTTGACGAATATCTCCAGCAGCCGGAACTTGTCCGGGCGTGGATCTGGAACGAGTCGATCAGCAGAATTCTTGTGAATGTCGGAAGCAGGTACATTCTGCCCGGACCTCCAGTCGGCGGACGGATGATAATTCCACCGGAGGTAATACCTCCTGAACGAATGCCGTATTTTGACAGGGAGGAACTTGAAGAATTCCGCTGATCCCGAATCCGGTATATAAATGATGAATAAAGCTGAAAGTGAAATCCTTAATGTATCGCATCAACCCGGCTGGCAGTTGACGCTCTGGCGTGTGCTCATCGCGGCAGCATTCCTTGTAACCGGCGTTATCATTGAGAAACTGTCGCTTACATCTTCTGCAGGCCCCGATTACGGGCAGTATGGAGTAATCCCCGGATTGTGTCTTCTGATAGCGGTTGTAATCGCTTGCTACAGGATCGTCATAAACGGTACCCGGGAATTCTTTTCGGACAAACCCGGAGCGAAACTGGATCAGCTTGTCGCCATTGCCGTAATCGCGGCAATAATTGCCGGTGAATACACTACAGCCGCTCTCGTCGCGCTGATAATGGAAATCGGGCATCTCGCAGAGGAGCGTGGGATTCGAACAGCCGGCGCGGTGATGGAAAATCTCGTCAAGCTGACCGCACGTACGGCTCACAAAATAATTAACGGAACTGAAACCGATATACAGTCCGACCAGCTTGCAGCCGGAGATAAAATCGCTGTATATCCGGGGGAGGTAATACCCGCTGATGGAATCATCACCTCAGGCTTCACCTCGGTTGACCTGTCACATCTTACCGGCGAATCAAATCATGTTGAGGCCGACAAGGGTACCGAGGTTTTCCATGGCACGGTCAATATTACGGGAAGAATCGAAGTTGATGTAACAAGGGTGAGTAACGAGACATCACTCGGGCAGGTTATCGAATCGCTTCGCGAAGCCGAGAAGACAAGGCTCCCGATCGCACGTATCATCGAACAGGCTGCAAGGCTGTTTCTTCCGCTTATTCTCCTGATTGCAGCGGTAACTTTCATCATCACGCGCGATCCGATGCGCGCGATCACGATACTGGTAGTTGCCTGTCCTTTCGCGCTGGTTCTGTCAAGTATCGCGGTAATTATCCCCGCGCTTGCACTTGCGGTAAGAAAAGGAATCCTCGTGAAAGGTGGGGTATTCCTCGAGAGAGCCGGACGTGCATCGACGGTAATTTTCGATAAAACAGGCACCGTTACATTCGGTAAACCCTCGGTTGACCGCTATATACCGCTCCCCCCGTACACGGAAAGCGACATTACAAGGGCCGCACAGATTGCCGCGTCCGGAAGCTCGCATCCCGTATCGAAAGCTGTCTCGTCACATGTCCCTGAACCGGAAGGGTTGAATTCGACCGAGTATCCCGGGATGGGAGTTGAAGTCAGCTGCAATGGTTCGACTTACAGGCTGGGTAAACGCGAATGGGTCGGCGAAGCAAATGGAATCCCGATGGAGATAGAATCGGTTCTGGGCGGTTACCAGGGAACGACCTCGTGGATTGGTATCGACGGGGATCTTGCGGGAGTTGTGCTCCTCCACGATGCAATGCGTCCCGACGCACCCGAAGCCATCGATGCCCTGCATGCGCTCGGGGTAGGACGTACCGTTCTTCTTACCGGCGACAGGCAGGGCCCCGCCGACGTTCTCGCGGACCAGATTCATTTCGACCGTGTGGAGTCAAACTGCCTTCCCGATTCCAAGAACACAATCGTAGAAGAAGAAAGAAAGCTGGCCAGGGGAAGTTCATCATCGCGAAATATGATCCTCTTTATCGGTGACGGGGTTAACGATGCACTCGCACTGAATAATGCGGACATCGGCATTGCGATGGGCGCAATGGGAAACGAGGTAGCACTGGAATCTGCAGACGCGGCACTTATGAGAAATGAGCTGATGCTTCTTCCATTCCTCGTACACCTGTCGGATAACGTGCGAAAAATAATAAATATCAATCTAACGGTGAGTATAGTGGTAGCGCTCGTTCTGATCGTTTTTGCCATTCTTGGCTTTATCAGCCCGGTAACCGGCGCGATACTTCACTTCTCATCGGAACTATTCGTCATTTTTAACGGCCTTCGCATACTGGGCATTAAAGAAAACTATACTGCCAGCGTGAAAACTCCCGACACCCCGGAACCGGCTTATCCCTGACGTAATTTCCCCGCAATCCTGAGTGATATAAATAGTCACACAATTGCAGCGTCAATCTACAATCACGGTAGGGTAACGATACCGATTCAGGTTATGAAAGGCCTTACAGTTAATACTGTTTTGTAACCAAGCTCAATACATGATACCCGACTGACTGCCCACGAAGCGCGTGTCGAGTAGTGCAAGTGAGTAGAGCCTGAAAAGCGGATTCTGTCCCGACGAAAAGCCCTGGTTCAGCAGATCAAGAAGCGGGTTGCCCGATTCAGGGGCAAACTGTGAAGAGTAACCCATGTCCTCGAAAAACTGATCGAACAGGCCAGTCTGACCGATCTCGTCTATAACCGGATTCTCCCCGAGTCCTGCGAGGTCCGACGCACGGTCGATCGCGTCCTGGAGTCCACCGAGCTTGTCGATAAGTCCAAGCTCAAGCGCGTCCTCGCCGTTCCATATCATTCCGGTCGCGATCTCGTCAATCTCCTCGCGAGTGTATCCCCTTCCCTCCATGACAGCTTCCTTGAACTGGTCGTGCACCTGGTCGAGCATATCCTGGAGAAGTTCGCGCTCCTCCGGGGTCATCGGACGCATCGCGCTCCCGATGTCCTTGAACTCGCCCGACTTGATCGTCTCATCGTACACGTTGGCCCAGTCGAGAAGGCCCTCGTAGTTCAGAAGCTGCATGATGACGCCGATCGATCCGGTCAGGGTGGCTGGATTGGCGAAGATCTCGTCCGCTGGCGCGGCGATGTAGTAACCGCCCGACGCGGCCACGTCGGCCATCGACACTATCACCGGACGTCCGGTGTCGCTGAATCGCTTAAACGCGTCGTATATCTCCTGGCTGGCCGCGGCCGATCCGCCCGGCGAGTTGATCCGAACGACAATCGCTCTGATCCCGGGATCATCGATCGCCTGGCCAATGGTTTCGACAATACTGTCGCTTGTCGCGTTCTGGGAACCAAACAGATCATCAGTCGCGCCCCCGGACATTATCACACCCTCGACATACAGAAGGCCGATGCGGTCGCCGAACATCGCTGTTGACGTGGGTGGTGCGCACGACGACACGAGCATTACTATTAGAAGCGTGAAAACAAGAATGATTATTACTGGCAGCAGTACTGGTTTTCTTAACATTGCGTTCTCCTGCAAATGGAATGTCAACATTCTACCCTCACAGGCCGGATGTAACAACAGGGTGCTTGAGGTGGGCATTCGATGGTGATATCTTCATGACATGTTTGGACAGCGCATGCCGGTCGAGTACGTACTCGCGACAAATCTGAAAAAACTCAGGGAGAAGGCAAGGCTCACGCAGGAGAACATGGCGACTCACGCGGGACTCACCGTGCGGACGTACAGGGATATCGAGGAGGAGAGGTACATCCCGGCTCTGAACGTGCTCGTGAGACTCGCGCGTGCGCTCGGATGTTCGCTTGATGATCTTCTGCCACTGGACGAGGTGGAGTGAGGTTCCGGGATTCACGCATGAGCCATGCGTGCGACGGCCCATGTGTGAGCCACAGATGGTACTAATACTGAATTATAAAAAATTTATGGTATCAGTCGTAGCGGTAGGCACCGCGACCTCTTAATCGGTGGGTGCCACTGGATTCGGAATCGTCGCTGCTGTCATCCTCATCACTGCCTGAATCATCGCTGTCCGAAGATTCATCGTCGGTTTCCTCATCTGAAACGGTGTCGGGATTGTCCCACGCGCTTCCGCTGTCATCCGGAAGATCTTCGCTCGAAATAATCGGTTGACCGACGAGGTCGAAGATGCCGGATTCAACCGCTTCCACATTGGTCGGATACTGGACAGGCGGAAGGTCGCGTCCGGCGTAGTACGCCGATACGCCATCCATCACGCCAAGCATTATGTTTCTGGAATACGCACGCGACCGGTCGGTCAGACGTGCAAGGTCGATTGGATTGGTCATGAATGCGGCTTCAACGAAAACGACGGGCATGTCACCCGCATGGCGAAGGATATAAAGTCCCCGCTCATCCTCGACAACACCGAGTCCTGGAACTCCCGTACGGGCGGCGATCCCGCGGTGCACGAGCCGGTAGAGCGGCATGTACCGTTCATCGCGCCATAGGATAAGCGATCCCTGCACGGGTGTTGTTTCCTCAGTGGCATTGTTGTGAATACAGATGAACAGGTCCGCTTCGATCTGCGCTGCCTGTCCAACCCGGTCTGCAAGAGTTATATACCTGTCGTTCTCACGTGTCAGAACAATAGTCGCTCCCTGCTCTTCCAGAAATTCCCTTAAGAAGAAAGCCATCTCGAGGTTAAGGTCCTTCTCCTGGACACACCTGACAACTGCGCCGGGATCCTCTCCGCCATGCCCCGCATCGATAACTATCAGCCTGTCGACAAGATCGCCATGGAGAAGCTTGAGCCTGATCTCGCCTTCCTCGCCGTCATACTCAAGTTCATATGCAAACACGCGATCGAGATCGAACACTACACGGGTTACGTTTTCCTCGAACTGCCCGAACCTGACCTGCGCGATTGCCTCGTAGCCATCCACTCTCTTCTCACCGCGACCCTCGAGAATCGAGCCTGTGAGGTCGAGTACAAGGCGCATGCCGTCACCGGCAAGTGTGAAATCGTGGAGCGATTCAAACGGTTTCGTTTTAAGGACAGAGATGATCCCGCCGTCGTCGTCGGTATCGTATGAAACCTCCCATCCCTGTTCTTCAAGTGACGGGCCTTCATCGAAATCATCTGCATTATCCGGCAGTGGATCGGGTGGTTCTACCGGCTCCGGAAGCTCTACCGGATCGAAAACCGGAACCGTGATGCCGGGAGGTATTTCCACCTCTGGTGGCTCTACCGGGTTACCAACGGGTAACTGATCAGATAAGAGACTATCCCGGTCATCAGTTTCCTGTTCGCTGCTCTGGTTCTGCTCATCGGACACATCGGGTCCCAGTGGACCATCGTTATCCTGTGTAATTGAAATTTCCTGTTCATCCCTGTCTGCGCCCGAACGGTCGGCAAGCCCCCCGGATTCGGTCCGGATGGATGTTTCTGATTCCGGTTCGTCGACAGGTTCCGCATCCTGCTGCGCGTAATCGAGAAGATTGACCGGTCCTGTTTGCGTGATATCGGACGAGTTTCCGACACAAATTGAAAGGCTTTTTCCCTGAGGGAACAGTGAGTGTGCAGGTGCAGATTCGTTGAGCCATTCGAGGACTATTCGTACAACAGGAGGATCTATTGAGAACTGGCTCAGCCTGAGTTCTCGTATCGTGTCGATTCCGACATCGCTTCCGGTCACGTTAAGACTGCCGCAATCAACGTAAGCGTTCTCTATGTCGATGATCCGCCTCGCGGGATCGGGATATTCATACGCCTGGAATTCGAGGTCATCGGACGACGTGATCCGTATCACATTCTCTCCGGGACTGATCGCGACAACCTCCGGGTACATGACAAGAGTCCCTGATTCGGGATCCAGGACCATTTTCACACCGAGGACGGATTTCAGGAATTCCTCGTGCGCGTACCATCGATCATTTTCCGAAACCAGGGGTGATGAGAAATCAATTTCAAGGGGACCCGCAACAACCGTGGATGAACCCGGTTCGAGTGTTATTGCGCCGTGTATCGTACCGCCGATTAAAATACGGTCAGCGTCGTTGATAAGATTGCAGCCAAGACATCCGGCGACCTCGGCAAGATCCACAAGTATCCTGCCATCTCTCTCTATGTACTGGTTTTCAAAAGTGTAACCTGCGAAAACCGCCGGACCCGCATGCACCGGAGATGCCGAAAGTACTACTGCAATCGCAGCAGCAAGAATTAAATACCTTATCCCGGAATACTTCACTCGGCTTCCTCCTCTTCGGGGGATGTCTGTTCATCGGCGGACATTTCCGGTTCACGGCTCCAGTATTTACCATCGGCAACCGGAATCAAATCTGAGTACCCCGTGTAAGTTTCAAGCTCCCTGTCGTTATAGACAAGTACGACATCCTCCACGTCACAGCAGTCTTTAAGCGTAAGATATAACGCCCTTCTGAAAATGTTCACGCGTGTTTTATTCTGGAAACCGCTTTGTATCGGAAGGCCCTGGAGAAACACCCTCGCCGTTCCATTTTCTATCCTGACAGACTGTTCGTCCACAAGGGAATAACCCTCCGGAGCGACATGGTTAGCGACATGCATGACCTCGGGCGGAAGCCCCATGGCAAGCCTCACAGCTTCCATTCCGTCAAAAGAATCCGAGGTTGTCTCGAATGAGAACGGTAAAAGGTAACTACCGGTCGAATCGAGATACCACACCGACAACCAGTGCGCGCCTTCGGTCAGGACATCATCGGGCACCTTATTCACAAACTCCGGAGGTCCGACAGCCCTTGAGAGGTTGCGTCCGTCTGAGATTGACTCTATTCGCCCTGAATCGACAAGGTACCTTATTGTCTCGTACTCACCGGCGTCACGGACGGTCAGCCCGACGGCATCGACGAGTGTCACTTCACGCCCGGCTTCAGCGAGCGTATCCCAGACCAGGCCGGGGATGTCGACATGCACCGTCTCGGCTTCGATCCATACATTCGGTGGTGGCATGTCGGCGGGATAGACACGTGCAAGGTCGGGATCATCCGGACCTTTGACAAGCTCTTCAACAGCGCGGATGGTTTTTACCTCGTCTCTCTGAAGAGAAACCATCCTGTTTATGGGAACGAGGTAATAGACCGAATTGTCCAGATACCATGCCGTGACGCACGTGCGATTATCGGCAAGTGCACGCGTGTGCCATAGTGACCAGTTGGAGAGAAGGTAGTAAGCCCCGAACGCGATCATCAGGACAAGCGCGGTCGCGAGGATAAAATTGACCACACGCTGAAAGCCGGACGGTTTCTGCTGCTTTACGCGTTTCTTCGCAGCCGATTTTTTACTGTCCGATTTCTTCTTACTCGACTTCTTCCTGCTCTTCCGGGCTGTGCTCACGGACAGACGTATCCTTCCACGCCGGATTAATGAAAATAAAGGCGCATTAATATTTTCCGTTCACAGCCACTCCCATTGAACCTTATTAGTAATATTCAATACAGGACTGATCAAAAAAGTCAGTCGATATCGAACTGCTCCTTTTCTTGCACAATGCATTCACTTATGATATATATAATTATAGCAATCTGAAATAGGATATAGAGAACGTTCTGGGTACCTCAACAGTAATAAGTTCGCTGGAGTTCGTTTTTGTAAAGTTTTTTTTTATAGGAGGACAGCGAGATGATGAGAATCGCAATCCTGCTTGCATCAATAATGCTAGCAGGCTGTGCAGGGATTGCTTCAACTTGCCCTACGGTTCCGGCACAGGACCCACAACATGATCAGTCGGTAATACCTTACAACCACCCTCTCGATTCGTACTACAATCTCGTTTTTTCGGATGACCATTCAAGTGCGGAGATTGTTTATCCAAGGGAAACGAACTTCCATCTTAACGCGCTTAAGTTCCTTGAGTTTTATCCCTGTACTGATTGTGTTTCTCTTGGAAACATGACGCAGGTTTCAGATGAGATTATCGAACTCGATGTCACTATCCATAATCCCTACGTGCACGATCTTCACTACTGCGCTTTTGATGTAAAGGGAACGGTAATGTTCGACGGATCTTTTCAGGTCGCCGCACCGGAACTCGCAATGACGTATACGGAGATATCCCCCTTATATATGAGCTGGGCGCTGAGAGGAGACTGGGAACTTATAAATCCGGACGGCTACTCATATTTCTGGTCTCCACCTTTTAATCCCGACAGCAACTGGCCTATTACCCAGTACTACGAGGGAAAATATTCCATCGGAGAACCGTCAGCAACGATTAACGCGTACAAGTCGTTTTACTCGGACGAGGACAGGCATTTGTTCAGGCCGGGAGAACATGTCACGAGGACCTACAGGATTCACACTCAGCCCGGTCCGTTGACGGTAGGGTATGCAGTCGACGCATCCTGGGCCCCTCCCACGGTTAAAACCGTCGTTAATCCGTTAAACGATTTTCCGCCCGAGGCCAATCAGCCGGAACCGTACAAAATCGACATTCTGATTAACAACGGCGATCCAATTCAGGGAAACGAGTGCTGCGGCTCACCATCAAACAATATTTTTATTTTTATCAAACAATGGAATGAATTCAGCGTGGAAAGACTGACTGCCGCAGCCCACTTTCAGGAGGAGGGAGTTTTAAAACAGATAATCGGTCCGCATGATTATATTGTGGCCGCGAATTTCGATGAGATCACCGACTGCAATGAAGAATGCGGTGAGGACTGTTACTACGGGATGTCACTCTGTTTCCTTGACCACGGTTATCCCGAGGGAACTTACAGACTCGTGTCGATCTTCTATCGAAATTACTGGCCCCCATACGCGGATATCGGGGTCGGCGTGACCGATTTTATTCACATTCCCTACTAGGTTTTCTCCTTAACTGAAAATTTTTCAGACTCCCCTGCTGGCAGGGGAGTTTACTCTATTTTAACCCTGATTAATCAAGGCCGGTTCCGCATACAGAAAATATATATAGGTATACACGCAAGTTATTTCCCGTGCTTACGGGAATTCACCGGAGGATACGCGTAATGAACATCCGAATGTCCGCAGTTTATTCGGCCCTTGCCACCCTCGGCCTGATCCTGACATGCTGGGTTGGCTGCTCACGCCATAATGGATGGCTCGGAACAACCGCTCCCGATGCCGAGCCTGAAATCATTTCCGAAAATATCCCTTCAACACCCGTAGATGATTCGATACTGTTCGGATACTTCCAGTTTACGTTCAGCGACGGATCGATCGGGGTAGAGCCGATGATCTCGGAACGTGGCGGGGACTTCGATGTCACCCCGTTTGCGTGGGTCGTTATCGATGACTTCCAGTTCGTGGAATCCGAACGCAACTGGTACGTCACCGC
>Ga0272441_10009712_pt1 | contig 14780 bp, 9 predicted proteins | sample SSMProp6N_FD_193582 | JGI IMG/M metagenome (GOLD analysis project Ga0272441, IMG submission 193582) | Marine sediment archaeal communities from Little Sippewissett salt marsh, Falmouth, MA, United States - SSM-Prop-6N | ecosystem: Environmental > Aquatic > Marine > Wetlands > Sediment ... | reverse complement strand
CACCTGATTCCGATGGTGCTTCAGGTAGCGCTGGGGGAAAGAGAAAATATCACCGTTTACGGCAATGACTATGATACCCGGGACGGCACCTGCATTCGGGATTACATTCATGTCAATGACCTTTCCGATGCGCATCTGCTGGCCCTCAGGTACCTTCAGGACGGTAACCCGTCAACCGTTTTCAACCTGGGAAACGGCAGCGGGCACAGCGTCAGGGAGGTGATTGACGCGGCCGGCCGGGTGACGGGAAGGAAGATCCGGGTCGTTAACGGCCGCCGGCGTGCCGGGGATCCCGCCGTGCTGATTGCCGGTTCACAAAAGGCGCAGGATGTTCTGGGCTGGCAGCCGAAGCTTTATGATCTTGATACCATTATTGAAACCGCATGGAAATGGCATAACGGAACGGCCCAGGCGTGGAAGCGGAAAAAGGGCGGATAAAAGGAACGTCGAACACTGAACGTTGAACATCCAACATCGAACAACAGCTTCGGTGTTCATTTTTTACTGGACTGTTCTGCCGGATTTCCGGTGATCAAAGGAATTATTTATATTTATGAAAACAAACCGTTTTGAAAAAAAGTTTACCTGGATAATCATCGTTTTAACCGTTCTGTTAGGCCTGGCCTGTTTGTATCTGGACGTCCGGTACCGGGCGCATGGCGTTTTGATGCTGGCCCTGGTGACCCTGGGAACGGCCTTTGATTTTTCACTCTCGGTGGTGGGGGATTTTGTCAAAAGCCGCAAAACGGTTCTGATGCTGACCCGGTGGAGCTTCAGCCTGCTCAATTTCGGCGTGGTGTTTACCGCCCTGTCGGCGGCTTATGTGGTCAGGAACCTGCCCGGCTGCCGTATCAGTCAGGCCATGGTTTCCGGGAATCACGTTTTTCTGCTGGTTTCTGTGGCCAGCGGCATGCTTTTTCTGTTTACCCGCTACGTTCCCAATGAAAAGGCGGAAGGGCTTTATACCCTGGACCGCAGCCACGGGTTCACGCGGCTGGCCTTCATTCTTCGCCGAATCATTCTGGCCGGTTCCCTTGGAATGGCCCTGATCGTTGTTTTTGAAGCCGTGCGCACACCCTATGCCGGATGGGCCGTGCTGTTCATCGCCACGGTGCCCCTCCATATCCTTCACAAGCATATGCTTTCCATGACCGCGGAATTTTTGACCCTGGCGGTCCTGTTTTGCGGAACGTTTGTTATGCTGGTTTCGTGAAATCGGCCGGTTCCGCTGTTTTTCCCTGGTGTAAATCCTGTCAAAACAGACATTTTTGCCTGTCGGCATGGTTTTGCCGCGCACTTGCGGGTTTTCGATGATATTTCAGCAGCTTAAACTGTTTCTAAACATAAATGTTTGACAAAATGATGAAAATACAATAGTTTAGTAGGAACCGGGATGTATAATTCACCCGGTTTCAACCTGGATTAAAAACATGTCACTGTCCAAGGAGTGTCCTGTGGAAAGAAAACACGGTGGAGATATTTATCCGGCGGCCCGGGCAGCGGGCGTGACGCCGGAAAATATGATCGATTTCAGCGCCAACATCAATCCCCTGGGCTATTCAGCCCGGGTGAAAAAGGTTCTTGCGGACATCGAACCCCTGGTGCTCAATTATCCGGACCGTGAAGCGCGGGATTTCGTGGAAGCCCTGGCCACGCATCATGATTTTTCCGCGGAGAATTTTCTGCCCGGCAGCGGTGCCACGGAATTCGTCCATTTTTTTCCCGCCATTATCCGGCCCAAAAGTGTTCTGGTGGTGGCGCCCACGTTCACGGAATATGAGTACAGCTACCAGCGGGCCAAGGGGGTGATTTTTTATTTTAACACGTCCGAAAAAGACAATTTCGCCTTGAACAAAAAGCGACTGCTGGATGAGCTGAAAAGAGGGTACAGCGCTCTTTATATCTGTAATCCGGCAGATCCCACCGGTGCCCTGATTCCGGCCGGCACCATGGAGGAAATTGTGACCTATGCCTGTAAAAAGGGAACCAGTGTCATTCTGGACGAGACCTACATGGACATGGTTGAAAAGCATTCCATGAAAAAGCTGGTGAAAAATTTTGACAACCTGTTTATCCTCAGGTCCATGACCAATTTCTTTGCCCTGGCGGGTCTGCGGGCCGGTTACCTGATTTCCCACGCCAGGAACATCGAAAAGATTCGGGAAAAACAGATGCCCTGGAGTGTGAACGCGGTGGCCCAGCGCGCGGCGGTGGAAAGCCTGAAAGACGGCGCCCACATTCAGAAAAGCATCCGGTATATCGCGGAGGCCGCTTCCGCTCTGGCGGCCGAGCTCAAGAGAATATCCGGCCTGACCGTGTTTAAATCCCAGGTTAACTACATGCTGGTCAGGATCCAGTCGTCCGCGCGCATCAACGCGCTGGAACTGAATGAAAAGCTGATGGCCAAAAATATCATCATTCGGACCTGTGAGTACTTTCAGGGGCTGAATGAAACCTTTTTCCGGATCGCGGTGCGCAAAAAGAACGAGAACAAGAAGCTGGTAACCGAACTGAAGAAGATTTTTACCCGGTAACGGGTTGTTTTTTTAACCGTGTTTTAAAAGGGAGGATAACGATACGTTATGCTCCCTTTTTTGTTGGCATAAAATATGGTACATAATGGAATATATATATTTACCGGGGCAGGACATGCCGTGCCGAATAATATCCACCGTCGATGCCTGGCCGTCAAGGGGACAGGGACTGAAAGAAAGGGCGGAATACATGAAAAAAAACGTTTTCAGGGGGTTGGGACCGGTTGTGCTTTGTCTGGTGCTTCTGGGCCGGGTGTCCGCCCAGGCCGACGAGGATTCGCTCTGGCAGGAGCTGTCGGTCTACGGCGGCCAGATTTATACCATCGCGGTGGATCCGAATAATGCTGTCAAGCTTTATGCCGGGTCCTGGAACGGGGACGGCTTTTTTATCACGCTGGATGGGGGGGAGAACTGGGACTCTTTTCCCTGGTTCAGAAACAGCGCGGTTTACGATATCGAGATCGACCCTCACGATTCAAACAATATCTGGGTGGCCAATGATCACGAAGTGGACTGGACCACGGACGGCGGCTATACCTGGCAGACCTATACCCTGCCGGACGGGCGCTTCTGTTACAGCGTGGAGGTGGATCCCAATGACGAGACCGGAGAGACCGTGTTTATCGGGGCCAGTCCGGTGGCCGGGGACATTACCGGGGGCACGGTGTTTGAGACTTATGACGGGGGAGAGACCTGGACGATCCACGAAGATCTTCCCGAGAATTTTACCACCTACAGCATTCTGGACCTGGACTTTAACCCCAACAACCTGGACGTGTGGGTGACCAGCAACACCTTCAGTACCTCCAATACCAGCGGGATTTATGTCTATACCAATGAGGGCGGTAACTGGGAGTGGTACGGCTGGGAACAGGAGTTTTACATGGACGAGTTCCTGTTTCATCCCACCTATTCAGGGTATCTTTTTGCCTGCGGGGACGGCGGGATCTGGAAGAAAACCGACGGCCCGGCCCTGGGCGACTGGCAGTACGCTTTTTACCATGAGGATTTTTTTGCCGGGGCCATGTGTATTCCGCCGCAAGATCCTGATACGCTGTACGCGGCCATGCTGAAGAACGGAACACCCGTGGTGATCCGCGGAGAGAAGCCCTGGGCATCGGGATCGGAGAGTGATGACTGGTTCTATGTCACCGCGGAAGCACCGGATGAATTTATCTGCCTGGCCGCGGATCATGATGCCTATGCGAATTACTGGCTGTATGCCGGTGGGCAGAACGAGGGAATGTTCCGGTTAACCCGGTTTAACGGTGAAATACAGGGGGACTGGGAAAGGATCAGTAACGGCATGCTGGCCAATACCATCTACGATTCGGATGTGTCGCCCGATGATTCATCCGAGCTTTTGCTGGGCACCCTGGGCGGGATTTACAAGAACACGGTTTCCGGGCCGCTCAAGGACTATACGGCTTACAGCGTGACCTACCATCCTTCCGGTGAAGGAAACGTGATGTATGCCGGAGAGGGCTGGGGTCTGTCAAAGAGTTTCAACAGCGGTGATACCTGGACCTGTTTTGACCCCCTGGCGCTCATCAGCGGATATGACGGGGCGGCCTACCGTGTGCTGGCCGTGGCTGTGGCCGAGACCCCCGGCGCGGACACGGTTTATGCCGGGGTATCCATGGATGTGAACCGCGACGGCTATATCCTGCGGATTCCGGATGAAGATGATGATTTTTCTCCCGACTATTTTTATTATACCGCCTTGGACGTGCCGGTCAACTGTATCGCGGTACATCCGGCAGACCCGGAAGAGGTCTTTATCGGTACGGGCAGTTTCCATTCTCCGGTCACGGCCGGGGCCCTGCGGGTGAGAAGCGGAACGAGTTGGGACAAGATTGCCCTGGGCACGGCAGACGGCGGGGACGAGGTGGTGGTCAATGATATTGCCATTTCGAAGCAGCCCCCCTATGTCCTGTACGCGGCCTGCGGCGGCAGTAATACGAGCTATTCCGGGATTTATAAAAGCACGGACAATGGTACGACCTGGGTCAAAAAAGAGGACGGCCTGCCGGACCATTACGCGGTGACCGATATCAAGATCGACCCCGATGATGCAACCATTGTCTACGCGGCCCTGTACAAAGGGTATGACGACAACTGTACCTATTCGGTTTGTCCGGACCGCAACGGGATTTACGTGTCCTATGACGGCGGGGATTACTGGAGCCTGCTGGGACTGTCCGACTATTACCTCTATGATGTCAATGTCTACAATACCGGCAGCGGGGTCGGCGCCCGGGCCGTTCAAAACGGGCGGTCGCTGTCTTATCCCACCGCGGACGTTTACGGCGGCAGCGCCAGCGGCGGCCACACCACTTCCATGAGTACGGGCCGGGGTACCGTGATGGGCTTTGTCAAAAGCAGCGAGACCGGCGAGTTTATCGGTGACGCGGATATCATGTCTTTGACCAGTCCGGCCTCAAAAACCCGGACCATGGAGAACGGATATTTCAATCTCAATACCGCGACCGGCACTCACCGGATTTCGGTTCGGGCGGCGAATCACAGCTCCCGTATCCAAGCGAATGTGGTTGTGGTGAACGGCGGGTTTGCCGATATGGGTACGGCGGCCCTTTCCGGCGGAACACCGGGACCGGATCCTGAGCCGGACAATACCTGTTTTCTCGAGGATATCCTGGGGGCCAGAAGCAGGGATCTTGCGCCGTTCCGGGATTTCCGGGACCATGTGCTCGACCGGACAAAATACGGCCGAGGATTGACAAGGCTTTACTACAGCTCGGGTACGGAAATCCTGGCGGCGATGGCGGACAATGCAAAGCTCAGGGCGAGGGCGGTTCAAATCGTGCAAGGGGCGGTTCCGCTTTTCACCGCGATCAGCAACCGGGAGCGGGCCACGATGACGGTGGCATTCTTAAACCGGGTCTCCGCTTTTCTGTTTGAACTGGAGAAGGTCGCTTCTCCGGAATTAAAAGAAAAGATACATCAGGTCCGGCTCAGCATCAAGCGTGAAGACCTGTTTGAACGCCTGAGCGCGGCAAGATATCCGCCGAAAAAAACAGTTCCGCAAACGGCGGGACCGGAAAAGTCATGTTTTTCGGTAAACGCTGATTGAAAAGCGGCCGGTTCCGGCATAGCGCATTGAACATGGCGCAGAGCGTATCACAACCTTGTTCTCACACAGCGTCACAGAGGACACAGCGTAAACCGGAAGTTAAAAACCCAAGTCTTTCTTTGCGGACTTTGCAGGAGATGAGTTTTGTTTTTAACGCCATGCACTTTGCGCTATGCGCTTTGCTTTAACATCAGGGCGAACAACTGAGCATCTGCAAAAGATAATCTTTTATTAAAGATTTCACCCTTGCCGTCCGTATGGTTAATAATATAATTTTCCCGTTTCTAACCGTGAATTACAGGAGTTGTCTATGAGTAGGCCATTTTTTAAAAATCCGTCTGTTTCTGTTTTTCTAAACCTGCTGCTGATGGTTGCGGTGGTGTTACCGGTTTCCGCACAGGACAACAGTACCTTTCAGGACCTGGGTCTGTACGGCGGCCAGGTGAATACGATTGCGGTGAATCCGGCGGACAGCGACATTGTTTTTGCCGGAACTTACCTGGGCGACGGGCTGTTCAAGTCCGAAGATGCGGGACAAAGCTGGACCGCGGTGCCGGGGTTCAGAAATCTTTCGGTCGAGGATATCGCGTTCGACCCGAACGACAGCGAGGTGGTCTGGGTGGCCAACGGCCATTTTGTCGATGTGAGCCGGGACAGCGGCGATACCTGGGAAACATTTTATTTTGCCTACGATGAAAACCGTTTCTGCTGCGCGGTGGCCGTGGACCCTTTCGATGATTCCGGCAATACCGTGTACGTAGGCACCGGCGGTGCCCACGATGACGGCGATTATGGCGAGATTTTTTATACCCTTGACGGCGGCATCCGCTGGCGCCGGCTGGGCTGGCTCAACTGGTTCTTTTCCGGTGGCGGGAAGCCCTGGTCCGATTTCAATGCCCTGTCATTCAACCCCAACGTGGAAGGGGAACTGTGGGCGGCCAACACTTCTGCGGCCGGTCTTCTGTTCCGGGCATCGAATTACGGCTGGAGCGGCTGGCGTTCCTTTGCCGGCGCGGTAAGCGACAACGGCCCCCGGGCTTTTGGAGAATTGAGGGATATCAAGGTCAGTCCGGACAATGCCTCCCTGGTGTTTGCCGCCGGGGACAACGGTATCTTCCGCAAAACCACGGATGCCGAAGGGTCCGGGTGGCGGGCAACGGAGATTGACACGAGCTGCCGCGCGCTGGCCATACCGGTCTCATCGCCGGATACGGTTTACGGCGCTTTGTCCGGCGCCGTGACCAAAAGTATCGATGCCGGCAAAACCTGGGCGGAAACTGAAATCGAAGTGGCCGACCAGAACGGTGTCCCCGCCTTGTTCCTGGCGCTGGCAGGGGATGCTTCCGACCCGCAGGTTCTGTATGGCGGTGAAGTGGACTGGGGCGTTTATAAAAGCCTGGACGGCGCGCTGACCTGGCATGCCGCAAATCAGGGCATCCTGGCCAACCTGGTCTATGATACCGGTGTGGATTCAAACGGAAAAATTGTCAGTGCCTGTACCTCGGGGGTTTACCTGCAGACCGATAACAGTACCTGGCGCCGGAAAAATCCGTACGCCGCCTATGCCGTTCGTTTTCACCCGGCGGCGGATGATACGCTTTTTGCCGGTCAGGAAAGGGACCTGGCCAAAAGCAGCGACCGTGGTGCGACCTGGCAGTATCTGGATATCTGTGCGGGCGATTTGCAATGCGTCGTTAAATCGGTTTCAATCATTCCCGGGGACAACGATACCCTTATTGCCGGAACCCGTCTCCGGTCCGGCGCCGGCGGTGAAATCGTAAAGATAACGGATGCCGGCGGGGATTTTTCCGAACAGTCTTTCAGCGTGCTTCAGGAAATGAATGTGCCGGTGAACACGGTCGCGGTCAGCCCGGCGGACAGCCGCCTGATGCTGGCCGGCACCGGGTACTTTTACGCGCCGGAAGCGGCCGGCGGTATTTTTCGCAGCAGCGACGGCGGCAGCACCTGGACCGAGGTCCTGTCCGGCGTGATCGTGAACAGTATTTCAATTTCGGCGGCCAATCCCGATATCGTGTATGCGGCCTGCGGCGGATCGTCAACCGATTACTCCGGCACCGCCTGTGCCGGTATTTACAGGAGTATCGACGCCGGGCTGACCTGGACGAAGACGGTCACGGGGCTGCCGGACTATTATGCCGTGGCCGATATCAAGGCGGATGACGCTTTTGAAAATACCGTTTACGCGGCCCTGTTCAAGGGGTTTAATGACTGCCTGGATGATGCATGTGTCGGGTTGAACGGTGTCTATATCAGTTTTAACGGCGGGGCGTACTGGACCCAGATCGGGCTGTCCGACTATTTTGTGTATGATGTGAACAGCTTCGCCAGCGCGCCGGTGGCGCTGCGGGGCCGCTCCCTTTCCTATCCGCCGGCCACGGTGGTGGCGGGCACCGAAAGCGGGGCCTATGCCTCCTCCATGACCACCGGCCGGGGAACCATTATCGGGTTTGTCATCGACGCGGACAACCGGACCGGGATTGTCGATGCCGTGGTGTCCACCGATACCGGATCCAAATGCCGGACCATCGAAGAAGGGTTTTTTACCCTGTTCGTGGCCAGCGGCAAACACCGGGTGAGCGCTTATGCGCCGGGGTATGCGTCAAACGGCGCGTCCGATGTGACGGTGGTTACCGGCGGGGTAACCGACCTGGGCACCATCGCGCTGACCGCGGGGGGGACGGATCCCAACGGATCGACCTGTTTTCTGGAAGACCTGCTGGGCGTGAGGCACAGCGGACTCGATCTTTTCCGGCAGTTCAGAAACGAGGTCCTGAACCGGACACCGTTCGGCCGGCGCCTGTCCGCCGCCTACTACCGACTGGGGAAAGCGGCGTTCGATCGGGTCGACAGGGATCCCGAACTGAAAAGCGCGTGCCTGGCGTTGATTGCCGATGCCGCGCAGATCATCAGCGGTTTTTATACGGAGGGGATCATTCGCATTCCGGACCGGGTGCTGGACCGGGCCGATACCTTTCTGCATGCACTTGAGGTCCGGATGCCTGCCACTGCGGCGGCAGAACTGTCCGTCCTTCGCCGGACGTTGCGAAACCGTGACCGGATCAAACGGCTGGACCCGGAACACAGCCGGCCCGGGGGCATGACCGAACCTTTTGGCCATCGCAGGAAGAAAACAAATTGAACGTTCCTTCCGGATCGGGATAAGCTCACATTGAACATTCAAGAACATCGAACATCGAACGTTCAACATCGAACGTTGAACGAAACACCCAATAGAGAATGATTTATTGGATGTTCGACGTTCAGTGTTGGATGTTCATTAGTTTCTATTCTCTTTTTCCCCTTGCCAGTCTCCGGTCTGTTATTGTATGATATTCCGACGATATAGAGATGACCTGCCCATGTTGAAAAAAATTACGTTTTTTGTCCCGATACTGGTTCTTTTCGCTGTTCAGCCGCTGCCGGCGGAAGAGATCATGGTGCGGCTGGCCAATCTTGACGCCCGGGTGCTGGCGCCGTACCGGGAAACCGGCTTCAATATTTTCAGCAGAAGCATGGTATATTCTTCCGGGCTGGCACAGGCGCTGGCCTCCGGTGTCGTGGCGGATAACAGCCATTCGGGAAAGCGGGCCATTCCCGAGGCCGCGCTGAAAAGGCAGGCGCTGTGGGAAGTGTCCCCGGACATCGCGTCTCTGCTGCCGTTTAAAGCCAGAATAGCGGGGAAGAAAGCCCGGTCCGGCAGAACCGCCTGGCAGAAGTACATTCTGAGTTTTCCGCAAAAAAGCCGCTATGGTCAGGGACTCTTTGAAATTATGCCGGACAACAGCACTTTTGCTGCTGAAAAAGTTTCACAGGTAGCCGTTAAAAATGCGGCCGGACGCTTTGAAGTCTGGCCGATGGCGGATGATTTTTTTAGCGACCGGGACAGCGGCAAACGGGTGCTCAGGATGAAACGGACCGCTTTTTTGCAGAGGCTCTGGCGGAAAAACGGCCTGCAATGGCTGCTGGGCCTGGTCCCGGAGGACCGGGCCCTGGCCGTTATTGTGCTGGAAAACAGCGGCGATCCGCAAAATAACCGGTTTTCGGATTCAGTGCTGCTGCTGGTGGATCCCCGGACGCCGCCGAAGGGCAGCGGGGCGACCGATATGTCCCTTGTCATCGGCTGGACAAATGACGGTCCGGCTTGACAAAGCCGCAGTGAAGGGGTATTTTTTAAAATCGCGCAAGTGCCCGGTTGACGGCGAACTTTCCGGTTGTTGCCGATCCCGGCGGCGCAGCACGGGCACCGGCCGATGGATGCGAGGACCAACCGATTTTAGAGCTGACAGCAAAACAGACATTATTTGCCGGACAATCATTATGGAAGAATTTTCAAGAATCAAACGACTGCCGCCGTATATTTTCGGGATTGTGGGAGACCTGAAACACCGGGCCCGCCAGGCCGGTGAGGATATCATTGATATGGGCATGGGCAATCCGGATATTCCCACGCCTCAGCCCGTGGTAGACAAGCTGATCGAGGCGGTGGGCAATCCGAAAAATCACCGTTATTCCATTTCCCGGGGGATCTACAAGCTGCGTCTGGCCATTACGGACTGGTACAAACGCCGTTACGCCGTGGACCTGGATCCGGAATGCGAGGCCATTGTCACCATGGGCGCCAAGGAGGGGCTCGGTCACATGGTGCTGTCCATCATCAGTCCGGGTGAGGTGGCGCTGGTGCCCAATCCGGCCTATCCGATCCATCCCTATTCGGTGCTGATCGCGGGCGGGGATATGGCCAGTGTGCCCATCGGTGAGGGGCGCGACTTTTTTGAAGAGATTCTCAAGGCCACCAAGCGGACCTGGCCCAAGCCCAAGCTGCTGATCATTTCCTTTCCCAACAATCCCACCACCACGGTGGTTGAGAAAGATTTTTTTGAAAAGGTGGTGGATTTTGCCAAAGAGAACAATATCTACGTGATCCATGACCTGGCCTACGCGGACCTGGTGTTTGACGGATACAGGGCGCCCAGTTTCCTGGAGGTGCCCGGTGCCAGGGATGTGGGGGTGGAGTTTTTTTCCATGTCCAAAAGCTACAGCATGCCCGGCTGGCGGGTGGGCTTTGCCGTGGGCAACCGGGAACTGATTTCCGCGCTGGCCAAACTGAAAAGCTATTTTGATTACGGCATGTTCCAGCCGGTGCAGATCGCGTCCATCATCGCGCTCAATGAGATTGAAAAAGAGGTGGCCCAGATCACGGCAACCTACCGCAGCCGGCGGGACGTGCTGATTTCGGGGCTGAACAATGCCGGCTGGGCGGTGGAGAGCCCCAAGGCCACCATGTTTGTCTGGGCGAAGATTCCGGAACCGTTCAGGGAGATGGGGTCGCTTGAATTTACCAAAAAACTTTTAAAGGAAGCCAAGGTTGCGGTTTCGCCGGGTATCGGTTTCGGCGAGTATGGAGATGATTTTGTCCGCTTTTCCCTGGTCGAAAACGAACACCGGACCCGCCAGGCGGTCCGCGGCATACGGGGGATACTGTAAAGCCATGAAGAAAATTAATATCGGGATTGTCGGTCTGGGAACGGTCGGAACAGGCGTTGCGAAAATTCTCAAGAAAAACAGGGCGGCGCTGCTTCAGCAGACGGGCGCGGTACTGGAACTGAAAACAGTCGCGGATCTGGATATCAAAACGGACCGCGGTGTCACGTTTAAAAAAGGCGTTCTGACCCGGGACGCGGACCGACTGCTCAACGATCCGGAGATCGACATCGTCGTGGAACTGGTCGGCGGTATCGAACCGGCCAGGACGTTTGTGTTAAAAGCCCTGAACAATGGTAAGCATGTGGTGACTGCCAACAAGGCGCTGTTGGCCGAACACGGGCTTGAAATTTACCGGACCGCGGCCGGAAATTCGGTGGACGTGGCCTTTGAAGCCAGCGTGGCCGGCGGGATTCCCATCATCCGGGCCATGCGGGAAAGCTTTGTTTCCGACCGGGTCCTGGGGTTTTCCGGTATTCTGAACGGCACCTCCAACTATATCCTGAGCCGAATGACGGATAGCGGCGGTGAGTTCAGGGCCATTTTGAAGGATGCCCAGAAACAGGGCTATGCCGAGGCTGATCCGACCTTTGATGTGGAGGGCATCGACGCGGCGCATAAACTGGCGGTGCTGGCCGGCCTGGCGTTTGGCCGGCATGTGACCATGAAGCAGATCTATACCGAGGGGATTTCAAAAATTACCCCGCTGGATATCGAGTTTGCCCGGGAGCTGGGGTACCGGATAAAGCTGCTGGCGGTGTGCCGCGGGTCTGAACAAGAGATCGAAGCCCGGGTGCATCCGGCCCTGATTCCGGAAACGCATCTGCTCTCCGGTGTCAAAGAGGCCTTCAACGCGGTGTTCGTCCGGACCCGGGATGTGGGTCCCACCATGTTTTACGGTAAAGGCGCGGGAATGATGCCGACCGGCAGTGCCGTAACGGCCGATATTGCCGCCCTGGCCCGGGACATTGTTCAGGGCGCGGTCAACCGGGTTCCGCCGCCGCTGTATGCGGTCAAAAAACTGCCGCCCATAAAGGTGAAACCGGTCCGGGACACCGTTATCCGCTACTATCTCCGTTTGACGGCCGCGGATATGCCCGGTGTGCTGTCAAAAATATCCGGAATTCTGGGCCGCCATAAAATCAGTATTTCCTCCGTGATCCAGAAGGGCCGCCGGGCGCGCGGCGGTGCGGTGCCCATTTTCATGCTGACGCACGAAGCCCGGGAGGCCGACCTGCAGAAGGCGCTGAGAGAGATCGATCGCCTTTCCATGATGAAGCAGAAAACCATGGTGATCAGAATCGAAGACGGCGCGCTTTAATCGGCAGGGTCTGACAGCGGTCGGCGGCTGCGGTCCGCTCAGCTTTTACCTTCCAGCAATGCCGTTACCCGTTCCATCACTTCGCCGGGCGCCGACATAATCTTGCCCGCGCGGTCGACAAAGGCATGCACGGTATATCCTTCGGCCAGAAGCTCCCGGGGAGACTTGCGGAAGATTTTGTAGTCAAAGCGGATCTTGACCCGTTTGATATAGGCGATGGTGGTCTCGATGACGATCAGATCGTCGTAGCGGGCGGAACGTTTGTACTTGCAGTTGACTTCGGCGACCGGGGAGAAAATGCCGGTTTCGGAAATGTCCCGGTAGGTCAGGCCCAGGTCCCGGAAAAATTCGGTCCGGCCCCTTTCAAAAAAATCGAGATAATTGGCATAGTAAACCACATCAAAGGGATCGCAGTCGCCGTAGATCACGCGGTATTCGGTCACATGGGGGGGCATGCTTTGTTAACTCCTTTTCATTAGAACCGGTTTTTATGATAGCCTCAGGAGGCCAGTGCTCACGGATAATCAGGGTGAACGGATGCATATTAAATTTCAAAATCCAAATTAAAAAGGCCAAATGAAATCCAAAATCCCAGGGTGATGCTGCCCGTCTAAAAGAGGCGGCCTCCCGGTAGTTGAATTTGACTTTATGGTTTGTGTCGCTTGATCCCGCCCACAGGACGTGCTTCCGCAAAACACGCCGGCCAAACATCCGGGTTTTGTCATCTGTCATTCAATTGACATTTGTTATTGACGGATAAATTTATTCATTAATTCCCATCCTTTTTCAATCACGATGCCTGAAGCCGCGGCATCCTTTTCATTGTAGCCGATCCGGTCGTTTTCCAGCCGGTCCGGATTTCCGGACGCGTAGAGCGCGTAGGGCACCGGGTCGGCGGCATGGGTTTTGATATGCAGCGGTGTGGGATGGTCGGGCATGACCAGCACGCGGAACGCCGCAAACTTCCGCTCCAGACCGGCCACGATCTTTGCCACGATGCGGCTGTCGAAATCCTCGATGGCCCGGATCTTCTCTTCCAGACTGCCCTTGTGGGAGGCCTCGTCCGGGGCTTCCACGTGGAGGTAGACAAAATCACCGGTGTCGAGGGCCTGCAGGGCGGCGTCCACCTTGCCCTGGTAGTTGGTGTCCAGGTATCCGGTGGCGCCCTGGACATCGATTGATTGCAGGCCCGCGCTGATCCCCAGCCCCTTGATCAGGTCCACCGCCGAGATAACGCTGCCGGTAATCCCGTACCTGGACGGAAACGAAGGCAGCGCCAGCCTTTTGCCCTGGCCCCAGAGCCAGATAGAACTCACCGGTTTTTCACCTTTTGCCGTTTTCCGTTTGTTGACGGCAACGGCCGGAAGAATTTCCCGGGATTTATCCATCAGGGCCAGAATTCTGTCGGCGCCGGCGCCCTGCGGCAGGTAATCAGCGATCTTTTTGTCCGAGACATCATGGGGCGGGGTGGTTTTCATTCGGTCCTGACCGTTTTTCCAGACCATCAAATGGCGGTAGCTGACCCCGGGATAAAAACAGAACGCGTCGGAATCGAGTTTCTCCTTCAGGGCCTGAATGACGTCGGCGGCATCTTCGGTGGCGATATGACCGGCGCTGTAATCATCCATCACCAGGCCGCCGTCTTTTTCCGCCAGGGTGACCAGGTTGCAGCGAAAGGCCACATCCGCAGCGGACAGGGGAACGCCGATGCTGGCGGCTTCGATGGGAGACCGGCCGCTGTAATATTTACCGGGATCATATCCCATGACCGACATGTTGGCCACATCGCTTCCCGGGTCCATGCCGGCGGGAATGGTCTGACAGAGCCCGATCTCGCCCTTTTGCGCCAGCCGGTCCATGGCGGGTGTCGCGGCCATTTCAAGGGGGGTCTTTCCGCCATGGGCGGCCAGGGGCTCGTCTGACATGCCGTCGCCGAGCAGTACAATGTATTTCATGGTCAATCCTTTGCTGAGATTTCAGGGCGTTCGGCCGTGCGCTTTCGGGTTGTCCACGGCCAAACCGATTTAAGCATTATGAACGAATAGGATATAAATTCGAGACTAAAAATTCAAGGATATAAATTAAAGATTTAAAATTCAAGCGGGATCCGCGGTTTATTGTCTCCTTCGGGGTCTAAAACCCTCGTCTTTAGACGAAGAATGATTAACTGTTTCAAGTCTGCAAGCCGATTGAGGGTATCTTTTCCCTCAGGATCATTTCGGGGTGTTTTGTTTTTTACTTTAACCCACTTGAGTGGGATACTGAATCTAGCGTCTTGTAGAAGGTAGTAATTCAATTCATTTTCAGTTCGGTTATGATCGCGCCGACA
>Ga0272441_10009711_pt1 | contig 14781 bp, 14 predicted proteins | sample SSMProp6N_FD_193582 | JGI IMG/M metagenome (GOLD analysis project Ga0272441, IMG submission 193582) | Marine sediment archaeal communities from Little Sippewissett salt marsh, Falmouth, MA, United States - SSM-Prop-6N | ecosystem: Environmental > Aquatic > Marine > Wetlands > Sediment ... | reverse complement strand
AGGTTCATCCTCTTCGTCAGTTGAACCGGTTTCACCAACTGTTTTTACTTTTTCAGTGAATGTGGCAAAGATATCCACAATGTCACCTGTCTGGATCATACTCTCCCGGCTCATCAAATCCTCCGCCGGGAAAGCCATTAATACATGATTATCACTTAGGACAAAACTGAGATCCATATTATTATTCGTTGGGTCTGCCAGGTTGTGCGAAAGCAGCATCTCACCCTGGATGAGGTCCGTCTTGACAATTTTCCCCACTGCTTCTTCAAGGGAAGTAAGTACATTACGTGGCGCAATTTCCACGGGCACACTGGCCAGCTTTACATCGCTGGAAATAATCGTATCACCCAGGTTCAGGTCGCGTGTCATCACAACGACCTCTGTCTTTACGGTCACTTCCTCCGCTGCTTCAGACTCCTGCCTGGGCTGCAATCGTTGAATCAGTGTGGCACTCGCAAATACACCGACAACCACAAGGATCAATCCTGCAATAATTATGAGTATGACTTTTATTTTGTTTGACAAAGAAAACCTCCTACTGACCTCAGTGATAAACCCTTATTTGGATAAGGATATCGTACAATTGCCAAGATTAATATCACAGCCCTGATTGCTGTCCGGTGAAACAGCCATATCAGAAAGGAAATAACCTTCAATAACTGGACCATCCTTGAGTTCCCCGCCAGATAACGCCTGAGCAAGTTGGAATCCAGGACAATCGCCTTTTTTGTCGATGCATGAAATATAAAATGGCTCAAAAGCAATAATGTGATAATTATCTTTTTTATTCCTGATCTGGCTGAAATCATCCACGCCAGTAAATTCGGGCCAGGGTGGGGACGCATGCGCACCATCCACGCATGCGGTGTCTGTACGAGGATCGCCTTCACAGAAATAATTGAACACCGGAATCAACACAACCTCACCGATGAATCCAGATTTGATCATCTTATTATAAACGCTTGCAGTAACGCCGCTCTTCCCGGTAAGCCAGATGTGCGGCTCAAGTGTGATATCAGGATGCGGCCCCTCATCAACCCAATCACCGATGCTGCTTGTGTCCGCAGTGAGGTACAGCCATCCGCGATCGCCGCTCACCTGGACATCTTTCTTGCCATCGCCATCCAGGTCACATAAAATGTCGCCGCCGTCCTCGATGCAGATCTTATCAGCGTCCATGATGATATAGATCTGTTCGGGAGGATTGCCGCTGCTGTCAACAAGGCTTGTACCATCTGAATATCGATAATACGTCACAACATTATGGTCAAAATCTTCGATATCTACTTCGTCCACCTCCCCTTCAATGAACGAACCGATCACATCCCAGCTTATCGTCTGGATCTGGCATCCATATTCTGGGGGGTATGGGTCCCCGCCAACCGTAGGCGCTTTGCAATACCACGCCAGGGGGACAACAGACTTCCCGCTTACACCGTAACACCCTGCAACCGCCTCAGATGTTGCTGTTAATGTCTCCACGCCAAAAATGCCTGCAAAGTATGAGGAATTCTCCACCGTGGCAATGACTTCAACTTCAGTCCCAACAACCGTGGCCACAGCACTCGTGGCGCCATTATTGATAGCATAAGACTCCGCCACTGCCTTTGCATCCGATTCGCCAGAACATGCCCTTTGTGCGCCAGCGAGTGCACCCGCATCGGCGGCAGCCTGGGCAGTTCTCCGGTTGGACATAATGGATCCCCCATCGAGAACTAGTGCGACCATACTTATGATTGCAACCAGCATCAGGACAATCAGCGGGACCACCTGTCCAATTTCAAATCCTTTTCTGACTGTTTTCTTACTCATGCTAAAGTCCTTCCTAAGGCACCGCAATCGGTGTTAAAATCATCTGGGAACTCACATGCATCATTAAATCTCCAATTAATGTAATTCCCGGTGTAATGGGTTCAAACAAGTAATCAATATCAATAATAATGAGGGGGTCATCTGTCCCCGATACTGCATGATCAATTGTGATCGTGCTGTCAGTCAGTTCACTGACATCAAATATTTTATTCATTACTTCGTTACAAATACTGATATTAGCTGTGGATTGTGCATCACTGCAGCTCAAAGGATAAGAATCCAGATAATCCCCTTCACATGCACTGGGATTTAACCTGTAATCGCAATCGGATTGTACAATCGCGTACCTTGTTCCCTCCCTAACAGCAGTATTCAGTACCGAGTAATGAAAGATTGCACGGCCGATATCAAAAAGCGCCATTATAACCAATAATAATAAGGGCAAAATAATTGCAAATTCAATCAAGGACTGACCGCGATTTCTTATATGTGCGTTCATTGGACCATCATCTCCACTGAAGCACTAAGGGGAAAAGTGTCATAAGTTGTAGCATCCAATGTAAAGACATTCCCCAGGAAACCTAGTACCAGCAAACCTTCCACATCCGTTTCCACGGTGACGGCGATGCTGTACTCTCCTTTTGTACAGCAATTGATGGGTGTAAAGCTTACCGTGATATCTGGAATTCCTGAATTATCTGCTTCCTGTTCGGCTGCAACTACGGCATTAGGGGCGATCCCTGAAACAGGGTCATAATCGGATTCATGCGTTGCCACGTAATAAGCGCCTTCACGGGCAGCATTGGTAATCACAAGCTGTGTATAGAACAACCGGCCGAACTCCAAGGTACAGACGACCAGAACAAGCAAAAATGGCAGCATCAAAGCCATTTCCAACAAGGATTGACCTTGAAAGTGCCCTTTTTCTTTTGGATAACGTTTCCGTTTGCCTGGCATCGAGTTCCTTATCAGAGTCTCCTCATGGGTGAGGAATATTAAAACGGTGAATCAGATTAAATCAGTTGCAAAAAACATTCCATTTTCCGGATGTTTTATTTTTTAATCTCCTTATGAACATACTTTACTACCGCACAGTAAAAAAACCGGCTAACATTGAGGTTCTTACAATACGATTTAAAAGCGATGTATATTATTGCTTTACTCAGAGGGTGGGAAGTCAAAGACTTTCGCTGTGATCTGGTTAGCATATGCCAAGCCACGAATGCATTCTTCCGGTACGTTGGCGGATATATCAGACCAGTCCATTGGGCCATTGGTGAAATCAAATGTGTCAACCAGTGTATCATAAACACACTGAGAACCCACATTGTAATCCATCAACGTTAATTTCCAAATCGTTGCATAATCAACAGCCATGCTGGAATGCCAACCAGTAGCATTTAAGATCAACTGTTCGGTTTGAAAGCAGTACCCAAGCAATACTTCTGCTAAGATATCTACACTGCGGTAAGCAGTCTCAAGGTCAATCCCATATTCACATGTGTCACATGTGGCAATCAGAGAATTCAGGATCTGATTAGCCGTGCTGTAACTCGTCCAACAAGTGTCGTCTGATGCCGAGCAGACTTTGGAAACAAGAGCAGGGTTCCATTGGAGTGCATTCCGCATACCGATATTGGTGATATGTCCAAAACCAAAGTGAATAAATGAGAATTGGGTTGGCCAATATTGGCTTTCTGAACCAATCAATAGCTTGAGGAGCACCGGTGGCACACCAACATCTTCATATGCCTGCAGGATCGGTTCATTCAATAAGTTTTGAACGATAATCACAGTCTGTAAGGCTTCTGACATACCACAGGCATTAGCGTAACCACTCGACATCAAGCCCCCCGAAGGACAATCGCTCGCATCCACAATATTATCCGCAATCAACTGTCCGGCCAGGAAATAATACTCCTCCTCTGTGTATAGCTCATCTGCGGATTCGGGTACATAAACCCAGTGCATATCCTCAATCGGGATATTTACTCGGTTAAGACATGTAGACACAGTTTGAGCTGAGACATTCTTGGCTTGCAAGGCAAATAAATCGATCCCACCCGCACTGAGAAAAATCAATCCAAGTAGGACACCTGTAAGAATGGTTTTTATGATCCTGGCGCTTTTCTTCCACTTCATATATCAAAACCTCTTTGCCGGCTTTGGTCTGGTCATGAAAAAAGAGAGGTCGTGGCCCAGAAGCCAGTAGAGAATCTCGTACGTACTTATGATATATTATACATCTTTTCTTAATAATTCAATAGCTAAAATGTGTCTCCTCAGTCTTAAAATATCAGAACTGATTAATCCATATAAAGTCTCTGAAATGAGAGACTTTATATGGATATAGTTATAAACACACTAGCAATTTGATTTTCTAGGGTGCTGCGCCGCTAAGTGAATTGACGATTTGCTGGAAGACTGACTGAACCTGTCCTCCGACGAGACCGAGTGTCACAAGCACAGCAATAGCGATCAAAAGGACAATCAATGCATATTCAATTAAGCCCTGCCCCTTTTGAGTTCGAACGCCCATAACCTTAGAAAACTCTTTCAACTGAACAATCATTTGTGCTAACATCTTACTTTCCTCCAGATTAATATGGGTTAATTCAACGTCTTTATCCTACACCCTAAAAGTATACAAACAGTATAACATCCTTTCTTTACAATTTCCTCACATTCTTTTGCCCTATCCTTATTTACACATATTTTTACAATATTCTTTTAGTCGGATACGAATCTTACAATTATTGTAAATTTTTTTCTAATTGATATATAGCTCATTTAAAATATTATTGAAATTATATAGGAATTTGAATATAAAAACAATATTGACGGTCTGTAAAGTTGTTTCCAAGAATAAAATTCTCTCTTAATTTATTTATAGAAAAATGAATAAGATCATGATTAATTTGAAAACGCTTCGACGATGGACTGAAAAAAATCGTCTAGCTGACCACCAAGAAGGCCAAGGATAGCGAGTACGACCAGAGCAATTAAGAGGACAATGAGGCCATATTCAATCAACCCTTGAGCATTCTGCCGTAAATGCTTTCTCTTATATAATAAGATTAAGGTTTGGTTTATTTTCTTTATCATATATTCTTCTCCAGCCCGCTCAAAAATGATATTCTGATTATAGACGAACTATACACAAAATTCAATCTTTAATAATAATTTAATCAATATATTTGTATATGATGAGATTTTTTGTTTTCTTATCAAACAATAAACCATGAGGTAATTTAAATAATTCTCGAGGGCGATTCACATCCTTATGATCGCCAATCACAATTCTCGGTGGAACGGCAAAACAAGATAATATTCACGTACCAGATGGGGGGGGGCGAAACATCAATTTATCTAATAATGATGCGTTTTGGACCAATCAATGATATGCTTTTACATACTGCGAAAGCATCTTGAACCCATGAAGTATAAAGGAGTCTAAATGAAATTGATCCTAAATATCATTGCCGGCGTAATTTGCGGCATTCTCATCAATTATTTTTCAGATGTCCTCCCTATCTCCCGGCGTCTCACCCGGCCGAAATGCAAAGCGTGCGATCGACCCTTCACACTAAAAGACTATCTATTTTCCTACAAATGTTCCAATTGCGGCCATAAGAAATCTGCCAGGACTTTCATCGTGCTGATCAGTACCGTCGTCATCTGCGTACTGCTTAACTATTTCCCCTTTTCGGTTTTCGGTTTTTTGGGGGCGCTGCCGCTCCTCATATTCATGGGTATTGTCCTGACAATCGATATTGAGCATCGGTTGGTCCTGCTGGAAACAAGCATTCTCGGGTTTGTGATATGCCTGATATACGGCATCATCCTCAGAGGTCTGGCAAGGACCTTGTTGGGTGCCCTGGGTGGATTCGCCATCATGCTGCTGTTCTATCTGCTTGGGCTGGTATTCAACGTGGTTATGGGGAAAATCAAGAATCAAAAGATCGAAGAGGTTGCTTTCGGGTTTGGAGATGTCAGTATGGGTACGGTCCTGGGACTGCTCACGGGCTGGCCTTCAATTGCAGGTGCGTTAATTATTGCCATCCTTGCATTCGGCGTTTTTTCATTGCTTTTCATCCTTGGCTTGATCCTCACAAAACGATATCAAGCCTTTGCCAGCGCGCTGCCCTTCGTGCCTTTTTTGATCCTGGGTGCAGTCGTCCTGTTTTATTTATAACTATCCACTTCCAAGTGTTTGAGATTCACAGGCGCACTAAGCCTGTTCAAGCAGTTCCAGTTGATCACCGACCGAATATTCGTTTATTTTTGAGTAATGGAGTTCCAGGACAAACTGCGCTGGCTTCTTGGGCACATACATTGGCGCCCACTTCTTAGCAAGGACCTTGTCGACAACGACACGATTCTTATCCAGCCAAAGGACCGTGATATCGAAGTTCATGAACAGCATATGGATCGCGGTATTGATCCTGGTCTCGTTCTTCTCAATAAAAATCAACCCGCTGTCTTGTCCCAATTCTTTTGAAAACAATAACCCCATCAGCTTGCTGAAAAACGAATCACAACATTTCACGGTGACAACTGCATCTGGTGACGATACCTTCCTGATTACTACGTTTTTCATACCTTTTCCCGAATCATTTCATCTTGATGGACCAAGGAGATCGTTTAATTAAGATGCAAGATCAGGACCCAACCCTCTCCACTGACCTGGGCACCATCTTCAAGAGGAAAACTGGCTTCAACTTGAGGTGTCCCCACCCATGGATACGTACTCACAGCACCTTCCACGACAACCTCAACGATCTGTTCGCCGGACATTTCGAGGACAATATCAATCTGCCCACTTCCATCTTGCGAGATGCATTCACCCTGGATTGTGGTCTCCCCTTCAAAGGTCACCGTGTACGTCCCCCATTCCGCCTCATAAGCATCTTCATAGTAATCAACCGGCCCGCCGCTTGTTATCAGATAAGAACCGCCTTCAGCAGTCACAGCAAATGGGATCTCCGCGTATGTTAATGGCTCCAATCCGACAGCTTCAGAAGGCCCAATCAGCAATTGCAGTTCCAACGTGCCAGAAACCGCTTCGCATGGGTTTTGCGGACTCTGTTCGGTCACAACAACACCACCGCCAATTGTCGTAGGTGTTGGCGTTGCGCTGAGTGCATCCCCCAAACCAGAAAACAGGCTGCAGCTCAAGAGCAATAAACAAACCGGAATGAGGATCGCCCATAAACTCCGCCGTTTCTTTTGATCTAACATGATCGCCTCCGATTATTGTTGTAATGGACCCGGAAATTTCGGCATCACAAATTTTTTAATGCCACAGTATTAGTATACAGGCTAATATCATTTACGTCATTAACCCAATATGAGATTACCAAGTCTTTTGATCACTTAGCCGCGACAAAGTAGAAAATAAATATTCGAACCCGCTTGATTAAAATAAAAAAGCGGGCGACGAGAGGCCCTACCCCCTGCGGATATTCAAACTGGCATCATTAAAACAAAAAAGCGGGCGACGAGATTCGAACTCGCGAATGTCAGCTTGGAAGGCTGATGCCTTACCACTTGGCCACGCCCGCATTAAGCCTCTTTATTTTACGCGAATCAACCCATTCGGTCAATACGAACCGGGATCATTCTCCATCTAGTTGTTTTTGGAGCAGCTCACGGGTCAATTGCGGGTCAGCCTTACCGCGCGTTTCCCGCATGACCTGCCCCATGAACCAGCCGAACAGCCCCGTCTTGCCATCCCGGTAGCTGCCAACTTCTTCTGGGTTTTTGGACAGGATCTTTTCAATCACAGCCAGCAGGGCGGAGTCATCGCTGACTTGCGCCAGCCCCTCTTCCCGGACGATCACGTCGGGCGCCTTGCCGCTGTCCTGCACCTTCACCAGCAGCGACTTGCCCGTAGCTGAGTTGATCTTACCCTCATCCACCATTTTGAGCACGGAGGCTAAATGCTCCGGTTTAAGGGTCAGCGCATCTGCACTCACGCCCAAATCGTTCAGCATCCGCAGAATCTCATTCATGATCCAGTTCGAGACCACCTTTGGGTCGCCAGCGTAAGCTTCCACGGCAGCTTCAAAGTATTCTGAAAGTGGCTTATCGCCCGTCAGGATATCTGCATCATATTCCGGCAGGTCATATTCAGTCTCAAAGCGTGCCCGGCGTGCCAGGGGAAGTTCCGGCAGTTCAGCCACGACCTTTTCACGCCAGGACTCCGTCAGTTCCAGTGAGAGCAGGTCGGGCTCACGGAAATAGCGGTAATCCGCTTCGGTCTCCTTGGAGCGCATCTTGTTCAGGCGGTTATGCGCGTCATCCCAGTCCAGCGTCCAGGCTTCCACACGCCCGCCGGAGTCAACCAGCGCAGTCTGGCGGTCAATCTCCTTGTTAATCGCCGCCCGCACAGCCTCAATTGAGTTGACGTTCTTGATCTCCGTCTTTGTATTCAATTCCGTACTGCCCACCTCCCGGATGGAGACGTTGGCGTCGCAGCGCAGGTGTCCCTTCTCCATGTTTGCTTCCGAGACGCCCAGCCAGCGCAGGAGCTGGCGCAGACGGATGAGATACTGTGCGGCTTCATCTGCAGAGCGCAGGTCCGGCCCGGTCACCATCTCCACCAAGGGCACACCGCAGCGGTTGAAATCGATATACCGGCGTCCGTGTTCATATTTCGTCTTGCCAGCATCCTCTTCTAGGTGCAGTTTCTCAATGTTAATTCTACGGGTGTCCCCATCCGGCATCGGCAGATCCATAAAACCGCCCTTTCCGATCGCCATGTCGTACTGCGAAATCTGATAGCCTTTGGGCAGGTCGGGGTAGAAGTAATTCTTGCGGTCGAAGAATGAAGTCAACCTGATCTCGGAATGCATCGCCGCAGCAAGCAGCGCGCCTTTATGTACGGCTGCCTTATTCAAAACAGGCAGCACACCCGGCAAGCCGGTACACACCGGGCATATATTGGTGTTGGGCGGTTCCTCCCATGAATCCGCTTTGCAGCCGCAGAATATCTTGGTCGTGGTGTTCAATTGAATATGGGTTTCAAGCCCAATCACGGTTTCATAATCAGTCATTTCATCTTCCTCTGGAATCAAACCCGGCCGCCCTGCCGATTTTCATCATGACAATGTCAACGCCTTTTCAGTCTTCTCTGAGAACCTGAGGTTTAATTTTCCGCCAGGCATCGTCCGCTGTCGCCGACTCAAACGTATGCCCTATTTGGAAAAGGGTTTCCTCTTTAAAATCCGGCGCAAGCAACTGGACACCGATCGGCAGCCCATCCGCATCAATCCCGCCAGGGATGGAAATCCCAGGGATGCCAGCATGGTTCGCAGGGACCGTAAGCTGGTCAGCATACTGCATCAGAACAGAATCGCCATAGATATCTGCTAGCTTAAAGGCCGTTGTGGGGGTGGTCGGCGTCAGCAGGGCATCCACGCGGTATTCGCCGTCCGGGTCAAATGCAGCCTCGAAATCTGCGCGGATCAGGCTGCGCACACGCAATGCCCGGGCGTAATACTGCTCACTGTACTGGGCTGCGCTGACGTACATTCCCATCAAGATGCGCAGCTTGGGCTGCAGTCCAAAACCCTCTGCGCGAGTCACGCGGTACATCTCTCGCAGGTCACGGTAATCCGATGCCGCGCGATAACCGTATTTAACGCCGTCAAAACGGTGCAGGTTGGAAGCAGCTTCCACCCGGCTGACCACAAAATAGACCGGGATGCCGTATACCGTATTCGGCATGGGAATATCTTCAACGATCTCCGCACCCTGATCCGCCAAAACTTCCGCTGCCCGCAGGGTCGCCTCACGAATTTCTTTGGGAAGCGTCTGGCGTTCAATCTCACCGGTCTCAGGATCGGGGAACGTAATTTGCATATAATCAGGCGAAAGCCCAATGCGCAAGCCCTTGACGCCCTTTTCTAAGCTTGCCATGTAATCCGGCACGGGCACAGCGGCCGCTGTGCTGTCATGCGGGTCTGCGCCTGCCATCACAGAAAGCATCAGGGCGGTGTCACGCACATCGCGTGCGATCGGACCGGGGCAATCCAGTGACGAACCAAAGGCGATCAAGCCGTAACGGGAGACCCGCCCATAGGTCGGCTTGAGGCCGACAACACCGCAAAACGCCGCCGGTTGACGGATGGAACCCGCGGTATCCGTCCCCAGTGAAAGCGGCGCTTCACCTGCCGCCACGGAAGCGGTGGACCCACCTGATGAACCGCCCGGTACCCGGTTTGTTTCCCAGGGGTTGCGTGTAGAGGGTTGAAAAGCGGAGGATTCCGTTGAGGAGCCATAGGTAAACTCGTCCAGGTTGACCTTCCCCAGGGTCACTGCCCCTGCCCCCTCCAGCCGGCTGACCGGTGTTGCTGTGTAGGGTGCGGTGAAGTTCGCCAGGATGCGTGAAGCAGCCGTGGAGGGCGTGCCCCTGACGCAGAAGATATCCTTGACCGTGACCGGTACACCTGCCAGCGGACCAGCATCCTCACCTGCTTTTATCCTGGCGTCCACGGACTCCGCCTGCTTCCTTGCTCGGTCTTTTGTGAGGGTGATGAAGGCGTGGACCTTACTTTCATCCTCCGGATTCGAGCCGCCATCCAGAGAACCTGGGCGTCCATCAACAGCAGCGATTCGTTCCAGGGCTGTTTCCAGCACTTCCACTGCGGAGAGTTCGCCTGACCTTACCTTCTTAGCTATTGCATATGCGGATTGATCAATAATTGTCATCGTTTAGTCCAGCTTCGTATGGGGGATATCGGGGACGATGATGTAGCCATCTTCAACCTGTGGTGCCTGTTCCAGGATCTCCTCCGGATTCTCACAGGGCTGCCATGTGTCCGAGCGCAGATCAGGACGCGACTGCTTGGTATATGGAACGCCATGCGATGCCAGGGGAATGTCCCCGTCCAGCGGGACAGCTTCCAACTGTTGGATCGCTTTCAATTGCTTGTTCAATTCCCGGCGGAGATACTCGGCTTCCTCAGGGTTGAAAGCAAACGCAGCCAGGTCAACAAGGTGTTCAAATAATTCAGGAGTGATTTCATCTGTCATCGCTAATTCCATTCATCTCGGGATGAGTACAAGAAAAGACTTATCTGATTTCAAACTCATCCACATGCACTTTTGTCTTGTGAAGATAGCAGCATATCATAGCCCTGCTATCTTTCGATGATATATCATACCTTAAAGTTGTTCACAGGGGAGATAGATGAGGCCAGAGAATGTCCACTGCGGTATTTATCGACAAATCATCCATGCTATAATTTTTAATTATGGCTCACCTTTGGCGGCTTCCAGGCCGCAAACCGGGGTAATGGACAGCAAGTCTCCGGGCGTTCAAGGTATTATTACTCTGAATTATCTCAAAACGACATCAATAGAAACCTATAAGGAGCAATCATGGTGGATATCATCCTTCGCACAAATGCAATCCCTGTTTACGGTTTTTTAAGCACCATTAATACCAAGCATCCCCAAGAAGGGGATCAACCAAGAGGGAAAATCCTGGATTGCGGTGCTGGTGGACCGGTTCCTCCTTTGGCTTTGTTTGCCCAGCACGGTTTTGAAGCCTGGGGTATTGATATCTCTGAGGAACAACTGGAAAAAGCCCGGCAGTTTTGCCAAGAGAAAGGGATTAAAAGCCATCTGGAAACCGGCGACATGCGGCAAATACCATTTGAGGATGAGATGTTCGATTACGTCTATGAACACTACGCCATGTGTCACCAGAGCAAGCAGGATATCGCCCAGGCGATCAGCGAAATGCACCGGGTACTCAAGAAAAAAGGACTGTGCTTCCTCGGCGTGATCTCGATGGACAGCCGCCCGAAATCCAGCTTCGGGAAGGAGAAAGCACCCGGTGAATTTTGGGGGCTACAAGGGGGAGAGAAGGATTTGCACACCATGTTCACCGATGAAGAGATTGAAGGGCTGCTTGCGGATTGGGAAGTGATTTCGGAGGAGAAGCGCATCCTGTATCTTGGCGGCGAAGATCGTGAGGAATACGCCCATCTTTACTTCATCTTACGGAAGTGAGCCTTTGGCATCGCTTTGTCAGCTCTCGACCTTCCTGCAATGACAAAACAACAGGTTGTTCAAATGTCCGATCAAAATCATTTCGAAGAAACATCACCGATAAAGACCAACCCGGCCCATTTAAACTCGCGGCTGGCGCTGTGCCTGTTTTTGTTCAGCCTGGCGGTTTACCTTGCCACACGGTTCGTCCAGCTTCCCAATTTTCCCATCTACTTCTTTACGGATGAAGCCATCCAGACCCAGCAGGCTGCAGACCTGATCGCCCATGGATTTACAGACTCACAAGGCATCTTGCTCCCCACGTATTTTGAGAACGGCGGGCAGTACAACCTCAGCCTGACCGTGTACGCTCAGGTGCTCCCCTACCTGATCTTTGGGAAATCCGTCTGGGTCACCAGAGGTGTATCCGTCTTGCTGACCCTCACCGCTGCCATCTGCCTAGGATTGATCCTGAAGGATAACTTCAAAAGCCGCTACTGGTGGCTGGGGACTCTGCTCCTGGCTGCCGTCCCTGCCTGGTTCCTGCATTCCCGCACCGCGTTTGAGACCGTCACAATGGCATCTATGTATGCAGCGTTTTTATATTTCTATATACGCAACCGACAGGGGAAAAATCAGGCCTTGTTCCTGGCCCTGCTCTTCGGTGCGCTGGCATTCTATTCTTACAGTCCCGGGCAGGTCATCGTTGTCATCACCGGCATCCTGTTGTTGATCTCAGATTTCAAGTTCCACATCAAGAATTGGAAGAACACCCTGTGGGGTCTGGGTCTGTTGGTCATCCTGGCGCTGCCGTACCTGCGGTTTTACCTCACCCAAAAAGAAGAGATCACCCACCACCTTGCCGTGCTTGGCTCATACTGGATCAAGCCCATCCCGTTCTATGAGAAGCTGCTGACCTATCTAACCAATTATGTCAAGGGGTTCAATCCTATATACTGGTTCTGGCCGAATCCCTCCATCATCGAGAGCATCTGGCCAAACGCCGCCCTGCCCGCTTGGCTGTTCTCAAACCTGGGCGACCTTGACCGCCACATCATGAAAGGCTACGGGCATATTCTCCTGGTGACATTCCCCTTTTGGGTCATCGGTCTGGTGCGCTGTTTCAAACGCTTCAAGGATCCCGCCCACCGCACACTGATCTTCGCCACGCTTGCTGCGCCTGCCGGCGCAGCCATTGTGGATTGGGGGATCACGCGCGGGATGGTCTTCATTATCCCAACAACGATCATCACTGCCCTTGGGGTCGACTCCTGCTTCACCTGGCTGCGATCCAAATGGGAAAAACTGGGAGAAACCACCCTAGCCGTCCTGACGTTCCTGATCATCGCACCCTTCTGCTTCCTGATGCTCAATGATGCCCTGACCAACGGCCCGACCTGGTATGACGATTACGGCCTGGGCGGGATTCAGTACGGCGGGGAGCAAGTCTTCACCCGGGCTGTTGAGATCGCCCAGGCTGACCCTCACACGACCGTACTGGTCAGCTCCACCTGGGCAAACGGCACCAGTGTGATCATGCGCTACTTCACAGACGACCTCGAAAACGTGAGGATGGGCAACATCAACGCCTACACCCAGGAGTTTAAGCCGCTGAACCGGAACATGCTCTTCGTGATGACTGGAGACGACCTTATCTTCATCCAGGAGTCGGGTAAATTCACAAACATCGAAATCGAGGATATCATCCTTTATCCAAACCAGACCAACGGTTTCTTCTTCGTCCGCCTGGACTACGTTGAGGGCATTGAAGAGATTCTGGAATCAGAACGGATTGCCCGGCAGATTCTCATTGCAGAGACGATCACACTCATGGGGCAGGACGTCAGCATCGAATATCCCGTCCTGGATATGAATGAGATCGGCCATGCATTCGACGGCGATACGTCAACACTCTGCCGCACGCTGGAAGCCAACCCCATGCGAATCGTGCTAACTTTCTCAGAACCAATAAAGGTGCAAAATTTAACCTTGATGGTCGGGGGAACACCAACCGAGGTCTCAGCCACAGCTGTGTTCGACGGTGAAGTACTGGCTGAATTAAGCGAACAGGGGGAAAATTCGCCTGTGCCAAGAGAGATGACCCTTGACTTCGCAGAAACGCTGACGGTGGATGTGCTCGAAATTTCCATCCGCAATGTCAATGACGGAGATATCGCCCACGTCCACCTCTGGGAAGTAACCATCGAATAGAAAAGCTCCCATCAAATAATTAAATGAATAAAAACCGGTTGCATAATTTTGCGGCCTAAAGGCCGCACTCCTGTTTTCGCATAATCGATTATCCCAATAGAATTTCATCCTTCATCCACCCAAAATATAACTACAGGTATAATGTTAGCGTATCTCTAAACCAAACCACTATTTTTTTGAGGGAGCTATGTCGACCAAATTAACTTGGATTGATGAGGAACTTAACAACCTGAAGGAATCGGGGTTGTACAACCAGATCCGCACACTGGGTTCACCGCAGGGCGCCTGGCTGATCGTTGACGGCAAAAAGGTCCTCAACTTCTGCTCGAACAACTACCTGGGGTTAGCCAACCATCCCCGGTTGGTGAAAGCAGCCCATGAAGCCATGGACAGGTTCGGCGTTGGTCCGGGTGCCGTACGCACGATTGCCGGGACGATGGACCTGCACCTGGAACTGGAGAAACGGATTTCGAAGTTCAAGCGTGTGGAAGATGCGATCACCTTCCAGTCCGGCTTCACCGCCAACCTGGGAACCATCCCTGCACTGATCGGCAAGGAAGATGTCATCTTCTCCGATGAACTCAACCATGCCTCGATCATTGACGGCTGCCGGCTGGCACGCGCACCAATCGTGCGCTACAAACATGCCGACCCTGCTTCACTTGAAAGTATGATCCGGGAGCATGATGGGGAGTACCGCCGCGGCTTGATCGTGACCGATGGTGTCTTCTCCATGGACGGAGACATCCCGCCGCT
>Ga0272441_10009710_pt1 | contig 14781 bp, 14 predicted proteins | sample SSMProp6N_FD_193582 | JGI IMG/M metagenome (GOLD analysis project Ga0272441, IMG submission 193582) | Marine sediment archaeal communities from Little Sippewissett salt marsh, Falmouth, MA, United States - SSM-Prop-6N | ecosystem: Environmental > Aquatic > Marine > Wetlands > Sediment ... | reverse complement strand
GTTTGAGAATCTTGCTATGACGTCACAGGGGTATGGTAATGTCAGATCAACATATGATCGCTCAATTGTTCAGGAACACATTTTGGCTGGTATTCCAAGCGTCCGTGCTTGGAGACTTTTAAAACCCTACTTGCGTGATTCTAAAGCAATTATTATTAGTAGGGTAAGCTAACTCAATTTAATGAGGAGAAAAATTATGATGTTATTAGATTATGTGAAGCCTTGGTTTGTAGTTTTTGATGGTGAAGGAGATGGTGGAGATGCTGGAGGAGATGCTGGAGGCGACGCAGGTGATGGCGGGGATGCTAGCACAGGTGACAGTAGCACTATTAGTAGCGACAGCACTAAGACTACCACTAAGACCTTCACACAAGATGATGTTAATCGAATGCTGGCTGAAGATAGGCGTAAGCATAAAGCCCAAACAGAAAAAGCTATAGGCGAGCTTGAGGCTTTAAAGACAAAAGCCTCTCTCACAGAGACTGAAAGAAAAGATTTAGAGTCACGTATTGACACTATGAAAAGTGAGCTTCTCACGAAAGAACAGCTTGCAAAGAAAGAAAAAGAAAAGCTGGAGAAAACTCACAAAAAGACGGTCGAGGAACTTACCAATGATAGAGATACATGGAAAACTAAGTACACGACCTCTACTATTAAGAGAGCTATAACTGATGAAGCAGTCGGTGCGAAGGCGTTTGTCCCTGAGCAAATTATTGCAATGCTTTATCCAGATACTCGTCTTGTTGAAGAACTTGACGAGGAAGGTACACCCACTGGCGAGATGATTCCTAAAGTCAAGTTTCGTGATGTTGACAAGGATAATGCGCCGGTTACTCTTGATCTTACTGTTAAGGAAGCTGTCAAGAGGATGCGAGAAATAGATAAGTTTCAAAACCTCTTTGAGGGTGTAGGTACTGGCGGTGTTGGTGGCACGAATAAACCTGGAGGTAAGAAAACTTCAGTCAGCAATCTCGCTAAAGACGCTAGAGCGTATCGTGAAGCACGCAAAAAAGGTGAAGTAAATTTTTAGTCGTTAGCTAACTGCTAAACATTAATTAATTTGTAAGGAGGACAACAATGAAAGAGCTGTTCACAAAAATCTGGAATCCGGTATTCGCAAATGATCTTGATGCTTTTATCCCTGAAGTATGGGCGCAAGAATCTTTGATGGTACTCGAAGCAAATATGGTCGCCGCCAACTTGGTACATCGTGATTTTGAAGATGAGATTGCCATGTTTGGTGATACTGTTAACACACGTCGCCCGGCTACCTTTACTGGTAAACGTAAAGTCGATACTGACGATGTAACAATTCAAGATGCAACGGCAACTAACGTGCCTGTTGTTTTGAATCAGCATCTGCATACTTCATTCCTCATTCGTGATGGTGAAGAAAGCAAAGGCTTCAAAGCACTTCGTCAAGAGTATCTTGTTCCGGCAATTCAGTCTATCGCTCAGATGGTAGATGAAGTAGTACTCGGTCAAGTTTACGATTTTCAATCAACTCTCGTCGGTAAACTCGGAACCGATATTACCAAAGCTACCGTTATCGCTGCTCGCGAAGCAATGAATACCAATAAGGTTCCTTTGGTGGGTCGTAACATTATTCTGACTCCGAATGCTGAAGGTGATCTGTTGGAAGTTGTTGACTTCACCAATGCTGAAAAAATCGGTGATGACGGAACGGCAATGAGAGAAGGTTCTCTTGGTCGCAAGATGGGTTTTGATTTCTTTATGTCTCAAAATGCCCCAAGCGTTGCCACTGGTTCTACCGTTGTAACTGGAGCCGTTAATGAGGCTGGTGGTTCTGCAATCGGTGATACCACTATCACTGTTGATGGATTATCCGCAGCTATCGCAGCAGGTTCTTGGTGTACTATCGCTGGTGATATGACTCCGCAGATGATTACTGCTACTGTTGGTGGCGCAACTCCGACTGAACTTACAATCAGCCCGGGCCTCCGTAGCGCAATCGTTGATGACGCTGTTGTAACTATCTATACTCCTGGCGCAGTAAACTTGGGTGCTGGCTATGCTGCTGGCTACGGTAAAACTCTGGTTGTTGATGGTTTTTCTGTTGCCCCGAAAATCGGTCAGATGGTTTCTTTTGGTGCAACTGCTGGTCGTTACAGTGCATTGTCAACTCCGACAACTACTGCTTTGGATTTGAGCCGTCCGTTGGATGCATCAGTTGCTGATGACGCAGTTGTGGGTCTTGGGCCTGCTGGAGATTATAGCTTTGCTTTCCATCGCAATGCCATTTCTCTCGTAACTCGTCCGCTGGCTCCGCCTGCTGAAGGTACTGGCGCGTTGTCTTTTGTTGCTAACTACAATGGCTTGGCCGTTCGTGTAACAATCACTTACAATGGTGAAAAACAAGGTCACTTGGTGACGGTCGACCTCCTGTGCGGTGTTAAGACTCTTGACACTTCTCTTGGTTGTATGATCTTGGGGTAATACGGTAATCTTTAGGGCTGGCTTCGGCCAGCCCAAAAGGAGCGACATATGCCTGATAACAATCTTAGACAAATTAGTGTCATACTCTACAGACTAAAACGTAGTTACGGTATGAGTATTACAGTCTGTAGCCCTATTGTTAATGATACTGATTTAAGAACAGGCGTAATAGAACGTAAATATCGTAAGATAAAGATTCGTCGCGCTATCGTTTTGCCAGCAAATGCTACTAGAGATTTTGTTTACGATCTGTCCTATATTGCCGCTAATAAAAATTTCACATACGGCGGATATTTTGATGTTGAAGGTAGGATCATCATAATCGATAATAAAGATATGCCAAAAGACTTTTCATTAAGTAAGAATGATCACATTGAATTTAATGACGATCAATATGAATTAAAGTCTTTTGTAAAAACGGCAGACGATAAAAGTTATTTAATTCATGCTAAACATATCATCAGTACTGGGAATTAGTCATGGACTCTAATTGGCCAAGATGGATATTCGCATCATGCTCTTATCACTTTGATCAAAATGTTAGTGCGACTATGTTTGTTGAAGGTGCTCATAGAGAAACTGAAAGTCTTACTGAGTTCATTGAGTTTCGGATGGATGGGCCGTACTTTACCGAAACTAGTAAGGACTATTGGCATGTGTATTTTGAGATTAATATCATGCTACAGACCTTATTAAGTGAGACAGATTTACATGCTATTCATAGATTGGCTGGTGAAGTCTCGGCTGCCTTTACTGAAATACCTATCTATAAGTATGGAGAAGGTGTCGACGATGATGACAGTTTTATTGCGTGTGCAAAATTAAAACAGGACAAACGTAAACGTGAAAGGATTCAGGTGAATCACTTTGGACAGATCGAACCTGAAACAAAATTAATACAGGCAACTGTTGAAGGTCATTACGAATTATACTTAGATGCTTAGGAGGTAAAAATGAAAAAGTTGACCGGTCTTATGGCAGCACCTTGGATACCGGTGTTTGCTCAAATCGACCTTAAGAAATGTACTATCACTCTTAGTGATGGGGCTACAACGCCCGTTGAAGTTGAAGTAAAAGTTGGTGAAGGTAATCTTACCTACACTGAGGCTAGAACCATTGAGTATAATCTTGATCGTGGTTCTTTAACTGGTGGTACTGTTCGTGAAGGTGACGAAGTACCTGTTGATGTTTCCATGGATTTTGTTTGGGAATATCTTATTTCTAACTCTGGTAGTTCCATTGTTGAGATGATCAAAGGTGATGATTCTTTAACATCTACTGACTCTGACACATGCCAACCGTATGCTTGTGATATTACGATCCTTTATGAGCCTACTCCGGCTGCTTGTGGTGACAAAGAAACTATTACCTTGTCTGACTTTCGTTGGGAATCTCTTGACTATGACTTGAGTGCTGGTACTATTTCCTGTACCGGCAAATGCAACATCACAGAAGTAACTGCTGTTCGTGAAGCACAATAATTAACAATCTTATATCAGGTGGCGACACTATATGTCGCCACCATTAGGAGACTTTATGAAAATTAAAGGAAAGAAAATTGAAGGACCAAATGTTGTAATAGCTGTTATACCAAGGCAATCTGGTGATATTATATTTAAAGCCAAAGCTGTTTTAGACTATGATAAATTTGACGCTCTTTGTCCTACACCAGAACCTCCAACAGTTACAAAACCCGGTGGCGTTACGTTTAAAGATGTTGAAAACGCTAAATATAAAGAAGCAGTTATGGAATGGGCACAACAAAAAACTGCTTGGATGGTTTTAGAATCTTTGAAAGCTACTGATGATCTGGAATGGGAAACAGTAGATTACGGTAAACCGGAAACGTGGGATAATTATACAAAAGAACTACAATCTTCCGGTTTTTCTGATCCTGAAATCGCTAGACTAATTGATGCTGTTACTGCTGCTAATGGGCTAAGTCAAGAGAAGATTGATGAGGCTACGAACCGTTTTTTAGCTGGTCAGGTGGAAGCGCAAAGCGAGTAATATTCCCTAAATTTCGCACGGCTGAATACGCTGTATGGAAGTCGTGCGAAAGATTTGGAATCCTTCCACCAAATATAAAACAGTCATGGGACGATTGTGACGTATGGTGTCAAGCTATGTTGATCGCATATAATCATATTCGAGACTATGAGAAAACAGAAGATGACAAGAATATGTATAGAGCATTAGGGTGTAAAATATAATGGTTGATAGACTAGATTATGGAACATCTAAAATAGTAATGGGTGATCTTAGACAAACTCTTGTTGACTTCAATACTGAGTTCTATAACGCAGCTAAAAGATTATGGAAAGATGCTGCTAAAAAATTTATTGACTCAGCTGTCAGTAGTATTGTTATTGATACTGGTATGTCTGCTGCATCAATGTTGCCTTTAGCAGAGAAAGCAGATTATGAAACAGAATTGTATGCTGAAATAGTTGGTAAAGTTCAACGAGTTAGAAGAAAAGGTCTTACTCATATAGATGGTAGTTATGATGCAAGTAGGTATCGTGAAATTAAAGAAGGTGTAAAAGCTGAAGAAAAGAAATCTAAACTTTTAGTTGGCTCTGAAAAAAGACCATTTATGCAATTTTATTTTACTATAACAGTTTACCAATATGCTAGATGGGAAAAGCGTAGATGGCATAGTTTAGAAAAAGCAAGTGATGAGTTTATAAAATACATTGATGAGAATTGGGAATATTATTTTCCAAAAGGTCTTAATAAAGTATTGAATCCGTATAGGCGTTAGGAGCTACAATGGCTATTAATGAAACAGTAAAAGCAACAGCTGATTTTAGTTCTGTAGAAAAAGCATTAATCAAGGTTACTCGTAGTTGGGAGAATCTTGCTAAAGCTCATGAACGAGTCAATAATGTTTCTAAAACATATGTTGCTAAATTAAATAAAATTGTAGCTTCTCTTGAACGCCAGTCAAAAAAGATTGATACTGCTGTTAGTACTCTACAAAAATATATAGATAAAATCGGTAAAGTAGGGGCAGCTGAAAGTAAAGCGTCTAATAGTATAGCAAAAGCAAATAAAAGTATTTCTGATCAGCAATTAAAATCTAAAAAAGCGTCCAAGTCAAAAGAAGAATTAGCTTTAGCAGCAGAGAAAGCAGCTAAAAAAGAAAAATTATTAAAGGATGAAGCAACTAAAGCTAATGCTGATCTTGTAAAGCAAGGTCTAGTAGCAAACAAAACAGCAAAGTCTAAAAAAGACTTAATGAATGCTGCACATGAAGCTGCATTAAAAGAGAATGCTTTAAGGGATAAAGCAGCTAAAGCTAATGCTGAATTAGTGAAGCAAGGTCTAGTGTCAGGAAAAACAGCAAAGTCTAAAAAAGACTTAATGAACGCTGCCCATGAAGCGGCATTAAAAGAAAATGCTTTAAGAGATAAAGCAGCTAGAGCTAACGCTGAATTAGAGAGGCAAGGATTAATATCCAAAAAAGCTGCTAAAGGTAAAGAAGAATTACGGGCGGCTGCAGATAAACTAGCTAAAAGAGAGAAACAACTCCAGATAAATGCTGCATGGGCAAATTACGAGATAGAACGACAAGGGCTAGGATCTAAGAAGACAGCAAAAACTAAAGAAGAACTACGTGCTGCAGCTGAGAAAGCAGCCTGGGCAGAGAAAAAACTTAAAGACGAAGCAGCCAAGACTAATGCTGATTTAGTGAAGCAAGGTCTAGTATCAGATAAAACAGCAAAGTCTAAAAAAGACTTAATGAATGCTGCCCATGAAGCGGCATTAAAAGAAAATGTTTTAAGGGATAAAGCAAAAGCAACAAATGCTGAATTAGTAAGACAAGGATTAGCATCAAATAAAACAGCAAAGTCTAAAAAAGACTTAATGAATGCTGCTCATGAAGCGGCATTAAAAGAAAATGCTTTAAGGGATAAAGCAAAAGCAACAAATGCTGAATTAGTAAGACAAGGATTAGTATCACAAAAGACCGGTAAGTCTAAAAAAGATTTAATGAATGCTGCCCATGAAGCGGCATTAAAAGAAAATGCTTTAAGGGATAAAGCAAAAGCAGCTACGCTTGCTTTAGAGCGCCAAGGTATAAAAACACGAGTAGCTACAAAATCTAAGACACAATTAGCTATTGCTGCACTACGTGCTGCTGGTGGTGAAACTAGATTAGAAGCTGCAACTAAAAAAGCTACAACAGCTACCAATAGCCTTACAGTTTCATGGAGTAGTATGGTACGTTTTATGACAACACATATAACGTATCGTTTAGTCTTTGGTTTAATAAGGGGATTACAAGATGGTACAGCTGAAGCAATAGCATTAGGTAAAGCTATTGCAGAAGTAAGAACAATTTCTCAACAAAATGCTTCAAGCACAAATGAATGGTTATCATCATTAAGAGGTTTATCTGATTCTTTTGGTTTAGATATTCTTGATCAAACTGAAGCAGCATATCAAGCATTATCAAATCAGGTAGCAAACTCACGGGAAGAAGTTGTAAATTTTTTAAATGTAGCAAATAAATTTGCTATTACTGCTAAAACAAGTACAGCAACATCAGTTAATCTTTTAACTGCTGGTATAAATGCTTTTGGTTTACGTGCTGATGAAGCAGAAGAATATGCTGCTAATTTATTTAAAACTATTGAGCTTGGTAGAATTAGAGCTGAAGAATTAGAAAGTACAATTGGTCGTGTTAATATTCTTGCTTCGCAATTAGGTGTTTCTTATCAAGAGGTAAATGCTGCACTATCTTCAATTACCATTCAAGGTGTTAAATCTTCTGAAGCAATGACACAGATTCGTGGTATTTTCTTAAAATTAATTAAGCCTACAAAAGAAATGAACAAGTTATTTTTTGAACTTGGTATAGATTCTGCTGAAACTGGAATTAAAGTATATGGTTTCACTGGCTTAATGGAAATATTACGTGAAAAAACTAAAGGTAGTACAACAGAATTAGCTAAGTATATTAGCCGAATACGTGGTATATCTGGTGCATTAGCTTTAACTGGTGATAAACTTCGAAGATTCAATGCTATTATGGAAGAAAGTGGTGATGCTCAAGAAGCATTTGCTGCTGCTTTTGGATTATCTATACGCGAAGAAAGTAAAAGACTTGAAGTCGCTCTAACAAGAATTAAAAATTATTTTACTGAAGACCTTGGTAGAGGTTTACTTGAATTTTTTTATGAGGCTACTGATGGTTTTAAAAAATTAGAAGAAGTAGGTATTCAATTTGTACTTTTATTAAAAGGTATAGGAGATTTTGCTACATTAGTAAATAATGCTGCTAAAGCTGTTGGTGGATTAAAAACAGTAGTCGCTGGACTTGCTGCTGTATTTTTTACATTAAACTTTAATCCATTTGGTCTTGTTCTAACTGGTCTTGCATTGCTTACTGCTAAAATTTTAGAGCATAGAGCACATATTCAAAAGCTTACTAAAGATGAGTATAAAAAATGGGAAGAGGCATCAAGGAAAGTAAGATTAGAACAAGATAAACTTTTTACAAAGGATATAAATACAGCTACTAAAAATTTAGAAAAATTAACTGGTAGTTATACTAAATTATATGTCTCTGCCACCAAGGATGCTAACGAACATCTGAAAAAGAATAAAGCATGGTATAAAGAATTATCTAAAGCAGCAAAAACTTCTATAGATACTGTAAGACAAAGAAATGAATCATTATTTAGTGAAGCTGAAGAATTATTACGAAGGTCTGAATCAAATGTAAAAAATGCAAGAAAAAATATAGCTAAAATTGGTGAAGGTTACGATAAAAAGATATTTGATTTTAATCTTCAAGATTTAGAAGTTGATGAACAAATAAGTTCTATAACTACTAAAATACAACAGCTTAAAAATGAAGCAAGTGGAATACAGTTTTATGATAAATTTGAACCAGCGTTAGCTAATATTGTAGGGTATACTGACCAATTATTACAACTTGAAAATCAAAGATACAAAAAAGATAGAGAGTTATTTAAATCATCTAACGAGTACCAAAGTTTACTTCGTTCACAAATGTCTGATCAACGTGAACTTGCTAAAATACGAAGTGATTTAGCTAAAGATATTGCTGCTGGTGCACCATCATATTTGATTGAAGAAGGTAGACAAAAAGAATATGAGATTCTTACAAAAATAAGAGATGAACAAAATGAACTATATAAAGAGCATGGATTATCTGCTGATGCACAATCAAAATATAATGACCTCAAAAAATTTGAAGAAGAACAAACAAAACGTATATTAGAAATTGAAAAAGAACGGGTAAAAAATTCTATTGCTTTAGTTAATCTTAAAGCTGCACATAAAGAGATAACTGAGTTTGATTATAATGAACTATTGTTATCTAATAAATTAATACCAAAAGAAACATATGAAACAATTAAAAAGAATCTGTTAAAAGCATATGATACAATAGCTACTGAAGGTAAAAAATTTAATATTAATGTTTTTGGAACACAGAAAAAAGCTGAAGAGGAATTATTAAAATTAAAATCAGTTTTTGCAGCTAAAGAAAAACAACAAAGAAATTTACGCGGTGTAGAAGAAACAAGAGAATTTCACAATAATCAAAAACAAATACTTGATGAACGTGTTAAAGCTTTTGAAATAGCGCAAGAAACTGTAAGAAAACTTACTGCACAAACATTTAAAGATACTGGTTTTGAAAACTTTTTAAAAGTAGTTAAGCGTAATTATGCTGTATTAAAAGATGAATTATATAATCAATCAGAAATAAAGTCTGTTGAAAAAACATTACAATTAATTACACAATTTGAAAATGCTCCTACAGATGCAGCTAAAAAAGTATTATTGGATAATTTAAAAACATTTGATGCAGATTTAAAAGGATCTGTTGATAAATTAGTAAAAGACCATCCAAAACTTGGTACAATATTTGAATCTAATAGTGTTAAAATTGCTAATAGTACAGGATATTTAAATGGCAGTATTCAACAATTAATGAAATCTTTAGAGTATATAAATATAAGTGACCAGTTTAAAGAAGCTAGTTTACAAGCTGAACAATTAAGAGGTAATGTAACTAAATTTAATACTGATCTTTTAAATAATAAAACTGGAGATCAATTACGTGGTAAATTGATAGAAGAAGGTCTTTTAGAAGTAACTCAAGATGAAGGCTATACTAAAAGACTAGAAGCTCAACGTATCGCATTTGAAAAATTTAATGCTGAACAAGCTAGAGTGCAGTCTGAAGCATTAGAAAATTATAGAAATAGCCAAATTTATTTTGATAATATTAATAGAAGTGTTACAACATTAGTAAATAAATTTAGTACATTTACTAATAATTTACAGTTATTAAATTTAAATATACAACGTGCTTCTAATTCTTTAACACTTAATCCAACAACATATAAAGCAGCTGGAGGCTTTGTTCCAAAGGGAACAGATACTATTCCTGCTATGTTATCTCCTGGAGAATTTGTTGTTAATGCTCGCGCCACAAGACGCTTCTATGGTCAGCTATTAGCAATGAATAATAGTGTTCCTCGTTTCGCTGATGGCGGGCCTGTTACAACAAATAATTCAACAACTGTTGGAGATATCCATATTTCAGCAAATGAACGAATGAATGTAATAGAATTAGGTAATCAATTACGCCGTGAAATCCGTAGAGGGACAATAAGATTATGAGCTTTTCTATGACAGGTATAGGAAGTATATCATTAGGTAGCCCAAATCTTGATGATAATTATGCCCTTGATAAAAATAGTATATTTAGAAAAACACGACAAGGTACATTAAAAGTATTTAAAGATAATAATTGGCCTACAGTTGAAACATTCAGATATACTTTTAATATTAAGACCAGTACAGAACTCAGTAATCTTGAAACATTTTTTAATAATAATTTGGGACTTACTGTAACTTTTACTGATCATTATAATGTATCAAGAACAGGATATATAATAAGTTCTAATTTTAATCCTGCTCAAATTCATAATTGTAAATATGAACTTACTCTTGAAATTATAACAAGTCAACAAATTAAAATATATCCTAACGAGGAATACTGTGACTGAAGAACTTTATGAAACTATAGATGGTGAGGAATATTTTTTGCTTGTTACTGAAGACAATCAGCTAATTGTTACAGAAGATGAAGTTGATCAACTTGCAATAGAGAGTCTCGAATAATGGTAACATTAAAATACCCATACGGTGCACCTACACTAATAGTCACGATTCAGAATCCTGAATTTAATGACTCATATGATGTAGATCATCGTTTAAGTTTTAAAGTTGATATGGCAGGATTAGTTCGTACTTATAAAATAATACCAGAAACGAAAAAATTATTATTAACATTTGGTAGTATGCCACGAACTATGCTTGAAAATCTTAAAAACTTTATACACTTATCAGCAGGTAGTTTGATAGAATTAACAGACCATAACGGTATTGTATGGTCAGGTTTAATAACTAATCAACCATTCGAAAGTACATCATCAAGTAGATTTTTAAAATCTACAACAATAGAATTTGAAGGAGAAATAGTATGACTAAGAAAATAAGTGGATTAGTAAACTTTACTTCTATTGAAGCAAGTGATATTCTTGCTGTTGTTGATGTATCTGAAGGTACTGCCGGTTCTGGTAAGATTACACTTACAAATTTGTTGGCCAGCTTAATTACTATATTAGCTAATGACCAGATTCCTTGGGCTAAAGTAAATAAGGCAACATCAAATATTAATGAGATTGTTACAAGGCTTGCTACTGACTTACAGATAAGTGCTGATGATAAAATAATCTGTCGAGTAGGCGGTACTGTAAGTGAAATAACTTGTACCACTTTTATTAGGACGCTATTAGATGACGCCGATGCAGCAACAGCTCGTACAACACTAGGTGTATCTAATGATCATACTGCTCTTGTTAATAAAGGTACTTATACACATGCTGAAATAGATACACATATAGCTGATAGCGATAAACATCGTGAAATATCTGTAGAGAAAATACTAGTTGACCCTGGCTCAGGATCAGGTTCAGCGTCTGGTTCGTTGGCTGATTACTGGACATTGTCTACTTATGTAGATAGTTCAAGCGGTAGCGTAAGTGCAAGCGGTAGTATAGATACTATAGAATATTATTATAATGCTTCAGGTATCATTGAAGGTAAGCCATATGAAGTAAAGATAAATGATGTTGTGGCTACTGAGGGAACAGTAGGACAATTAAATCACGGTGAATGGGGTTGGGGAGACTTAGATAGTATCGGTGAGGATAGAATCTATGTCTGTTTAGACGATGCTAGTGACCCTGATTCAAAATCATATGGCTATATTAAATGTAACTATACAACTGTTGAACTACTTTCGGCGTACAAAATTTACACTGATTTTGCAGCCAAAGTTCATACTCATACCGAATCAGATATTACTGATCTGTTACACGATGCTGAAAAGATTAGAACAAAAACTGTTGAGGTTCCAGCAATAGATAAAGATAATAAATTTTTAATGTATGACCATGCTGCTGGACAATATATACATGAAAACGCTCGTAGTGCTGCTATGGGTATTTTTGGTGGTAACGCGGATTCAACGTATGTCAATGATGGTATCTTTGGCGGTAATGCTGACTCATTTTAAAGGAAAATAACTATGGCTGTTTTACATCAGATTCAATTACGTTTTGATTTGGCTGCAAATTGGGCGACAGAAGACCCAACTCCAGCTAAGGGTGAGGTCTGTTTTGAAACAGATACTCAGCCGTATAAGATGAAAGTAGGCGACGGTAGTACCGCCTACAGTAGCTTGCCTTATAGCCCTTATGGTGATGTTGAAGGGCCAGCTACAAATACTGACGAGTATGTTCCACAATGGAACGGAGCCGACAGTAAAACACTTAAGAATGGTAAGGCTGTTGTAACTACATTAGGTAGCCCTGGTAGTGATGCTAATATTGCTACTGAACAAGCGATCAGGGCTGCTATCTCTGATGCTGGTGGTGGAGATGTTTCAGGTCCATCATCGTCAACAGACGCACGTTTAGCAGTATTCAGTGGTACATCTGGTAAATTGATTGATGAAAGCACTAGAACTATGACAGAGCTTGAAGCATGGATCAGACTACAAGCTCTAATTTTCGGTTAGGAGGAACAAATGGCTTTAAGAAATTGGGATAAACCTAGTTGTCCACTGAAATCATTAAACGATGGTAGTTCAAATTATTGGACAGCATCCAGTGGTGGTACTAATGAGTATTATTATAATCAAACAGACGTAGATGAAGAACCATTCACAGTGACTGAAGACAGTGTAGCTATGACTAAGGCTACAGTAGGTTCGTTAGACGCTGGTGAATGGAGTTGGGGAGACAATGATTCTATAGGCGAAAACAGAATTTATGTTCGTCTATCTGATAACGTTGATCCGGATACTAAAGCATCTGGATTTATAAAATGTTCTGAGCTTATTACAGCTATGCAAGTAGACAGTGGTAAGACTGCTATACTACTGTCGATGATTATATCTAATTTTGGTAGCGATGCGACTATAGATGTAATCTTTTCTGACAGCGGTGATACTGAAAAAATACGTTGGCGTGTTGAATTATCTGAAGGTAATTCACCTTTTGTCATAGATTCAAAAATGGTTTTTGCGAATCAAGACAAGATTAAAATCCATTCTAGTTCAGCAGACGTAGCAATGTTTCTAAGTGGAGATGAGACATAATGAGTATTTATATACTTAGTGATAGAGTATTATCAACAACACTATATTCTTGGGGTTTTACTACTAAAGCTGATAGAATTGTAGATAATACTGCTTACGCTTTTGGTGGTGGTTCAGCAGATACTTCAATATTGAACAACACTGAACAGTATGTCCCCGACGTATGGGTAGCTAAAAGTGACCTATGGTCAGGATCGATTTTCTCGTCAGCGTGTTCAATATATGGTAAGCAGTATATCTTTACTGGTAGCCGTGGTACACATGGTGATATGATTGATGCTACTACAGAATTTAATAATAATACCTATACCAGTAAATCTTTTTTACGTCCAAGGCGTATGTATTCTACAGCAGTAGAAATGAATAATAAAGGTTATCTCATCGGTGGTGAGATGGGCGACGGTAATGATGAGATTAATAATGTCTATAGTGTGGCATTCTCAGATACTGATGAATACACCCCAGATTTATGGGTGAGTAAAACACCTATACCTGGGACTGGTCATTCAAAGATAACTGGTATCAATATCAATAATAATATTTATATATTTGGCGGCTATAATAATGATAGAATTACACTAGCTACAAATTATAAATATGGTTCTACTGACATTTGGGTAGCTAAAACAGATACACCAGTAGTAACTTCTGACCAATCCGGTGGTAATATTTATGGTAGTGGTTACTTAGCCAAAACATCTAATAGAGACTTTTTTAAATATCGTTATGATACATGGATCACTAAAGCAATAACGCCAGCGATAATAAATAGAACAGGTTCTTTTAGTATTAATACAAGGGTATATGTTTGTGGCGGTGATAATGGTTCATTAGTCAATGACACTAATGAGTATCAAAATGATTATTGGTCTGCTAAAGCTGAGTTAAATACTTCCGTTGGTGGCCATGCTTGCGCCAGTAAAAATGATATAACTGTTTATACTACTGTTACTGAAGCATCACCAGCACAATTACCTACATATATAACCGATGATAGTACTGGTATAGGTAACGGTTATACGTTTTGGGGTCATGACGTTGAAGAATATGATTACGCTTCAGATACGTGGAACGCTCAGAATAATATTATATGGCCCCCAAGACGTAATGGTGGAACATCCTTGATTGATTCAAAAGGTTTTTTATATTATGGTCAAACATTTGAAGGACCAGATTATACAGCATCAGACTTAGTTAATTATTGTGATGAATATAATCCAGATACTTTTATATCTAGAGCAGATGGTCCTGCCCCAGTAAGACGTTATATAGCAGCTGCAACAGTTAGTAATAAGGGCTATGTCTTTGGTGGAAATTCTAATGCTGCACAAAGCACAGTTGCTCTAGATGATACTGATGAGTTCTATCCAGATACCTGGACAAGTAAAGCTGACTCGCCTCAAAGCATGTGGGGTATTACAGCTGAAGGATTAAATGGTAAAGGCTATGTTTGGGGGTGGTATAATACACCATCATTGACCAGAGACACTTTTGAATATACTGTAGGGACAAATAGTTGGACTACTAAAGCAGATTACCCATTGCCGCATAAATATAGACCAAGTAGCTTTGCTTTGAATAATCGTGGTTATTTATGTAAAGGTACA
>Ga0272441_10009709_pt1 | contig 14782 bp, 8 predicted proteins | sample SSMProp6N_FD_193582 | JGI IMG/M metagenome (GOLD analysis project Ga0272441, IMG submission 193582) | Marine sediment archaeal communities from Little Sippewissett salt marsh, Falmouth, MA, United States - SSM-Prop-6N | ecosystem: Environmental > Aquatic > Marine > Wetlands > Sediment ... | reverse complement strand
CGATCGCAGAGCGAAAAGCAGTTATGATAAATATCCAGAAGCAAAACGCTACAAAGATTTCAGAAAGGTATTTGACAACCATTTAAATGATATAGATGCCATTATGGTGGCTACCCCAGATCATACACACGCGACTATTGCTTTGCCTTTTATGCGCGAAAAAAAACATGCCTATGTAGAAAAACCACTAACCCACAATATTAGGGAGGCCCGATTAATGACAGAAGTTGCCCGGGAAAATGGAATTGTTACTCAGATGGGTAATCAGGGTGCTTCCAGTGATGGAAGCCGGGAGGCGAAAGAATGGATAAAATCCGGGGTAATTGGCAAAATAGAAAGAGTTGATTGCTGGACGAACAGGCCCGTTTGGCCCCAGGGAGTTCCGGTACCTACCCAAATAGATCCCATTCCACAAGGACTCGATTGGGATTTATGGTTGGGTCCTGCGGCAATGCGTGATTATAATGATTCCTATCTCCCCTTTAAATGGCGAGGCTGGTGGGATTTTGGAACCGGAGCATTAGGTGATATGGGTTGTCATATCATGGAAACTCCTTTTGGAGTGCTGGACCTTGGATATCCTACAGAGGCTGAAGCCAGCTGTACTACTAATTGGGTAGGTGATTTTATTGAAGCGGATTATAGTGAATCCTGTCCTTCATCTTCTTTGGTTAGGCTTAAATTTAATACGCCTGAGCATGGTGATATTGCCTTAAACTGGTATGATGGGGGTTTAATGCCTGATCTGCCTGATGAATTAAAAGATGATGAAAAAATTGGAGATACTGGCGGAGGCACAGTGTTTTACGGATCCAAAGGAATTTTAGTTTGTGATACATATTCCAGAAATGCCCGGTTGTTACCTTCTGAGAGGATGCAACAGATAAATGCACCTGAACCTTATTTGAAAAGAATAGCAGGGGATACCGGTGGGCATCAAAGTAATTGGGTGGAAGCTTGTTTAAATGGCTCTGAGACTTCCTCGGATTTTAAGCGTTCAGGACCTTTGACAGAAGCTGTTTTAATGGGTAACCTGGCTATCAAGTCTTTTCAGTATAAAGAACCAAATGAAAATGGCCGTGGATTTATATACCCGGGGAGACGCAAAATACGATGGGATGGTGAGAATATGAGGGTTACTAATTACGAAAAAGCCAACGAATGGGTAAAGGGGACTTACCGTAAAGGCTGGGAACTTAGTTAAGAAGTAATTTTTCTTATCTTCTTTAATAAAACACAACAAAAACCGGGTTTAGGTGAATAGTTTCCATTGACCGTGTTTATATTGTTCGTGTAATTCTCTGTTTAACCTGGAAAATGATCTTCCTTTGTAATATCTCAATTTAGCTAATTTAGCCATTTCCTGTATTTGATATGCAATATGGCCTTCGCCCTTGCTTCGCAAACCAAATCTACTATCATTTAATGTGCCCCCATGACATGATGCTATAAGGCCCAATACCTTTTCTGCCCTGTCAGGCATGACTTTCCTGATCCAATCTGTAAAAATAAGGCCAATGGCACCATTCAATCTAACTATAGTATAAGCAAAAGAAGACGCACCATGGTCAGCAGCCGCCTTTGCCAAATTTATAATTTCATGACTGTTTATGCCCGGAATAATTGGAGCCAGCATGGCATTAACCGGGATTTTATTCTCAGCTAAAATGGCAATTGTTTCAAGACGTTTTTTAATAGTTGTTGTTCTGGGTTCTAAAATTCTTCGAGTAGTTTCCGAAAGCGAAGTAATTGAGATATTTACTCCAATCAACCCGTGATAATTCAATTCCGTCAACAGGTCCATATCCCTTAAAATCAAAGAATTCTTGGTGATGATCCCTACAGGATGGCGGTACCTCAAAAATACCTCAAGGCAAGCTCTCGTTATTTTAAATTCCTGCTCTGCGGGCTGGTAACAATCTGTATTTCCCGAAAGCACAATGGTAGCAGCTTTCCATTTATCACTTTTTAATTTAGCCTCAAGGAGCCTTGCAGCATCTTTCTTTACTAAAATCTTTTGTTCAAAATCTAAACCCGCACTTAAGCCCCAGTATTCATGGGTGTTTCTGGCGTAGCAATATATACACCCGTGTTCACAGCCCTGATAAGGATTCATCGAATATTCCATCCCGACGTCGGGACTGGTAACTTTATTTACGATTGTTTTAGGGAAAACAGGTAAGTATTGTGTTTTCCTTTGTACGGCCTCTTCACCTTCCTTTCTGCAAAACTCAAGAAAATCTTGCTGTATTTCGTGTATGTGTTTAAGAAATTTGTTTGGAGTATTTTGCTGTGCTCCTCTTCCCCTAATAAAATTTTCTTTTTTCAATATGTGGATTTATTCCAAATTTATGGAATTATTCCTATTTAGACAATTTTATAAATTTAATTGATAGAGACATTCACCAATTGTTTTTTAGTTCCTCTTTTAGCATAAAACAAAACCGCGTTATCGTTGAAGTCCATTAGAGGTTTTGAAACCATAAGCGGCAAGCGAGCTTCTTTATCATCAATGATTTTTTCATAACTCATTTTACCATGTTTGTCCAATTGAATGACAAAAACATTTCTATTCCTGCTCATGCCCTGTTTAAAAATTACACGTTCATTATTGAGTAATTGCGGATTTTCAGCTGAGCTACTTATAAAAAAGTAGGTGTTATCATTTTTAGTATAGGAACAATAAGATGCATAGGCGCCGTCACCCTGTGTTACTTCCGATTTATTAATATTTCTGGCCCAAAGCATTTCACCTTTTAAATTGAGCTTGGCGCTCACTATATCATTGTGATGAAAACGTTCAACCCTTAGTCTGCCTCCGCTTGAATTGGCCTGTACACTTGATGTAACAAAATACTCCTCGGCATTAAAGAGTATTTCGTCATCCTGAGTAAAGCTTACATTTTTAAATACCAGATTCTTTACCTGTTCCGCATCCTCCGTTCCAAACTTGTCTGTCATAAATTGATTTGAAAAAGGATTGTATTTCTTTATTTGGACTTCAAGTGTTATTGGGTCTAATTTAAAATAACCCAATCCATTATACCTGTTATCCTTACGATCGGCATAAAACCCAACACAAATAAGATTCCCGTTTCGGAGAATAGGCTTTAAAGCTTCAGAGAATTTACCAGGGCCGTCAAAGTTTTGTGTAACGGCACCTTGTTTTGACAGCATAATAAGTTCATACTGAAATTTACGTTCTAAGGCTGTAAATCTTTTCTTCTTAAAATAAGCCTTGCCAATAATATATACACGTTCCATGTTTGGGGAGACCACTATATTTTCAAAAGCATAATTCTTATCCTCTATTTCATTAGAAAAATCCTGTTCGAATATCTTATTGAGCGAAGCATTAAATAAATATATATTGTGTTTATTAATCTTTCCCTTCTTAAAATGTGTGCTAATTATAAATGCACTTTTATCATCGTTAAATAATGCCGTTGTGGTAAAACCAGATGAAAAATTTCTGTTGTAATAGTTGCGGTCATATGGTTGTTGTACCTGATCTGACTGAATTGAGAGTAACTTTTCTTCGGTAAAATTGAAATTTGATATAGGACTGCGGTGAACTATATAGTCATATGACAAAGTTTCCCAATTATAATCCAAAAACAGCAAATATAATTGTCCGTTTCTTAAGTAACCTTCTATAAGATCAGGTCCTTTTAATTTATAATTATATTCTGAGATCAGTTCAAGATCCTTATTATAATGCTCTATAAAATAACCCTTAGGTTTCAGGATCATTCCCGTATAGTAGGATCTAACCAAGACTGTTCCGCCTGTTCCATCCTCAGAAATAGAGACTAAATTAGAATACTTATATCGGTCGTCATATTTTTCTCCAAAATCATAGGAAATAGGCATTTTTTGCGCGTAGGTAAAGCCAGCAGTAAAAACCGCAAAAAATAATATAAAACGAATTTTCATGATAGATTAAGAATTTTAAGCGTATCAGGTTCCGGGAAATTCTGCTTTTCTTTTTTCTAAAAAGGCAGTAGTGCCTTCTCTAAAATCAGCTGTGCCAAAACAGCTTCCAAACGCATTTATCTCGGTTTCAAACCCTTTCGCATTATTCTTAAAACCCGCATTTACCGCTTTTATTGCATAAGAAATTGCAACAGGTGAGTTATTCGTTATTTTGCCTGCTATTTTAAGACAAAGTGGTAAAAGTTCTTCTTGCGGAACCACATAATTTACCAGACCGTAGGATAGGGCTTTTTCTGCGTCAATCATTCCGGCCGACATTATAAGTTCCATCGCCCTGCCTTTTCCGATTAGTTGGGGCAGGCGTTGCGTTCCGCCATAACCTGGAATCACCCCAAGAGAAACTTCAGGCAGGCCCATTTTGGCATTATTACTGGCAATTCTGAAATGACAAGCCATGGCTAATTCCAGTCCGCCGCCCAGCGCAAAACCATTGACAGCTGCAATGACTGGAGTAGATAAGTTCTCTATAAGGTTAAAAAGAGCCTGTTGCCCTTTTGCTGCAAGGTCTTTGCCTTCCTTTACTGAATAGTTTGCGAATTCTGAAATATCCGCTCCGGCTACAAAGGCCTTTTCACCATTCCCGGTGAGTATTATGGCTCGTGTCTTTTTGTCCTTGGCCAGAGCCTTAAATGCCTTACTTAAGTCCTTAATTGTTGCTCTGTTTAACGCATTCAATTTTTTTGGTCTGTTAATAATAACTGTTGCCAGGCTATTATTATGCTCTATCAGGATATTTTCAAAGTTCATCTATAGTTATTTTATTAATTTTTTACTCCTTTTGGAAACATAACAGTGAATACGGTTCCTTTTCCAAGTTGTGAAGTAAAATTAATACTCCCGTTATAGGTTTCAACAATATTCTTCACCATGCCAAGGCCTAAGCCCATCCCACTGGATTTAGTTGTAAACTTGGGTTCAAACACTTTATCTTTAAAGCCATCCTGAATTCCAATACCGTTGTCCGCCACTGATATTTTTACTTTATCTCCGTGAGAAACTACCGAAACCAGTATTCTTGGTGATTCCACTTCCGGTACTGCCTGTATCGCATTCTTCACCAAATTAGTAATTACACGTATCAATTGGGTGCGGTCTAACTTGGCAATAATTTCCTCTTCATCAGCCATAAAATGTATGTATTTTTCATTAAAAATGTCTAATGCCAGTTTAACTATTTTTACCACATTCAAATTTTCATTCTGTTGAGCGGGCATTTCCGCAAAGCTTGAAAAAGCCGAAGCAATGCTGCTCATTGTATCTATTTGCTGAATCAAAGTCTTGGAATATTCCTTTACCTTGGTTTGTATATCCGGATCCTCAGGATTAAACTTTCTTTCAAAACTTTGAACACTTAAACGCATAGGAGTTAGCGGATTTTTTATTTCATGAGCTACTTGCTTGGCCATCTCGCGCCATGCCTGTTCTCTTTCACTCCGTGCCAGTTTGGCTGCGCTTATTTCCAGTTCATCAATCATCTCATTATATGAATTAATAAGTTTTCCTATTTCGTGCCCCGGATTTTCAATAAAGATTTTTTCATTTCTTTTGGTGATGTCAGTCTGCGTAATTTTTTCGGAAATAGTTTGTAAAGAACGGGTGATGTATTTTGAAATGAAATAAGCCAAAATAATAGCAATAAGCAACATAAACAGATAGACAACACCCAGACGCATCAGGAATTCCTTGAGTTCCATGTCGTTGAAGGAGTTATCCTGAAAATATGGCAGATTTAATATACCAATTGGTTTAAATTTGTCATCAGTTATATAAGTATACGAAGCCTGATATTTATCCCCCGCAGCAGTATCGTCGAGTACATACCGCTTATCCACGGTATTTGATAACATATTAATTATTTCCGATCCCAGGTGAAGAGATATGGAATCATTTCTGAATCTGGGTTTTGAACTCTTGATTAAATTCCCCTTAAGGTCATAAATATTGAAGTTTACGTTTTGGACATCCGCAATCCGATAAATTTCATCTTTAAATATCAGTGCCAGATTTTCTGTAGTCACCGGATAAGTGGTTTCCTGTAAGGTATAGGCGATACTCTGTTTAATCTGACCTTCCTTCCGCTCCAAACGGACCTGGTGATAATCTTTAGATTGCTCCCTATATTGGTAAATAGTAACTCCGGCTATTAATACCGATGCTATAAGCACCAGTAAAATCATAGTGACAAAAATTCGGGATCTAAGGGATAATTTTTTAAGCAAGGAGTCCTGATTTGAGTTTAAAGATAGCAATAATCAAGCCAAAGCAGTCAACGAAATACCCCAAATTAAATGGGGTTACGCATTGGGATTCTTATCTCTAATCCTTTTGTACAACCGTATACCAAGCATGAGAAGAATGCCAAGGACAATCAGCCCCAATACCCCAAAAATCCAGTTGAAAGTACCCTTTAATATAACTAAAAAGGTAACCGCAAACAGGATCACAGTGGCACCTTCGTTCCAGATTCTCATAAAATTGGAAGTGTATTTTATTTCATCGCGCTGTAATTGAAGATATATCATATGTGTTTTCATATGATAAACAATAAGTAATACGACAAACAACAATTTAATATGCATCCATGGTTGCTCTAACCACCCTGGTATTAAGAATAACAACCAAAAAGCAAATATTGTGCACAAAACAGCCGAAGGCCATGTAATAATGTACCACAAGCGTTTTGTCATTAGTTTAAGTTGATCAGAAAGTATTTCTTTATCCGGAGAAGGCTTATCAGTTGCTTCAATATGATAAATGAACAATCTGGGTATATAAAATAAACCGGCAAACCATGTTACTACAAATATTAGATGTAGTGATTTTATATAATTATAGTATTCCTCCATTAATTCTTATATCTAATTGCCCCTATACCAGCCTCCCACAATTTTTTATTAAAATCCGGTATTTCTTTATCTAAAAATTCATTTCCACGCATTTTTAATAGCTCCCATTCTTTATCTAATTCATTTTTTCGAGTCCTTGATGAAGTATTAACCCTTGGAATTGTACTGTTGGTTTTGTCTATCAAAAATAAATACTCAGCGGTAAATTTATTTGGGAAATTTTCTACATCGTCATATGCCTGGGATTTGCGTTGAATCATCTCCTCATCCCATGAATTCAATTTGTTATAAAGAGTCATCCCAACCTTCTTAAGAGTGTCATCTTCAAGGTCATTTATAATATCTTTAAGTTGAATCTTAGCACTAAAAAGTGTATTTACCATCAGGTGCATTTGGGTAGCATTTTGCTCCAATTCCGTCATAAATGCATCGTAAGCAGCATATTGGCCCTGTTGAGTTTCGAAACCTGGTATTTCAAGAATTTTAGCTGTGGTACTTATTGTTTTATCTCCCTGTTGTAATTTAAAAGTATAGGTTCCCGGTGGTGCCTTATGTCCCAGGAAGTTAGCTTCAATATATACATCGGGGATACCTGGAATTATTGGATAAAGCATGTCCCATACAAATCTGTTTAATCCCTCTTCCTTAGAAAGAACCGGGGCCGGAGGTGGTCCTCCACCGTTATGCTTTTTATAATTTAGATCCCTTTTAGAGCTAAACTTCCGGATAAGGTTTCCCTTGTCATTGCGTATTTCCAGAGAAATTTCGGTAGAATCAGTGCTCTTGGGTAATTCATAATAAAGTACTACCCCATTAGCAGGGTTGACACCGGAAAAAGGGTCTGTCCCTTTAAAACTAGCCGAATTTTTATTTAAAGGGCTGTCCCAGGAACCATTATATGCATCCTCAGGCTCCATTATTTTTAAATCTCCATTTTTTGTTTTGTATTGAGCAAGTGCACCGAGGTCGTCTAATATCCAAAAAGATCTTCCTGAAGTAGCTACAATCAAATCGCCTTGATGCACCATGAGATCCGTAATTGGCGCTATGGGTAAATTAAGCTGAAACGGCTCCCATGAGATTCCTCCATTCCAGGAAATATAGACTCCCTTTTCGGTGCCTGCATACAGAAGGTTTTTACGTGAAGCATCTTCTCGAACCACCCTGGTAAATGACCCGTAAGGTATTCCGGAACTAATATTTGTCCAGCTTTTACCATAATCCGTGGTTTTGTATAATGCAGGTGTGTAATCATTAAACTTATATCGGGTAGTTGCAATGTAAGCAGTAGCCGGGTCATGTGGAGAAATGTCAATAGCGTTAACCAAACATTCTTTTAACCCTTTAGGCGTAACGTTTACCCAGGTATCCCCACCATCCTTAGTTAAATGAACAAGGCCATCATCACTTCCTGTCCATAGCACTCCCTTTTCATGGGGAGATTCAATAATATGAGCTATTGTGCCATAATTTTCAGCGCCTACCGCTTCAACGGTATAAGGACCTCCTCCCTTGCCTTGTTTGTCGTCCATATTTCGTGTTAGGTCCGGAGAAATTTCTTCCCAGTTGAGGCCTTTATCCCTTGTTCGCAAAACCAATTGGGCACAATGATAAAAAGTGTCGGGTTCATGTTGAGATTTTATTATTGGGGCACTCCAGTTATATAGGTATTTCATATCCCTGGCAGCTCTTCCTAAATACTGGATGGGAGCTGCCATGATTTTTGTTTCTGACTTGGTATCCATATCCAGTATTTCAATGGTCCCTAAATAATTTCCCCCCATAACATACCTGGGATTATCAGGGTCAAATGCCAGAAAAGCACTTTCACCACCTGCAGCATAAGTCCAATCGCGTTCAGTAATTGCCTCTCGGCCTAATGAGAGGCTGGCAATTTTTACGGAGGTATTGTCTTGTTGCCCACCATAGATGTTGTACGGATAAAGCCTATCTGCATTTATACGGTAAATTTGAGCAGTAGGCATTATATCCTGGGTAGACCATGTTTTGCCTTTATTATACGTGATGGCGGCACCACCATCGTCCGCTATAACCATGTTTTTTGAATTATCGGGATTGATCCAAAGATCATGGTAATCACCATGCGTTCCCGTTATTAATTCCCATGATTTTCCGCCGTCAATAGATCGAAATGCAGAAGCACTCATAACATATACCGTATTTTCATCATTAGGATCTGGAAATACTTCAATATAGTACCAGGCTCGTTGCACCAATCTGTTATCACCACTTACCATGCTCCAGGAAATTCCGGCATTCTCAGACACAAACAATCCTCCCTTATCCTGCTCAGAATCACTTTCAATTAATGCATATACTTTATTAGAATTGGCGGGGCTTACAGCTATAGCCATCTTACCCTTTTCATCTGGTAGACCTTCATGTATTTCAAACCAATTTTCTCCTCCATCCACAGATTTATATAACCCACTTCCCGGGCCTCCACTAATAACTATATTTGGCTTCCTTTGATGATGCCACATTGCAGCGTAAAGCACCTCTGGTGTATTGGGATCCATTGAAAGTTCCGAACATCCGGTAAGTGTATTTACAAATAATACTTTCTCCCAGCTTTCTCCACCATTAATAGACTTATAAATTCCGCGTTCTTCATTAGGGGCATAAAGTGCTCCCTGAGCGGCCACATATACAATATTTGGATTGTTAGGATGAATTACAATCCGCGAGATATGCTGGGTTTTACTCAACCCCATCTTCTTCCAAGTCTTTCCTGCATCAGTAGATTTATATACGCCATCTCCATAAGAAGTCATTACTCCTCTGGGTGCATGCTCACCCATACCGCAATAAACAACATTTGGGTCAGAGGCCGAGACGGCAACTGCTCCTACAGAACCAGTTTCAAAATACCCATCAGATATATTTTCCCAACGTTGACCAGCATCAGAAGTTTTCCAAAGGCCCCCTCCTGTAGTACCCATATAATAAGTTAAAGGATCTCCAATAACTCCGACCGCTGTTACAGATCTTCCTCCACGAAATGGCCCTATATTTCGATACTTAAGTGGTTTAAAATAGGTTTCCGCATCCTGAGCAAAGCTCAGACTAACTGCAAATACAAAAACTAACAATATGTAAATTTGTTTCATAATAATGGTATGGGTTCTATTGTGTAAAAACTATTCTTCTATAAAGAGGTAATTGAGGTTTAAATCATTAAATGCTTTATTAAATTCTTTGATTTCCTTATCAACCATTGCATCAAAAGCTCTAAGTTGTGTATTAATCTTTGTGGTTAATTCATTTTTTACAGCAATATCCTGCTCGGTTGGTGGAAAATCGTCTAAGGAAACCAAACTATTCAAATGGGCCAGTTTATTGGTAAGCCGAATTGGAAAATTCAAAGGATCCTGACCGCTTCTGTTTTTTGTTTGGTATAAGGCCTTTTCAATCTCCTCAAAACCCTTCTTCATTTCCTTCGCTTTTTCCACTAAATCGGCGGTTGCGGAATTTCCTTTATACTGTTTCATAAAAGCATCCAACTGGGATGTGATTTTACGAATTTTCTTGATGGATTGATGTGCTTTATCAACTGTTGCATTTATATCACTGACAAAATCGTATTGCATTTGCATATCAGCTACAGTAACTTCGGCTCTTGGATCTGGCAAAATAGTAAAGGTTTCTGATATACTTGTGCCATTTCTGTTTAAATATACTTTATAGGATCCGGGGACTGCCTTTGCCCCCTCCAGGTTTGCCGACCATAAAATCATCCCCTCTAGTTTTTCTGCTCCTTTGCCACGAGTATCCCAGACATGGGTATTGCCTTCATTTTTAACTTCTAACTTTTTATCTTTTTTAGAACTATACGTGCTAAAATTAGCCAAAGTATCGCCCGACATAGACATGTAAGTTAGTGCAATGCTATCTTTCTTATCCCAGTCATTTAAGTAAAACTGAGTCACTACGCCCCCCGGATGGTTTTGCCCTTCTGTTTTTGAAGGTTCACTTGCAGCCCGCCCTTTGGTCCTGTATGCATCTTTAGGTTTATAAAGTATGGTAGCGGCATTTTTTTTCGACGCATCAAGTTGATGCAGCACCGTAAGGTCATCTATAATCCACAAACTGCGCCCCTGGGTTGCTACTATAAGATTGTCATCCTTGATAGTAAGATCCGTTACAGGGACTATGGGTAAATTAAGCTGAAAAGCCTTCCAGTTTTGCCCATCATTAAAGCTAATATACATCCCGGTTTCGGTTCCCGCATACAGAAGACCCTTTCTTTTTGGGTCTTCCCGAAGAACTCGTGTAAAGTGTTCTTTATTTATACCGTTCGTTATTTTTATCCAGGTTTTTCCAAAATCATTGGTTTTGTACAAGTAAGGTTCAAAGTCGCCCAACTTATAGCGAGTAGCCGCAACATAACATGTGCCCTCATCAAAAGCAGAAGGCTCAATACTGTTTATCATACTCCATTCGGGCATCCCCGCAGGTGTGACATTTTCCCAGCTTTCACCACTGTTGCGCGACACATGAATTAGGCCGTCATCACTCCCGACCCAAAGCAGACCTTCTTTCAATGGACTTTCATTTGCCGCAAAAATCGTGCAATAATACTCAACACCAGTATTGTCCTGTGTAATTGGTCCCCCGCTCGACAGAAGTTTATCCGGATCATTTCTGGTTAAATCCCCACTCAATAGTTTCCAGCTTTGTCCTTCGTTCTCACTCATGTGTACGTGATTGGAAAAGGTGTATAATTTCTTCGGATTATGTTTGCTAAAAATAATAGGGAAATTCCATTGAAAACGGTATTTCATTCCTTCGGCTCCGTAACCCATTGGATTATCTGGCCACACATTCACTCCGCGAATAGTTCCGGTCTTATGATTTACCCTGGTTAAAAAGCCTCCATAACTTCCACCATAGACAATATCATTATTTAAAGGGTCTACAGCAATGTGCGCTGATTCACCCCCCGCTGTATTTTCCCAATCATCTTCACTGATACTTCCACCATCACTGCGATGTTTAATCCGTACCGTAGAATTGTCCTGTTGGGCTGCATAGATTCGAAAGGGAAAATTATTATCTGTGGTAACCCTGTAAAACTGTGCAGTAGGTTGATTGTAATACGTACTCCATGTTTCACCTCCATCATACGAAATCTGAGCTCCCCCATCATCTCCAATAATCATCCGTTGTGAATTTTCAGGTGCTATCCACAAGTCGTGGTGATCCCCGTGCGGAGCATTAAAAGTATTAAAAGATTTACCGCCATCTGTTGACTTATGGTAACGTACATTTAAAACATACACTACATCTTCGTCCTCGGTATCGGCATATAAACGGGTATAATACCACGCCCTTTGTCTTAGCTTTCTTTCGCTATTAACCTGTGTCCATTTTTTACCTCCGTCTTCACTTCTATAAAGACCTCCTTTTTCCTTTTGTTCAACAATGGCCCAAACGCGTTCAGAGTTTTTAGGTGATACGGTTACACCTATAATTCCCAAAGTATCCTTTGGGAACCCTTCATTTTTTGAAATTTCACTCCAGGTTTCTCCACTATCTGTACTTTTCCATAAAGCAGAACCATCACCACCGCTGCTTAGGCTATAAGGTGTTCTTTTTGCTCTCCAGGTCGATGCATACAATATTCGCGGATTGTTAGGATCCATAACCAGGTCAACCGCACCCGCCTGCTCATTTACAAAAAGGGTATTACGCCATGTAGTGCCGCCGTCTGTACTTTTAAAAATACCACGTTCTTGAGTTGGTTTATATATATTTCCTAATACCGCAACATATAAAATATCTGGATTATCCGGATGTATTCGAATACGCGGTACATGTCTGCTTTTTTTGAGGCCTACTGACTTCCATGTCTTACCTGCGTCCTCAGTTTTCCAGACACCATAACCAGAAGATACATTCCCCCGTAAAGTTTTTTCACCGCCGCCAACGTAAATAACATTAGGATCACTTTTCGCAACTTCCACCGCGCCTACACTGCCTCCAAAAAACCCATCTGAAATATTCTCCCAACTCCTGCCGCCATCAATTGTTTTCCAAACACCACCTCCGGTGGAGCCAAAATAAAATAGATTTGGCTCTCCAGGCACTCCGGTGACCGCAGCAGAACGCCCCCCTCGAAAAGGGCCCACCAATCTATATTCAAGACTTGAATATAATGCTTCCGGGTATTCCGTTTGGGTATTAGAATTAGTGCGTTTTTTTTGAGCGTTTGTAAGGGAGATGAAAGAAAAAACAGCCAAAATTATAAGTCCGGCTTTCGAAGTAATGATCTTCATATTAAACTTATTTGAATTAATGGCTAAATGTAGGAAAAAAGTAGGGAACTGAGAATGTAATATCCGAACAGATGATTGTAAACAATCAAACTAATTATATCGGCATATTAGGTATTGAATGTTCCTAATTAGAAGTAATTTGGACTCTTTGTGCAGAAATATTCCCTAATTTTAGGTATTGGGAATTTATTAGAAAATTCAACATCCTAAGACAAGCTGATTCAACGATCACAGGCTTGTATTTCAAAGATCAAGAAAGAAGTAGCCAATGATATTAGAAAAGAGAATACCATTAAAATATTGGTTCAAAGAAATAAAATGGGATTTGCTTATTGTCAGTGTGTTTTCGATAATAATCTATTTTTTTAAACTTTATGTAGTTAACCTGGACATTCCTTTAGGTATAGGAACATTTTTAGGAACTGCTATTGCCTTGTTATTGTCTTTTAAGTTGTCACAATCCTATGACCGTTGGTGGGAAGCCCGAAAAATTTGGGGGGCCATTGTCAATGATTCAAGAACTTTAGTGATTCAACTAAAACAATTCATTAAAGAACCCGATAGCAGTATTGTGAAAACTATGGCTTATCGACAGATCGCCTGGTGTTACGCACTCGGGCAACATTTGCGAAAGCAGGATGTGCTTGGTAAATTAGAAGACTTCATTTCTAAGGATGAAATAATATCTATAAAGCTCAAAAAGCATGTCCCTCTGACTTTACTGGACCATCATGGACAAAATGTAAGAAACCTTCATAAGGAAAAATCACTCAATGACTTCCAACAAATTCAGTTAGATACCACAATTTTGAAACTTACAGCCTCTATGGGCATGGCTGAGCGTATAAAAAATACAGTGTTTCCCAGAACGTACAGAAATGTGCTACACTTTTTTATCTATATCTTTTTGTTATTGCTTTCTTTGGCACTTGAAGATGTCTATGGGTTTTTGGAGATCCCGTTATTAATTTTTATTTCCATACCTTTTTTTATGCTCGAAAAAATTGCCTTTGTCATTCAGGATCCCTTCGAAAACTTTCCGACTGATACCGCTATGACAAGCATTTCACGTAACATTGAGATCAATATTAAGGAACTTCTAGGGGAAAAAGAATTACCTGAACCTTTAGAGAATAAAGGATTTTATATTATGTAAACGTTTTTTAATTCTGTTATAAAATGTAAATTTTATGTTTTCATGTTTATTTAAAAAGTTAGCCCAACAAATTAATTGTCTTAACAAATTACTCAGTCAAACGTATTCAATATTTGGAATTTTTATTGTTCTGGCTGTTCTCTTAAGCTGTAAGGGACAGCCTGGTTCAGAAGGTGCCACATCTACGGCTATAGTATATCGCACTTCACTCGACCAAACCCAATTATTAAACAAAGTCGCAATTAAAAAGAGTGCTGTTTCTGCAACCACCTCTGTTGAATCGACAATTACCGTGGACCCTTCTACCTCCTATCAGATAATGGATGGTTTCGGATATACCCTTACTGGGGGTAGTGCAATGCATTTACAAAAGATGACTGCTCTCTCCAGAGGCAAGATATTAGAAGAACTTTTTGGCAAAGGCGAGAACAGTATTGGTGTGAGTTATTTAAGAGTAAGTATTGGCGCCTCGGATCTGGATGAAT
>Ga0272441_10009708_pt1 | contig 14783 bp, 15 predicted proteins | sample SSMProp6N_FD_193582 | JGI IMG/M metagenome (GOLD analysis project Ga0272441, IMG submission 193582) | Marine sediment archaeal communities from Little Sippewissett salt marsh, Falmouth, MA, United States - SSM-Prop-6N | ecosystem: Environmental > Aquatic > Marine > Wetlands > Sediment ... | reverse complement strand
CCGCACCGGCGGCACCCAAACCGATGAGCCCCCCTACCAGCGAATCAACAGCAGAGAAAGCAGCCGGTGAAAAACCTTAACGTAAAGCGTGAATACTGTTAACAGGTTACGAAATACCGGGCCAGCTTACGCTGGACCAACAGCGGCGTTTCGACTGAGCTCACCGAGCTCCAGCGGCGAGCGGGGAAGTCAACGCTGGTTTTGCAACATTAGCTAATATGGCAAATTTCCATATGAATTAAACAGTTTCAAAGGATAACATATGCTGCAAAGTATGACCGGATTTGGTGAAGCACAATGTGAAGCCAAAGGGATGAGCTTTCTGGTGGAGATCAAGACGCTCAATAACCGGTTTTTAAAAACCCTGGTCAAACTACCAGATGCACTGGCCTTTACCGAGCCGGAGGTGGAACGGATTATCCGGGAAGAATTGGGGCGTGGTTCCATAACCTATGTGCTGCATATGCGGGATCTGAACGACGGGGGCGGATTTCAGGTTAATCAGGCGGCGGTGCGGAAATATATCCAAAGCCTGGAACAGATTCTTACTTTGCACAATCAGGGTAAGGTGCAGATAGACCTGGCCAGTATTCTGCAACTGCCGGGCACGTGTGAACCGAGGCAATATGGTGAAGAAGAGCATCAGTTTTTTCAGGAGACAGTGAAAACACTCACCCATCAGGCCCTGAAGCAACTTCGGCAGATGCGAATCGAAGAAGGTAAAAGCCTTAGGTCGGATTTGAAACACCAGTGCCAACAAATAGAAGAACACTTGTCGGCACTGGCGGAGATGGCAGGTACGGTGGTGGACTCTTACCGCCAACGCGTGGAAAAGCGTGTTAACGAGATGTTGGCGGGAATGGATTTGAAGATCGAGGCAGATATGTTGGTAAAAGAGGTGGCCCTGTTCGCTGACCGCAGCGACATCAATGAGGAGATTACCCGGCTGCGCTCTCATCTGGAGCAGTTTGATGAGACGTGCGAAGCGGAGGAGCGGGCTGGGAGGCGGCTGGATTTTTTGTCCCAGGAGATGCTGCGGGAGGCTAATACGATCGGCAGCAAAGCGAACCATGCAGGGATCAGTCATCGGGTGGTGGAAATCAAGGTGGCTATTGAACGGCTTCGAGAACAAGTACAAAACATAGAATAGTACTGAATTGAATATGAGTGAGTATAAGGCTGGATGTAAGCAAGGCCGACTTTTGGTGGTGAGCGGACCCAGCGGATCGGGCAAGAGCACACTGTGCCGGGAGGCCGTTAAACGAACGGGTGCACGTTTGAGTGTTTCGGCAACGACGCGAAAGCAAAGTGAACAGGAAGTTGAAGGCAAAGATTATTACTTCCTGAGTGTAAAAGAGTTTGAAGAAAAAATAGCTAGAAATGAGTTTTTAGAATACGCCCGGGTCTTCGACCATTACTACGGGACACCGGTGAAACCTGTGCAGGAGCAACTGGGAGCAGGCGAGACGGTGATTCTGGAAATCGATGTGCAGGGGGCCGGACAGGTGTTTGAGCGGTTTGGCGAAGCGGTGGGGATTCTGGTTTTGCCACCCAAGCCGGAAATTCTGCAGCAAAGGCTGACCGGGCGAGGACGAGACGATATGGACACTATAAACAAACGTTTGGCTAAGGGACGAGAGGAGATAGAGCAGGCAGAAAAAATCAAAAACTTTCAACATACCATAATTAATGATGAACTGGAGGAGGCCATAAAAGAACTTGTGGCACTGATCAATACGATTTAAGGGAGCATGGATTCTATGATCGAAGCATTAAAGAGTGAAAAGCTGGTAAAAAGTGTGGGTGGTCCTTTCCGTTTGACAGCCCTGATCCAACGACGCTTGAAGGAATTGATAGAGGGGGCCAGACCCCTGGTGGATACTCAGGGAAAAAATATGGTTGAGATAGCCATACAAGAGGTGGCGGAAGGTAAAGTTGTCATCGATTACGAAAAGTGCGAGATGCTGGCTCCGCCGGACCGGGAAGAACTCGAAACGGATATACATCAGGAAAAAAACTAACCAGCCAACTTTAGCAATATTGAATTAGCTTAAGCAGGGAGGTTGCGTGACGGGGGAACTTAAACATTATGAGGTGTTGCTGGTAGTGACGGGGGGTATTGCCGCGTATAAGACGGCGATGCTTTGCTCGCAGCTCAGGCAGCAGGGAGCAGGGGTGACGGTTGTAATGACCGAGAACGCTGAGCACTTCGTAGGGCGAACCACCTTTTGCAGCCTGTCGGGGCGCAAGGTATATACGGATCTTTTCAGCCTGTCCCATTCCCGGGAACAATATGATGCCAAACATCTGAGTCTGACAGGACGTGCGGATCTGATTGTGGTGGCGCCGGCGACGGCTAATATTATGGCCAAGACGGCCTGCGGGATATGTGACGATCTGGCCAGTACGCTTCTGTGCGGGGCGGATAGCGAGATACTTATGGCGCCGGCGATGAATGAGCGGATGTGGCAAAACCCGGCGACCCAGCGGAACATAGAAATTTTACAGGAGAGGGGAATACATTTAGTCGGACCCGGTGAAGGGCATCTGGCCGACGGTGCAGAGGGGATAGGACGGATGAGTGAACCAGAAGAGATACTAAAGCGCATTTGCGCATTATTACAGCAGAAACCACCGAAAAGAGCAGCGAGTGGGGAAAAGTGAATAAAACAGCGAACGTTTAGAGACAACATACGAGCAAAATATCAACAGAAGAAATCCGGTATCAGGCCGGATAAAAGTCACGTTAACTGAGCTTACCATAAATGCATTTTCTTATCACAGCCGGGCCAACGCGAGAGTATATTGATCCGGTACGTTTTATCAGTAACGGCTCTACCGGGAAGATGGGCTATGCCTGTGCGGCCGCAGCGGTGCGGCGGGGACATAAAGTAACACTGGTGAGCGGACCGGTGGCGCTTAAGGCGGAGAAAAAAGTCAAGCTGATAAAGGTAGTTACGGCAGCGGAAATGGCTAGAGCGGTGCAGGGGGAATTCAGAAAGTCTGATTGTGTCATAATGACCGCGGCGGTAACTGATTATAAACCGGCAAGCACAGAAAAAGTCAAAATTCGAAAAGCTGAACAAACCCTCACATTGAAACTGCAAAATACGGTTGATATCCTGGCGGAGTTGGGCAGAAAAAAGAAACAACAAATCCTGATCGGATTTGCGGTGCAAGATCAAGCGGCCAAATCGAGGGCCCGGCAAAAAATACGCGAGAAGAATCTAGATGCGATCATACTAAACAGTCCCGCATCAATTGGAGCGGAAAGGTCAGATTTTCATATCCTTCGGGCTGGTGGTAAATGGGAAAGTCATACACAAACCGATAAGAAGAAACTGGCAACCACTATCATTACGCTGGCAGAAAAATTAGTAAAGGCTAAGGCGGAATAACCAAGTCCGTTGCCAATGTCATGGGTTCCTGGAGGAGCTTTTGAACAGGGGGATAAGGGACGGTTGAGCGTCGCCTGTCTAAAAGACGCAAGTGTTTGTGGGACAAGTGATTACGTCGGGCTATAGCATGGGGTTTTCAATAAGGTCAATATTTGCAGGCAGAAGGTACAATTGCCCGATAATTAAATATGTGTATATATGTAACACTGGGGGTGAATGTAGAAGAGATAGTAGGAGAATTTTTTCAGTATGGCAGAGCGAAATCAGGTGAACCGGGCAGTATTGGCCTTATTGGCTGTAGGCGGTTGTATATTTATTTTTCTGAGCCTGTTCAGCTTTAGTATATACGACAGTCCAAATCCGGATGTTGCTCCGGCGGGGATCGCACAGAATCTGTGCGGACCGGCAGGAGCGTATGTGGCTTACTTTATCAATTACTATTTGGGGCCGGGGGCGCTGGCGTTATTGATTGGGCTGGTGGCGTGGCTGGTTCTATATGGGATGCACAAAGAGGTCGAACAGCTTACGTTGCGGATCATTGGGGTGGTTCTTTTGGGTGCGGCCTTTTCGTCGGGTTCACATCTGATCAGTCCCGGTGATGCCGAATCGTTGAGTCAGGGCAATGGCGGGGTGTTGGGGATTGCGTTGGGACACTTTCTGGTAACCAAGACGGCCCTTACAGGGGCGGTATTAATACTGATTGCCACTGTGATTGTAGGATTGTTGCTGGCGGCGGACAATATAGTACTGCTTTTACCCAAGCTGTTATGGCAAATACTGGAGAGGCTGCGGCAGGCGGGGCCGGTGCTGGCGGGCATCAGTACAAGAACCGGCGGTATTACAAAACGGACCAAAACAATTGGACTGGAAAAAATGAAGAGGGCTTTTGCAGGAACTGCTACCTGTGCGAAAGAAACGGCTCCTTACGAAAAAGTCAAGCCGACAGATAAATATCCGGTTGACGACTACGAAGACGATGAGGAGGAAGAGGGAGAACCCACGGAATCCGCGACGGAAATAATCAAGCCTAGAAGAGAAGTTTCCCCATCGTTGGTCAATATGATCAATCCAGTGGTCAGACCGATTATTTGTCCGGCCGGGGCCGACAAAGAAGATTACAAAGATTATAGCTATCCACCTTTAGATCTACTCGAGGAACCGGTAAGAGGATTTACATCTTTGCAGGAAAAGGTGGTTAAAGAACGAGCGCGGGTGTTGGAACAAACACTTAAGGAATTCAATCTTGAGGCGCGGGTAGTCGAAGCGGAGACAGGTCCGGTGATCACCATGTTTGAACTGGAACTGGCGGCGGGGATTAAGGTTTCCCAGATAACGAACCTGGCAAATGATTTGGCCCGATCGTTAGGCGCACCGGCGGTCAGGGTAGTGGCGCCTATACCCGGCAAACATACGATAGGGATCGAAGTGCCCAATAGTGAAAAAGAAATAGTGCGCATTAAGGAACTATTCCAAATCGGGGGAAACAAGCCCAGCAAGATGCATATTCCTCTGTTTTTGGGTAAAGATGCATCGGGTGAGGCGCTGATTGTCGATTTGACAGAGATGCCGCACTTGTTGATTGCGGGGACGACAGGGTCAGGTAAAAGCGTGTGTATCAACAGCATCATTATAAGTATTATGCTGACGCAACGGCCGAACATGGTGAAATTGATTCTGGTGGATCCAAAGATGGTGGAGATGACAGCCTTTAGGGATGTGGCGCATCTTATGTGTCCGATTGTGACCGAGATGAAACGGGCGGAGCAAATACTGGAATGGCTGACGGAAAAGATGGATGAGCGTTATGCGCTGCTGGCTGAGGCGCGGGTTAGGAACATTGCTAATTATAACCAACTTACGGAAGAAGAAATGTACGAGCGTTTCTCTCCCAGTAACGAAGAAGAAAAGGCCAAGATTCCTCTGCGTCTGCCCTATCTGGTGATAGTCATCGATGAGTTGGCAGATTTGATGATGACTTCCGCTAAAGAAGTAGAGGCGAGTATTATTCGGCTGGCACAAAAGAGCCGAGCGGTGGGGATTCATATTGTACTGGCGACGCAAAGGCCGCAGGCAACAGTGGTGACGGGTTTGATCAAGAGTAATCTGCCGAGCCGTATCAGTTTCCGGGTGGCGGCGCGGATGGACAGCCGGATTGTATTGGATCAGAACGGAGCAGAGGCGCTGTTGGGCCGAGGAGATATGTTGTTTCTGCAACCAGGGACGAGCGATCTGGTTCGTGCTCAGGGTACTTATGTCAGCGATAAGGAAATTCATAAAGTCGTGAAGTATCTCAAAGAAGTGGCCCAGCCGAATTATCATCCGGAACTGGTACAGATTAATCGTCTGGAGGGGGATAGCATGGAGAGAGACGAGCTGTTCGATGAGGCGGTGCGGATGATTCTGGAGACCAAACGCGGCAGTGTGTCACTGCTGCAACGGCGGCTAACGATCGGTTATTCGCGGGCCTCAAGGCTGATAGACCAGATGGCTGTGGCGGGGATTGTGGGTGAATACAAGGGTTCTCAGGCGAGGGAAGTGCTTATAACTCTTGAAGAGTATGAAAATATCCGCCAACAGATGGAAAGGGACGCAGCAGCAGGGTATAAGGACCTCGAAGATGAAGAAGAAGAGGTTGAAGCCGAGGCTGAAGATAGCTATGATGAGGAAGAGGAAGAAATAGAGGAGCCGGAGGAGGATGAGGAGGAAGATTTAGAAGAGGATGATGAGGATGAGGACTTAGGGGGGGAGGATGAAGATGAGGGTGAAGATGAGGACGAAGAATATTATGATGATGATGAGGAATATGAGGATGAAGAGAAGTTTTAATTAACTTTTTAATATAACTTCTATTAAAACTATAAACTCGCCGTGAAATCCAAATCTAAATCAACATTACCCTTGCGGGTAGGTTTTATCACACTGGGCTGCGCCAAGAATCTGGTAGATACGGAGAAGATGCTGGGATTGTTGGTGGAGGCGGGTATGGTATTGGTCGGCTCGGATGATCCAGCGGAAGCAGTTATCATTAACACGTGCGGCTTTATTGCGGAGGCGAGGCAGGAAGCAAAAGAAAATATCGAATTTGTTCTGGAACAGAAACGCAAGGGAAATATAGGATGTGTCATCGTAGCGGGTTGTATGGCGCAGCTACAAGGGGGGAAAATACTGCGAGAGTTTTCCGGTGTAGATGGGGTGGTGGGGCTGGCTGATCGGGATAATATTGCGCAGATTGTAGAAAAAATGGTACGTCAACAATCAGCCAAAATTTCTACAAAAAATGCGAGCGAGAGGCTGGTTGAATGCGGGGATTTTAAGAAACAAATTTTTGTCGATCAGGCGCGTTTGCGGATAACAGAGCCGTGCTGGGCTTATGTGCGCATCAGCGAAGGATGCAATCAGTGCTGCAGCTTTTGTACCATACCATCGATTAGAGGGCCCTTCAGGAGCAAACCGGTCGAGGCAGTTATGGCTGAGGCACGGGAGCTAGTGGCTGACGGGGCGGTGGAATTGAACCTGATTGCCCAGGAGACCAGTGGGTATGGCAGGGACCTTGGTTATAAAGAAGGTCTGGCAGGCTTGCTGAGGGAATTAAATGAGATAGAAGGGCTGCAGTGGTTGCGGGTTTTATATGTCTATCCGACGACAGTTACTGATGAGATAATCAAGACGATGGCGGTGTGCGAAAAGGTCGTACCCTATATCGATATGCCCTTACAGCACATCAATGACCGAATCCTGAAACTTATGCGACGGGGCATAAACAGAGAAAAAACTGAAAGGCTGCTGCAGAAATTACAGAAGAATATTGACAATTTGGCCATTCGGACTACCATGCTAGTAGGTTTCCCTTCAGAGACCGAAGCGGAATTTGCCGAGTTGCTGGAATTTGTGCAGGAATATCATTTTGCGGCTTTGGGAGTATTTGTTTTTTCAGCCGAGGCCGGGACGCCGGCAGCGAAGATGGACAAACAGGTTCCGGAAGAAATCAAGGAAGAAAGGCTGGGGCGGCTAATGATAGCCCAGCAAGAAATTGCCTTTGCACAGGTTGAAAAACAGGTAGGTTCGCAAAGGGAATGTCTGATTACCAGAGAGCTGGGTAGTCAGGAAATTGAAGAGCTGGACCTGGAGAGTGGGCGACGCTGGTATCTGGGCCGGCACAGCCAACAAGCGCCTGAAATTGACAGTGAATGTTATCTGGCAGCGGATGAGCCAGTAGAACCGGGTCAAATTATACAGGTAAAAATCAGCGCCCGGCGAGAATATGATTTTTTGGGTGAAATTGAACGCGAACAAATCAAGCACAAATAAAAAATAGGAAAATAAAAACAATATGTCACGATTTTTAAAAAGTCTGCCAAATCTGATTACCGGCTCGCGGTTGTTTTTCGCCGCGGGTTATTTAATTTTGCTATGGTACGCAGATGCGGAGCGGTTGAGTGAGGCAGATGTCAATAAATTAGACTGGGCCTTTATCCTTTTTGTAATAGCGGGGGTTACGGATGTAATAGACGGGCCGATGGCACGGTCGCTAAAAGTGACGAGTTCGTTCGGTCGTCGTTTTGATCCGCTGGTCGATAAGATTCTTACAGGGGGAAGTTTTATCATGCTGGCACTTAAGGGGCAAGAATTTACGGGGATTGCCTGGTGGATGGTGGCGGTGATTCTCCTGCGGGAGATACTGGTGAGTGCGCTGCGAAATGTAAGTGAGTCAAAGGGTAAGGCATTTGCGGCTACGTGGACCGGTAAGTTAAAGATGTTTTTTCAGAGCTTTACCATAGGTACTATTGTTGTTTGTATGGGGCATTATGCTGACGTAGAAACGGATCATTGGGCATATATTCTGCGCCAGGCATGTATCTGGGTGACGGTGATTTATACGGCGCTGTCGGCCCTATTTTATGGACCCCGAATCAAACAGATCTTTGTCAAGAAATAAGAGTATAATTATCCTGGTGGTTAGTGATTGCTAATTACCAGTGTGCCTATGTTACTCCACTATTGGTCGGTCTTGGTATCCCGGATCATTTGTTCGACGGTCTGGAGGCGGAAATCATAGGCGGCGGTGGGTTTTACCGGCTGGGCATTTTGACAGGCGTAGGCAACGAGCAGTGGAAGGCACAACGAAGTATCCGCGTAACAGACAATGCTGTCGGGTAGCTGTTCTTCCTTGATTTTGCCCCAGGAGACGGCCTCGGAAGGAGTCGCGCCGGAAAGGCCTCCGGTGTCGGGGCGGGCGTCGGTGAACTGAATGAAATAATCATGGCCCTTTACATCCAGTTCAAGTATATCACGAAGATAGGGTTCGGTCTGGAGAATAAAATTTTTAGGGGAGCCGCCGCCGAGCAGCAGGACGCCGGAGTTCATTTGCCGGCTTTGGGCCCAATATACCAGGCCGGAGGTTTCATTAACATCTATGGAAGGATCGATGATGATTCTATGACCCTCGGCGGCCAGGCGGGCCAAGTCCATGCCGGTGCTAGAGTCGCCGGGTGAGGAAACATAAAGAGGAATTTTGTATTGGGCAGCGGTAGCCACAAAAGAGAGTTCCGCGCGTTCGGGGAAGTCTGCCAGCAGGTGGGAGCCTATCTCGTAATGCAGGTGGGCGGTGCCGATGGGTTCGGAGAAATCAAAACTGCGGCAAATATCTCTGACATAGGAGTCGGTTTTTAAGAGTACCTTCTCTTCGAACAGCACATCATAAATGCGGACAATCTTGCGGCGATGCAGATCGCAATCATCTACGCAGGGAGAACCGCGATAGAGCGGATAACCCAGGGCAAAGTGCATGTCATGATATATGTTGGCGCCGGTGGAGACGATCCAGTCCACCCAGCCATTTTTTATCAAGGGGACCAGGCAGGAAGGGCCCAGACCAATCGGGGTTAAGGCGCCGGCTACAGACATGCCGACTAAGGTATTGGACTTGCAATATTCAGAGGAAAACAGGGAGCAAGCTTCGCGCAGGCGGGCGGCGTTGTATCCCTGAAAGGTGTTATCGATTAATTCGGTGATAGAGAGGTTAGGTTTAATGGGAGGAGGTGATATTTTTCGGTGTTCGGGAAGCTGATTTAGGCTCATATTTATACCATTTTAAAAATTGTTTCTCTGAGAATCTTGGCGGCGGTAATAGACGAGGCGCCGGTAGGATCGATTTGGGGGGCGAGTTCCATAAGGTCACAGCCCACCAGATTAAAGCCGTTAAGGCGAACTAAAAATTTCATAAAGTCATCAAACTTAATACCTCCCGAATCGGGCACGCCCGTGCCGGGGATCAAGGAAGGATCAAAGACATCCAAGTCGATGGTCAGGTATAACTTTTTATTTCTGAGATAGTCGAGGGGGATTTTATCGATAGTGTCCAAAGTACAAGGATATGTGAGGGCATGGGTGTGAGGGGATTGGTGTAATCGGAGCCATTCTTCGCGACTGCCGGAGCGGATGAAAAAATGGGAGATATTGTCGATTCCTATGTGTTCTCTGGCCAGAGACATTACGGAGGCGTGAGAAAATTTGACACCCAGATATTCCTCACGCAGGTCACAATGGGCGTCGAGGTGCAGGACATGCAGGTCCGGGCCGAAGTATTTATAATATTGCTCGATCAGGGGCAGGGTTAAAAGATGTTCACCGCCCAGGCTGATAAGTTTCTTGTTCTGCTGGAGAAACCGTTGGGTATGACGGCGAATCAGGGCCAAGGTCTGGTCGGTATCACCAAAGGGCAGTTCCAGATTACCTGCATCGTGAATTCTCAGGTCTTCAAGATCCTGGTCACAATAAGGTGAATAAGATTCCACCGCCTCAAAGGCACGGCGGAGGGCATAAGGTGCTTCTCGGGTACCGGCGCGATAGGAAGCGGTACAGTCCCAGGGGAGGCCCCAAATGACCAGATCGGCTTGCTCAAGAGGGGTACGAGCAAAATAAAAGTTGTCGCTGTAAAAGTCAGATTCCATATGTCTTTCAGTTAAATAAGAACATGGCGATGGCGACGGTAGTGGTCCAGAGGTCTCTAATACCCCGGGCGGTCTGGGTAACGCTGGTAGTGCGGATAATCAGCCCACTGGTTTTATATAGCTGTTCCTTTTCAGACCAGTCCTTGTCGGGATCCACTTCAATCCCCAAGGTGGTACCGAGCATACCGGCGGCCAGATCTTCGGACATATCCGCAGCTTCGTTTTGGGTCATGCCGTTAGCATGCACCTCGCTTAGATAACCCCACTTATCTCTATCCTTGGGTACCGCTACGCCGATGGAAGAGGCGATCAACCTACCATGCTCATTGGTGTCTGCGCGGGCCATGACACAATAACAAATCGAGCCGGGGACGAGGTGTTTGAGGCCTTCGCTGCGACTTATTACTTTGCATCGGGGCGGGAGTATTGAGGAGACCTGGACCAAATTCTGCTGGGCCACGCCGGCCCGGCGGAGAGCTTCCTCAAACGATTTTAGCTGATATTTATGGGTACCAACCCCTTTGGTAAGAAATGATTTGGTGGGGATCAAGCTGGTCATTAAAACCTCCTATAAACAACTGTAGGTATTTCCCTGGAGCAAATACCGATTATGTTTCCTGATAATTGCGATTAAAAACTATGGTGAGAATTATACCCAGGTTGTGTCAGGCTACAATAAAAAATTTATTTTTATAAAACCTTGTTTTTTATGTGGTTAAGATGTGTTTGGTTGGGAGTGAGAAGGAGAGAAGAAGATGTTGAATCAGGGGGCAAAGAGGATGTCGTTAGAGTCGGGCCGTTCGTTACCTTTGTAGCGGTATATCCCTTTCATGGTATAGATGTCATCTAAAGTAGGAGCCAAATGTCGGGCCTGGTAAAACGAGACGCGACCATCCGGATAAAGAAGATTTTGGCCTGTGCCGCCATGATTAGGGGAATTTTTTTGTAACAAGGAGGGATCAGTGGTCAGGTCCAATATTTGCCTCTGAGTGCTGTCGAACTCTGAAAAATGGGGATTCAGGTCTCCCATAATCCCCGCTGAAGGGGACTGGTTCGAATCTAAACGGGTCTTGTCGAGAATTAATTTGAAGCTATAGTGGATGTGATCTCGATTAGGGAAATCCTGCCTGTTCTTTAAGGTTTCCAGATCCTCAGGAAGACGACGGGCCGGCTGGCGGGGACTTCCGGGACAGAGAAAATCCTTAGGCGAGACGTAGTTTCGGCGTATAATAAGGTAAACGTTGCGGGTATTGGGGGCATGTTTCTTGTCGGCCTTACCAATGCTCCACCAAAAAGCGCCGGGTTGATACTCGACGAAGGGCAGATAACCTTGATAGTCCAGGGCGTATTGATTGAGGGCGGTACCGATACTTTTCATGTTTGAAGCACATGCAACTTGTTGATTGAGCTGGCGCATTCTGTGAGAAACAGGTCGGGCAACCATCACGACAAGTAATATACAGGCGGCGGCAGTGACCAGGTCACGGAGATTACCAAGAATCCAGCGGGTACGATTTTCTTTATAGCTGGAGGGCATAGAGGTTGCTTTTCGGGAATCCCGGCGGCCGACCAGGGCGGCTGAGGCTTCGGCCATAATTCGGCCTTGGTCATGTCGGCCTATAAATTGCATGGTTCTTTTAGCCAGACCTTGGGGAGCAGGCTCATCCGGCCAAGAAGACAAGGGTTTTAATGTCCGGCGCAGGGCATCACTTAAGCTGCGAGCCTGCTGATCACTGGTAAGCATCTCTTGAGTTTGACGTCTCTGGTCAGGATCATCGAGGTTTAGATGATAGTCCAAAAGGCGTTGCAATTTGTCGGGGGCTGGTTTATCCATGCTTTTATTAAAAGGTTTTAACTCTAGTTCTCTTTTGTTGCTTCCTGGTATTTTTTGGCAAAAACGGCTACGGCGGCATGCAGGCGGGATTTGACCGTTCCCAGGGGGATGTCAAATACCTGGGCCATTTCCTTGTATGAAACCTGATTAAAATATGCCATTACCAAAATCTCTCTTAAATGGTCGGGCAGTTGAGCCACAATTTGTTGTACTAATTGCTTTTGCTGCTTGGCGTCTAATATATCCTCCGGAGTAGTGTCATCCCGGAGTAGATTATGCCATAAATCAACCTCACTGGTATCTTCGGCGGCCGGGGTTAACTGGACCGTAGGGCGACGGGACCGGCTACGCAGTAGGTCCCGGGCCTTGTTGGCCGCGATGGTATAAAGCCAGGGCCGAAAACGACGACTGGTGTCAAAATCGGCTGCTGATAAGTGAACCTGTAAAAATGCTTCCTGAAATACATCTTCAGCCAAAGAAGGCTGCCCCAAAAACCTAAGTAAAAAATTGTATAGCTCTTGCTCATATCTTTGCACTAGTCTGCCAAAAGCTTCCTTATCACCGGTACGGGACAAGGCCAATAACTGTTCATCGGAGTGTTGTTTCAAGGTTAATTTTTCTATCTATATTAACTTACGCCAAAAAATGTGGCAGGTTCACAGAGAAACACTGATAATTAATCGACCAAAAGAAAGTATTTCGTCAAAAATATAAGTATTTGTTGATAAGATAGTTATGTATTTTGTCGTCAAAAACAGGATCGGAAGCTTAGCACGGAGCTCAATTATTGGGACGTTAATTTTTTCAGTATGTCCCGGCAGGTAGTCTGTGGTGATTCAGAATCGCAGAGGGCCTGGCAAAGGGCTAAACCGGTTGCCCCGGCGGCAAGGGCCTGGTGGGCATTTTCGAGGGTGACACCGCCAATGGCGAATAGAGGGCCGGAGTAAACTTGACGGACCTGTTCGATGAGTTTGGTGCCGCAGCAAGGTACTTGAGGTTTGGTAGGGCTGGGAAAGATCGAGCCCAGGGCAAGGTAGTCGGGCTGTTCGGTGAGGGCGGCCTGAACTTCGGCGATACTGTGGGTGCTTTTGCCGACAATCATCCGCTGGGTAGCAATTTTGCGAGCCTGGGCTACGGGCAGGTCATCCTGGCCGAGGTGAACGCCATCGGCTCCGGCGAGGACGGCCAGGTCGGGCCGATCGTTCATGATAAACAGGGCGCCGGCTTCATGGCAGAGATTGGCAATCCTATTTGCCAAATCCAGTGATTGAGGATCGGTTTTGTCTTTTTCTCTGAGCTGAATGCAGTCGGCCCCCCCTGCCAATGCTTGTTGGGCCACTTCCAAAATCGGCAACTTACAGAGTTTTTCAGTGAGAAGGACATAGAGTCGAACTTCGTCAAGACGCTGTTTAGGCCGAGCGCGCAGGAGAATTTGATTTTCCAGGTCATAAGCTCGATAGCGAAGCTTTTCTATTTGGAGGGCTACTTGGGGGACATTGATTTTGCTATATTCTTCCAGAGAGCGCAGGGCTTCGGTGAGCCGCTGGGCCGCCGCGGTCACTACCGCCAGTTCGCTGGTTCGGATTTGCTCAGCCGGTGTGGTGATATTGGTGCCCACATCTGAGGTGATGTCTCGTGCGGCCAGGCGATCCACTTCGGGGATTTCCGAGAGAGATTTACTCAGCTCGTGGCGGAGCTGTTTGGCTTTTTTGCTGAGATGAGGGTCATCCAGTACAAACCGCGCATAATCTTCCAGCAGACGCAGAGCCTCGCGGCCCCGATTATAATTCGCATCCAATAAACGCAGGAATTTATCCATGGATAACATTATAACACGATGAGATTAAAGACAAAGTCTATTTCCGGAGAGCACTTCTGCAGTGATATCGTTGACCGGGCAGGTTGAAAGAGCTATACTCTTATACAGTATAAATGTGCCAATTGTTGTTATGCATTATAAGGAAAGGCAAACCGTGGGTGATTTAAATACAGTAGATGAGATTCTGGATTTTGCGGTCAAGGAAGAAGAAAAGGCCTATGAATTTTATGTGGAGATGGCCGAGAAGGTAAATAGAAAACAGATGCAACTGGTGTTTCGAGATTTGGCCAAGGAAGAAGTTGGACATAAGGCAAAACTGTTGGCGATTAAAAAAAACAAACAGTTGATCGAGGAGCCTGGGCAGAAGGGATGTCTGAAAATATCCGATTACAGTATTCCGGGGGCGGAATCAGATGTGGATGTCAAGGACGCAGAGATGGATATCCAAAAAGCCTACCTCCTGGCCATGAAAAAAGAGAAGGCGGCGTTCCAACTGTATACCCATCTGGCCGAGCTTATGGAGGATGAGAACAGTCGGAAGATTCTATCGGCAATCGCACAAGAAGAAGCCAAACATCGGCAGCGTCTGGAAAATGACTATGACGAGCACTTTCTCAGTGAAAATTAGCAGAATATGTCGTACATACCAAAACGCTTATTGTCTCACAATGGGTCTAAAACCCTCGCCTTCAGGCGATACCTTGAGGATAAATATTAAATAAGTTAGACTTATGGGATGGAAAATTATCGTACCGGATCTCATAGTCGTTTTGATATCAAAT
>Ga0272441_10009706_pt1 | contig 14785 bp, 12 predicted proteins | sample SSMProp6N_FD_193582 | JGI IMG/M metagenome (GOLD analysis project Ga0272441, IMG submission 193582) | Marine sediment archaeal communities from Little Sippewissett salt marsh, Falmouth, MA, United States - SSM-Prop-6N | ecosystem: Environmental > Aquatic > Marine > Wetlands > Sediment ... | reverse complement strand
GACCCCTATGCGTTCTCCAAGGACTGCTTCCTCGTGGCCGACGCCAGGGGCATCCACGTGATGGACGGCGAGGGGCGCACGGAGCTGGTCTACAGCCTGCCGCCCCGCGACCGGCGCATGGAGTGCCACGAGCCGCAGCCGCTCCGCCCGCGGCCACGCGAGCCCGTCGTCCCCGACCGCACCGACCTCTCGCAACCCACCGGCCACCTCGCCCTCTACGACGTCTACAAGGGCAGGAACATGGCGGGCGTCGAGCGCGGCGAGATCAAGAAGCTCCTTGTGCTGGAGCAGCTCCCGAAGCCCGGCAACTTCTCGGGCGGCCAGGAGCCCCTGACGATCGGCGGCACCTTCTGCCTCGAGCGCGTGCTCGGCACCGTGCCCGTGGAGCCCGACGGCTCGGCCTGCTTCGAGGTGCCCGCCATCCGCTCGCTCTTCTTCGTCGCACTCGACGAGCAGGGCGTCTCGGTGAAGCGCATGCAGAGCTTCGTCACCGTGATGCCCGGCGAGACCACGAGCTGTGTGGGCTGCCACGAAGACCGCTTCTCCTCCCCACACGAGAAGTCCGACCCGCTCGCCCTGCGCCGCCCCCCCAGCCGCATCCAGCCCGTCGCCGGCATCCCCGACGTGCTGGACTTCCCGCGCGACATCCAGCCCATCCTCGACCGCCACTGCGTGCGCTGCCACAGCCCCGAGCGGCGCGACGGCCAGATCGACCTGTGCGGCGACCGCACGCCCGCCTACAGCGTGAGCTACTGGGCGATGATGAAGCACGCCCTCGTTTCCGACGGCCGCAACACCCGACGCAGCAACCTGCCGCCCCGCACCGTGGGCACCGTCGCCAGCCGCCTCCTCACCCTCGCGGATGGCAGCCACTACGGCGCACGCATCAGCGCCCGCGAGCGTACGACGCTCCGCATGTGGATCGAGAGCGGCGCCACCTACCCTGGCACCTACGCGGCGCTGGGCACGGGGATGGCCCCCGTCGCCTTCCCCGAGAAAACGATGGAGCGGCGCTGCGGCGCCTGCCACGGCTCGCAGCCCAGTAACCGGCACCCCACCGAGAAGGGCAGGATGTTCTTCCAGTTCGGCACGCGCAAGCCGCCGCAGGCGCTCCTGCCCGACATCACGATGCGCTACATCACCCTCATCCGCCGCATGGCCTACTACCAGCTTGGCGAGGCCGGGCCGCACCAGTCCCTGTGCAACCTCACGCGGCCCGCCATGTCGCTCCTGCTGCGCGCCCCGCTGGCCACGAAGGCGGGCGGCCTGGGCCTGTGCAAGCCCGCGGTGTTCGCGGACACGGCTGACCCCGACTACCGCGAGATCCTCGCGGCGATCGCCGCCGCGGCGGAGCGCCTCGACAGCATCCGGCGCTTCGACATGCCGGGCTTCCGCCCCAGTGTCCACTACGTGCGCGAGATGAAACGCTTCGGCGCCCTGGCCGCCGACGAGCCCATCGACCCCTATGCCACCGACCAGGCCTACTGGCGCACCTTCTGGCACCACCCGCCAGCCCCCTGAGGCCGGCGACCCGCAGCGACACGCAGGAGCAGGCGGCTATGACACTGAAAGAGCGCATCCGCTCCGGAGCACCGTTCCACATCGGCATGCTCCCCGTCGATGCGACCCCCGAGGGGATGGCGGAGCGGGCCGCTGGGAAGGGCTGGGACCTCGCGTTCGTCGACCTCCAGCACACGCCCTACGCCGAGCCGCAGTTGGCGCAGCTCTGCCAGTCGGCGGCGGCCCTGGGGGTTCCCATCCTCGCCCGCATTCACCACGCGAGCGCCCCGTGGCAGATCGGCCGATGCCTCGACTTCGGTGCCGCCGGGGTGGTCGTGCCGATGTGCGAGGAGCCAGCCAGGGTGGCGGACGCGGTGGAGCACTTCTACTACCCGCCGCAGGGGCGCCGGAGTGCCGGGCTGCGGCTCGCCTGGGGATGGGATGGCAGCCGCACCCCCGCCGCCTACGCGGCGTGGTGGAACGCGAACGGGGTCCTGGCGCTCCAGATCGAGACGGTGCGGGCCGTGCTCGACGTTCGCAGCCTCGTGCAGCCGGGGGTGGATCTGCTGCTCTTCGGGGCCTGCGACCTCGGGTTCAGCATTGCCGCGACCCCCGACTGCCCGTTCGCATCGGTGGCCGAGTGTCAGCGCCACGTGGTGGAGGAGACGCGCGGCCTCGACGTCCGCGTCGGCGTCGCGGATGCCCCGTTCGGCCGGTTCGAGGCCGATGGTGCGGGCTGAGGACCGAGGAGGCCGTGATGAACGTTGGGCAGTCGGTGCGCCTGCGCGTGGGGGCGGGTCACCACGACAGGGAGATGGAGTTTCGCTTCCCGGCGGGATGGACGCTCACCGTGTGTCCGCACCGCGGCGGGCCGGCACTGAGCGACGCGCAGGCGCGGGGTGCCTTCCTGAATCCTGTCGGCGCCCCGCCGATCCGGGCCGCGGCGCGGGGTGCCCGCACGGCCGCGATCCTGGTCGACGACTTCCGCCGGCCGACCCCCGCTGAGGCGCTCAGCCTCGCCGTCGTCGATGAACTCACCGCAGCAGGGCTCCGCAAGGAGGCCATCTCGATCGTGATCGGCAACGGCGCCCACCGGCCCATGACCCGGCGCGAGGTGCGGCGGCGGCTCGGCACGGCGGCCGACCGGGTCGGGCAGGTCGTCTCCCACGACGCGTTCAGCCCGGAGGTGGCCTTCCTGGGCACCACGGCTGCGGGCACGCCGGTGCTGGTGAACCGCACGGCGGCGGAAGCCGACTTCTCAGTGGCCGTCTCCACGGTGTACCCCCACGCCCTCACCGCGTGGGGCGGCGGGGCCAAGATGGTCGTGCCCGGCATCGCCCACGTGTCGAGCAGCAGCTACCACCACACGCGCCTGCGCGCGGGAGCTTGGGGCGGCGCTCCGCAGGACGCGCCGGCGCGCCGCGATATCGAGGAAGCCGCCGCGCTCTTCGGGCTCGACGTGGCTGTGTGCGCCGTGGTCAACGACGGCAAGGAGCTGTGCGGCCTGCGGGTGGGCCACCCCACCAAGGCGCACCGCAGCGCCGTCGCCCTCGCTCGGCGCGTCTACCAGACCGACATGTCGGCCTGCTCGCCCGACCTCGTGGTGGCCAACGCCTACCCGATGGACGGCGACCCGACGCAGACGGGCAAGACGGAAATCCCTGCGAGAATGTGTGGCGTGCCCATCCTGATGATCGTGGACTTCGCGGACCCCTGTCCCTGGCACGGCGTCTACCATGGGCCGCGCCGAGCCTATCTCAAGCGCCCGCAGCCGCCCATGCCCGAGCGGACGCCCGAGCTGCTCGCACGGGCGGAGGTCTTCGTCTTCTGTCCCCAGGCCGGCCGCGGCTACGTCCCCACCAACCGCCACTGGTATTGCGACGGGGACTGGGAGCGGCTGATGGATGCGATGGTGGAGCGCTTCCCAGCCGCGCAGGTCGCCGTCCTGCCCGCCGCGCCTCTCCAGATGCCCACCGGCGTGCAGCCGGCGGAGGGCAACGGAGCGGCAGGCACTTGACGGCCGCCCCGCCTGGGCGTAAGGTAACGCTGTGCGTGGCTCGGCCGGGGAAGCAGGGGGCATGCCGTGCCTGTCGAGAACTCGCGAAATGTGAACATCATCCTGGCCGTCGCGGGGGTCGCCTTCCTGCTCTTCGGCCTCCTGCTGCTCTACTCGGGGTGGGAGATCTGGCGCGACTATCGGGGCAGCGTGTCGTGGGATGTCGCCCCCGCCACCGTGCTCTCGGCCGAGCTCGAGGAGCACTGGAGCTCGGGCTCCGAATCGCGGAGCAGCGCCACGTGGGAGGTGGTGTGCACCTGCCGGTTCGAGGCGGACGGCCGGCCCCTGCCGTGCACGCGGACGACCCCCACGGGCGACTGTAGCAGCCCGCGCGAGCCGCACGATCGCCGCATCGCCATTCTCGACCGCCACCGCAAGGAAGGCACGCCCATCCCTGTCTGGGTGAATCCCGCCGACCCCTCGGACTGCTTTGTGTTCCGCGAGGCCAACTCGGTGTGGGCCTACTTCATGGGGTTCGGCGGGCCGCTCGGCCTCCTCGGGTGCACGCTGATGGCCGTGCCCGCCGTGCGGGCCGCACGCACCGGGCTCGCCTGGTGGCGGCGCCGCAGGGCACGCGGCTGGTAGGCGCTGGAGATTGCCATGGGGTTCTGGACGTTCACGCTCCTGGCCGTGGGCGGCACGGCGGCCGCCGTGCTCCTGGGCGGCGTCGCGCTGTGGGCAGGCGTGCGGTTCCTGGCACGGGTGGATGGCGTGTCGCTCGGCCGCGGCCTCTCGGTCTACATCTTCGCGGCGATCGTTGCGTTCCTCGGCTACGCGGCGGTCAGGTATATCCTCTTTGCCATGGTGCTCGGCCCCTACGGGGCGGTGCCAGGCCGCATTGTTGGCGCGGCCGTGGCCGTGGTGGGCATGGCCTGGGCGGTGAAGAAGGCGGGGTGTGGCACGTGGGCGAAGGCGGCCCTCGCGCTCCTGCCGGCTGCGGGCCATGCGGGCCTGGTGGTGTGGGCCGCTTCGTCGGTGGCGGGCGACATCCGCGAGGCCGACCGCGCGGCGGAGTGCCGCCACGCCCTGGCCGAACTGGGCATCGCGCTGGCACGCTACGCCGAGGAGCACGGAGGCCGCCTGCCCGAGGACTCCGTGGCCCTTCGCGCCACCATGGGGAGCGACTGGGTGGCGCCCCGCTGCCCGAGTGCGGCCGGGCGTGCGGACGGGGGGCACTTCTACTTCTCCGGCGCCGGCCCCAAGCCCCTCAACGCAGCCGAGCCCGGCTTCGCCCGCCGCCTTGTCGCCTGCGACCTCCGACCCCACGGCCCCGGCCGCAACGTGCTCCGCGGCGACGGCTGGGCATGCTGGCTCTCCGAAGACCAGTTCCAGACCGAGCTGGCCGCCCCCCACAACGCGGACTTCGCCCGCGCCTTCCGCGCCGAGACCCGCTGACGCATGCCACACACGGTTCGGGACACGCTTGACGTGCCGGCGGCCTGCGCTACAATCCGTGGCGCAGGGCCTTCCTCACAAAGGGGACCACTGATGACGCACTGGCCGCGCCTGGCACTCGCAGCGGCGATTCTGTGCTCGTGGAACACGGCACGGGCACAGGAGGACGACCGCGACCCGTGGGCACCCACCCCTCATCACCTCGCCGAGCGCATGGAAGACCTCGCGAACGCCGAGCACGAACTCGGCCCAGCCGACCGCGAGGAGATGCGCCGCTACTGGGCCACCCACCTGCACCGCTGCCCGCTCGACGGCCTCCAGAGCGCCCACTACTCGATGGCCGAGCTCCACCTCCAGCGCGGCAACCCCAAGGCCGCTCTCGCCGCCCTCAAGGCCGTGCTCGCCGCCACCAGGGACGCACGCGTGCGCAACACCACCCTGCTGAACCTGGCCGAAGTGTGCCGCCGGCGCCTCCACGACACCACCCAGGCCAGCGCCTTCTACCGCCAGATCACGGGGCCGCTCGCCCATCGGGCTCGCCGCCTGACCATCGACATGCTCGCCGAGGCTGGCAAGGCCAAGGAGGCCGTGCAGCAGCTCGAAGCCTTCATCGCCGCGGCGAAGGAGAAGGGGGAGAAGCTTGCCCTTCTCCACCAACTGGCGCGCCTCCACACCCACCTCCACGCCCCCGAGCAGGCCCTCGCTGCCTATCAGCGCGTCACCACCGCGATCACGCCGCGCGATATCGAGCAGATGCTCGACGCGGCCGCGGCCGAGGCCAACCAGGGCATCGCCCGCATCGTCCGGCTCCGTGACCGCGCCCTTTGGGAGCAGGCCGAAGCCCTCGAACGAGGCCTCGAAGAGCGTGCCCGCACCCTGCGAGAGGCGCGCAGGTGGGACGAATACTACCGCTTCGTCCACACCCTCGACCGTGGCTACCAACTCCTCGACGAGCAGATCGAGCAGCTCGAACGCCAGGAGCAGCAGGGCGAAGAGCCCATGGACGTGGAGCCGGCTCAGGGCGACGACCGCGGCGTGCTGCGATTCCCGCGTCCCCCAGCCGGCATCATGCCGACGTGAACCCCAAGCACCGGAGAACGCCATGGACTACGAGCGTGCCGACTTCGCGCCCCTCCGCGACACGGGCTACGGCGTAGGCTTCCACTGGACCACCGCCACCATGCCGCGCCAGGGCGAGCCGCTGGCCTTCGACGAAGCCGTCGCACGCTTCGACGTGCCTGCCTTCGTGCAGCAGGTGGCCGAGGCGGGTGCGGGCCACGTGCTCTTCACCAGCACCCACAGCCGCCACTGGATGTGCTGCCCCAACCCCGAGGTCGACCGCCTCGTGGCCGGCCACACCTGCGAGCGCGACCTGCTGATGGACCTGGCCGACGGCCTGGCCCACGCGGACATCCCGCTCATCGTCTACTACAACCACAACATCTACCCCCACAGCCCCGACGTCGAGTGGCAGCGTGCCGTGGGGTTCGATCCGCTCGATGCCCCACGCTACTTCGACAACTTCTGCCGGCTGATCGGCTGGATGGGCGAGCACTACGGCCCGAAGATCGCGGCCTGGTGGTTCGACGGCGGCTCCCAACTCGACGCGCTGCCCGACACCCCCTGGCCCCGCCTCACCGCCGCCGCCAAGGCCGGCCATCCCGCCCGCCTGGTGTGCTACAACGCCGGCATCGAGCGCCACACCCTCTACACCCCCTGCCAGGACTACTGGGCCGGCGAGGTGTGCCGCATGAACTACACCCCACGCGGCCCGCTCACCCCCAGCGGCCTGCCCTGGTACGCCTTCGTCTCGTGGCATGCGGACTCCCGCAAACCGATCTGCGGCCAGTGGGTGATGGACCGCGAGAACCGCGGCCTCGAATGGCCGAAGCCCAGCGTGGAGGCCATCGTCGCCTGCCAGCGCCGATTCCGCGCCTGCGGCGGCACCGTGACCTTCAACCTCCTGTGCTACCAGGACGGGGCGGCACTCGACACCGATCTGGATGCCATGCGCCAGGTGCGGCGCATGGTGCGGGGGAGATAGAGGGGGAGGGGAGGGAGCCTCCTCACGCGTCACCCGTCACGCGTCACGCGTCATGAAGAGGGGCGTGGATCGTGACGCGTGACGCGTGATCGGAGGAGCGTGGGTGGTGTCCTGGGCGCATGCACTGGACGGCCGAGGCGGCCGGCTGCGTTGAAGGACATGGAAGAGCCGCGAAGCGGCGGAAGATCATAGCCGGCGGCGTGAGCCGCCGGGATCGGTGGGCTGCCCCTATCCCCAGCCCCGAATGGGGCGGAAGAGGGGAAGGGTCGCGGGCCTGTTTTGAGAGGAGCCGAAGGGTCGAGGAAGGAGAGAAGATCGAGATCGAGGACGAGATCGAGATCGATGGGTCTGAGCTTGTGGCTTGCAGCTTGAGGCTTGAGGCTTCTTCTAGCTCTTCCTGAGTCCCCGGATCACATCGAGGTCCAGATCGCCTTTCTGGCCCCAGCCACGGCGGCCTCGCTCGATGGCCGGGCGGAACTGCTCGTAGAGGTCGTAGGCCACGTCGGCGAGTTCCTGGGGCTCGAAGGAGGCGGCGAGCTCGGCCATGGCCTCGCGGACGGCCGGCAGGTCGTCCTTGAACTTGCCCTCGAGGTAGCGCGTTGTGCTGGCGGGGTCGATTGGCTTGTCCTTGATGACGGCGCGGATGCCCTCGGGGGTGTTCTTGGCGGGCACGGGCCGGTTGCACAGCTCCACCCAGAAGTCCTCGCCGAGCCCGACCTTCTTGGGCTCGCCGCCCATCTCGGGCGGCTTGCGCTCGCCGTAGATGCCGAGCATGCGGCCCTTGGACTGCGCGTTGAGCCCGGCGACGCACTTGCCGAGGCTGAGCGCCGCCTCGGCGTCGTAGCCCAGCCGCTCGGCGACCACCGCGGCCCACAGCGTGAGGACGGGGGCGCGGTTCATCTTCACCACGTGCTTGCCCATCGGCTCTCTCCTACCGGCCCACGTTCCTTCACGCCGCCGCAAGATGACTCGCAACGCTGGTATGTTCGCCGATCGTCGGGCCGAATGCAAGCCCGGAGCCCGAGCAGACGGGAGCGCCGAGGGCGGCCCGGGGCGGCGGGGGCGGGGCCAACGGCGGTTGCTTTCGCGAAACGCCAGCGCTATAATCCGGGATGCGTACTGTGTGGACAAACCGCTCGATCCGGGACAGAATGGGCTGAGGTGAGCTTTGGAGATCGTGCACTTCCCTGACCCCGTGCTGCGGAAGAAGGGGGCGCCAGTGACGGAGATCACCGGCGAGGTGGCGTCGCGCGCCGGGGAGATGCTGGAGCTGATGTACGGCCACGGGGGCGTGGGCCTGGCGGCGCCGCAGGTGGGCTGGAGCGTGCTCCTGTGCGTCATCAACCCCACCCCCGCCGACAAGACGAACGAGATGGTGCTCGTGAACCCAGTGATCACCGAGGGCGAGGGGGAGGCGGTGTGCGAGGAGGGCTGCCTGAGCCTGCCCGACGTGCGGGGCAACGTGACGCGCTTCGCCCGCGTGACGTGCCGCTGGTACGACCTGGAGGGCACGCGGCACGAGGCCGTCTTCGAGGGGCTGCTCGCGCGCATTGCGCAACACGAGCTCGACCACCTGAACGGCCGCCTGATCATCGACCGCATGACCCCCGCGAGCCGGCTCACCGTGCGGAGCAGCCTCAAGGAGCTCGAGCGCGAGTATCGTGCGCGGCGGCGCCCCGCGTAGCCGCAGGTCCAGCCTCGCAGCGTTAGGAAACACCGCCGTGTGCCCGCTGGCCATGACCTTCTCGCTCTCGCGCGGCTACTCGACCTTCTTCTTCGTGTCCGTCCTCCTCGTGTGCCTCGGCCTCATCGTCTATTTCTACATCAACAACGCGAGGGCGCTTCCCCGCTGGTACTTCGCCATTCTGCTCGCCCTGCGCGTCCTCATCATCATCGTTCTGCTCCTGTTCATCTTCCAGCCCGAGGTGGTCTTCCAGCGTCTCTTCGCGAGCCGCCCGCAGATGCTGGTGCTCGTGGATGGCTCGCAGAGCATGAGCCACGCCGACAGGGAGACCGGGCCTCGGATCGCCGTGGCGAAGACGAATCTGCGCCACGGCGGGTTCCTGAGCCGGCTCGACGAGCAGTTCTCGGTGAGCCTCTACAAGTTCGGAGCATCGAGCGAGTCGATCAGCCGGCGCGGCCTGCGCAGCCTCGAGGCCGATGCGGACCAGACCGACCTGACGAACGCGTGCACGAGCTCGCTCCTGCGCCACCGCCGCGGCGGTGTGGCCGGCATCATCCTCCTCACGGACGGGATCGACAACAGCGGCAAGCGCCCCGCCGACGAGCTCGAGGCCCTCGGCGTGCCCATCTACCCCGTGGGCTTCGGCCTGCGGATCGAGGACGAGGAGGACTTCAAGAACGTCGCGATCACCAGCGTGGAGCACGACGACTTCGTGCCGAAGGACAACACGACGGAGATCAAGGTGCTGGTGGACGCTCGAGGCTACGGCAGCCGCCCCATCCGCGTGGTGTTCCGCGACAAGGATAAGAACAAGGAGCTCGCCTCGCAGGAGGTGGTGCTGGACACCAAGAAGGGCGCGCAGCGGGTGACCCTGAAGTATACGCCCGCCGAGATCGGGCGGATCAACGGCGTGATCGAGGTCCCGAAATTCGACGACGAGAGCCGCGTGAGCGACAACCGCAAGCCCGTGACCATCAACGTCACAGGCCCCCGCATCAAGGTGCTCTACATCGAGGGCGTGCTGCGGCCCGAGGGCAAGTGGCTGATGCGCGCGCTCCAGACCGACCCGAACGTGGACCTCCTCTACCTGGTGCGCAGCGGCACGGGGAAATTCCTGCGCCGAGGCACAGTGAAGAACATCGAGCTGGACAACATCCCGGCCAACCTGAAGACGTGGAAGCAGTTCGACGTGGTGATCCTGGGCGACGTGCACAGCAGCCTGTTCACGGCGAATCAGCTCCTCGATCTCAAGGAGGCGATCCTGGACGGGCGCGGCCTGCTGCTGATGGGCGGGGTGGCGGCGCTGGGGCCGGGCAAGTATGCGGGCACGCCGGTGGAGACTCTCTCACCCGTGTGGCTCGGCTCGGCGACGGTGGGCCAGGAGAACGAGGAGTTCTCCTGGGAGCTCACCGAGGACGGTCAGGTGCACCCGATCCTCTCGGGCGCCACGCAGTTCTTCGCGGCGCGGGGCGGAGTGCCCGAGATCGTGCTCCAGAAGCTGGCCGGCTGCACGCGGGTGGGCGCGGCCAAGCAGATCGCCACCGTGCTCGCCGTGCACCCGACGGCCAAGGACTCGAGCGGGAAGCCGCTGGCCGTGCTGGCGGTGCAGAACGCGGGCAGCGGCCGGAGCATGCTCGTCACGGCGGACACCACGCACCGCTGGTATCTGCCGAACCGCGGGCTGGGACGCGAGAGCCCCTACGTGAAGTTCTGGGGCCAGGCGGTCCGCTGGCTCGCCAGCGAGGAGGTCAAGCGCGACGACAAGCCGGGCATCGCGGCCTACACGGACAAGGCGGAGTATGAGCCGGGCGAGAAGGTGCGCCTGATGGCCACCGTGCGCGACGCACAGGGCCAGGCCACCAACGAGGCCGCCGTCTACGTGTCCATCCTCGGCCCCTCGAACGAACGCACCAAGCTCGACCTGCCCATGGTGGACGGCAAGCTGGGCGAGTACCGCAGCATGTTCCAGCCCACGCCCGGCCGCCACAAGGCGGTCTTCGAGGCCAAGCTGGCCGGCAAACGCCTGGGCACACCGCAGACCGTGGAGTTCACGGTGGGCAAACCCGACCTCGAGATGGCCGAATTGAGCCTCAACGACAAGCTCCTCAAGGAGATCGCCGACAGGACGGGCGGCACCTACTGCTCGTGGCTGGGAACCAAGGACCTGGCCTCGGGCCTCGCCGCCGAGCAGGACCGACGCACCGAGCCCGCGAAGTTCCGCCTCCACCATGCCCCGTCGTTCCTCATCTTCTTCATCCTCGTGGCGGCCATCGAGTGGTACCTGCGCAAGCGCATCCAGCTCGCCTGAGCCGCACGTCCCGATTCCAGGCAAGCCCCGACCACACAAGGGAGCACGGGCTGGGCACACCGTTGCTGAATCGAGCGGCCGCGTGGCCGACCCCGACGAGCCCTCCCGTCCGTCAGCCGGCGCTTCCCTCGCGGAAGAGACGGGTTGCGGGAACTCCCGGCACCGTGGGAACCAACGCTTGAGCGCGACCATCGACGACATCTACGCCCCGATCCAGGCCGAACTCCACGCCACCCGTGCGCGCCTGCTCGACGAGCGCACCCGGTGCGACCCGCGCCTGGCCGACTTCGTGGACTACGCGACGCGCTCGAGCGGCAAGCTCGTGCGGCCGGCGCTCCTGCTGCTGGCCGGCCGCGCGTGCGGGGAGCTGAGCCAGGCCCACGTGGAGGCGGCTGCCGTGGTCGAGCTCGTCCACACCGCCACACTGATCCACGACGACGTGATCGACGAGGCCCAGGAGCGCCGCCGCGACGCCACCGCGGCCGTTCGCTGGGGCAGCGACCTCTCCATCATGCTCGGCGACTTGCTGTTCGCCCGCGCCATCGAGCGCTTCGCCCTCGTGGCCGGCCCGCGCGAGCAGCGCATCCTCACCCGCGCCATCCACGAGGTGTGCGAAGGCGAGCTGCTCCAGCTCCTGAGCCGTCGCGAGGGCACCATCGACGAGCAGGCCTACATCCAGATCGTCTCGAAGAAAACCGGAGCCCTGTGCGCCGCCGCCTGCGCCCTGGGGGCCGCGTTCGCCGGAGTCGCCGACGACCGCCTCGCCCCCTTTGCTCACTTCGGCCGCGCCGTGGGCACGGCACTCCAGATCGCCGACGACTGCCTGGACATTCGCGGCGACGAGCACACCGTGGGCAAGACCCTCGGCCTCGACCTGCTGGGCGGGAAGCTCACCCTCCCCCTCATCGCCGTTCGAGAGCACGGAACGCCCGAGCAGCGCCGCCGCCTGGAGGCCCTCGTGGCCACGCCCGAGGACGACGGCTGGCGCGCACGCCTCGCCGCCCATCTGGCCGAATCGGGTGCCTTCGGCTACTGCGAACGCACGGCCCACAGCGTCGTCGACCAGGCCGCGGCGAGCCTGGCCGTCCTGGGCGAGTGCCCGGCCGTCGGCTCGCTCCTGGCTCTCGCCGACTTCGTGATCCGCCGCGACCGCTGACGCGCCGCGTGCCAGGGAGAACACCACATCGTGCCCCGCTACTACCCCATCTGCCTGCGGCTGGTCGGAGCGGACTGCCTCGTGGTCGGCGGCGGCAAGGTGGCCCTGCGCAAAGCCCGCTCGCTCATCGAGGCCGAGGCCGACGTCCGAGTCGTCAGCCGCGAGTTCTGCCCCGAGCTCGCCACCCTCGACGGCGTGCACCTGATCCAGCACCCGTTCGAGGAGGCGGACGTGGAGGGCGCCGCACTCGTCTACGCGGCCACCGACGACCCGGAGCTCAACTCCCGCGTCGCCCGTGCCGCTCGCGCGGCCGGCGCCCTGGTCAACGTGGTGGACACGCCGGCGGAGTGCGATTTCATCGTGCCCTCCACCCTCGTGCGGGACCGCCTGACGGTGAGCATCTCCTCGGGCGGGGCCGCCCCCGCGCTCTCGCGCCGGCTGCGCCTCGAGCTCGAGGAGCAGTTCCCCAAATCGCTCGGCAACTTCGTGGGCCTCCTCGCCGAGCTCCGCTGCACGATCCTCGAACGCGTGCCCGAGGCCCCGCGGCGGGGCACCATCTTCCGCACGCTCGCCGAACGCACCACGTGGGACCTCTTCGAGCGCGAGGGCCCCGACGCCGTGCGCCGCCTGGCACACAGGCTGGTCGGCCAAGGCGCAGGGACCGACTGACGAGCCGCGTCGCCACCTTCCGGGGGGCACGATGATCCTGTCGGCATTCATCCTCGCGATCGCCGCCTACGCCGGAGCCGCGGCCCTGGCCGTGTGGCACGTGCGCACGGGCGCCGAGCGTGCGCCGCGATGGGCGGGACGCCTGAGCGCTGCCGGCTTCGCGTTCCACTCCGCGTTCCTCCTGTGGTGGGGCATCGCGAGCGGCCGGTTGCCTGCCTACACGCCCTTCGAGGCCGTGGCCTCGTTCCTGTGGTGCGCGATGGCGGGCTACTTCGTGCTCGGCCGCTCGCTGCGCCGCCGCGCCCTGGGGGCATTCGTGCTTCCGCTCGTGGCGGCAGGCGGCATCGCGCTGCTGGCGCTCGTGAGCCCCCACACGGAGCCCGCACGAGACAGCACGAGCTGGTGGGTGCCGGTGCACGCCGCATCGTCGCTGCTCGGGGCGGCGGATTTCGTGGTCGCCTTCGCGGTGGCCGTGCTCTATCTGCTCCAGCGGCGGCTGCTCAAGCGCAAGACGATCGGGCCGCTCATGGCCCGCCTGCCCGCGCTCGAAACGCTCGATCGGGCCAACTATCTGGCCGTGGCCCTCGGCCTGCCCGTGTTCACCTTCGCCCTGATCTCGGGCGTGGTGCTGGCGGCCGAGACCGGCCCGGGGTGGTGGGCCAACTGGATGGTGGCAGCCTCGCTGCTGGCCTGGCTCGTCTTCGCGCTCCTGCTCCACGTGCGCATGGGCGCGGGGATGCGCGGGCCGAAGGTGGCCTACCTGACGATTCTCGGCTCCCTGCTCGTGGCGGCCATCGTGTGCGGCATCGCGTTCGCGAGCGACTCGCTCCACCGCCTGCGCCCCGAGGGCGGGCCGGCTCCCGTGGAGGCCCCGCGCGATGCGTCTTGAGCTCGTGGGGATGAACCATCGCACCGCGCCCGTGGAAATCCGCGAGCGCATCGCCCTGCGGCCCGAACGCCTGGCGGACGCCATCGGGGGCCTGCGCTCCGCGGCGGGGGCACGCGAGACCGTCGTGCTCTCGACGTGCAACCGCGTCGAGGTCTACGCCGCCGGCAGCCCAGAGCTCCTCACGCCCGCCGCACTCGCCTGCTTCCTGGCCACCTTCAACGGCCTCGCCCCCGACGTGCTCCGCCCCCACCTCTACTTCCACAGCAGCCGCGCCGTGGTCCGCCACCTCTTCGGCGTGGCCGCGGGCGTCGACTCGATGGTGGTCGGCGAGCCGCAGATCCTCGGCCAGGTCAAGGAGGCCTACCTGGCCGCCGTCGGGCACGGTGCCACGGGCAAAGTGCTCAACGCTCTCTTTCAGGCCGCGATCCAGGTGGGCAAGGCCGTGCGGACACACACGCCCATCGGCACCGGACGCGTGAGCGTGAGCTCGGTGGCCGTGGAACTCGCCGCCAGCATCTTCGGCACCCTCGAGGGCCGCACCGTGCTCGTCCTCGGCGGGGGCGACATGGCCGAGCAGGCGCTCGTCCACCTCCTCGAGAGCGGCGCCGAGACGGCTCTCGTGGCCAACCGCACCCTCGAGCGCGCCCAGGCCCTCGCCACACGCCACGGCGGGCAGGCCGTGCCCTACGACCACCTGGCCGACCACCTGCCGCAGGCCGACGTCGTGATCGTTTCCACCGGAGCCCCCCACTACGTGCTCACCCGCCAGCACCTGCGCGACGCACTCCGCCGACGGCGCAACGCCCCGCTGCTCGTCGTCGACATCGCGGTGCCCCGCAACGTCGAGCCCGACGCGGGCGACCTGGACAACGTGTTCCTCTACGACATCGACGACCTGGAGTCGGTGGTGAGCCGCAACCGCAGTGAACGTGAGCGGGCGGTCGTCGAGGCGTTCGCGCTCATCGAGCGCCACGCGGCCGACTTCGTGGGCCAGCTCGGCATCTTCGCCATCGAGCCGCTCATCACGCGCTTCGACCGCCACGCCTGCCGCGTGCGCGACGCCGAGATCGAGCGCCTCCTGGCC
>Ga0272441_10009705_pt1 | contig 14787 bp, 8 predicted proteins | sample SSMProp6N_FD_193582 | JGI IMG/M metagenome (GOLD analysis project Ga0272441, IMG submission 193582) | Marine sediment archaeal communities from Little Sippewissett salt marsh, Falmouth, MA, United States - SSM-Prop-6N | ecosystem: Environmental > Aquatic > Marine > Wetlands > Sediment ... | reverse complement strand
CACACCCAGAACACGCGGTCACGGCGTCGGACCTTCGGACGCTTGACCGATCGCTGGAGAACGACGAGTTGCCGCCAAAGCGCCAGGTTCTCGTCGGCCAAACTCGCCCGGCTCCCGAGCAGCACTCGAAGCAACGCCCATATCGCGGTCAACACGCCCATCCACGGCCCTCCTTGATCCCGGGACGGGCCATACTACCGGCACACAAGCGGCTTGACCAGAATCGACGTAAGTTCAATGATACCAACCCGGACGGAGTTTTCGGTGGGCACAGCGGGGCGGCCTGGTTGGCTCACGTGACAGCGGAACAGGCGATCTTGGCCCTGACAAGGCGATAGACTGGTGATCCTGGCTGTCAGTCGGCCCCGTGACCAGGATCGACGTAAGCCCTTGTGGACCAACGCGGATGGAGTTTTCGGGCGGGGCAGGCACGGGGCAACCCGTGTCCCTACTCCGACCAGGCCGGCGATGCGAGCCAGTTCAGAGCCGTCCAATCGAAGACCACGACGAGGTCCTCGAGGCGGCGGTGGTGCAGGTCGCTGTAGACCTGCCCGACCTCGTGGGGGTCCTTCAGGACGACCAGGTCGGCCACGTCAATTCGGCCCTCGGCGATCCATTGCATGCCGAAAGCGTAGTTCTCCATGCGGCTGCCGATGCGGAAGTCCGTCGGCTGGCCCGGCACTTCCCACTCCCAGCCGCTGCGCAGGTCGACGAATCGGTAGAAGACGTCGTACAGGATCTCGTGCGCCTGCAAATCGGCCCGGCGGTGCCAGGGCACGCCCACCAGCACCACCTCACCCCGTTTCCGGACCACCTTGCACGCGTCGCGGACGGCCAGTTCGTGCCCCGAGCATTCAACTACAAGGTCCGCGCGGTCGGTCCACGCAGGATCGTCGAGCGGCACGGCCGCGCGGACGGCGATGCCCTTCGATCGGGCGATGGCGCGCCGGCGCTCGTCCGGCTCGACGCCCAGGACCTCGTAGCCGCACACCGCGAAGATCTGTGTGGCCAAGTGGCCCACCGGCCCGAGCCCGGTCACGATCACCCGCGCCGGCGGCCGCGCCCGGGTCGTCGTCAGCGTGCTCCAACTGATGCCCATCATCCGCGTCAGCACGGCCTTCTCGGCCGGCAAGCCGGTGGGCACCGGGAGCAGGTCCTCGCGTTTCACCCGCTGCCGCGAGCAGTGCCGGCCCGATGTGTAGGCGAGATCGCCCGGCTTCACATCGGTCACGCCCTGGCCGACGGCTTCCACTTCGAAGACGGCGCCATAGCCCAGCGCGGCGGGGTACTGCCGCTTCTCCGCGCCGTGAGGGCCGTACGTATGCAGTTCCGTACCGGCGCTCACCACGCTTGCGAGCGTGCGCCCTTCCACCTCGTTCGCTTTGAGCGGCGCCGTTGGCCAGCGTACCTCGGCCAGTTGCGCTCGTTCCTTCGCCGTCACCAACACCTGCCACGCCCTCACGTCACTCATGACGTCCTTCCCCTGACTTCGGCGATCACTCTCCCCGCAGCACTCACTCCACCAGCCACCGGACGGCTTGCGTCATGACCAGCCGAAATGTCGGGTGTGTGTACGCGTGGCCGTCGTGACCGGACTGGTAGACCAAGACCCGCGCGTTGCGGAACCGGTGTGTCCACGCGAGGGCGCGCATGCTCTTCGGATGATCCGTGGTGAGCAGGACCTCGCAGTCATCGTCTGGCGGGCCCATCTGGTAGACTTCGTCGCGCATCTCCCAGGGCTCGACCCCGGTCGTGATCGGGTGGCTCGGATCGGCCGCGCTGGTCCAGACCTGATCGACGGTCACGTCCGTGAACGACCGGTCGGCCATCCCGCAGAGAGCTGACCAGTGATCCCACTGCGGAAACGCGAGCAGATTGTGGTGCCAGATCATGATGCCGCGGCCATCCTCGCCGAGGCTCTCCAGGACCTCACGCACCGCTTGGTCCGTTCTCATTTCCTGCCGGCTCGCCTTGGTGCTCTCGCCATCGCATAGCACCTCGTCTCCCGTGGGCGTTCTGAGATGGAAGTTGAAGAACACGAGCGCGTCGTAGGCCTCGCGGACCGCAGGATTCGACACCGCGAAATCCTCCAACGACTGCGGATACGCGTCGATGCCCGGCAGTGCGCACCACATGGTCTGAAACACCGGCACATCGTACGCATGCTGGCCGGTGACAACGGCCGTTCTGATGATGTCAGACATGCATTTCCTTTCTTGTGCGGCCACCCGACGACAGGAGCTACCGCTCGCCGAAGGCGCCAGACCCATTTCCCTTGCTCAGACAGTAACAGTGTGAGCGGACCGCGGCACAGCGCAAGAGATGCTTCCCAGTATTGCTCCAGCCTCGGCAATCCCGCGTGGGAGCGAACCGAACCGCTCTTAGGGTCGTTGACCGTGAACCCCTGGTTGGCCAGCGAGAAGTTCCTGTCGTCGCCGGTGAAGATCTCCGCGGGGCCGTTGGTGTCCAACTTCAGACGATACACACAATGGCGGTAGGACGCGATCCGCGCGTCGTCGCCCTGGTAGCCCGCTTCGGCCCCGGAGCAGTGCGCATATTTGCCGTCGGGGCTGGCCGCCACGTGCAGGTATCCGACGTCGCTGAACGTGATCGGGCGGGTGTCGAAGGCGCAATCAGGTACCCACCCGTCGGTCCCGATGCGGGTCAGATTGCGCGGATAACGGGGTGGCCCCGGCAGTAGAATCTGCCCATCGGTTGTGATACCCATCGAGGCCACGTACTTGCCAGGAAACGCGTATCCTCGCCGGAAGTAGACGCTACCGTCTTTCGGAGTCACCGGCTTGAGTCCGGCGAGCCGGTCGAGCGAAAACCCGGCCGGCGCGTTCTGCCGTAGCACCTTCCCCTGCCGGTCGAGAACGGCCGGTCCTCGGCTCCTGTGGGCGTAGACGTGGCCATCCTGATTAGAGGCCATCGCACAGATGTTGCCGAGCCACTGCCACTCGTAACCGAGGAAACGACCGAACGAGACCTTCGTGCCAAGCCCCACCTGAAACGTGAGCCCTGTCCGGTTGACCGGCCGTCCCCAGTCGTCTTCTCCATCCCAGATGATGGTCTGCTTCCTCGCGTTCTTCTGGAACGGCTCCGGCGCATTCGGGCCGAGGACCCCTGACGCAAGATGCCGTACGATACGGCCCTTCTCGTCCTCGAGGGCCACCGTCACGTCGCAGAAGCCCTTCGTCTCGAACTCGACGGTCACGCGGTCGCCTTGGCGCGTCACGACGGGTTCCCGCGTGAACTTGAACACTTGCTCACCCTTGACCTTGAACTCGTCGAGGCCGGAGGCGGCGAAGACGGCTGTCGCAAGGATCGGAGCCACACAAGTCATTCTTCCGTGTCCTCCATGTCCTTCAGCGCCATGCGTTCGGTGGCGTGGTAGTCGAGTTTGACGCTCACGATGCGTTCGTTGCCGCGGTCGCCGATGAAGAGGCGGTGGTCGGTGTGGACGGCGGTGAAGCGGGCGTTCATGAGGGCGACCTCGTCGCCGCCGATGGACCGCGGGTGCGGCGGCCCGCCGGCCTTCACGAGGGGCGTCCCGTCGTCCACGTTGCCGTATCGGCCGATGCGGCAGATCGCGTTGCCCGCCGTGTCGATCACCACCACGTCGTATCGCGCGAACTCCGGCGCGAAGGAGCGCGCGTAGAGGTCGAGGCAGAATCGGCTGTTGCCGACGCAGTGGCACTTGCCGGAGCCGGCGAACATGTTCTGCGTGTCTACGCCGACGCCCGGGAACGCCCATTCCAGACCTTCAATCCAGGCGTTGCCCGTGTCGCGCCAAGCGAGAACGTCGTAGGGGCGTTTCGGCTGGCTCTCTTTCAGAAGCGGAATGGGCGCCCTTGTTGTCAGCACTTTCGTCCGTGGGCGCACCTTCATGAGCGTGCAGGCGTAGGGTTCCGGGTACGGCTTGCCCTCGATATTGCCCGGTGTGACGGCCATCAGGTAGAGGTTGTCGTCCTTGTCCATGGCGACGCCCTCGTTGAAGCCGACGCCCGGCACGGCGTCCTTGTAGAGCGGTCGGCCGTAGCGGTCGAAGACGCGCACGACGCAGCGGTCCATTCGGCCGGGCATCAGTTGGAGCCCCGGTACCGAACGCGTGTCGCCGGTGACCCGTTTAGTCAGCCGTTTCGTGTCGGTCTTCGGGTCGTAGCGTTTCGGGTTGTGCGAGGTGATGACGACGTGGCCCCTGGGCGAGACCCAGAACCCACCCATCTGGCTGGAGGCGTTGCCGGCGTCGGGGAACTGGAGCGCCGACGTGGCGACGCCCTGCTTCAGGCCCTGGTAACTGATCTTGCGGTTCTCGCCGTAGTCGAACGGCCGTTCGCGCCAGGTGCGGCCGTCGTATCGCGCCACCTGGCCTCGCCCGCGCAGGTGAATGTCGCCGTTCAGGTCGAACCCCATGTCCTCAAAGTCGAAGGGGAGGCCGATGATCTGCGAGCGGCCGGTCTCGGGATCGATCTCGACCAGGTCGCTGGAGCCCTTGACGACGATGGCGGCGGGGTAATGGTCCTCGGCGACGTAGAGTTTTCCGTTGGCGGGGTTGACGTGGATGCGCCATCGGCTGTGCCCCGGCGGGCGGAGGCGGGCGATCTCGCGTTTGGCGTCCTGCGTGAAGTCGCGCACGACCTTCAGTTGCCGGCCGTCCGGGACCAGCAGGCGCATGATGCTGGTCTTGCGCCAGTCCACGCGGTAGCCGGTCGGGCGGGCGGTCAGCCAGATGGTGGGCGGGTCGGTGTGGAAATCGACGTCGGCGCGGCAGGCGGGGTCGTCGCTGGCCCAGTTGGCGACCTTCGGCAGCGGCCAGGCCGCCTCGACCTCGGGTCTATCGAAGGACGTGAACCGTTTGACACTCGGCCTCGTCTTGTGACGGCGGCCACCCTCCGCGAAGCCCAGGCCGTAGGGGACGTGCCAACTGAACACCCAGATGCCGCCGGTCTTCGGGTTGACGCGAACGAGCGCCGGCCGCGTCGTCTTGATGTTTTTGAGGTGCTTGCCGGCCGGGTCGAAGACCTGGACGCGGTTATTGCCCCAGTCGGCGACATAGACGCGGCCGTTCGCATCGGTATCGACGCTCATGGCGATGATGAACTCACCGTTGCCCGATCCCTTGTGCCGCCGCTTGAGCGAGCCGACGAAAGGCTCGAGCGTGCCCAGTCCGTCGGCCGGGATGCGCCCGACGCCGCAGATGCCGCCCTGGCGCCATGAGCGCGTCCAGATGTAACCGGCCAGGTAGATCCATTTCCCGTCGGGGCTGACGGCCAAATCACGCGGCGGGAGGTTGACGATGCCGCCACGCCACTCGTGGGCGCCCCGCACAACCGCCTGGATCAGCGTGTTGGGGCCGGAGAGCGGCGCGCCGCCGGTGGTGCCGTCGGCGGCCAGCCGGTTCAGCCGTTGCGAGGCGACGAAGAGCCGGTTGCCGTGAACGGCCATCGCCCGAATGCCGCGCGACACGCTCTTCGGTTTCTTCAGGTCATCGCGCTCTTGCCAGCCATTGACCGTGAGGAACGCGCCCTTGTACCCGCCGCTGCCCGCCTTGAGCGGCACCTCGATGTCGTTCGGCGGGAACGTGCCCCAGCCGAGCCCCTTCACGCCGCGGGCCTTGTCGGCGGGCATGGGGTGGACCGTCCGGACGTAGTTGCCCGCGTGGTCGAAGAGGCGGATGTGCGGTGTCTCAGTGTCGCCGTCGAGGACGTACACCCCCTCCGCCGCCGCCCGCACCACCGGGAAGGCGAGCCCGGACAGTTTCTTCTTGGGCGACCAGTAGAGCGTCCGCTCGAAACGCGGCTTGAGCCCGAGCGAGACGCGGACAAGGGTCCGCTCCCGGTCATCGATGTACTCGCCCTTGTCGTTCTTACCGTCCCAGATGATGCTCTGCTTGAGGGAGTTCTTCTGGAAGGGCTCGGGGGCGTTCTTGCCCAGGACTCCGCTGGCCAAGTGGCGGAGAATCTTGCCGGTATCGTCCTCGATGGCCACGGTCGCGTCGCAGAAGGCCTTCGTCTCGAAGGCGATGGTCACCCGATCACCGTCGCGGGTGACGACCGGCTTCTGCGCAAACTCGAACGGTCCTTCGCGCTTGACCTTGAATTCGTCCACGTCCGCTGCGGCGGCCGACGCGGTCAGAAGCAGCGCGGCCGCGGCTACTACGGCAAAGATACGCATAAGAGTCACTCCGTCTGCCTGGATGGCGGCTGGGCGGTGGTCTCGCCTTCGACCACCTGCATGGGGATGAAGATAACAACGGGACCGTTCTCGCGGCCGGCGAGGAGATCGTCCGCCAGGCGGAGGATTCGATGGGGCACCACGTCGTCAGGCGGGACGGCCTTCGTCATCGGCGGGAGGCCCAGGGCGCTCTCGAACGTCCGGCCCACGCAGGCCACGCTCACGTCGCCGGGGCAGGTCAGCCCCAGGTCCCTCAGGGCCTCGATGGTCGCGTGCGCCAACTGGCCGTCGCGGGCGAACAGCGCCGATGGCGGCCGACGCCGGCGGAACTGATCCACCAGGCTTGAACGAATCTCCGCCGATGTCCGCGCCTCGCGCGAGTCCAGCAGGTACACCAGGTTGGGTGGGGCTTCGCGCACGCCCAGTCCGTCCCGCCAGCCTGTATGGCGATCCAGGGTGATCTTCGACTGAGGCCATGAGTTCACGATGCCCACCTGCGGATGCCCCAGACCGAGCAGGTACCGCGTTGCGGCAGCCGCGCCCTGGTAGTCGTTGCCGGAGACGAGGCTGAGCGGGATATCCTGCAGCGTCCCGCCGGCCACAACGACCGGCATGCCCTCACGCTGCACCTCGAGGAGGGTCTCGCCTGCACACCAATCGAGCACGACCAGCGCCCCGCCGCCGGAGGCCTTCATCTGCCGCAGGATCTCGGCCGCCGTGGCCGATGGCTCGACGGGCAGAAACTCCAGCCCGACGCCCTCGCGGGTGCAGGCGGCCTGCAGTTCCAGGAACGTCAACGAGTAGGACGGATTGTCCTGCAGGCTCACCCGGTCGTGGTCGTAGAGGACGCTGACGCGCTTGAGCCGGAGCGGCCCACCAGCCGGCCGGGCACCGCTCAGGCGGCCCGTGCGGACAAACGTCCCCTGGCCGCGCCCCGGCCGGCGGACCACAAGACCTTCGGCCACCAGTTCATGAATCGCGCGGCGCGCTGTCATCGGCGCCACGGAGAACTCCGCCGCCAGTGTCGTCTCCGTAGGCAGCGGCGTTTGCTCGGTGTACTCCCGCGCCGCGATTCTTTCCATCAGCACCCGCTTGATGCGGGCATACTTCGGCACCGCACGCGCGTTGGGCTTCCCGCTCATCAGGACCTCCTCCTCCAGATAGCCTACTTGATTAAACTAGCACTTTCACAAGATCGTGCTATTCTTTTCTTCGTTGAATATTCATGGTCCTTCCGCCATGCCGCTATTGCCTTGGAGTGGGTGGCGGACGAGGACCCGGTCCCGGACACGGAAAGGGAGAAAAGCCGATGCGCGCGACGGAGATGTGGAAGACGGTTCTTGTGCTGGCAGCGCTGCCGGTCGCCGCTGTTCCCGCCGCAGCAGACACGAAGGCGACGCCGGCGAATACTTGGACGCAGGTGGTGGGGCCGGAGCGCGCGCCGCCGTGGTCGAACCTGGTGTATGATCCGGCGCGGAAGGAGGTGCTGCACTGGGGTGCGTATGAGGGCAGCCCCGGCCCGTGCGTGGTCCAGCATCTCGATCTTGAGGCCGGCGCGTGGGAAGCCGACTACGAGACGAACCTCGCCGGCCGAATCAGCGCCGACCATCTCGTCCTCACCTGGGGGCTGACGAAGTCGGGCGAAGCAGGGCTGAACCTGGCCTGGGACCAGGTCTGCTACGATTCGAAGCGGAAGCAGGTGATCTACGCGGGCCCGAAGGCGATGCTCGCCTATGATCCCGTCGCGCGGAAGTGGACCGATCTCAAGGCCGAGGTGCAACTGTACGACACGAAACACGCCGGTGGGCCGCCCGTCTACTGGGGCGCCATGGCCTATGACCCCGTCAACGATGAGATCGTTCTCTTTCCGCACGCGGCCGTGATGAACTGGGACGACTTCAAGGAGACGAAGCAGGTCCGGGGCCACTTCGGCACGTTCGTTTACTCGTTCAAGGAGAACCTCTGGCGCCGGCTGAAACCGGCGGTCGAGCCGATGGAACGTTGTTTCTCGCGCCTCGCCTACGATCCGAAGAACCAGTGCCTCGTCATGTTCGGCGGCGAGCACCAGGACCGAAAACTGAACGACACGTGGATTTACGACTGCAAGACGCGCACGTGGCACGAGCGGAAACCAGCGGCCTCGCCCCCGCCGCGGGCCGACCACGTGCTCGTCTATGACCCGAAGTCCGGCCTCATCGTGATGGCCGGCGGCAACGGCCGAACCGCCGACGGGAAGCCCGTGGACAAGGAACTCTGGACCTACGATGTAACGAAGAACCAATGGCAGCGGCTGACCTGCACGGCGCCGTGGAAGTCGGCGGGCCAGTCCTGGATGTGCGCCTACGACGAGGCGAAGGGCGTCATCGTCCTGCGCTTCAGTGGGAAATCAAGCCAATCTATCGGGACGTACGTCCTGCGCGTCGATCCGACGCAAACGGCCGAGCCGACGCCGTGGACACCGGTGAAGCCGGAGCGTCAGGAGATTCCGCCGGACGACCCGGCCATCGTGGCAAAACTCAAGGCCCTGCCGGCCAACACCTGGGTCCGCGCCAACCCCATCAGCGGGGAAGCGGCTCGGCGCGAGTGGGGCACCATGGCCTGCGACCCCACCACCGGCTACGTCTGGCACACAGGCGGCGGGCACTCCACCTACACCGGCGACGACATCGCCATCTACCAGCCCGGCGCCAACCGCTGGATCCGCAGCCATCGACCGTTTGTCACCAACACAATGGGCCCGTTCAGATCAAGCTGCGGCTATCCGGCCGGTGTCAGTTACAACGGCGGGTACTGGACTAACCACACCGGCAACGGCTACGCGGCGGCTGACGGCCGCCTTTACTTCACGAAGAACCTGTGGCGGCCCTACGCCTACGGGCCGAAGTACGTCCGCACGTGGATGAACCAGTTCTGCGCGCCGAACGCCCGTAGCGACTACACACCGTCACCCCGGCCGACCTTCGTCTATGACCTCGCGACGCGGCGTTGGCTCATCAAGCTTGATCGCCTCGCCGACGGTATGACCGGACCGAAGGTCGCCCCGGGCGAGACGATGGCGTACGGTAAGACCGTCGCCCGGCTCAGCCGCGACCGTCTCACGTTCAGCGTGTACGACCCCGAGAGACACGTCTGGACGATGCAGAAGGCGGCCGCGGGCACCGGGCCCGGCTGGCGCGGCTACGAGGGCACCGACTTCTGCTACTGCCCTGGCCGAGAAGTCATATTCATCTGGAAGACGAACAAAAAGACCCCCGTCAGCGAGACGTGGGTGTACCACATCAAGGCCAACCGGTGGGAGCAGTTGCAGCCGAAGGCCAGCCCGCCCAACAGCGAAAGCGGTCGTGTCCTCTATGTGCCCGACCAGGACGCGGTGGTTGCCTTCTGCCCGGCGCGATCGCAGCGGCCCGAGCAGTGGGTCTATTCGTTCAAGCGTAGTACCTGGAAGCGGCTGGAGGCAAAGCCGCACGCGGGCCATCGCGCCACCGGGCCCTATGAGCAGGTGGTCTACTCGTCGCAGTATGGCGTCTTTGTCTGGGTCAACGGCGCCACGGGCCTGATGCGCCCGGATTTCGCGGACCTCGATTGGAACGAATGAAAGGACTTCAACGATGAATCGTATAAGGACCTCGGCCGTGACGGTGCTCTTCTTTGCCGGCCTCGCCGCGTGTGCTGCTGGGGCGGAGCAGGCGGGACCGAGCGGTGCGGTCATCCTGGACAGTCACCAGGGATACTGGCGGACCATGACCGGTTGGAAGACGCCGGAGCAGATCAGCGAGGCCGGCACGGTGTCGCCGATTCTCGAGCGGTATGACCGATATCGGCACAAGAGGCCGGGGGACCGCAAGCCGCTGCGGCTCACCGTTGGGCCCGTGCCGGCGGCGGACTGGATGAAACCGGACTTCGACGACTCCCAGTGGGGCCGATCGCGGGGACCCGTCGGCAACGCGATTGGCTACGACCTGTTCGGCAGCGGCGGTAGCCTCTACGCGCCGAACAGCGTGGCCAAGACGCTCTTCATCTGCATGCGCGGCCGGTACCGGGTGACCGATCCCAGCCGGGCGAAGGGGCTGACACTGTCGCTGGACTACCGCGGCGGCGCCGTGGTGTACGTGAACGGGCGAGAGGTGAAACGTCAGCATCTGCCGGCCGGTCCGCTCACCATCGAGACACCCGCCGAGGCGTATCCGAAGGAGGCCTACCTCTGGCCTGACGACATCGACACGCCGACTGCGGGCAGGCGCCGGGCTCGCTGGCCCAAGGGGCCGAAACTCCTCGACGAGATGCGCAGCGCCAACCACCCGCAGGCCGTGAAGGACCGCTACGCGCTCCGCGCGCGACGGCTTGAGGTGTTGATCCCGTCGGACGTGCTCGTCACGGGCGTAAACGTCCTGGCGGTCGCGATCCACCGGGCGCCGCTCAACGACGTCTACGTTACCACGCCCATGGGTGGATTCCGCAACAGCAATTCGGCCTGGCCGAATCCGTGGCCGCATTGCCGGCTCGAACGGCTCCACTTGACGGCACCACCCGGCGCGGCCGCCGAGCCGAACACGGGGGCAACCACCGGTTTCGTGGCGTGGACCGAGCCGGCGACGGCCAAAAAGATGACGGTCGCCGCCAGCCCGGATCCGCTCGAAGCGGTGCGGCCGATGCGCATCGTCGGTGCTCGCAACGGCGCGTTCTGCGGCCAGGCGCTGGTAAGTTCCGATGCCGCCATGCCTGGTTTCCGGGCCGTCGTGACCGACCTGGCCGGCACGTCAGGGACGATTCCCGCCTCGGCTGTCGAGATCCTGTACGCCCGTCCCGACGGGCCACCGAAGAGCCGGCAGGCAACCTTCGATTCGCTGCACCTTGAACCGCCGGGCACCGTGGCCGTCAATCCGGGCACGAAGCGGGCCGTTCAGGCGGTGTGGCTGAAGGTCCGCGTGCCGAGAGATGCCGAGCCCGGCGACTACGCTGGCACGCTCTCGATCTCCTTCACGGGGGGCACGCCGATTGAGATGCCGGTGAACCTGCGCGTTAGCGCCTTCACGCTGCCGGACCCGCAGAAGAGCCGGACCTTCGTCGACCTCGTCCAGTCGCCGGAGACGGTGGCGATCAAGTACGACGTCCCGATCTGGTCGGACGCACATTTCAAGTACCTGGAACCGTCGCTCAGGCTCCTCGGCGAAGCGGGCAACAAGACGACCTACATCCGCCTCATCACGCGGACGCACTTCGGCGACACGGTCGCGATGGTTCGGTTCATCCGCGGCAAGACCGGCACGTGGTCGCGCGACTACAGCGTCCTCGAACGCTACCTCGATCTCGTCGAGAAGTACCAAGGCAAACCGCTCGTGACGGTGCTCTACTGCAACGAGCGGTACACGGTGTACGGCAAGAGGGCCTACGTCACCGAGTACGACCCCGCGACGAAGCAGATGAAAGAGATCGAGGCGCCTGGGTTCAGCGGCGAAGCCGGAAAAGCCTTCTGGGGGCCGGTGTTCAAGGAGGTCCGCGAACTCGCGGCGAAGAGGGGCATCGAGGGGACGCTGATGATCGGCTGCGGCGGCGACTTCACCGGACCGAAGAAACAGTTCGTCGGGTTTATGGCGGAGGTCGCGCCGGGTCTGCCATGGGTGATGCAGGGCCATGCGAATCCGTCGAAGGTGTATGGCGTCCCCGTGGGCTACCAGACGGCGGTTTGGACGCCGCGCGGGCCAAAGGACCCGTTGGAGGGCCGTTCACACGGTTGGCGCAGATCGGGCTACTTCTGCCAGTTCGCCCGAGGCATGTTCGCACGCGCCTCGCTCAAGCAGTTTCGGAACCTGCTGGAGTGGAACATCGCGGGTAGCCAACGCGGCGCGGGTCGACTGGGCGGTGATTTCTGGGACGTCCTCGGTTCGGATGCACCGTCGGCCGGACGCCAGTGGGCGCGCGGGATGCTCACTGCACGCTTCCAGGGCGGTGAGGGCAAGTGGGGCCAACTGATCCTCCGCACCTCCTACACCGCCCCTGGCTCGAACGGCGCCGCGCCCACCGTGCGCTATGAGGCATTTCGTGAGGGCCTGCAGGACTGTGAAGCCAGGATCGCCATCGAGAAGGCGCTCCTCGACCCGGCGCGCAAGGCCAGACTCGGCGACGACCTCGCGCAGCGGGCCCAACAGGTCCTCGATGATCGCACCCGCGTCCTCACGGGGCTCACCGACTGGACCACCAACTTCACCAACCGTCAGGAGGCGCTCTACGCCACCGCCGCCGCCGTGCGGGGCAAGTGAGGAAACCGATGGCGACCGGCGCCGTGCGCAACGGGTCCCTTTCCGATCGGTTGATTATGAGCAGTCCTGAGAAGATCGCGGGGCTGAAAGCGGCTGTGACCGAGCTCAGGCGGGGCGACGGCGAAGAGAGTATCCCGGCCTCGGCCGTGCGGCTTCGTTGCGCGCGCCAGGCCCAGCCGGCAAGCAGTTGGAACCGGACGTGCCGGCTCGATACGCTGCTGGAGACACCGCCGGCGGAGGTGGGTGCCCTCACCGCGCGCGAACCGAGACGGGCGTACAGCACACGCCCCGTGGCAGCAGTCTCTCTCTTCTGTCTCCGCGCCCCGGGCTTCCGACATCTCCCAAGTGCGCTGGGTAACGGAGAACACCGACATACTAGACCCAACACAAGCGTGATTTTTGCGTGTTCGAGTGCGTAAAAGGGGTCGAAATGCCCGATTCGAGCGGTTACAATGTGTTTTTGAAGAAGCGACATTGGCCGCTGAAAGGGGCATTTCGAGTGAAGCAGAAGGATAGCCGGATTCTTCGGAAACGCAAGCGGAAAATCAAGCGTCGGCTGGCCCGTCGTGCGTGGCGGGAGCAGCGGCAGCCGATGATGGGGGCGCGGAACATTCAGTATGAGATGGCGGATCGGATCCGGGCGATCGACTGCGGCGCCATCGGCGCGTTTCATCTGATGGCGCAGCGGGTGGGTCTTGTGGCGGGGATCAATCAGGACGTGCCGCTTCTGAAACGGCACCTGCCGTATTTCGAGTCGGACTATGTTTTGAATATCGCCTACAACACGCTGACGGGGGGGAGGTGCCTGGATGACCTGGAGGTTCGGCGTCAGGACGAGGCGTATCTGGATGCGCTGGGGGCCCAGCGGATTCCGGACCCGACGACGGCGGGTGATTTCACGCGTCGGTTCGGGCCGGAGGACGTGACGGCGCTGATGGAGACGGTCAACGGGATTCGGTCTCAGATGTGGCGTCGCCGGTTGAAGCGGTCGGAGCGGGAGGAAGCGATCCTCGACGTGGACGGGACGATGGCGCCGACGACGGGCGAGTGTAAAGGCGGGATGGGTCTGAGTTACAAGGGGGTGTGGGGGTACCACCCGCTGTTGCTCTCGTTGGCGAACACGTCGGAGCCGTTGTATGTGGTGAACCGGCCGGGGAATCGGCCGTCCCACGAGGGGTCGGCGGCGTGGATTGATCGGGCGGTGGCCCTGGTGGGGGAGACGTTTGACCGGGTGGTGGTGCGGGGTGATACGGACTTTGCGCTGACGGGGCAGTTCGACGCGTGGACGGCCGGCGGGGTGGGGTTTGCCTTCGGTCTCGACGCGATGCCGAACCTCGTCGCCTTGGCGGCGGGGCTGGATTCGGGCGTCTGGAGGCCCTTGAAGCGTCGACCGAAGCGGGACGAACCGTCGTCGCGCCGTCGTCGGCCGGCGAACGTGAAGGCGCGGATCGTCCGGGAGAAGGGGTACAAGAACATCCGGCTGACGAGCGAATGGGTGACGGAGGTGGCCTACCAGCCGACGAAGTGCCGGCAGCCGTATCGGCTGGTGATCCTGCGGAAGGACCTGTCCATCGAACGGGGCGAAGAGGTCCTGTTCCCCGACATTCGGTACTTCTTCTACATCACGAATCTGGACGAGATGACGACGCCGGAGGTGGTGTCCTTCTGCAACGACCGGTGCAACCAGGAGAACCTGATCGATCAGTTGAAGAACGGGCTGAACGCGATGCGGATGCCGGTGGGGGACCTGGTGTCGAACTGGGCGTATATGGTGATGGCGTCGCTGGCGTGGACATTGAAGGCGTGGTTTGCGCTGTTGGCGCGTCGTCGGAATCAGCGGTCGGCCCTGTTGCGGATGGAGTTTCGTCGGTTTCTCATAGGCGTGGTGCGTGTGCCGGCGCAGATCGTGCAGACGGGCCGGCGCATCGTCTATAAGATTCTCGGCTATACGGAGTGGACGCGGACCTTTCTGCAGGTGTTCGAGGACATCCGCGCCCTGCGCTGGAGGTGACAGGCAGCACGACATTGCAGAGAAGAGCGGAACTCGGGAGGATGGTCTGTCCATACGGTCTCGTTTCACTATGCCATGCCGCTTGCGAAGCGCCATCATGGTCTCTGATGCGGACACCAACGCCCTCCCGAGGCACTCGTTGCCACTTCAATGACCACCCGAGACCCTCCGCGAACACGTTCGCCGCGGACGCGAGAAGAATGCGCTTGATTTGGGACTAGAGGAGAGTAATGGGACTATGAGGAAGCGAAGCGTTGTGGCGGCTATGTTGGCTTTCCTGGTTCTTCTACCCGCCAGACAGCTGTCGGCAGCCGAAGAGTCCGACGCTGGTAAGGGACCTGC
>Ga0272441_10009704_pt1 | contig 14788 bp, 9 predicted proteins | sample SSMProp6N_FD_193582 | JGI IMG/M metagenome (GOLD analysis project Ga0272441, IMG submission 193582) | Marine sediment archaeal communities from Little Sippewissett salt marsh, Falmouth, MA, United States - SSM-Prop-6N | ecosystem: Environmental > Aquatic > Marine > Wetlands > Sediment ... | reverse complement strand
TTTAGTCGTTCAGAAGATGCAAATTCCTTGCTTTTCAGAATATTGTCAAGAATTTTCAGTTTTTGACTTTTTTCCATTACCACACTCGTAATTGAATAATAATTTGAACTTGCTTTATCTTTCCCATAAATGAATTACAAAAACAGAAGGAAAATTTATTATTTATACTATTTAAATATAGTAATTTTTTTTTAATTGTCAATAAATATGTATTAATTTACGAATAATGTGTTTTAGAAAGATAAAAAGTATATTGGCATGGCATTACCGGTGTGAAAATGAACCAAATTTTAATCCGTCTCAAAAATAGTATAGCAAAAAATGTTTAAGAGACATCAAGGTGAAAAGTGTTTAAAAACTGTTTTTTTGCTGCCTGGTTGTTTCTTTTTAGTGTGCCAAAGTAAAAACAGCATACAACCCGCTGCATCACAGCCCTCAACACGCCGTGGGATTTACTGGCTTTGAGCCGGCCGCCGGCCTGCACCTGGCTGGACCAAAATGACAGCTCCTTTTCGCTTTTGTATGAAGGCAACCCGTTTCCGGTTCGGTGACCGTTCAAAAATATCATTTGCATCATCTGGTTTTAACTGATTAAGCCCGGGAGATATCTTTTCAATATGCAAGGGAAATACGGGGTATTAAAGTAATGATTACCAATCCGGTAAGCGGGAAACCGGAAACTGCGTTTTTTTGAAAAGAATTCGATGTCAACCATGAAATTTTGACATCGGGCAAGAGGCTATTTCATTATTGAAGATCCTGCGTGCCTGCGGATATGACGTATATTCCCCCGGCCTGTTCTTTTACTCCCACCTTTTGATCAGGACGCTCCTTCTATACGCCCGTTACCAGATAAGATATAATCAGACGGATAACAATTTCGAATACCCTGAAGAATACAGAAACGAATTTCGGGCAATCAAACCCTTTTGAACATGTTCTAAAACGTGAATTCACGGTTTGTCACGGTTTGCAACTTGAAATTATGTTAATATAAAGTTATTATTACAGCGTTATTTAAACATTGTAAGAATTGTTCTCTAATAATTAATCAAATCCATCCTGAATTGAGCGGTTAGTTGTTTATTGCAAATCACTAATTGCTGATTTTAAATTCACTTTAACATCTCAATCTAATGAAAGGAGAGATGCAATGAATGTAAAAATTTTACTGATTTTATTTGCTATCGTGTTGTTTGCCGGATTTACATTTGCACAGGACGGTGTCAGGGTTCTTAATGATTTTGAGGGTGATGAAGATTACAATCAATTGTTTTCGACCTTAGTCGTACCGGTTGAATCTATCCCCAATTCAGATGTGAAATTTTCCTATAGTGATGATGCCTATGTTGGCAGCAAGTCACTTCAAATCGACTGGACCGAGGGCTGTGGGAATCCCGACTGGGGCGGTGCTATTAAATGTAAATTGTTTAATCCGGATACGACCGCAATGTGGGATTGGTCAGATTATGCGTACGTTAAATTTTACTTTAAAGTGACAGCACCAGCAGACCCACTAAGCGATAATGATCCGGTCTTTGATCAAAATCGTTTCCGGATGCTTCTTTTTGACGGCAGTGATTTTGAAGGTGCGGAAAAGGTTGTCGGAGATCAGGATTTTGCGAATAATGCCGCGGCCGGTATGGAATTTTATTTTTACTACCTGGAATCCTTTGACTATACCATTTTAGAAGAAAGCGACTGGCAGGAAGTGACCATACCCCTGGTTCAGTCAACAGCGCAGGATGAAGAAGGCTTTTTCGCGCCAAGCTGGGCATCTTTTGGAAATAATATGCTGGATTTTGATGCAATTGCCGCCTATGGTTGGGAAATCTCAGGAGTAGCGGTTCAGTTACATGATCCTGTTACCCCTGAAAACTCGGGCGCCTGGACATGTACAATGCTGTTGGATCATGTTTTCCTGACAAACGATCCGGCAGCCGACCCGACAACAGCAGTTGAAAAGGAAGATCCTGTAACGGTCAGTGATTTTGTTTTACAGCAAAACTATCCAATCCGTTTAATCCAAGCACAACAATTAATTATTCTATCTCCAAAGCTCAAAATGTTACGCTGACTATCTACAATATGCTCGGCCAGGAAATTCGGACTTTGGTCAATTCAAGCCTGAATGCGGGAAGCCATTCCGTTACATGGGATGGTCTTGATAACTCCGGTTCAATAGCAGAAAGTGGAATTTATTTTTACAAATTGCAGGCTGGTGATGAGAGCCTGACGAACAAAATGATATTAATGAAATAGACCTGAACCCAGTTGTAGTATACAACTCATACAGAGAGGCCCTATGTTATAGGCCTCTCTGTACCCTGGTCATTTTGTTAAAATTTAATTGCCACACAGACAATAAATTCGTTAACATCCGGTGTGTTCAGTTCGCTGCAAAATTAAAATTCAATTGCAATGACGTTCTGCGAACTCTAACAGTCAGGAATAGTGAAAAAATTTAAACTCATGGATACGAAAATGGTTTTTTCAAAGAACGTTATTTTAAAATTTTACCCTGTTATAACATTGATGAAACAACGTACCCTCTATGACCTGGGGGAATATAAGATTTCGTTTTAAAATTTTTATTAACTAAATCAAATTGACCTGTTCAACCATTGTTGAAAGCTTTATGTAAATGACATTTAAAATGCCGGAAAATTGTACTGCTAAAATCAACTCGCTGCATACGAATATTCAAACTGGTAATGGAGCAGATTTACGATTCTATGGAAATTTGTTCTTCCGGAATATGAGAGAAAATTTTCTGGCATCTTTTTATGTTTACCCGGTTTGGTTGAGCGCTTTTCATGATGATTTGATAGCAGGAGCTTTGTTTTACTTAAAATTTGCCGTACATGTTTCATTTGATAATAATGATTATTGGGATAACGGAACAGGCGTTTTAAGTGAATATCGGAATTATGTACTTGAAAACGAGTACCATTATAATAAAAGATCGTATGCCGGGGGCGTTAAAACGATAGAATTTATTTTCAGTCCATATCCATTTGAAGATGAAAATTTTACTGTGGCAGACGGCATTGGGGGCGGCGCTCCCGGCTTTGTAACGGCAGAAATGGATAAGCGGGTCAAATTTATGACCCCACCGATTGATTTTGTCGGTTACCAGCCGGGGGGGCCAGGTTTCGAAATGCGTTCATTTTCTGATAGGATCGCACATTTTAAAAAGATTAATGAAACTTTGCATTATTATGATGATGAAAATGTTACGCAAATTTCGATAATACCTCCTTTGTATCCGTGGGTTTATAATGATTCTGTCTCTACGCCCTCATTTGTGTTTTCTGCTTACAAAGTAAATCAGATTTTGAAAGATTCGAGTCTCGCACATGACACCTGACATCGGCGGTGTCCCAAATATGATATGACACAGGCAGGTGGTTAATAATTGTTATACGGCCCCAAAACACATTGAATAGGACAAATTATGTACAGAAGGAAAAGTGTTCAGCGAATAAAAATGAATATGACTAAAATGGATTATCAACTGAAAAAAGTGATCTTTGTCAGTTTTTCGTTTTTGATCATTTTGGCAACAGTGTCCATGTTTTTTCAATGCTCATCCACTAAGCAAAAAGTTTATTTTGTGTCCCCGCGGGGTAACGACTCAAATGCGGGAACAAAAAAAGCCCCATTTGCAACTTTAGCAAAAGCAGTAAAAGCACTATCGATAGATTGCCACGATGGTTACTCCGGAGATATTGCTGTATATTTCAGAGAAGGAATATATAGTTTTGACAAACCGGTGACCATTGAACCTGATGATGTTTCTCATGATAGTTCCTCCAACATATTGTTTTCCGCATATAAAAATGAAAACCCTGTTTTTTCCGCCGGTAAAAAGATAGAAAACTGGGAAAAAGTTGATGATTTGCCCGGGGATTTTGTTGACGCGGCGAAAGGAAAACTCTGGGTGGCAAGTATAAACGATTGTCAGGATGGAGAATTTCAATTTCATGTCCTATTTGATGGCGAAAATCATTTGCCCAGGGCGCGCTCCAAAGGATATCTCCCCACGAGTAAAAGAGAAGACGGCAGTGTTATCGGAAAACGTGAGCTCCATTACCCCGAGGGGAGTATTAAGAATTGGGATAATCTTCGCGATGTCGAGATATATATCCGCCCTTCCACATTCTGGCTAATTAACATTTTGCCGTTAGCGTCAGTGGATGAAGAGAAAAATATTGCTTATACTGCCGTGGATGCCACCTATCCCATGATCCCCATGCACTGGGTATTTGACGACATTCCGGAAACATTTTGGGTGGAAAATGTCCCTGAAGTCCTTGACGAGCCTGGAGAATGGATACTGAATTCAAAGACCGGGAAACTGTACCTGTGGCCGAAAGGCGAAGAGCCGGGTGAAAACATATATTTCCCCCTGATCCAGGAGTTGATACACATTAAGGGCAATGATCAAACCGGAGAGATCATACGCAACATCACTTTCAAAGGTATCACTTTTTGTCATGGAGAAAGGGATACCTGGGAAACTGACGACATCGGCCTGCAGCACGATTGGGAAATGTATGATGAATCCAATGCCATGCTCAGATTTCAAAATGTCGAGAACTGTTGTGTCGATAATTGTGTGTTCAAAACAAGCGGTGGAACGGGTATCCGGTTCGATTTTCATGCGATAGCAAACAAAGTCATTAATAATAAAATTTACAATCTTGGCGCCACAGGAATATTGTTTTCCGGTTATGGACCCGGCGGCAACGATGTGAATAAACGGAATGAAATCATCAATAACGAGATTTTTAATTGCGGCATTCAATATTGGCATTCGCCGGCCATTTTTATTACTCAGAGTGGTGAAAACCGTATTGCCCATAACCTGATCTACGATCTCCCGTATGACGGTATTGTTTTAAGCGGCGTTCGTCCTGATTTTTTCAAAAAGAAACTGCCCGGAAGAGAAATAACCGGCACCATTCAATTTGATAAAATTGGCATATTGAAAAATTGGCACGAAATGATCCCCTATTTATATGCCAGAAATAACATTGTCGAATATAATGAAATACATGATGTCATGGAAATACTGAGTGATGGCAATGGGATATATATGTCGGCTACCGGACCCGGGAATATCATCAGAAGAAACTACCTCCATGATATCCTTCATTATGGTACCTTTGGCGTAATCAGGGGCGATGATTTTACTTTTGACGCAACGATTGCCGAAAACATTATTCACCGGTTCTGCAATACCGGAATCGTCATCAAACATCCGAACACGGTAACGAATAATTATGTGATTGAACATTATGATTGTAATACCCCCTGGGGTAGATATATGGATAAAAATCGTTACTTGCAAATTTCTCCCTTTGGGAACATGCATGGTACTGTGTTCAAACGCAATATTTATTACCATCCCGGAAAAAAGACCGCTTTTTATAATTTATACAATGGTTTCCTGCGCCTGGAGGTGGAAAGAGAACCCGAGTTAACCGATTGCGTCATTGACAGTAATATCTATTTTTCAGCCGCGGATGTTTCATTTTGTGAATCCTATTTAAAGGACCTTCAGGACAAAGGCCTCGCGCAACACGGTTTTGCGGGAGATCCGTTATTTGAGAGCATGGAAGATGGACAATACAGATTGAGGGACGATTCACCGGCTTTTAAGCTGGGCATCAAACAGATAGATGTTCAAAAAATCGGTCTGTTGAAAAATAAATACAAATAAGGACAAAATGAAAAAGATACCATTTATTACGGCTGTTTTGGTACTCGTACTGATTAACACGCAGGCATTTTGTGCCAATACCGATCACGATCCAAAAGAGAATGACGGGCCCGGCGTATGGAACATCAGCCGGTTTGGAGCCCGTAATGACGGTAAAACATTAAATACACAATCCATTCAAAATGCTATTGACGCGTGCGCTCAGGCGGGTGGCGGTGTTGTGTTTGTCCCGGCAGGCACATTCATATCGGGACCGCTCTTTCTCAGGAGCAATGTTGAGCTTTATCTCACCCGTGGTGCCGTTTTGAAAGGCTCGCCCAACCTAAATGATTATCCTCCGGTTGACATCGATTTACAGGGATTTGCGGGGAAAAGGTACGCGTCATTGATCACCGGAATCGGATTAAAGAATGTATCGGTGACCGGAGACGGCATCATTGACGGAAACGGGGATGTCTGGATGAAAGCGGTTGAGGTCTCCCGTGAGATCAGCGCCCGGAAAAAGAACAACCAGTCACTGGACGGTTTACCCGGCGTATCTCCGCTAAAATATGGCAGGCCGCGAATAATCAATTTATTTGACTGTCAAAACGTGCTGATCCGGGGGGTTACCCTGCAAAACTCTCCAGCGTGGACCCTGCATCCCGTGATGTGTGATCATGTGATCATAGAGCGGGTGACCGTACTTAATCCTTATGAAAGTTATAACTCGGATGGTATCAATCCAACATCTTGTAATGATGTACTCATCACCGGCTGCTTTGTTGATACCGGTGATGACGGAATAACATTAAAATCCGGAAGCGACTGGAAAAACAGCCACCTGTTAAAGCCGTGCGAAAACATCGTCATCTCCGATTGTATTGTGAAACACGCCCATGGTGGTGTGGTGGTCGGAACCGAGATCGCGGGGCACATCAGGAATGTCACCATCAGTAATTGTGTGTTTGACGGTACAAGGTCTGGCATCCGGCTGAAAACTGTGCCCGGCATGACCAGTGTCATCGAAAATTTCCGTGCCAGCAACATCGTGATGCGACGGACCGAAGTGGCGCTGGGAATCCGCATCATTTCGGAACGTTGGAAACAAAACCCCGAATTTGATTACAATGCAACGTTCCGAAATATACATTTCAGTAATATTACAGCCACCCGGTCCCGCTGTGCCATGATGATCGATTGTATCCCGGAAATGCAGGTGGAAAATCTCTGGTTGAACGATCTTTTCATTGAAGCCGACAAAGGTATGGATATTCAGTGGGGCAGTCAAATCTACATGTCCAATGTTGTGGTGGATGCCCCGGGTCCGGCGCTGGTCGCAAAAAACATTACCGATATGGAAATCCGCCGCTTTTGTGATCCAAATCCGACCGAACACATACCTGTGATCCAATTGGAAAATATTACCGATGCATGGATCCATTCAAACAAACCGGCCTCGGGCACCGATGTTTTTATCGAAATGGTCGGGCATTCCAATAAATCGGTCGTATGCTCTGATAATGTGATCCCGGCCGGAACAATCGAAAAAGTGATCACAAATCAACCGGCAACCAACTGGTCCATGGGCTGGATATACCCCTGGACCCTGACTTCGGTCGTCACCAGGAAGGAGGCATTTAAAAATACTCCCAACCTGTATTTACCGGTACCGCCCATAGTGCGAGAAACAATCGATACAGTGCTTGATCAGGATGCTATCGATGAAATAACTTCTATCCTCAGGATCGAAGAGAACGGAATGGATATTTACAAAATTGACACGCGCAGGAATAACAAGCCCTGCAAACTTGAGATATCGGAGAATGGCAAATTCTATGAAAAATAACTCTAGTCTCCGATGGAAATGGATTATGGTGAATAATAGTTGGATATATTTTGCGGGTAATAAATGCTCTCGGATAAAATTTTGATAAGGTTGTTTGGACAATGAAAATCTTCAAAATGCCGGTTTGTATACTCATACTTTTCCTTTGTTTCTGTGGTAATAACAACAAACGTATAACTCAACCTGTACCAAAACAAAGCGGTTTTAAAATGGATGGCTGGTTTGTTTGGGGCGGTTCGGTAATCAAAGTTGATGATACATATCATTTGTTCGCCTCACGGTGGCCGGACAGTACGGAATTCCCCGGGGGATATATGAAACACTCGGAAATTGTACGGGCGACTTCAACAGATCCGCTGGGACCCTATCAATTCCGGGAACTTGTAATCGGCGAACGCGGGCCTCAGTATTGGGATTCCGAAATGGCGCACAATCCGTCGATTTATAAAACCGGTGATACCTATGTGTTGTATTACAACGCCAGATCAAAAAGTGGCGGTTATCGTCAGATTGGATATGCCACTGCTCAAAATGTTGAGGGCCCCTGGAAACGATGTGATAAGGCTATTAATTTTGGTATGGATGCAAATAATCCGGCTGCTTTCTTTGAACCGGACGGCGGTGTCAAATTAATGTGGCGGGACCGAAATTTACGGGTTTATCTGGCAACGGCGCCATCTTATACCGGTCCTTACACAATTCAAAATGACAATGTCTGGCCACAATGTCAACTTGAGGATTTTTATCTGTTCAAGCAGGATGGTAAATATAACATGATTTGCGAAGATAATGAGGGTGGTGTTACCGGTTTTGTCAGATGGGGCGTTCGTTTTGTTTCCGATGACGGGATACATGACTGGCAGCCGGCCGACCCGCTTATTTTTTATGATCATACAATTAACTGGACTGACGGTTCGGTTCTCGAGTGCGAAAGAAGAGAACGGCCCCAGTTATTGATTGACGAAAACGGAAAAGTTACCCATCTGTTTACAAGCGTTCTTTATAAGGAAAAGACATGGAATCAGGTCGTGCCGATCAGGTTTTAAGACTGGAGAAAAAAAATCAGTGTAAAAGCTCTCTTTTTGAAAGATGAAAATTCAGGATTTATTAAAAAATATCATAAATAATTAATTAAAGGCGCTAATAGAACAAGGTCGATAGATGAGAAAAGCTGATTTTACATATAACATTTTGTTTTTCTGTCTGGTTTTTATCATCGGAACAGCTCATACTAAAGACACTGTTTTTCAGAAACGGATCCAACTGGAGGAAAATGAACAGTGGTGGGGGGGATTTGTTGTTGACGGCCCCTTAATGCCCTTCGGCGATTTTTTGTATTCAATTGAACTGCATGGCGATCGAACCGGCAATCAGTCCCAACCTTTGCTGGTTTCCAATATGGGCAGGTATGTATGGTGCGAAGATCCGGTCCATATCGAATTTAAAGATGATGAGTTAATTGTATCTTCAAAGTATAGTGAAATAATCCGGGGAAAGAGCGGCTCAACTCTGCGGGAGGCGTTTCAGTTTGTGAGCCGGCAATATTTCCCCGCGTCGGGTAAACTACCGGATTCTCTTCTTTTCATCCGGCCGCAATACAATACATGGATCGAATTGATGTACGATCAAAACCAGGCGGATATACTCAAATATGCCAACGCGATCATAGAGAATGGATTCCCGCCGGGCGTTTTAATGATTGATGATAACTGGCAGGAAGACTATGGCGTGTGGGAATTCAAGGCGGAAAAGTTCCCGGACCCCAAAGCAATGATACATCAGTTGCATGACCTGGGATTCCGGGTTATGCTGTGGGTGTGTCCGTTTGTCAGCGCCGACTCCCGCGAGTATCGGGAACTCAAACAAAAACAGCTATTGATCCGGAAAAATACGGATCAGGGCCTGCCGGCAATTATTCGCTGGTGGAACGGGGCCAGCGCGGTATTGGATTTGACGAATCCCGCCGCGGAACAATGGTTTGTCGGAACCTTAAAAGAGTTGCAGAAAAAATACGGTGTGGACGGATTTAAACTGGATGCCGGCGATGCTCATTTTTATACGGGTGAGATAAAATCATTCAAACAAGCGCATTCAAATACGCATTCGGAACTCTTTGCGCGAATCGGGCTGCATTTCCCGCTGAATGAATATCGGGCCTGCTGGAAAATGGGGGGCCAGCCTCTGGCTCAGCGGCTTCGTGACAAGTCCTGCGATTGGAATGATTTGCGCAAGCTGATCCCGGGTATAGTTGCCCAGGGCCTGGATGGCTACGCCTTTACCTGCCCCGATATGATCGGTGGTGGACAGTTTCGGTCATTTTTAAACCTGGAAAAAATTGATCAGGAACTGGTGGTGCGTTCCGCTCAATGTCACGCGTTAATGCCTATGATGCAATTCTCCGTGGCCCCCTGGCGGGTGCTGGATGAAAAACACCTCAACATTGCCCGTAGTATGGCAAAGCTGCACGCGGAATTCGGTCCGTATATTTTCAAATTAGCGCGTCAATCGGCGATGACGGGTGAGCCGGTCGCAAGACATATGGAATATGTTTTTCCACACCAGGGATTTGAAAAGGTTAATGATCAGTTCATGTTGGGAGATTCCATCATTGTGGCGCCTGTGTTGAAGCAGAATGCCGCTAAAAGGATTGTTCGTTTTCCGGCGGGAAAATGGCAGGGAGAAGATGGGAAAATCGTGAACGGCCCCGCAAATCTTGAAATTGTAGCGCCCCTGGAGCGGCTTCCCCGGTTTAAATTAAAGGATTATTAATTATAATAGCTAAAGTGTGGTAAATATAATTTTATTCGAATAACAAGGCAAAACATTTAATTATAACAACTTACGGCAGGGATTATGAAAAAGAAATTTTCACAACTATTTATTTTAATAATTATATCCGGTGTTTTTCTACAATGTGATATGATAACTTCTCTTTGTGATAAAAATTTTGATTTTGCTCAAGAGCAATATGAAGGATGGCTTTCAGTTCATTCTGATGTAACACAACATCCGTTTGATACAAATGAATTGGGGCAATGGAACACAATTCAAAGAAATGGATGGAAAAGCGGTTTTTTTGTCGGCAGCCTGTGGAGATTGTACGAGTATACGCATGATAAAAAATGGCGCGATCTGGCAGTAGAATGGACGAGTGATTTTGATAGCGGAAAGAATAATGTTTGGGATCATGATATGGGATTCCGGCTTTTATGCAGTTATGGTAATGGCTATCGCTTGATCCAAAATGACGAATACCGGCATGTGATTTTAGTCGCTGCCAACAGTCTGACAAAAAGATTTGACGATCAGATAGGAATGATCAAGTCATGGGATAACACCAAATGGGAATATCCGACCAGTATAGAAAATATGATGAATCTTGAATTACTTTTCTGGGCCTCAAAACAGGGCGGTCCGAAACAATTTTATGATATTGCTGTCACTCATGCCAACAATACGATAAAACACCACATTCGTGACGATGGCAGCACATATCAGGTTGTCAATTTTAATCCGGATGGTACTGTAAAATGGCGGGGTACACGACACGGGTTCTCTGATGAGTCAACCTGGGCAAAGGGTCAGGCATTCGGGATATATGGTTTTATGGTTGCCTATCGGGAAACACAAAATGAAAAATACCTCAATACCGCGAAAAAACTGGCAGATTATTTTATAAACAATCTGCCGGATGATTGTATCCCTTATTCCGATTTTAATTCACCGAAAATTCCAAATTGTGAAAAAGACGCCTCAGCCGCAGCTATCGCGAGTTGCGCTCTGCAGAATTTGGATAAATATTTCCCCGACATGGGATACAAAAAATGTGCGCTTCATATGTTGACATCATTGTCATCAGGTTCCTATTCAGCCAGAGGAACAAACTATGACTCTATTCTGCGTCGTTCCAGTTGTTTTCATGATGACAGAGAAAAGGGACTGATTTACGCGGATTATTATTTTCTCGAATCATTGCTACTTCTGGCGACTCAAAATGATATTAATAATAACCACTTTTAAATATAATACGATTCCAAAATGATCAACACGAAAAGAAAAAAATATAATTTTTTATTTTGCCTTTTATTCATAATGTCGATATCCCTGCCGCCGGTTAAATTGTTTTCGGCGGTTGAAACCGTGCAGGAATTTAATATACGCGGTGGTTTACCCAACTTTTTTCAGAAAATAACAACCCGGGATGAGATCAGAATTGCTTATTTCGGCGGCAGTATTACCCAGCAACCGGGATGGCGGCCCAATACCATGCGGTGGTTCAGGGAGCAATATCCTGATCTGACCTTTACAGAAATAAACGCCGCCATCGGCGGAACCAATTCAACTTTGGGGGTATTTCGTTTACAACAGGACGTGCTTTGCCATAAGCCGGATCTCATTTTTGTCGAATTTGCAGTGAACGATTCAAAAACGCCGACAGAGATCATACAAAAATCAGTGGAAGGTATAGTCCGGCAGGCATGGCGAGTCGATCCTTCAATTGATATATGCTTTGTGTACACATTGAAGGAAAATATGCTGGATGATTTGTTTCAGGGCAGGTATCCGCGGCCTGCCGCGGCAATGGAAAATATTGCCGGGCATTATCAACTCCCATCCATTCATCCCGGGGTGAGTGTCGCGAATCTGGTGAAACAGGGAAAAGTAATTTTTAAGGGTAAAAAGGCTGATATTGGCGCTACGGACAAAATAATTTTTTCCGGAGACGGTGTGCACCCGTTTCCGGAGACCGGGCATAAATTGTATACGGAAATCATCGTGAAATGTTTGCAACAGATGCGCTGGTTGAAAAAGCAGGTTCAACATCAGTTGCCGGAACCGTTCATCCGGGGAAATTACGAGTACGCAAAGCTGGTGCCGGTTAACGGCTCCATGTTGCATGGCCGGTGGATTGACGTGACGGACTCGATGTCAAAGGTGATCAAAACACTCGCCAGATACCCGGAACCGCGGCCAAAGATATGGAGATCAAAATCCGAAGATGCCTGTATCCGTTTTCGCTTCAAGGGATCATTCCTCGGTCTGTACGATGTTGTGGGCCCGGATTGCGGACACTTGGCTGTTCAAATTAATTATGAACCATCCCAAAAAATTGAAAGGTTTGATAAATACTGCAAAGGTTTCCGTTCGCATTCCGTGATCATTAATGATGATATGTATGGCTGTTACTATGATGTGTGTATTAAAACGGATCCGGCTGCAATTGATAAAGCAGCCATTTTGGCAAAGCGCAACAATAAAATGGATGATCCGGCAAGATTTGCCGGTCGCGCCATATATGCCCGCGCGCTGATGATGATTGGTGATATAGTTACCGAAAAGGAAGAACCGGCGCCGGCGTTTCCCTATAATCCCCCCATATGTCCGGCCTGGGCCTTTGAATCCTGGGTGTGGGAGGATGTGAAAAATGCTATTACCGGACATGGTGATAAAAGTTATGCAGGCATACATACAATAGTCATTTATCCTTATCGTCATACGGATTTTAACTGGTATATGCCGGTTGGAAGCGGGACCGGTTATAAGAATGTGGACATTCAGGTTGATGAAACAGCCGGAAAAGTTGTCATAAACAGTCCGGTCAAAAAAAGTTTTATACTCAGAGTAAAATGTTTTGAAAAGCCCGAAACAGTAACCGGCGCGGATAACTGGAGTTATAATGCTGATGGCGATTATCTGATTGCCCGGGCTGATGATAAACATATTGACCTGAATATTCGACCTTTAATAGCATATAGTAATTTTGAACAATAAGAGAATTTGATATGGATTAGAATAAGAGCAGTTTCGAAGTATCTTTGCTTTGTAAAAATACATATTAATGTCATGTGAACTTTTCCACAACGCGCCTCTGCCGATGTTTGGGCCGGAATTAATAATTGAGTGTGTCATAGCGGTTTATATGGACTTGATCTGACAGGCCGGGTCACCGGTAAAATGGTTTTATCTATACATGAGTAACAATTATTAAAGAGTGAGCCGGAACATGTATTATGTGAAAATATGGTGGCAACAGGTTGAACCAAGATAAATTAATTGGATATTGGTACAGAGAATCAGTTCACTTTTAATTATATCAAGGAGGTTTAGCAAATGAAGATCAAACAAACATCAATTCTTCTCATCATTCTCCTGTGTATCGGGTTGTTGTTTGAAGCAAACAGCGTCTTTGCCGGTACTACCGGTAAAATTGCCGGTAGAATTACGGATGCTGAGACAGGTGATTCACTACCCGGTGCAAATATCATTTTAGAGGGTACAACCATTGGTGCTGCTTCGGATATTAACGGGTATTATACCATTATTAATATCCCGCCAGGAAATTATGCCCTTAAAGCATCGATGATGGGTTATACCAGTAAACGAGTGGAAGGTGTACGTTGTCGTATTGACTTGACGACGACGATTAATTTTATTCTTGATGCAACAGTTCTGGAGGCCGGGGAGGCTGTTACCGTCGTTGCCGAACGTCCCCTGGTGCAAAAGGATATGACTTATTCACTTTCTTCAGTCAGTTCGGATGAAATTTCCTTACTGCCTGTTCAAAATGTGAGTGACGTTATGGAACTTCAGGCCGGTGTTGTTAACTCCGGAGGTCTTCACATACGCGGCGGTCGTTCCGGCGAAATCGCGTACTGGGTTGACGGCGTTGCGACAACGGATGTATTTTCAGGTGGAATGGGTGTTAAAGTTGAAAACTCTTCCGTTCAGGAATTACAGGTTGTTAGTGGTACTTATAACGCCGAATATGGTCAGGCCATGTCCGGTATTATTAATATTATTACAAAGGAAGGTGGCAGCAATTACCATGGTGAATTAAAACTTTACGGTGGTGATTATGTTTCCGGTTCAGATTTATATGATGTCTGGAAAAGTGTTGGTTATGATACCGCCACGGGTAAGATCGTTGAAGAGAGGGAAAACCCTCTTGAAAAACTCAATCCAATATTGAACGGTGAGTTGAGCCTGAGTGGGCCCGTACCATTGTTAGGGGATAAATTCACATTTTTTGTCAATGGCCGCTACTTCTCCCGCGAAGGGTACCTTTATGGGCGGGACTGGTTTCAACCGGCCGGTATTCCCGGAGACAGCGCACTTGTCCCAATGAATCCATATGAGCAGTATTCAACGCAGGCAAAAGTAACATTTAAACCCTTTGGCGGCCTGAAAATCGGGTATAATTTCTTTTATAACCGTTATCAGCGGGACAGAAC
>Ga0272441_10009703_pt1 | contig 14788 bp, 10 predicted proteins | sample SSMProp6N_FD_193582 | JGI IMG/M metagenome (GOLD analysis project Ga0272441, IMG submission 193582) | Marine sediment archaeal communities from Little Sippewissett salt marsh, Falmouth, MA, United States - SSM-Prop-6N | ecosystem: Environmental > Aquatic > Marine > Wetlands > Sediment ... | reverse complement strand
CGAAGGGGGGACGGGCTTGGGACTGTCGATTGTAAAAAATATTGTGGAAGCGCACGGGGGTGAAGTGGCTGTTCAAAGTGACCTTGGAAAAGGAACAAATGTTTTAATAGACTTGCCTCGGAATCAGGAGTTATGATTTAATATAAAAGAACAGAGCAATACAGAGGAAGTATTCCGATGAAAACATGAATACAAATGAATATTACTGATGAAAGAACCGTTTTTGCATCAAGCTGAGTGTTTTCGTTTTTCTCATTGCTTCTTTCTATATTTCCGATTATCTTTTATGCACTATGAACTTTAATAAGAATATTCGAAATGCGATCCGCAGCAGGAATTCTCTGGTTTGCGTCGGTCTCGATGTTGTGCCCGATCGGATGCCGGATCATATCAAAACAGATTTAAATCCCGTCATTCAGTTTAATAAAGCCATTATTGATGCAACCAAAGCCTATGTGATTGCATACAAACCGAATCTGGCCTTTTATGAGGCGCTGGGTTCGGAAGGCTGGGATATTCTGAAACAAACAGTCTCCTATATCCCTGAGGGAATTATCAAGATAGGCGATGCCAAACGGGGTGATATTGGCTCGACGGCCGAGCAGTATGCAAAGGCGCTTTGGAATCTCGGATTCGATGCGGTTACGCTGAATCCCTATATGGGAAAAGAGGCTGTCGCTCCGTTTATTCGGGATGAAAACAAGGGCGCGTTTATTATCTGTTTGACATCGAATGCGAGTTCGGCTGATTTTCAAAAACTGAAAATTCATAATAAACCGTTTTATCTGAAAGTTGCAGAAACAATTCAAACTTGGAACGAGAAAGGCAATTGCGGATTGGTCGCCGGAGCGACTCATGGCAGTGAATTGGAAAATATCCGTCAAATTGCTCCGAATCTGCCCTTTCTGATTCCCGGAATCGGTGCACAAGGCGGAAATCTGACATCCGCTGTTTTAGCGGGTACGGATGTTTTGGGAGAAATGGCGGTTATCAACAGCAGCAGGAGTGTGCTCTATGCCTCTTCAGGGAAAGATTTTGCAGAAGCTGCGGGTCGGGTGACGCAAAGATTGCGGGATGAAATTAATCATATCCGGAGGAAAAAAAGAAACAAGGAATAAAGAATCAAGAAAAAAGAATCAAGAATAAAGGAATCAAGAATAAAGAATCAAGAAAAACAGTAAGTCTTGTTATTCTTAATATCATTGAACAATGCTTATAGGGTTATTCGTATGGGATTGACATCCGATCAAATTTTGGAAATATTCAGAAAAAGCGGGGCGCTGCTGGAGGGACATTTTATTTTGAGTTCAGGATTGCACAGTGCTTCCTATTTTCAATGTGCTCAGGTCTTTCAATATCCTGAATATGCTGAAATTTTATGCAGCGAGCTGGCTGCTCATTTTCGGTCTTACCATGTCGATACCATCGTTGCTCCCGCAGTGGGCGGTATTGTCACGGGGTATGAGACGGCTCGCCTGATGGGGGTGCGTTCTATTTTTACAGAGCGTGTGCAAGGGGAAATGACACTTCGCCGGGGATTTTCTGTATCGCCGGGTGAAAACGTCCTGGTCGTGGAGGATGTGACCACCACAGGGGGATCGGTCAGGGAAGTGATTGATGTGATGCAAAAAAATCAAGCCAGGGTCGTCGGTATCGGTGCGGTGGTAGACCGCAGCGGCGGAGCCATAGATTTTGGCGTGCCGTATCATGCGCTTCTGCAAATGCAGGTTGAAACGTTTGATCCGGACGTCTGTCCCATGTGTGCCAAAGGCGGTCAGGCAGTGAAGCCGGGAAGCCGGGGGCTTAAATAAGAAGCAAGGAACAAGAAGACAAAGAACCAAGAACCAAGACACAAGACACAAGACACAAGACACTTTGAGTCATCGGATCCGGAAGTTGTCAATTGATAAGAAGCGGGATAATAGAAAGCAATCATTAATTGTCACGTGATCGAAAAAACTGAATTGATATATATCCACGTGTTTTACCGGCAGGCAATATTCAGAAAGTATATTTCATGATATTATTATATGGCCTCTATATACTGGTTTCTCTGGTGCTTTTATGGAAGGGCTCGGACTGGCTTGTGGAACGGGCGGTTCGCATTGCCAACTGGATGGGCGTATCCCAGCTGGTGATCGGATTGACGGTTGTGGCTTTTGGAACTTCAGCGCCGGAATTTGCCGTAACAATCGGCGCCGCATTGAGCGGACAGTCCAATATTTCAGTATCGAATGTCATCGGGTCCAATATTTATAATCTGGGTTTTATTTTGGGAGGTGTGGCGATTATTCGCACGGTTGAAGCCGACCGGAAATTGATTTTTCGCGATGGCGCGATATTACTGTTGTGTTCTTTATTCCTTTTGCTGTTTCTCTATGATTTGCATCTTTCCCGTATTGAGGGTTTCATTTTATTCTCGGGATTGCTGATTTATAATTATTTTTTAATCCACCAAAAAGAAAAGGTTGAGATAAAGAGAGAACAATCCGAGAATATTATTGTCGATTGGGCGGTATTGATTCTGGGATTGATTTTGGTAATACTGGGCGGTACTTTGTTAAGAATGGGCGCAGTGGGTCTGGCCAGAAAGATTGGTATTTCGGATTGGATCATTGGTGTTACTTTGATTGCCGGAGGCACATCTGCACCAGAGTTAGCAACTTCGCTGATGGCCAGTTACCGCGGTCATCATGGCATCTCGGCAGGCAACCTGATCGGAAGCTGCATTTTTAATATTATGGGTGTTCTGGGCGTGGCCGGATTGTTGCGTCCTATGCGCGTTTCCCAAGATGCAAAAAGCAATACACTGATGATGCTTGTCATTGTCATTACAGCGCTACTCTGTTTTCGTACAGGCTGGAAAATGTCTCGTGTGGAAGGCTTTATTTTGGTTGGATTAAGTTTATTGTTGTGGTATATAATATTGTAAGTCTTTTATACCCCTTGTTTTATCCCTTCTGGTTATCATGTTTTTTTTGGTTCTGTCTTTTTTTAATCAACGTTCGAATGGTTTTGCAAATATCTTCCAAATCCGAATTCGATAAGGGCCTTTCATCCTCTGAGATACGGCAAATCAGAATGTCCTTACCGGTCCGTTCGAGACGGCTCATGGTAATATCATATTTCCCCAGAACATCGAGAATAGACTCCAGCAATTCGAGTTCATGAGAATAGGCAATGCAACCCAGGGAAGCCTGAGGAATCAGTTCCCCTGTCTTGCTGTGTGTGCCCACCTGTTTGCAGATCACATCGTAGGATTTGTTTTCTTTTTCAATAATTTGAATCATGTCACAGGCGATGCGCACATGGGCAATCAGCTCATCGATCGTTGTGCTGATACGGTAAAAATCTTCAATACTATAATAAATTTCACGAATAAGTGTGGGGTCGATATCGGTCATCATGCGCTGTACGGATTTCAGTTTTGTGGTGTCAATACTTCGCATGCCTTCGTCAAAATCGCGGTAATCTCCGATCGCTTCCTTCAGTTTCTCACGAATCAGACGGTATACGGCTTCTGTGTTTTCAATGTCCGCCAGACTGGCCTTGATATCCAGAATGTTTAAAAGCGCATTGCCATATATTTTTGAGGGTTTTACCCTGAGTATGTGCAATCCATTGACGTTTTCAATTTTTTTAACGATCAGATTGAGTATGTCTTTAGGCGGCATTTTGGGTTCGGGAACCACTGAGATAATCTTGAATACAATGAAAAGGTCGGTTGCTTTTTCGACGCTCTGATAAACCTGGGTGATATGGGTCTGCTGGGCTTCCCGCAATAGAAGCGGAATAATGGCCCGTGCATATTGTTCAAATCCGCCTATTGATTCTATCCATTGTGCGCGGTCGCGGCGTTTGTGTAAAACCATGGTAGAGAACGCACGGCGCAGCCGGCTTTGTTCCAGATCACTTAATGGATGTCCCAGTTGATCCACAAATTCAATTCGATAGCAGGCAATGCCTTCTTTGGTCGTGAATTCGCGATTGTGTTTCAGGATAAATCCGGGAATCGTCAGTTCAATCGTTTTTAAACAGTCTTCCAGATTCATCATCTGGGCCGGACCGGCCACGGTCAGTCCGGTAAATGCGCCCTCTTTTTTAGTTGTGAAATTATTGATATGCAGCTGGATTGTGCTGGTTTTATGGGCTTCCCGAATAAATGTATAATTAAGAATAATTTGCTGAGCAATATCAATAATGTTGCGGTTTTCAATATAATCTCTGGAACGTGCATTAAAATAATGAACCGCTTCTCCATTTTGACCGATGATGGCGTCAATATTTTTTCCTTGATATATGTTTTCAATTTGAGAAATAACACTGCTGTAAATCAACAGTTTCCGAATTTCCTCAAAAAGAATATTAGGCTTTCCCCGGGTTGCCTGGGCTGCGTTCACCAGACGGGACAGAATGGTTGTTGTTTGTTTTAATAATTTTTGATAGTCTTCTTCACATTCCGTTCGCACGCTGATAATGACCACACCCATGTTCCGGTTTTTACGGATTATTGTGAAACCATTGACGTAATGAATGTTCCAGCCCATCGCATGAATCACGCCCAGACAGACATTGGATAGTCCGGGCCAGTCTGGACTGAGAATACCGAATGTGGTCAAGCAGATGTGGTTTTCCATGCGGCAGGCGATTGTGGACGTGGTAATGACTCTGTCTTTCTGATCGGTATCAGATTCGTACATCAATTTGATGAGCAATGCTTTTTGTATGTCCAGTGGAAGATTCTGCAGAAATTCTTCAATTTCTTCAATATAGGATTCCGCCTCTGTTTCAGTGATATCCAGTGAATAGGTATTTAATAGTTTTTTTAATTGTATTGTTTCGGTCATGGTGCTTATCTCCAATAGAGAAGTTTATCAAAAGTAGTAAAAAAAAGCGATCGGATCAATACTCTTTTAAAAATTTTGGTACAGACGATTTGTTCTCTTACAAAGTTGTCGTTATTCATTTTGATACATACAAAAATGTTATTCAATCAGGACTGTCAATAAAAGGATCTGTTGGTATCATCAAGTATTTACAGGGGAGGCAGGCGGTCAATCATGAAAATTTAATTGCAGGATTATACAGTTTATTTGCTCAGAATCAAGGCAACCATTTAATGCAGTTGTCATGATCTGAAATAATACAACCGAAAAGGTCAGAATGTTACATATTTGGAATTAGTAAAAATGATCAATACATAATTGTAGTAAAAATTAGTATCTCTTAAAATCAAGAATACCAGGATAAGTTCTTAATAATCAAAAAGAAACATCATGACGAAAGTAAGTTGGCATTCTCTTTGCCTGAGGAGTTCACCATGATGATTGATTTTTTATTATAGGCAAATGTCTGGAAAAGTAATAAAACAAAGAAAGGAACTTATGATGAAATTGATTATTGCCTATATCCAACCCGAAAAATTAACGGCTGTGAAGCAGGCATTGTATTCTCGCGAAGTATATAAGATGTCTGTAACCAATGCCTTGGGGTGCGGACAGCAGAAGGGGTATCATGAGACATATCGTGGTGCCGATATTGAGGTTAATTTGCTGAAGAAAATTCGACTGGAAATCGCCGTAAACGAAGATTTTGTTGAATCGACCGTACAGGCTATTATTGATGGAGCGAAAAGTGAACAAATCGGCGATGGAAAAATCTTTGTTCTGTCACTGGATGAGTGTATTCGCATACGAACCGGAGAAACCGGAAAAGATGCTATTGGATAATCCGGAAATCCCGTGATTTCTTAAGAAAGGAGATCGATTATGAAAATCATGTTAAAAAGAAAAGTGCTGCTCATGGCTGCTTTGTTATTGTTGGGACTGATTTCCATGGTCTCTGCTCAGGAAGCCAGTGAATTCGCAGATACAGCAATGCTGGAAACATTACAGAACAATATTAATATTGTCTGGACCTGTGTGGCTGCTTTCCTGGTGTTTTTTATGCAGCCCGGATTCGCGATGGTGGAAGCCGGATTCACCCGGGCTAAGAATACAGTGAACATTCTGATGAAAAATTTAATGGATTTTTCCATTGGAAGCGTATCCTTTTTCCTGATTGGTTTCGGGCTTATGTTCGGAGTTACCAATGGATTGTTTGGAACCACTCATTTCGCCCTGTTAAGTACGGATGCGACCGGTGCCGGCTGGAACTGGACCTTTCTGATTTTTCAGACGGTTTTTGCTGCGACCGCGGCGACGATTGTCTCGGGCGCCATGGCTGAACGGACCAAATTTGTGGGATATCTGATTTACAGTTTTTTTATTTGTACGGTTATTTACCCTATATTCGGCTCATGGGCCTGGGGATCGCTTCTGGATGGAAACGGGTGGCTTGAGGGTCTTGGATTTAATGACTTTGCAGGATCAACCGTGGTTCATTCCATCGGTGGATGGCTTGCGCTTGCAGGTGCGATCGTGCTCGGTCCCCGTATCGGCAAGTACGGTCCGGACGGCAAGGCGCGTGCGATTCCCGGTCACAATATAGCTCTGGCCGCGCTGGGTGTATTTATCCTCTGGTTCGGGTGGTTCGGATTCAATCCGGGATCAACGACCCTGGGAGACGGTGAAATCGGCCGCGTGGCTGTGACCACGAATCTGGCTGCTGCAGCCGCTGCGATTTCCGCCATGTTTACCGCATGGATTGTTATGGGTAAACCAGACGGTTCCATGGCTTTAAATGGCGCTTTAGCCGGTCTGGTCGGTATTACGGCCGGGTGTTATTCTGTAACCCCAACCGGATCGCTGATCATCGGCGTGATTGCCGGAATTATTGTTGTTCTGAGCGTCCTCTTTATTGATCGTGTGCTGAAAGTGGATGATCCTGTCGGTGCTGTCAGTGTACATGGTGTATGCGGTGCCTTTGGAACGCTGGCTGTTGGTTTATTCGCAGCGGATGGCGGCCTCTTTTATGGTGGCGGTCTCAAGCTTCTCAGCGTACAGGCCCTGGGCGTCGTCACCGCATTTGTCTGGGCTTTCGGTCTGGGTATGCTGCTGTTCACACTGATTAAAAAGACCGTAGGTTTGCGCGTATCGGAAGATGAAGAGATTCGTGGACTTGACATTGGCGAGCATGGTATGGAGGCATACAGCGGATTTCAAATTTTTACAACCCAGTAGGACCGGGATGTCTCTGAGCCGCACAGGGAATCCGGTGTCAAGCTTATCATCAACACCAGTTGTAGTGAATCGATAGTAAATAAAAAAATGAAAGGAAAATAGTGATAAAAAAAACAACCTATTTGATGATGATGTTCAGTTTGATGATTATATTCACAGTCGACGCTTATGCTCAGATTGGATTAGGCGCAGATCTGGTCAGCCGGTATGTCTGGCGGGGTACAGATTTCGGGAACTCGGTCAGTATTCAGCCTGCTCTTTCTTATACCATAGGTGGATTGGAAATCGGAGAATGGGCCTCTTATGCACTGGCAGACAGCGGATCCAACGAAAATGATTTTTATTTGACCTATTCCATCGGAGATCTGGGAATCACCCTGACGGATTATTATTATCCAGAGAAGATGGACGCTTTTAATTATTCAGATGAAGATGGTATTCACATGCTGGAAGCCAGCGTGTCTTACAGCATGGGATCATTCAGCATGTTAGCCGGTTATTTTTTCTCCGGAGATCCGGACAATTCCATGTATTTGGAGGCTGGATATGAAATTTATGCAAAGGATGATACGGGGGCGAGCCTGATTGTGGGCGCGGGTGATGGCACCTATGTTGAAAATGACGACAAATTAAATGTGGTCCATATCGGAATTTCAGCATCATCCGGGTCCCTGTCTGTATCCTATATTGTTAATCCGCAAGCAGAAACAAATTACCTGGTATTCGGATATTCTTTTTAATTCCTCATTATTTCTCCCTCTTTTCCCTTCTGCTGGCTCCGTTCTCGTATTGAGAACGGAGTTTTTTTTATTGCTTTTCATGCCGATTCTTTGTATTATTAATCACTTATCCGTTTTCTGTTTTGATCCAGATTGAAATCTGTCCATCGCCGGCAAAGCAGGATTGTGGCACCATAAAAATATGTTATTAAAGGTCTTAAAGAAATTATTATCGAAGGAGTCCATTGCATGGCAGAACAAACCGAATCGACTTTAAAAAATATTGATATGAAAAGAGAGAATCATACCCTGCTTGGTGCGGGAGAAAAAAAGCTTCTTTTGTTTTTAGCAAGCAGACTGCCATTATGGGTGACTCCGAATATTTTAACCTCGATAGGGATGGCAGGTTCAATGCTTGTTTTTTTGGGCTATTGGTTTTCGACGTTTAATGAAAATTTTTTATGGCTGGCCTGCTTTGGGTGGATCGTCAACTGGTACGGAGACAGCCTTGACGGTTCGCTGGCCCGGTATCGTAAAATTGAAAAACCCCGTTTTGGTTTTTATATTGATCATCACTGTGATGCATTTAGTGTTTTGATTATCGGCATGGGCTTCGGATTGTCGCCTTATATCCGCTTTGATGTTGCCCTCCTGTTGTTGATCGCGTATCTTTTAATGAGCATTCAAACCTACATTTTAACCTGTTCTACAGGTGTTTTCAGGATATCTTATGCCAAACTGGGTGCTACTGAATTCCGTATTATCGCGATTTTGATAACCATGTTTATCTATTTTGTAAAATTACCTCAGATTACACTCCTGAATAATATCTGGTCCATCCTGGACATGTTGCTTTTCATCCCTTTTGGAATTATGATCTTTCTTTTTATTGCAACAGTGACCAGGAACGCGGTTCAATTGTATCATGCGGATAATCATCAGTATGCATCAAAAAAAAAGCTGGAGCAATGAACCATTCGGAATAATACCAAAGTCGGATTCTGTATCCTTATTCTAATCAGGAGTCTGCTTGTTTGAATTTGTTCACGATTTCATGGATCGATAAGCGAATGTCTGCCGGATCCGATCATGGGTGATTCACTGATTTAGTATTAAATATCCATTGTATTTTTATCTTCAAATAACACAGGAGTTATATACTGTCTCTTTGTTATCGTCGCTGAACCTGGTTTTTATTGGATGATTCTCTGTTTCAACATGAACAGAAACATGGAGCCAGTCATGCTATCCTTTATACAAAAATCAAAATTGAATAACGGATGTGATTTCACATCAAGAACTCTGTTCGGCTCTCTTTATTCAGCCATTCTTTTCATGATGATCATTGGATTGACATGCTTTAATCAGGAATTACTATGTGCAGCCATTGATTCCCTGAAAGCAATGACAAACCAGGCAGATTATTTAATGATTTCACGCGATTTCAGCTACGACGACATGGCTAGACTGATCGATCATCGTGAATCTCAGGGATTAAAGGTCGAGTTGATTTCTCTTGCTCAGATCCGCAATGAATTTGGAAATTCAGAAGCCACAACAGAACAGATTCGTGCATTTGTGACGTATGCCCTGCAGCATTGGCAGATACCCAAACCCAAATATCTATTGCTGGTCGGTGACTCTGATATTATTCCTTCATTCAGCCGTGATGTTCTTGATGACTGTGCTGCGATCGATGATTGGTATGGTATTTCAAATCAGAATAAAAGCGGATGCTCAGAGATTGCGATTGGCCGGTTTCCTGTCTCAAATTATGATGAACTGTCGATTTTAATTGAAAAAATCATTGCATTTGAATCTCAGGATCTTCACGATTATGGATATCACTATTTATTTGTGTCTGATTATCAAGACAGTCACTATGATGTTTTTGAACATCGAACAGAAGCATTTGTGAATGAAATTATTTTTTCAGAAGCATTGTATCTCCGTCTGGATCTCAATCCTGAATCGGAGTATGCCGGGGGATTGGATGATTTTCAAGCCATGATTGCTCAATCCCCGGAATTTGTCGTTTATTTCGGACATGGAAATTATCATACATGGTCTGATTCAATTTTTTTAACGACGGAAAAGGTGACAGATAATATACAAAATCAAGCTCCTTTTATCCTTACGACTTATGCCTGCGGTCAAACATTTTCGGGGGAAGGTCCGCAATCCATTGTTGAGAAAATGCTGATTCTCCCCGGATGCGGTGCGGTCGCTACGTTTGCACCTACGGCCGAACATTTTGAATCAGCCGGCTTTGAAATGCTGAAGATATTTCATCAGACAGTCTTGTCAAATAATCATTTTACAATTGGAGAAGTGATCCGGTCATCGAAAAATGAGATGGAGGGCTATCAAACGACCATGCAGCTGTTTACGCTTTTGGGTGATCCTGCGATGAAACTCCATTCCTTCCTCACTGCGGATGTCCATTCGCAGGATGTTGTCGCACCCGCCGGATTTTGCGTGAAACCGAATTCTCCGAATCCGTTCAACAGCAGCACTTCTCTGGTATTTGTTTTACCATTTCCGGGTGAAGTGAGAATTCAAATATACACTGTGACAGGTCAACTCATGCTGGACAGGCTTGAGTTTTATCCAAATCCAGGGGAAAATACGTTTCGATGGTGTCCTGAAGATCTTTCCAGCAGCGTTTATATAGCTCGATTTCGTTTTGGTTCGGAGGTTCAGGTTCAGCGAATACATCTGCTGAAATAAGCATCAGGCAATATTCTTGAATACAGCTATGTGAATCATAGATTTATCCAATACCAGCCACATAAGGATGCATTGATCGTTCAGCTGTGATACTCACCAAATGATCGACAAATCCGTTTTACTGATACCGGTACAGCACCGCCTTCTGAATCGTATGCTCCCAATGTGAAAGGCGCATGTGGCGGCCTTGATGGCTTTGGTCGCCGTTCATACGGCGGCCTGGCGTCCATTTGCCATCCACAAAGTTCCCTTCATCCAAAGAGCCGATGCCTGCGATAAATGCTCCTTCTGCTGCCGGTTCAAATGTGATAATTACACCGCTGCCCGCAATAAAATATTCATTTTCGCTTATCTGGATGATGAGGCATCCCTTTCTGGGCCATTCATCCCCGGAGGCCCTGTATGTCCATTTACTGGTGTATTCGTGAGAACAGACAAATTCGTAAGCTCCGAGTGTGGTTCGCTTTTCAGGAGTTTCTTCATCCACAAGAATTCCCCGCATCATTCCCTTGCCCTGTTTTTCCAGAATCAGCGGTGCGATTTGTGATACGAGAAGATAACTTTGACCGATCGGATCGTCTATAGGACTATCGGTTGATTCGATTGAAAAAGGAGAATACCCCATGGCATCGTGCTGTCCCAGCGCATAATAAATATTGACGGCCGCCATGTTTCCCCGGCCCACTTCCGGGATAAACAGCGGATTGCCCGCGCGATGGTATTTTTGGCACCATTCCGAAAAATTGGGGAAGTAGATATCCGGAGAAAGAAAATCAATGCTCGGTGCCCCGGCACGCCAGATATCTATAAGATGAGGCAGCGGGCCGGCGCTGGGATACTGGCCGGGCTGATAGCCCGGACGGATCAGAGCCGCATTGACGTACATGGGAAGCGCATATTCCATTTTGCCCGCGGAAGCCACGGCTTCGACATACCGGGCATAATACCAGGCCATAAAAATTTCATCCGTGCCCGGACCTGTTCCGAATATGTCTTGCCAGGACCCGGATGTTTTGGCTCCGGCGTTTTCCCAGACCTCTTTAAATTCGGGAATCAGAGCATCCTCTTTTTTCTTTAAATAATCCATCAATGTTGGAGGCACCGGCTGCCTGAAACAGTGATCCGCCCGTTTGGAATGATCCCTGGCATCGGGAATCATGCCGATTTCGTTTTCCACCTGCACCATGATGACCGTATGCTCCCGGCCATCCGTTTCTTTGACGTGCCGCATCAGTGCGGCAAAGGCTTTTTGATCCGCTTTCCAGTTTTCTTCACTGAAACAGGAGAGGATTTCCTGGGATTCTCCCGCTGCATTCTCGGTCCGGGGGAATCGTTCCTGATCCGCCTTTACCCAGCAGGGAGTATAGCAGGACATGCTGTTTTTCCAGCTGCCGAACCAAAGAAGCACCAGATGCAGATTGTGCTTCCTTGCTTCCGTAATCAGCCCGTCCACCAGGGAAAAATCAAACTGATTTTCCTCAGGCTCCAGCAATTCCCAATAAACCGGCGCCAGCAGGGTATTGAGATTCAGCTGCACGAGTTTGGGCCAGACCGGCTGCATGGCTTCCAGACTCGAGGCGGTGGAATTGCCTAATTCCCCGGCGATCATCAGGAACGGTTTTCCATCCACAATCAGCTGCATGGCGGTTCCCTGTTTACGCAGATGGGGGAGAGCCGATGCGGTCAGGGTCTGTTTCATATTCAATATCAACAAGATTACAAGAATTGTTGATCGAACAAAGAGGTTGAATTTTTTACACATTGGAGTCATCTCCGGTTTGATTTATTTCAGGATCTTTACAAGATCCGAATTTGTCTCGGGCGAGCAATCGCCGCATTAAAATATGTTTAAAATTCAATCAGAATACAAGAGAAAGTTACGAAATGATCGGTTATATAAAATATTGATTTTTTACAGAAATGTAATGTAATTTTATTTGAATTTATCACAGAATTGTTTATATTATTTCATTATTATCCAATGATTTAAAATTCTTATCCTGTTTTCAGGAGTAAGTTGATGAAAAATGCGGTTTATGGCGTTTGCATCTTCATGACATTCACCAGTTCGAGTTTGTTTACTCAAAATGATACCTATCGCTTTTCTTTTCAGCGGGATGCTTTGACGTTTTTGACAAAATCAGATTATGATGTCATTTACTATAATAATCTGGATGTAACGCATGAAACCGGCGCGCCCCAGCTTCCGGTTCAGGCCGTTCATCTGGCCGTGCCGCCGGGCCGAACGATCGCGGATATTCAGGTAATTCAGGCGGAAAGCATCATTCTTCCGGGGACCTACCGTATTTATCCCGTGCAGCCGCCGCATATCGTATCCGACAAAACCCCGGTCCGGTGGAAAGATCCGGATCCATCCATCTACGCCTCCAAAGCGGCCTATCCCGAAAAGATCGCTGAGATGGCCTCAAGCGGATCATTGACCGGACAATCGGTCAGCACCTTTTTTCTGTATCCCGTTCAGTACCTGCCTGCCGACGGGAAAATCCGGTTTTATTCCGAGATCACGCTGTCCGTGCGGTATAACCATACCCGGTCCCTTCAAGCCGTCCGCCGGGAGGGATCGATTGCCGGGCCGGTCAAGGCGCGGCTGCTGAAAAAACTGGTTTTCAATCCGGATCAGCTCCGCGTTTCCGAATACAATGCCCCGTCCCGGTCTTTGTCCGCCGCGGATGATGAAATTCCTTATGTCATCATCACCTCCGAGGCGCTGGTTCCTTATTTTCAGCCATTAGCGGACTGGAAAACCAAAAAAGGGCTGCCCGCGGATATTGTCACGGTTTCATCGATCGAAAGCGGGTATTCCGGGGTGGATCTGCAGGAAAAGATCAGAAATTTCATCAGGGACACCTATCAGAACCGGGGCACGCTGTGGGTTTTATTAGGCGGCGATACACGCATCATTCCGCATCGCATGGCATATGCATTTGATTGTGAGTCCGGAAACAGCTGGGATAATCAGATACCCTGCGATCTCTATTATTCGGATCTGGACGGCAGCTGGGATGCAAACGGAAACGGTATTTACGGTGAAGCCGCGGATCAGGTCGATATGTATCCGGATGTGTTCGTGGGCCGGGCGCCTGTTGAAAACATCCCGGAAACATATGCGTTTGTGCAGAAAGTTTTAACCTATGAAAGAGACGCGCCCCATTTTCATGAAGATAAAATGCTGTTTTTAGCGGAATATTTATGGGATGAACCCCATCAGGACCCGGGGACCGGGAAAGACATGATTGATCAGCGGTATGTTCCCGCGCGATTTGATCCCATTACCAAGCTGTATCAGGCGAATGGCAATCTGTCTCGCACATCCGCCATCGCCGCGATCAACGACGGTTACAATGTGATCAATCACTCCGGTCACGGCTGGACCGAAGGGATCAGCGTGGCGAATGGCGGCATTGACATTAATGATATGGACGCGTTACATAATACCGGACAGTATTCCATTCTCTATTCCATCGGGTGCTGGCCGGCGGCGTTTGATTTCAACTGCGCTGCCGAACATTTTGTCACGAATCTGTCCGGCGGGGGAGTTGCTTTTATCGGAAATTCCCGTTACGGCTGGGCGAGTCCGGGAAATCCCGGATACGGGTATTCCGAGCTGCTGGACCAGCAGTTCTTCAAAGCCCTGTTTACGGATCAGGCGATTCATATCGGGAATGCGCTGGCCGCAGCCAAATCGGTGTATGTACCGTTTGCGAATTATAAAAACGTCTACAGGTGGTGTGTGTACACTGTGAATCTGATGGGCGACCCGGAAATGCCCGTGTGGACAGATGCGCCGCAATCGCTGACGGTTACGTATCCTCTGGTGCTGCCGCTCGGCGAGGCTGTGTGCGCGGTGACCGTGACCGACGGCATGCTGCCCGTGGAAGGGGCGCGTGTCTGTCTGATGCAGGAAGGCGGGATTTATCAGTCAGATCTCACGAATATTCAGGGACAGGTGTCCATGACCTTTTCAACTGCTCAGGTATCGCCGGATATTCAGATCACAGTGACGGGTCACAATGCCATCCCCTATGAATCCACGATGACACTGAATTCAACAGAGGCGCATGTCCAGTCCGTTTCTTTTATTACCGATGGAAGTGCTGAAGGCCGTGTTTCACCGAACAGCACTATTCAGGTGGATTGCAGTTTTCAAAATTTCGGAGCGGCACAGGCCTCAGATGTGACAGCCGTGCTGTCCTGCAC
>Ga0272441_10009701_pt1 | contig 14791 bp, 8 predicted proteins | sample SSMProp6N_FD_193582 | JGI IMG/M metagenome (GOLD analysis project Ga0272441, IMG submission 193582) | Marine sediment archaeal communities from Little Sippewissett salt marsh, Falmouth, MA, United States - SSM-Prop-6N | ecosystem: Environmental > Aquatic > Marine > Wetlands > Sediment ... | reverse complement strand
AAAAGGTGTCAGGCGGAAAAAGGTGTCAGGCGGAAAAAGGTGTCAGGCGGAAAAAGGTGTCAGGAACCTTTTCTCTGGCGCTTCGGGCGACCTCGAGGGCGGAGGGTGGTTTCCAGTCCCAGGCGGCGCACCATTTGATCTCGCCAGGCGTCTCCGCCGAACGGGCAGCCGCGTTCGACACAACGCCGCAGGGCCTCCAACTCTGCTTCGGTTTGCGGGGCGTTGACGTACTCGCACCATCGCGCGCGACGCGGCAGCGGCCAGGCGGCGAGCAACGACTTTCCTTTCTCCGTGCCGTACTTCCAATGATGGAGGCTCCCCCAAGGCCAATCCTCGGCGCGCCGGACCAGACCCGCCCGCAGCGCATTCCGCTCGACATACCGACAGACCGTAAGCAAATGCCCATCATCCCGCACGGGGAATGACTTGAATCGTCCCTGGTAGACGTGGCCGGTGCCCGTGCTCTGCCGGTGGGCGTGCCAACGCTGGGTGTGCGTCAGGGTAAGCCAGCCGATGAAGCGCGACAATTCGCCGTCGCGACGTGGCCAGACCACCAGGTGCCAATGGTTCGGCATCACGCAGCAGGCCAGCAGCCGCGTCTTTGTCCGCTCGACCGCGTGCTCGAGAATCTCCTCGAAGGCTTCGTAATCGCCATCATCCTCGAAGAGCGTCATCCGCGCGTTCGCACGGTTGAGAACGTGGTAAACTAGGCCTCCCACCGCCGCTCGGATCGGCCGTCCCATGCCGCCATCCTCTCAACCGGTCGCCTCCGCGTCAATAAAGGTTCCTGACACCTTTTTCCGCGGCCGTCCCATGCGGTCAGCCTATCGAAAGCTCGCTTCCGGGTCAAAAAAGGTTCCTGACACCTTTTTCTCCCTGACACCTTTTCTCATGCGGGTGAGAAAAGGTTCCTGACACCTTTTTCTCCTGACACCTTTTTTCTGTCGGTGCCGGGCACTTGTGTGAGTGCGGGACGCCGTTGAGCAGTCAGTGTCAGGGAGCGACGACGACCTTCGTGTCCTGGCGGTCTTTGAGGAATGACTCAAGCAGGGGGAAGAAGCGTCGGCAGGTGAACTCGAGCTTCGTGCCGACGGTGTATTCGACCTCGTCCGGAGGGACGCCCCCGGTCCATCGCTTGAGTTTGCACACTTCGTAGCCGAATCCGAAGTAGAGGAGGCTACCTCCATCCGCCACCGGGACAGGTTCCTCGCCGGCATATTGCGGTCGCTCGCCCTGGAGCATGAGTTGGTAGTCGAAGTTGGCCCGGTGCCGTATGACAAGAAAGGCGCCGAAGTAGACCATCAGCAGGCAGATGAGGACTGCCGCTGAGAGGATCAGCAACCATCTTCGGCGAACAGATCCGAGCCGGCCGTCGCGCATGCCAATCACCACGTGGTGGGAGCAGTCTGCCCGATCTGCGGGCGGACGATCGGTCACGGCCCGGGCGAGGCGCGGCCCCTCCCTGCTTTGCCGTCGGTCGCCGCAGGATGCCCGATCGCCTACCCTATTAGCTCCCGGCCACGGCGGCGCCGAAACTCCCTCCTCCCGCATCGAAATGCCCCAGAAACGCAACATCGTGCTGTCGGTCATCACGCGGGCCATGGTCTGCATCGTCCTGCTGGCGATCGGGATCGGCATCTACGTGTCGCTGGTGCGGACCAAGCCGGTGCCGGCTCGTTCCGGCCGCGGCGATGCAGCGCCGCAGGTGATCGTGATGTCCGCGGAGGCGGTGGAGGTTCGCCGGCAGTGGGAGGGCTACGGCACCGCGGAGGCGATGGACTCGGCGGATGTGCCGGCCCGGGTGACGGCCACGGTGATCGAGATCCCCGATGAGGTCCTGCCCGGGGCGCCCGTCGAGGCGAATCAACTGCTCGTGAAGCTGGATGACAGCGATTTCGTGCGCCAAGTGGAGATCTCCACGCAAACCATCGAGGACATCGATGCGCAGCTCGCGCGGCTGGGAATCGAGCGGGCGAGCTGGGAGAAGCGCATCGGGCTGGCCGAGCAGCAGGTGGAGCTGGCCCAGGCCGAGTTCGATCGCGTGATGCAGGCCCAGCAGAGCGGGGCGGCCAAGCAGCGGGAAGTCGATCAGGCCAAGCGGGCGCTGATCGCCGCCATCCGCGACGAGACGGCCGCGCGCGAGGAGTACGACACGCTGCCATCGCGACAGCGCAGCCTGGAGGCGATGAAGCTGGGGCAGGAGGCCCAGCGGCGCCTGGCGAGCCAGAACGTGCAGCGCTGCCGGATCGTCAGCCCGCTCACCGGCGTGCTGCAATCGGTGGATGTCGAGGTGGGCGAGAACCTCTCCGCGGGCCAGCGGGTGGCGCGCGTGGTGGATCTGCGGCGTATTGAGGTGCCGCTGCGGCTGCCCGCCGGCGCGCGGGCGGCGATCGCCGCGGGCGATGATGTGCTGCTGCACGCGACGGGGGAGAGCGAACGAAGCTGGCCTGCGCAGGTGGCGCGGATCGCCCCGGAGGATGACGAGGCGACGCGCACGGTGGCGGTCTACGTGGTGGTGCATCAGGATTCCGGCGAGCCGGGCCGGCTCGCCCCGGGGCAGTTCCTGAGGGGGACGGTGTCCTCTTCGGATGTGCAGCAGCGGTGGGTCGTGCCGCGCCGGGCGCTGATGGGCGATCGCATTCTCCTGGTGAATGACGGCCGGATCGTCAGTCGCAACATCGAGATTGCCTTCCAGATCGAAAGGGAGCTGCCGCAACTGGGGTTGCCCGATGAGCAGTGGGTGGTCCTGCGCGAGCCGCTTGTTGAGGGCGATCAGGTCGTGGCGAACGCGTCGCGCGGTCTGCCGGACGGGCTGGCGGTAACGGCGGTGCCGGCGCAGGCGGCCGGCGCGCCGACGAGGGAGGCGCCGCCGTGAGCCTGCCGCGATTCGGTGTCACCCGGCCGGTCCCGGTGAACCTGCTCATGGTGGCGTTTCTCATCGCCGGCGTGGCCTGCGCGCTGACGATGACCCGCGAGTTCTTCCCGGAGATGACGCCGCAGTCGGCATCGGTGCGCCTGCCCTATCCCGGGGCGACGCCGGAGGAGATCGAGGAGAGCCTGGCCAAGAAGGTCGAGGACGAGCTGGCGGACCTGGACGAGGTCGAGCAGCTCACCACCACGCTCGCCGAGGGCGGCGGAAGCATCACCGTCGAGTTCCGCGACGGGGTGGATGATGTCAGCGAGGCCACCGACGAGGTCGAGCGGGCCATTGACACCCTCACCGATCTGCCCGAGGACGCCGAGCGGATCCAGGTTTCCGAATTCGAGCCGCGGCTGCCGACCATCATGCTCTCGCTGTTCGGCGAGGCCGACGAGGAGGTGCTCAAGCGGTCGATCCGCCAGATGCGCGATGACCTGAAGACGCTCTCCGGAATGGGGGAGATCATCATCTCAGGTGTGCGCGATTACGAGGTCCGCGTGGACGTGTCGGCCGATGCGCTTCAGGAGCACAACATCAGCCTGCCGCAGGTGAGCGATGTGATCCGGGCGTGGATGACGGATGTGCCCGGCGGGACGGTGCGCTCGACCGTGGGCAACATCAACGTGCGCACGATGGGCGTGGAGGAGCGCGCCGAGGCGATTCGGGGGATCGTGGTCAAGGCCACGTCCGACGGGCAGGTGCTCCGCATCGGCGACATCGCTGCCGTGCGCGAGTACTTCGTCGATGAGCAGATCAAGACGCGTTTCCGCACGCCCGAGAGCAGCGGAAATTCGGCGGATCTGACCGTGTTCAAGGTCGGAGACCAGGATGCGGTGCTCATCGCCGAGATGGTGCGCAACTACGCACGGGGCCTGCGCTTCGCCTCGGGAAAGGAGGAGGCCGAGTTCCGCCCGCAGTGGACCGACCGGGCGCTTGTGATGATCAACGCACTGATGCGCATCAGTTCCGGGGGCCAGGCGGCGGAGGAGTTCAAGACGAGGCGGCGCCAGGCGTATGAGCTGGGGATGAACTCGCCCGTGCCCCTGCCGGCGGGGTGCGATCTGATGCCGCACTCGGACCTGGCTCGGTTCATCGAGAGCCGCCTGGATCTGCTGGTGCGCAACGCGCGGGCGGGTGCGGTGCTCGTCTTCGCCACGCTGTTGCTGTTCCTGAACTGGCGGGCGGCGTTCTGGGTCGGGGTGGGGCTGGCCACCGCCCTGGCGGGAACCCTCCTGTTCATGAAGGTCTTCGGCATCACGCTCAACCTGCTGACAATGTTCGGCCTCATCGTCGTGCTCGGTCTGCTGGTGGACGATGCCATCGTGGTGGCGGAGAACATCATCGCCCGGCACGATCGCAACGAGCCGGCGCTGGTGGCGGCGATCAGCGGCACCGAGGAGGTCTTCTGGCCCGTGGTGGCCACCGTGCTCACCAGCATCGTCGCGTTCCTCCCGCTGACGTTCATCAAGGGCACGTTCGGCGACCTGCTGGGCGCGCTGCCGTGGGTGGTGAGCTGCGCCCTGTTCATGAGCCTGGTGGAATCGCTGCTCATCCTGCCCAGCCACATGGCCCACAGCCTCGTCAGCCGCGATCGGCGGCGGGCCCGTCGAGAGCCGAGCCGGCTGGCGCGGCTGGAGGCGTGGCGCGACCGGCTCATCCTGGAGCGCATCGTCCCCGCCTACGCCAGGCTCCTCCGCCTGGCCCTGCGCTATCGATACATCAGCCTGTCTCTGGCGCTGTCGATCCTCTTCGCGACGCTGGGCATCGTGATCGGCGGCCGCATGCACTTCACCTTCTTCGCCGCCTCCGATTCCGAGACGATCATCATCGATCTGCGGATGCCGATCGGCACGTCCCTGGAGGAGACCGAGCGGGTGATGCAGCGTATCGAGGACGTGGCGGCCGCGCAGGACGAGATGGGATCGATCAGCGTGCTCCTGGGGGTCAGCGCGACGGTCGATCCGGGCAGCGGAGTTCAGGGTGCCGGGTTCGGCACGCACATCGGCCAGCTCTTCGTCGAGCTGCTGACGGTCGAGGAGAGGCAGGACAAGGGGCTGAAGGAGTCGGAGCGGCTGATTGCGACGATCCGCGATGAACTCGGCGAGCTGCCGGGCATCGAAAGCCTCAGCTTCTCCGAGATCCAGGGCGGTCCCGGCGGGGCGGACATCACCCTCCAGGTCACCGGCGACGATGACGAGGAGGTGAACACGGTCGTGGCGGGGGTGAAGCGGCTGCTGGCGTCGATCGACGGCGTGTTCGACATCGCCGACGATCACTCCTCCGGGCAGCGCGAGGTGCAGATCACGTTGAGGCCCGGCGCGGCGGCCCTGGGATTCACCGTCGCCGACGTGGCGCAGCAGGTGCGCGGCGCCCTCTTCGGCCTGGACCCGCACGTGTTCAGCGCCAAGCGCGAGGACATCGACGTGCGTGTGCGGCTGAACGAGGCGTCCCGGCGAAGCCTGCACCGGATCGAGAATATGTGGGTGATCAGCCCGGCGGGCCGGCGGGTGCCGCTCCAGGAGATCGCCCAACTCAGCGAGGGCAGCAGCTTCTCGACGATCCGCCGGGTGGATCGCAAACGGGCCATCACGGTCACCGCCGACACGGCGCCGGATGTGAGCCCCGAGGCGGTGATCCCGGAGCTGATGCCCTCGTTCAGGCGGCTGGAGCAGCAGCACCCGACGGTCGGGATCGAGCTGGCCGGACGTCAGCGGCAGATCCGCAAGGCCTTCGAGTCGCTTCCGATCGGCTTCATCGCTGCCCTGGTGATGATCTACGTCATTCTCGCCTGGCTCTTCAGCAGCTATGTCCAACCCCTGGAGGTGATGCTGGCGATTCCCTTCGGAGTCATCGGCGTGGTGTGGGGCCACATTCTGCTGGGCTATCCGCTCACGTTTCTCAGCATGATCGGGTTCGTCGCTCTCAGCGGCATCGTCGTCAACGACTCGCTGATCCTGGTGCAGTTCTATAACGGCAAGCGCCGGGAGGGCATGGGGCTGGTGGAGGGGCTCGTCGCGGCCGGCCGGCAGCGCCTGCGGCCCATCTTCCTCACCACCATCACCACCGTGCTGGGCCTGACCCCGCTGATGCTGGAGCGGTCGTTCCAGGCGAAGGTGATGATTCCGATGGCGATCTCGATCGCCTTCGGCCTCATGAGCGCCACGGCCCTGATCCTGCTCGTCCTGCCGTGCCTGATGGTGATCGTCGATGACATCAAGGCGGCGGTATACTACCTCTGGCACGGCCTGCCCCGGCCGGCGCCGGAAGCGAGCGGCCAGGTGATCGCGGAACAGGAATCGGATTGACCGGGCGGCCGTGGCCTTCGGCTCGGCTCCGACGCAGGGTCGCGGCCCGGTGTGCGGCGGCTGCGGCGGCGGGCCATCTTGCCCAGCTTCTCACGGCTGACAGGGGGTTGCGGTATACTCCGGGTCCTCGAGGTCGGCTCGGGGCGATACGGCGGGTCGGCGCCGCCGATGGTGAGGCTGCTCGCGGCAATGGAAGTGATCAAGGGCATCCCGGTCGCGCCCGGTGTTGTTATCGGTCGTGCTTTTGTCTTCGAGGAGGTCCTCGAACGGGTGCCGCACCATACGATGGTCTCGCCCCAACAGAGGGTCGAGGAGCTGGGGCGACTGGAGGAGGCCCTGCGGCTGGCCATCGCCGACTTGGTGCAGGATCGGGACCGGGTCGCCGACAAACTGGGACCGGAGCCGGCCAAGATCTTCGAGTTTCACATCGGCCTGCTCCATGATCGGTCGCTCATCGAGCCGATCCGCAAGCACATCGAGGACGACGGAGCGACGGCCGCCTACGCCGTCACGGAGGTCTTCCGGTCTCTGGCCGATCGGTTCCGCGCCATGGGCAGCGAGGTCTTCCGCCAGAAGGCCAATGACGTGCTGGACCTGGACCGGCGCGTTCTCGGCAAGCTGGTGGGGCAGAGCCGGGATCGTCTGGCCAAGCTGGAGGAGCCGGTGGTGATCATCGCCCACGAGCTCACCCCCGCCCAGGCGGCCGCGCTTGATCTGGCCAAGGTCGTGGGCCTGGCCAGCGATGCCGGCGGTCGGACTAGCCACACCTCCATCATCGCCGCTGCCCTGGGCATTCCCGTGGTCGTCGGTTGCCAGCGCGTCACCGCCCGGGTGGAGGACGGAGACCCGCTGATCATCGACGGCAAGGCGGGCCTGGTCATCGTCCGCCCGGACGAGGAGACGGTCCGGCGCTATGAGGCGAGCATCCGGCGCATCGCGGACTCCGAGGCGGCGATGCGCCAACTGGCCTCGCTGGAGCCGGTGACCCTTGATGGGACGCACATTCAACTGCTGGGCAACATCGAGTTCGCCCACGAGATTCCCCAGCTCCTGGCCTGCGGCGGCGAGGGCGTGGGGCTCTTTCGCACCGAATTCCTCTACCTGACTCGGGATCACGAACCCAGCGAAGAAGAGCATTTCCAGGAGTACAAGAAATGCGTCCAGTTGCTGGACGGTCGCCCGCTCACGATCCGCACCGCCGATCTCGGCGCTGACAAATACACCCAGGAGCGGGCCGAGCAGCCGGAGCGGAACCCCATGCTGGGTCTGCGCAGCATCCGCTACTGCCTTCAGAACATCCCGATGTTCCGCACGCAGTTGCGGGCGCTGCTCCGCGCTTCGGCCCTGGGTCCGATCAAGATCATGTTCCCGCTGATCTCCACCGCGATGGAGCTTCGGCAGACGAAGATGATCCTCAGCGACGTGATGGAGGAATGCCAGGAGGAAGGGATCGAGTTCGATGGCGACATCCCCATCGGGATCATGGTCGAGGTGCCCAGCGCGGCGCTGATGGCCTCGGTCCTCGCCCGGGAGGTGTCGTTCTTCTCGATCGGCACCAACGATCTGATCCAGTACACGCTGGCCGTGGACCGGGGTAACGAGCGTGTGGCGAACCTCTACTCGGGGGCGAATCCGGCCGTCCTCCAGCTCGTGAAGGCGGTGATCCGCGCCAGCAAGCGGTTCCAGGTCGAGACCAGCCTGTGCGGCGAGATCGCCGGTGAGGCCCTCTACACCATGTTGCTCATCGGCCTCGGTTTGCGTACCCTATCTCTGGTTCCGGCGCAGATCCCGCACGTGAAGAAGGTGATCCGGTCGGTGGATGTGCCTGCTTGCGAGCGGCTTGCCCGAAAGGTCGGGTCGTTCGATTCAGAGCGTCAGGTGCTCAACGGCCTGCGCGAAGAATTGGAAAAAGTGCTTCCCGAGATGGAGGAGGGCTGGTCCGTCGCCTCACCTTCTCGGGCGAAATAGACAAACGCTGGCCACGGCCGGCTGCGGATGCCTCAGCGAGTGCTCGCCCCGATGCGCGCCCGGTGCGGGGGTATGCCCAGACCGGCCACCGGACGAGAAACCCGCGTTGCAGGAAGATCGATCGCAGGCGCAGACCGGACGGACAAATGCCTCCAGAGCGCGCACCAGGCCCCCAGGGTCGGCGCGGACCTCCAGGCGGGGCGATCGACTGCGCATCTCAAGCGACCGCGGACCCGCTCGCCGGCCCAGACCACCCGGAGGATTGCCCCCGTGGCGTCCGATCAGAAACCTGAACCGACCGAAGTGATGGTCGTGAACGATTCGCCCGGCGAAGAATGCCGGATTGCGATTCTGGAAGACAACCATCTGGAGGAGCTGTACACCGAGCGCACCGTCAGCGCCACGAACGTCGGCAACATCTACAAAGGGCGGGTGATCAACGTCGAGTCCGCCATCCAGGCCGCGTTCATCGACTACGGCAAAGGCGTCAACGGCTTCCTCCACATCTCCGACCTCCATCCCCGTTACTTTCCCGGCGCGGGGCGCACCGAACGCGTGGGCAAGAAGATCCCGCGCCGCGAGCGGCCCCTGATCCAGGAAGCCCTCCGGCGCGGCGACGAGGTGCTTATACAGGTCCTCAAGGAAGGGATCGGCACCAAGGGACCCACCCTCACCAGCTACCTGTCCATTCCCGGCCGGCTGCTGGTGGTGATGCCCGACATGGATCGCGTGGGCGTCTCCCGCAAGGTCGAGGACGAGGAGAAGCGCCGCGAGATGCGCAAGATCCTCGATTCGCTGGATCTGCCCGACGGCTTCGGCTTCATCCTCCGCACCGCCGGCTTCGGCCAGGCCAAGACCGAACTGAAGCGCGATGTGGCCTACCTCATGCGCCTGTGGAAGGTGATGGAGAAGCGCATCAAGAAGGTCGCCGCCCCCTGCGAGCTCTATACCGAATCGGATCTGCTCATCCGGACGCTCCGCGATGTGCTCAGGCCTTCCATCCAGGTCATCATCGTCGATTCGGAATCCGCCTACCAGCGCGTCAGCTCGTTCCTGCGCGTGGTCGCCCCGCGCTCCGCGCCCCGCGTGATCCAGTATCACCGGGCCACGCCGATTTTCCACACCTTCGACATCGAGCGGCAGATCGAGCTCATCCACAGCCGCGAGGTTCCGCTGACCTCCGGCGGGCAGCTCATCATCGAGCAGACCGAAGCGCTGGTGGCCATCGATGTCAACAGCGGCCGGAGCCGCTCGGCCCGGGACAGTGAAACCAACGCCTATCAGACCAATTGCGAGGCGGTGGATGAGATCTGCCGCCAGCTCCGCCTGCGCGATCTCGGCGGGCTGATCATCAATGATCTCATCGACATGCATCAGCCCCGACACCGCCGACTGATCGAGGAGCGCTTCCGAAACAAGCTCAAGCGGGACCGGGCCCGAAGCACGATCCTGCGCATCAGCCAGTTCGGCCTGCTGGAGATGACGCGGCAGCGCATGCGGCCCAGCCTCCACAAGAGCCACTTCGTCACCTGCCCCACCTGCCGGGGGCACGGTGACATCAAGGCCCCCGATTCCGTCGCCGCGGACGTCACGCGGCAGGTCGGCTATCTCCTCGATCACAAGCGCGTCAAGCGGCTGGAGATTGTCTGCTCGCCCCGCGTGGCGTCCGTGCTTCTCAGCCGCAAGCGCTGGGAGCTGGTGCGCCTGGAGGAGAGCAGCGGCAAGCTGATCGACGTGCGGGTGAGCGATGACATCGCCGTCGATCGCGTGGACTACTACGCCTATGACGAGCGGAACGCGGATGTCGCTTCGGCCAGCCTGCCGCCTCCCCAGCCGCCGACCCCGGCCGAGCTGGAGGCGGAGGATGCGGCGGCCCAGGCCCGGCAGGCCGAGCCGCTGGAGCCGGAAAAGGCCGAGCCGCACCAGCGATCCCGTCGTCGTCGGCGGGGCGGACCCGCCGATGCCACTGCCATCGCCCTCGCCGGCGACTTCCGGGAGACCGACGAAGAGGAGGCGGCCGACCGGGCTCTGCCCGGGGTGTCGGAAAAGAAGCGCTCACGCCGCCGCCGCCGGCGTTCAAAGGCCGCGGCAGCGCTGACCACAGAGGCGGCCGCCGCTGTGAAGCCATCAGAAGGATCGCGCCCATCGCAGAGGCGGACCAAGCGCCGGAGAAAGAAGGCCGCGACGGCCCCGGCCTTGGCGGCCGCCCAGGCCGTCGAAGCGGAGGTCAAGTCCGCGGCCGCAGGCGGCACGATCCGCATTCACGAACTGGCCCGGGAGCTGAACGTGGCCTCCCGCGAGGTCGTCGAGCAGTGCCAGGCCGAAGGCGGCATCCCGGTCAAGAGCCACATGTCCTCCGTTCCGCCCGACACGGCGGAAGTCATCCGGAGCTGGTTTGAGGACGCGCCGGCCCCGGCATCGACGGCGGAAGCCGCTTCGGACCGGCCCGGGACGGAGACGCCCGATCGGCCCGCCTCCCGCCGCCGACGGCGACGGGGTGGCCGCCGGCGCAGCGGGAAAGCTCATACCGAGCAGACCGAGGCGAAGCCGGAGGCGGCAGCAGCCCCGACGCGGACGAAGAAGAAGTCCCGTCGCTCGCGCCGGAGCAAATCGGCTGCCGAATCGGCTCGATCGGCGGCGGCTGAATCGCCTCCTCCGGAGGATGCGGCCAGGCCGAGCCAGCCGCCAACGAAGAAGAGAAGGAAGAAGAAGAAGAGCGGGAAGCAGTCGTCTGAGAGCCCATCGCCCGAGGCCGCGGAATCGCCGGCTGACAGTGAACCGAGGCTGGCGACAACGAAGAAAAAGAAGAAGAGACGATCATCGAAGCGGGCCGGCAAAGCCGCCTCGGCGCCGGAATCGAGCACCGCGGCGCCGGCGGTCGAATCAGGAACCCCGGCCACGCCGCGCAAGAAGCGCCGGACCCTGTATCGTAGCCGTCGGCAGGTTTCCGCCTCGGCGCGAGAGGTGGCCGTGGAAGCCGAGGCCGACGTGGGTGACGGATCATGACCGCGCCGCAAGCCCCATCATCGCGCCGACTCATCCTCCTCGGGTCTACCGGGTCGATTGGTGTCAACGCCCTGGAGGTGCTGGAGCACCTGAGGGCCAATCAGTTGGCGGACTTTGATGTTGTGGCGCTGGCGGCCGGTTCGAACAGCGCTCTGCTGGCACAGCAGGCCGAGCGGTTCGGCGTCAAACAGGTGGCGGTCGCCGACGCCGATGCAGACGCCTCGGCGCAGCTCGGCGCCATCGAGCACGTCTTCGCCGGCCCCGAGGCGGCCCTGCGGCTTGTCGAGTCGGTCGCCCGGCCCGGTGATCTCCTGCTGGGGGCGATGGTGGGTTCGGCCGGTGTGCCGGCCACGCTGGCGGCGATCGAGCGCGGCTGCGACGTCGCCCTGGCGAACAAGGAGACGCTCGTCGCAGCCGGCGCGCTCGTCCTGCCACTGGTCCGGGAGAAGGCCGTCAACCTGCTGCCGATCGATTCCGAGCACAGCGCGGTGGCCCAGTGCCTGCGCTCCGGCCGCTCCCTCGACGAAGTGAAGCGCCTGGTTCTGACAGCTTCCGGGGGCCCGTTCCGCACCTGGGATAAGGACAAGCTGTACAACGCCACCCCCGAGCAGGCCCTGTGTCATCCCACGTGGAGCATGGGGCGGAAGATCACCATCGACTCGGCATCGATGATGAACAAGGCTCTGGAGGTGATCGAGGCGCACTGGCTGTTCGGCCTGCCGGCGGAGAAGATCGAGGTCATCATCCATCCGCAGTCGATGATCCACAGCTTCGTGGAGTTTGTGGACGGCTCGGTGGTGGCCCAGCTCGGTCCGCCGGACATGCGCACACCGATTCAGTACGCCCTGACCTGGCCGGAACGGCTGGACAATTGCTCACGGTCGATGGACTGGGCCGAGCTTCGCCGCATGGAGTTCGAGCCGGTCGATCACGAGCGGTATCCCTCCGTCCGCCTGGCCTATCAGGTGATCGAGGCGGGTGGCACATCCGGGGCGATCCTCAACGCCGCCAATGAAGCGGCGGTGGAAGCGTTCCTGGATCATCGGATTCCCTTCGGCCTTATCCCGCAGTTCGTGCAGGAAGCCCTCGCGCAGGTGCCGGCGGAGCCGGTGGGGAGCCTGGAAGACGTGCTGCGGGCCGATCGGGCGGCTCGGGCGTTCATCGCCGCCCGCTCGGCCCTGGTGCCCCGCGGCGCCTCCGGCCGCCAAACCACCGCATCGCACGCCGGGCGGTGAAATAGAATCACTCTGCAGTCGATAGACACTGAGGCGGCCCGGCAGGCCGGCCGGGCTGGCCCCCACGGAACTCAAGCTACGGACACGACATGGGCATCCTTTCCTCCACCTACAACATCCTCCTGATCATCGTCGGATTCGGGGCACTGATCTTCTTTCACGAGCTGGGTCACTTTTTCGCCGCCAAGTGGGCCGGCATCCGCACCGAGGCCTTCGCCATCGGCATGGGCCCGGTCGTGTGCAGTTGGCGCAAGGGGATCGGCCTGGCCTTGGGCTCCTCGGCCAAGACCTGCCAGCAGCGCATGAAGAAGTATCTCCTCCGCGAGGCGGAGGTGAAGCTCAAGGACGGCGAGACGGAACTGGAGATCTCCGCCGAGCAGCGCGACCGGGCCGAGGCGGCGCTTGGCATCGGCGAGACCGAATACTCGTTGCGATGGCTGCCGATCGGCGGCTTCGTGAAGATGCTGGGGCAGGAGGATCTCAAGCCCGAGGCCGTCTCCGAGGATCCCCGCAGCTACAACACCTGCCCCATCGGCAAGCGCATGATCGTCGTGTCGGCGGGCGTCATCATGAACGTTCTTCTCGCGATGGTGCTCTTCATCTGGGCGTTCATGGTCGGCGTGCGTTTTGACGCCCCGGTGGTCGGCGATGTGTACGACACGATGCCCGCGGCGACCACCCGGGCCGACAACGCCGATGTGTTGGGCATTCACACCGTCGGCCTTGAGCCGGGCGATGTGGTGACGCACATCGACGGCAAGCCGGCCCGCACGTTCGCCGATCTTCACATTGCCTCGGCGATGAGCAGGCCCGGGTCGCAAATCACGCTGACCGTCCAGCGCGCCGGCTGTCCGGAGCCGCTGCTCTTCGCGATGACGCCCCGCGTGGACGCGGCGACCGGCCTGCTGAGCATCGGCGCCGTGTCGGGCTCGTCCACGACGCTGATCCGGAAGGACTCCCGCCAACTGCGGGTGATCGATCTGCTCGATGAGATCGGCCTTTCACCGGCGGGGGTGACGCTGGGCATGCAGCTCGTCTCCGCCGCCGGCGCGCCGATCTCGACCTACGAGCAATTCCAGGCCCGCGTGGCTGCCGGCGATGGACGCCCCGTGCCCACCGTCTGGCAGGCCGTGGCGGAAGACGGCTCCTCGGCCGGGCCGCCGGTCGAGGTGCCGCTTGACGTGGTGCCGCAATACCAGATCTTGCGCTACCCGGAACTGGCCCCGGATGGAATGCGGGAATTCGAGCGGGGCCTGTTCGGATTGGTCCCGCTGCCGAAGATCACGATCGTCGACGAAGGCAGCCCCAACGCCGAGATCCTCCGGCCAGGCGATGTCCTGCTCCGCGCCGGGTCGCGGGACGGGATCCGCTTTCAGCAGTTCTCGCGCGAGATCCGCAAGCATGCCGGCCAAACGCTGCCCATCACCGTGCTCCGCGACGGGAAGGAGCAGACCGTCGAGGCGGCCGTCAATCGCCAGGGCAGGCTCTCCGTGGTGTTGGGGTATGCGTGGCAGACGCCGATCATCGCCGAACCGCTGTCGCGTGTGGCGCTGCCGGTCAGCGATGAGGACGGCAAGGAGGTCGTGGAGACGGCGAACACCCCGGTTGCGTCCCTCAACCTCCTGCCGCGCGACCGCGTCGAGTCGGTGAACGACACGCCCGTGAAGGACTGGGCCTCGCTGCGCGAAGCGCTGCGACAGCACACGGCCGCGCAAGCAGGGCAGGGGATGGGCGCGGAGGTGGAGCTGGCCGTCATCCATCCCACGCCCGGCCATGAGCGGGAGACGCTCACGCTCAGCCTCTCGGCCGGACAGGTCGCGGACCTGCACGCGCTGACGTGGCAGAGCGAACTGCCTTCCTACGCGTTCCAGCCGATCTTCACGGTCCTCTCGGCGGGCGGAGATCCGCTCACCGCCATCGCCATGGGCTTCCGCGAGACGCACAAGCTCATCGTGATGACCTATCTGACGATTGACCGCCTCTTCCGAGGCAGCGTCGGGGTAGAGCAGCTCCGCGGGCCGGTGGGTATCGTCGATCTCGGCGCAAAGATCCTGCCCAAGGGGTTCATGTATTTCATCTTCTTCCTGGGCATGATCAGTGTGAACCTGGCGGTGATCAACTTCCTGCCCCTGCCGATCGTGGATGGCGGTCTGTTCCTGTTCCTGGTGTACGAGAAGATTCGGGGCCGCCCGCCCTCGATCCAGTTTCAGAATGTGGCGACCATCGTCGGGATCTGCCTTATCGGCGGCCTGCTCGTTGTGACCTTCTACAACGACATCGTCCGTCTGCTGAGCTGACGGCTCAGCACATCCCTGAAGCCGAGAAAAAAGGGGATGAGTACATTTATTGCCGGCCAA
>Ga0272441_10009700_pt1 | contig 14792 bp, 12 predicted proteins | sample SSMProp6N_FD_193582 | JGI IMG/M metagenome (GOLD analysis project Ga0272441, IMG submission 193582) | Marine sediment archaeal communities from Little Sippewissett salt marsh, Falmouth, MA, United States - SSM-Prop-6N | ecosystem: Environmental > Aquatic > Marine > Wetlands > Sediment ... | reverse complement strand
ATGCATCGCGGGAGTTTGGACATCCACTCGCTGTTCCGCGAGCAGGAGATCGTGCCGCGCTACTCCAAGTGGCGGCAGATGCAGGCGACGCGGCCTCGGAACGACTATCCAGAGTTGACCAACGACGATCGTGTGGAGCGAGAGGCGGTTCGGTGGCTGCGTGAAGATCGCCCGAAAGATCGCTCGTGGGTTCTCAACGTCAATTTCACGAATCCGCATCCGGGGTGGGGGCCGCCGCCGGAGCTGTGGGATTACTACGATCAGCGCGTGCGGTTGGAGGACCTGCCGGAGAAATACTTCGAGTCGCCCGATAAGCTGCATCCCTATCACCGGGCGTTTGCCCGGCACCAATGCGGCGACATCGCCACCGACGAGGACATGCGCAGGGGCCACATCGGCTACCACGCGACGTGTGAGATCGTCGACGGCAACGTGGGCCGCGTGCTGGACGCGCTGACCGAGTTGGGCATCCTCGACGAGACGCTGGTGATCTATGCGTCCGACCACGGCGAGACGTGCCGGGCCCATGCCTCGTGGGGCAAGATGATGATGTACGAGGACTCGATCCGCGTTCCGCTGGTGGTGATGGGTCCGGGGGTGCGGGCGGGGGCGGTGGAGACGTCGCCGGTGTCGCAACTCGATTTATTTCCGACGATTTGCGAGGCGACGGGGCTGGGGATTCCCGAGCAGTTTCGCGGGCTCTCGCTTTGGGGACAGCTAACCGGGCAGCCCGATGCGCCGCGGAACGAGTTCGTGCTGTCGGAGTACCACGCCAACGGCTTCCCGGGTGGAGCGTTTGCGATTCGCAGCGGGCGGTACAAATACGTCGAGTGCGTTGGGGAAAGGCCGATGCTGTTCGATTTGCAGGACGACCCGCAGGAGCTGCACGACCTGGTGGTGCACCGGCCGGATGATCCGGACGTGCAGGATGCCATCCGCCGCCTGCGAAGCATGCTTTGTGGGGTTTGCTCGCCGGAGGGTGTGGACGTGCGGGCGAAAGCCGACCAGCGGGCGCTTCGGGCGGAGCTTCTGGCGAGCGGGCAGTTGGTCGAGGAGATGTACAAGCGGGGATACGAGCGTATCCCCGATCGTCTGATCACGCGGAAGGAGATTCTGCCGGACGGGGTGACGGCCTGAGTGAGTGCCGGCCGTGGCGAATGGTTCGGGATGGTGTGAGTATCGGAGGTTTTGCTGATGCTTCATGTGACGCTAAAGGGTGCAGTAATAGGGATGCCGCTGGTATTGCTGGCTGTGGTTCTGTATGCGACAGGGTCGGCGTCGGGGGGGAATCATGCCGATAGTCAGCCGACGTCGCGTCCAGCCAGCCAGCCGGCCGGGCCGGTGCGGGTGGTGATGGAGACGTCGCTGGGCGAGGTCGTCATCGAGTTGGATTCGGTCAAGGCGCCGGGTACGGTGAAGAGCTTTCTGGAGTACGTGGACGCCGGGTTCTACGACGGGACGGTTTTCCACCGAGTGATCCCGACCTTCATGATCCAGGGCGGGGGCTTGGATGCCGATCTGAAGCAGAAGCCCACGCGAGGCCCGATCAAGAATGAGGCCAAGAACGGGCTAAAGAACGCGCGGGGTACGATCGCCATGGCTCGCCAGCAGGCTCCGCACTCGGCGACGAGCCAGTTCTTCATCAACGTAGCCGACAACCGCCCACTGGATTATCCCAGCCGGGACGGATGGGGATACTGCGTGTTCGGCCGGGTGGTGAAGGGTATGGACGTGGTGGACAAGATCCGTCAGGTGCCGACGGGCAGGGCGTCGGGGAAGTTGCTTCCACAGTCGTGGGGCAAGGAACTGAGGTACGTCGATGCCCCGCTGGGGGATGTTCCGAAGGAGGCGGTGGTCATTCGGTCGGTCCGTCGGCAGTAGGGAGGGGCACCGCGGGGGCGCGCAGCCGGAGGTGCCGGTCGGCGGGCGTGTGATATTCAATCAAAGCTCTTGAAGCAGGGGACCGGGTCGGCATACTAACGGCCCGGTCGTGCCGCCACGAGGCGGGTCGGGCCACGGTGCGGTAACCAGCGGGATATTTGCCTTGGCCGTTCAGCATCCCATCGATACAGAGGGTCGTCCCATCGGGCCGCTGCGCCTGCGCCGCGGCATGATCCTCAACGTTATCGGCGGCTGCATGATCATGGTGACGATGGCGGTGATGTCGCCGGGGTCCATGATCGGCACGGTGTTTCTGCGCGAGCAGTTGGGTGCGTCGCACAGTCTGGTCGGTTTGAACAGCACACTGTGGATGGCCGCGATGGTGTTCGGCCTGCCCGGCGCGTGGCTATTCAACCGGCTAAGGGCGCGCAGGCCCACCTGGGTGGTACTGCTGGCGACAGGACGGGCGTTTCTGTGGCTGGTGGCTTTGGCGGCGTTGCTGTCCGGGCGGGAGCAATGGCGGCCGGCACTCGTGTGGGTGGTCCTGTGCGCTAACTTCGCATCTGCGGCTTTCGGTGCGTTCATTGGCTCGGGCTTCTGGGGTTGGATGGCCGATCTGATACCCGAGTCGATCCGGGGGTATTTCTTCGGGCGCCGGCATCGGGCGATGATGCTGACGACGGCGGTGGGCCTGGTGCTTGCCGGCCTGATACTCCACCACGATACGTCTGATCCGGGGGTGTTGTATTTCGCCATCTTCCTGGTGGCGGCCACGCTGGGGGTGATCGATCCGATCCTATTCTGGTGGGTTGCCGAACCGGCGCGGGGACCGCGGCCACGCAATGGATTGGTCCATTCGATGGGGCTGTTTCTGGCGCCTTTGAAAGACCGGAGCTTTGCGGCGCTGATCTGGCCGGCGGCCCTTCAGACACTCGTCGCCACCATGCCGGCCCCATTCTTCTGGCTGTATCAGCGTGGCGAGACTCTGGATGGCTACGCGGTCGGCTGCGGCGCGTCGATACTGTTCATGACGATATTGCAGGTGGGTTGGCTGGTGATGACGGCGATGGTGGCGGCTCAGTGGGGGTACCTGGCCGACCGAATCGGTCATCGCACCGTTTATGTGCTCGGCAGCCTGGCGATCTTCACGACCTCGGCGTACTTCGTGCTGGGACCGCAGAACTACTGGTGGCTGTTGCCAATACAGGTGTTGCTACACGGTCTTATCGCCGCGGGTGCACCAGTGGCCATGCAGAATCTGATGATCGGCATATCGCCGAAGGAGCAGCGGGAATACTACGTATCCACGTTCTGGGTGGTGGTAGCCGGGGCCGGGGCGATCGGTCCGGCGGTGGGTGGGCTGCTGGCCAATGCGATGCCGACGGTTTCGGCCATCACGCTGCCCCACGGTCAGCCGGTCAGCTATCTGCATGTGCTGCTGGTGATCTGCTATGTGGGCACGCTAATGAGTATCTTCCTGATGATGCGGATACCGGACGTCCGCGGCGAGTCGCTGCTGCCGTGGCTGGCTCGAATGGTGAGCGGGGGCCTGCTGCGGACGGCGTGGAACATCAGCGCGGTGGCCGGTGCGGCCAGTCCGGGTCGCCGCACGCGGGCGCTGCGAGGCATTCGGTCTTCGGACGGCAATGTGGTGCTCCAGGATGTTGCCGAGGCGTTGGAGGATCCCGATCCGCAGGTTCGTCGCGAGGCGCTGCTGGCGCTGGGGCGGATTGGGACCGACGAGGCGATCGAGCTGTTGATGTGGTATATGCACGAGCCGGACAGGCAGACGCGAACGGTGTCGGCCGAGGCGCTGGGGGCGTCGCGTTCGAACGAGGGGACCGTTCCTTTGGTGGCGGCGCTCAATGACGACGATAGCCACGTTCGGCGTGCCGCAGCCGACGCGCTGGGCCGGCGCGGCGACGCACGGGCTTCGGAGATTCTGCTGCGTCTGCTGGGGCGCGAGAAGGATGCCGAGGTGCTGGTGAGTGTGGCCTCGGCATTGTCGCGCGTTCGCGAGTTTCGCGCCGTCCGTCAGATGTTGGCGATGGCTCTGGAGAACCCCAACCGGATGGTCAGGACTCAGATGGTGGTGGCCTTGGGCGATCTGTTGGGCCCGCCGGGCCAGTTCTACAAGCTGTGGCGCAAGGAGCGGCGTTTGCCGGGAGCGGCGACGACGAAGCTGGCTCGTCGCATTCGCCGGCAGGGCCGGGCCATGTATCGTCTGCGCTGCGTGCCGGGCCGACCCATCGACCCGCGGGCGGGCGAGTCGCTGACGGGCATTGGCAAGGCGTTGCTTTCGTTCGTGGATTCAAGCCAGCAGGAGGACTGGACCGGCTCGCTCGAGGCGGTTCACGCGGCTTCCCTTGACCTTTTGAGGCTGCGTTACGATTACCAAGGGGAGGCCGAGCACGCGCTGGAGTTCGTGGCGGCGGTCGATCCGATCATGGCTGAGCGACACTGGTTGGTGGACTACCTCGGGCAGACCAGCAAAGCGGGCAAGGCGCCGGAGGCCGCCTGGGGCGGACTGGTTCTGCTGGCGGTATGGGCGATTCTGCACGGCCAGCCGCCTACCTGATTTGGGGGTGACTGCGACGCGGGCATCAGTCGGGCTGGCCGTTTGGCCAGACGAGATGCCCGTCTTGCCAAGGGCGGATGATCTGGGTGTCGACTCCGTAGAAGAACTCGTGCCCGTGGGCGCGAGGGCTGTGCCACATACGCTGCACAATCGATGGGTCGCGACGCATTTCTTCCAGTGTAGCCAGGCGTGCGTTGTCCAGCGCGTGGAACCAGAGGCCCAACATGCCGTCGATGACGACGCGACCGATTGGCGTGTCGACTAATGTGGCCAGGTGCCCTCGCAGGCCCATCGAGTAGCCACGAAGCGGCACGCGCAGCTTGTGGCCGATCTTCTCAGCCATGGCGGCACCAAGGCGGGCGGTATCGCCGCAAAAGCTGCCGCCCAGCCTTGGGATGGTACCGATCGACGCAGCCCCCGAGACGCGCGACCAGGTGCTGGAGTGTCGATGGATGAGCGGGTGATGAATCCACATGGCCAGTGCACAGAGGGCGTCCTGCCACTCGTCAAAGCGAGCGGCCAGCATAGCGGCGACCTGGTCGAGGGCGTCGGGCGAGAGCAGATCGACATGAGCCCTGTCGGCCTTGTCCTCGAGATAGAAGTCCGACGGTGCGCCCTGCCGCGTGGTGCGGAGGGTGTAGTCGGGCAGACGGGTGAGGACATAGGTGCGGAACTGCTCGACGAAGTCGGGCGCGGTCGGCTGTGGGCGCTGGGGTAGTGTCTTGCTGCATGGCCCGTACCGCTCGCGGACGACGATCCCGCCGTCGAAGGCGAACGGATAGGAGCCGGCCCACAGCGGGCGCTGGTCCGGGTCGCGGATGGTGAGCTTGACGCGGCCCATGGCCAGCAGGTCGTTGGCCCACTTCGCCCGGTATGGGAAGGTGATGCTTGTTTGGGCCTGGAAGTCCGAGCCGTTGGCCTGCCAAGACGTCTGGGTCTGATCGCAGGCGCCTTCGCCCGGAAGGATGATTTCGGTCAGGATGGTGCCTGTGCGTGGTGCGTCATCGGCGAGTGAGCCCCGGATGATGAGTGTGCTGGCCAGCGGGCCCCAGACGGGGTGGGGTACGTCGAGTCGATCGACACGTAGCGGGGGCGGGTCACGATAGAGGTCACCGAAGATCAGAGGTGCCGATCGGGTCCACGCAACCGGTTCGGGCCACGTTAACGGCTCGGGAATGCACTCCTCGTGAAAGCCGACTCGCAGCATGAGCCCGGCTGGGATATGGGGTTGCGGCCAGACGGCCGAGGTGGGTATGCGCAGTTGGGCGATGAATCGGTTTTGGTCGAGTTGTCGAAACTCGCCCTGTGCGGCAGGGGGATCGTCCAGGGGTTTGGACATGACGTCGGCGGCTTCCTCGCCGGGCACGGCCCACATGGCCGAGGCCGTGACCGTGCCGGTGTCGTCGACCGCGTAAAGCCATTGCGTAGCGTGATCGTGCGTCGGGTTCAGCATGACGGCAAGGTGGGCCCGACGGTGCCATTCGGGGTGCGGCGGCTGGGAGCCGTCATAGTCTGGCCGTGTGGCCAGGACACGGAACTCGGTGACCTGCTCGTCGGCTGCAACTGTTACCCGAGCAGACCGGCCTTGCGGGTCGGGCCCCAGTTGGGCCGTACCTTCCGAGGGCTCCGGCGATTCGCCGGCAGGTATTGGGGCGCGGGGGCAGGCGTCCCAGTGGGGTGAGTACAGCGTGAGTGAGTGACGCACTGTCGTTGGCTCCTTTCGACGTGGTCGTGTTTTTCGAGTCTATCCAGGGGGTCCGCTGCTGGCCAGCAGGGAGGGTTGAGCGGGTCTGTCCCATTGCATTTGCTGACGCGAGGGTAGATAGGGGCGGGTTACGTCGGGACCGGTTGGGTGGTACACTTTCAGAAGGCGAGCGCGTGGGTCTGTGTCGCTGTCGATGTGTGTCCGTTGTGAGTTCGGGCGTCGGGGCCGATGGTCAAAGGAGCGTTTGGGATGCGAACCGAGCCGTGGAGCCCCGGGAGTTGGCGCAGTCGTCAGGCCCTTCAGCAGCCCGAATACCCGGATCCGGGGGCGTACGAGGCGGCGTTGGGGCAGATCGGGGGGTATCCGCCGCTCGTGTCGGTGGGTGAGGTGAAGAAGCTCAAGCAGAAGATCGCGGCCGCGGGCGAGGGCAAGGCGTTTATCTTGCAGGGGGGCAACTGCGCGGAGCGTTTCATCGACTGCCGCGCCGCCAACATCGCCAACAAGCTGAAGATTCTCCTCCAGATGAGCGTGATTCTGACGTACGGAGTGCGCCGGCCGGTGATACGCATCGGGCGGTTCGGGGGGCAGTATGCCAAGCCTCGCTCGAGTGAGTTTGAGGTTGTCGACGGCCAGTCGCTGCCCAGCTACCGAGGCGATGCGGTCAACGGCGTCGAGGCGACGCCCGAAGCGCGGCAGGCCGATCCGTCACGCCTGCTGTCGAGTTATTTTTTTTCGGCTACGACGTTGAATCACATTCGTGCTTTGCTGGACGGCGGATTTGCGGATTTGCATCACCCATATAAGTGGAATCTGCATCCGATCGACAAGAGCCTGAAGTGGCCCGAGTACAAGCACGTTGTTGAACGGATACTCGACGCGATCAACTTCATGGAGTCGCTGGGGGCCCAGGCGGAGACGCTCGGGCGCGTCGACTTTTTTGCCTCGCACGAGGGGCTGCTGCTTGGTTACGAGGAGTCTCTGACGCGGAAGGACGCGGACTCGGATCGGCACTACAACCTCGGGGCCCACATGTTGTGGATCGGGGCGCGCACGCGTCAGCTGGACGGCGCGCACGTGGAGTACTTCCGAGGGATTGCCAACCCGATCGGGGTGAAGATCGACTCGAAGTGCACGCCCGAGGAGTTGGTGGCGCTGTTGGCGGCGCTCAATAGTGCGGATGAGCCCGGTCGCGTGATGCTGATTACCCGGCTGGGGGCGGACCGTGTTGAGCAGGTCCTGCCGTCGCTGATCGAGGCCGCTCGCGAGGCGGGCCATCGGCCGGTGTGGAGTTGCGATCCGATGCACGGCAACACGGTTACGACGGCCGACGGGCACAAGACGCGTGACTTCTCGGTGATCGTCGAGGAGTTTCGGCGGACGTTCCGCATGCACAAGGAATGTGGTTCTCGCCTGGCGGGCGTGCATTTCGAGTTGACGGCCGACGACGTGACCGAGTGTGTGGGCGGCGCCGAAGCACTGACCAGTGACGATCTTCATCGCCGGTACGAGACCTATTGCGATCCGAGGTTGAACGCGTCGCAGAGTCTGGAAATGGCCTTTCTGATCGTGCAACTGCTGCAAACGTCATAGGCTGGGGGATGGCGCGTGGGGAGCGCTTCTCCGTGTTGTCGTTCAGTCAGAGAGGTGGACACCACCCACACGGATGGGGTCTGATGTTCCCTGGCATGAGCCTCAGGGTTCTTCCTGTTTCTGCTCGGCGAAATCGAGTGCGGCAGAGTTAACGCAATAGCGCAGACCCGTTGGCTGAGGCCCGTCGTCAAAGACGTGTCCGAGGTGAGCGCCGCATCGGCTGCACAGCACCTCGGTGCGGCGCATGCCTTGGGTGTTGTCCTGCTCGGCTTGGATGCTATGTGCGTCGGCGGGCTGAAAGAAGCTGGGCCAGCCGGATCCGCACTCGAACTTGGTGTCTGAGCGGAAGAGCGTTTGCCCGCAGCCGGCGCATCGGTAGATGCCCTTTCCCTTGTAATTCCAGTACTTGCCGGAGAACGGGCGCTCGGTGCCTTTCTGCCGCATGACGTGGTACTGCATCTCGGTAAGCTGCTCGCGCCACTGCTGCTCGGTCTTCTCCACTTTGGCGTTCATGGGCGTCTCTTCCTGCTGGCGGTCGCCGGCCGCAACGGTGGGCGAGTCGATCACTTGACCGGGTTCGCCCGACAAGGCCTGAGCCGGTGGAGCGGGGCGGTCGCATCCGACCGACAGGCCCAGCGCCAGCATCGTGCATACATCGACGAAGTATCTCATGCGGTATTGTAGGCGCCCGTGTGAGGTGGCGCATGGGGTCGCGAGGCGAAGTTGTGGCAGGGCGTTGGCTTTGGGTAGTAAGGTAAATGATTTATGGGTAAGGGTTTACGTTCTATGTGAGGGGTGCTGCCCGGGGCGAGTTCAGCCTTCGGTGCGGGCCGGGTTTTGGAAGAGTAGCGGGCCGGGGGGTGCAGTGGTACAATTTTGCTTTTGCTGCGCAGAGCGTTGGCGCTGCACCGACAGTTACACGATCTCACGATTGACGGACCCATGCACAGAACTTCTGATTTACCGGCCGCGTTCGCCGAACTCGGCCTGACGACTCCGTTGCTGCAAGCTGTTAAGGCGATGGGCTTTACAGAGCCCACGGACGTTCAGCGAAAGATGATTCCCTTGGTACTGGCGGGCCGGGACGTGCTTGTCCAGGCGCGGACCGGCACGGGTAAGACGGCTGCTTTCGGATTGCCCATTCTTCAGATGATCGACCTGGAGGACCGGCTTCAGGCGATCATCCTCGCGCCGACTCGTGAGTTGGCCGTGCAGGTGGCGGCTGAGTTGAGGCGCCTTCGCCCGTCTGAGCGTTTGCACGTGGTGCCGGTGTACGGTGGGCAGAAGATCCGGCATCAACTGCACCTTCTGGGCAGGAAGCCTCACGTTGTGGTGGGCACCCCCGGCCGCCTGATCGACCTGCTGAACCGGAGGGCGTTGGTCTTCGACCGGATTCGCGTTGCGGTTCTCGACGAGGTGGACCGGATGTTGGACATCGGGTTTAGGGACGATATCCGCAACATTCTCTCGCGAATCAAGCACTCGCATCAGACGTTGCTGGCTTCGGCGACGGTAGGCGAGGAGATCAAGCGTCTGGCGGGCGAGTATATGACCGACCCGATTGAGCTCGACGTGTCGCGCGACGAGTTGACGGTGGAGGAGGTCACGCAGGCATACGTGACGGCCGACCCGTGGGACAAGTTTCGGGTTCTCATGTCGCTTCTGGAGTCGGAAGCGCCTCGTCTGGCGATTATATTCTGCAATACCAAGCATACGGTTCGGAGGCTCACCAAGCGTCTGTACGGGGCCGGCGTGGACGCCAAGGAGATTCACGGCGATCTGGTTCAGCGGAAGCGCGAGCGGATCATGGACCGGTTCCGGCGGCACAACCTGAACGTATTGGTGGCGACCGACCTGGCGGCGCGCGGGATCGACGTGCGAGGCATTACGCACATCATCAACTACGATCTTCCGGAAGATTCGAGTGTGTACGTCCACCGCATCGGGCGAACGGCCCGGATGGGCACGTTCGGCAAGGCCATCAGCTTGGTTACACGTGACCAGGGCCATCAACTCACCGAGATCGAACGTCTGATCAACAAGGAGATTTCGCAGCAGGAGTTGGAGGGGTTCGAGCCTTCTGCGGCACCGCAAATCGGCAGGGTGGAGGCTGTGGCCGTGGGTGTGGGGGCTGGGTCGGTTGCGGCGGTTGCGCAACCGCGTCCGCGGGGCCTCGGTGGGAAATTCCGGCCGGCCCGGCGGCGAAGGCGCCGGTGAGGGCGCAGCTCTGGGTGGCCAAGCGCGGGCAGACGCATCAGACGGACGATTCCAGGCGATCGGCCACTTTCGCCATTTTCTCGATGACCGCCACTCCGAAGGGACAGCGTTTTTCGCATGCGCCGCACGCGGTGCAGGCTGAGGCCTTGACGGCAAGCCGGTCATATTCAGCTTGAACCGCACCGTCGGACTGAAGCTCGGCACGATCGCCCAGGCGAAGCGTGGCGCCGATGTCGAGGTGAACGGGGCACGGCAGGCAGTGGTTGCAGTAGACGCACTCGCCCCGACGATGCTGCGAAATGCTGGCGAGCATGGGGCCGTAGTCGCGCTGCTGGTCGTCGGACGTGAGGTACTCGAGCGTGTCGTCGAGTTGGGAGTCGTCGGCAATGCCCGGTATGACGGTGCTGACCCCGATTTGACTGAGCACGTAGCTTAGACACTGCACGGCTGTGACGGCGGCAGGGCAGTCGATGTGGACGTTTTTGAAATCGCCGTGCTCGCCGGACTGGGCGCGAGTCAGTTCGATCGACGCCGCCTGGTCGAACAGTCGGCCGCCGGCGAAAGGCTTCATGGCGATCAGCCCGACGTTGTGTTCGAGGCAGGCGGACAGCAGCGTCTGACGATCGGGCATGGCGTCGTTGGCGGCACTGAGTGGGAACATGAGCACATCGACGTCGCCGCTGCGGACGGCCCGCAGCGCGACCGGCATGTCGTGGCTGCTCAGGCCGACATGGCGGACCTTGCCCTGCTGTTGATACTGGGCGGCCAGTTCGAGCATTTCGCCGCCCCAGGTGTCGTACTCCTGGTCGGTGTCGACCATATGGGCGAACAGCACGTCGATGTGGTCGGTTTCGAGCCGCTGTAACGTTTCGGCGAAGAGGCGCTCGCAGTCGGGTGGTGTGTTGAAATACGCGACTTGTCCGTTCTTGGCGCCCGAGCCCATATGGCTTGCCAGGTATACCCGGTCGCGACAGTCGCGCAGCGTGATGCCGAACTGGTCGAGGAAGTGGTCCACGCCATAGAGCAGATCGATGAAGTTGACGCCTGCATCGATCGCACGATGCACCACCGAATCGACGGTCTGCTGCGGCTTGCCAATCAGGTATTCCGTGCCGAGCCCCAGTTCGCCGACCGACAGCCCGGTCCTGCCCAGCGTGCGGTAGTTCATCTCGACTCCTTGCACCCAACGGACGCTATGAAAGCAAGCCTTCGGGCAACGGCGACGGTAGGGGGCGTCGTGGGTAAACCGCTTCGGTAGCCCGTAGCACAGCAGGCTCGTCAGATGAGAGTGTATAGTGGGTTTGACGTGGGCCACAAGGACGCCGCTATAGGGGTCGTCCAGTTCGGTCAAAGCTTGTGGGCTGACGGCTTTACCGGCATGCAGAGACCGTGGGGGCTCCAGCGTTGCGTCCTAGTCAGTGGATTGGCTTCCGACGGCGAGCCTATAATCAAGTGCGGGGCATCCCGTCAGTGTCTCCGGCCCGAACGACGCCCCGTGTTGGCGGCGGTGCTGTTGTTATCCCCCTTTCCACGGCATCGCCGCTTTTGTGTTGGGCCATAAAGCTTAGAGCATTGTCTGTGCTCTGGTCAGGGCTCGAACGAGGAGCCCTCGGGCTCAGGACCTTACCGGCAGGGGCCTACGGCCGCTCGCCTCGCCTCCCAAGGGCGATGGCCTCAAACGGCAGGCCGAAGAGGGCACCGATGATGCTTTAGGTATAGCATCACGTGCTTCCGCAGCCGAACACACCCCGCGTCAATAACGATCAACTAGTAGCTGCAGAACATCGCAGCCAATAGTATGTGCGACCTGCCGGAGATCGAATAGCTCACACCGCTTAGGGCCAGATTCCTCGACTGACATCCACCATGCTAGCGAGCGGTCCGCCTTGGCAGCAGCCTGCATTGGGGTCAGCCCAGCAGCTAGGCGCAGGTCTCGGATGCTGTTGGAGCCGGCCATGCGGACACCTCCTTTCTGCAAATACGGGGGATGCGCCATTACAGGCTTGGCCTTGATACCCGGTATAGCCGTACTTCCAATATGATCCGACATTTCCCAGATAACCTCGCCCGGCTACGCCGCCGGGCCATGTACAACCGTTGTACAGCGCCCCCCCGTCACGCCTACCACCTTCCGGCCTTCTTTCGCGGTGCCGCAGGAGTTCGGCCCGCTTTTTCGATGGCAACGGGGCTGGGAGCTATAAGCCTAGGTATAAAAAAAGTTAGATGCGCCGCCACACGAGTGTATGGATGCCGATCCCCGATGGGTGGTACTGTGGCAGTAACGGCCGTGATTTTGTTTATTGCGTCTATTGCTTTTATTGCGTTTGTACGATATACTCAGTTGGGAGGATGGAGGTGTAGCGATGCTTATGCAGGACATGATCGAGCCCGGCGAGGCTGACACAAGCCTGGCTCGGGAGTCCAGCCAACGGCTGGCGCGGTTCCTGGGGTCACCAGGGCCGGTGCGGCTGAAGGTGCATCCGTCTGGCAAGCGCGATGAAGTAGTCATGCTGCCGCAAGCCGCCCTGCGGTTGCTGGTCGAACTCCTTTCGGAGATGGCGCAAGGGCATGCGGTGAAGCTGATTCCTATACATGCTGAACTAACCACTCAGCAGGCTGCTGACTTACTGAATGTCTCCCGGCCTTTCTTGGTCAAGCTGTTGGAGGAACGGAAACTACCGTACCGCAAGGTTGGCACGCATCGTCGGGTGCGCGTGAGTGATCTGGTGGCCTACCAGCATCGCCACGAAGCGGAGCGGCAAAAGGCACTAGACGAGCTCGTGAGAGAAGGGCAGGAGCTCGATATGGGCTACTAGGACTTGGCGAACTTCACCGCCCTATATGACGCGTCTGTGCTCTATCCGGCGCCCTTGCGGGACCTGTTGATGGAGTTAGCAGGGACAGGACTGTTTCGCGCCCGCTGGACGTCAGAAATCCATCGGGAATGGATGGGGGCACTCCTGAAGAACCGGCCTGATCTGTCGCATGAGAGACTCCATCGCACGCGCGAACAGATGGACAAGGCGGTGTTAGACTGCTTGGTGGAAGGCTACGAGGATCTCATTCCCAATCTAGCTGTGCCCGATCCGAATGATCGTCACGTGCTTGCGGCGGCCATCCGCGCTGGTGCAGACGTCATCGTGACCGCGAATGTTAAGCACTTTCCGCGATCGGCGCTCGACTCGTATGGGATTGACGCCCAGCATCCGGATCAGTTCGTTCGACATTTGGTTGACCTCGCGCCAGCAGTAGTGTGCACTGCCGTCAAGGCACATCGCAAGCGTCTACGGACCCCCCCCAAATCGGTAGCGGAATACTTCGAGACGCTCCTCCGTCAATCGCTGCCGGAGACAGTGAGTGCTTTACGCAAATTCGCGGATCTGCTCTGACGTATACGGCAAGCGCCCTCGACGAAGTGACCGATGCGAAGTGGGGCCTGCATTTGGGCAGCGTTATTAGAAGGTGCGCATGCTCGGCGCTTGCGCCATCGTGTTTGACTCGTTCAGCACACCAATCGAAGATCATGGCGACATGGGCTTGTGCGCCTAGCCCCATCTGCTGACGGGGTCATAGCTGTCGATCCAGGCGGCGGTACTGGATGGCCTCGGAGACGTGCTCGGGTCGGATCGAGTCGGAGTCGGCGATATCGGCGATGGTTCGGGCCACGCGGAGGATCTTGTCGTGGGCGCGGGCGCTGAGGCCCAGCTCGGTCATGGCCTGGCGGAGCAGCGCTTCGCCGCTGGAATCGAGTTTGCACGACCGCCGCAACAGGCGGGGGCCCATGCGGGCGTTTAGCATGGTCGAGTCGCCGTCGAAACGGTGCCTCTGTCGGTCTCGTGCGGCCACCACCTGGGTTCGCATGGCGGCGCTGTCGGTGCCCGATCGCTCGTCGCGCAACTGGCGGTAGGGGACGGCCGGGACTTCGACGTGGATGTCGATGCGGTCGATCAACGGGCCGCTGATGCGCGAGAGGTATTGCTCGATCTGCCTGGGCGAGCATTTGCACGGCCGGCGGGGGTCGGTGAAGTAGCCGCAGGGGCAAGGGTTCATCGCGGCCACCAGCATAAACCACGCGGGGAACTGGACGCTGCTGTGGGCGCGGGCGATGGTGACCACGCCGTCTTCGAGCGGCTGACGGAGCGTTTCGAGGGCGACGCGGGGGAACTCGGGGAATTCGTCGAGGAAGAGGATGCCGTGATGGGCGAGCGAGACCTCGCCGGCGGTGGGGATGGTTCCCCCGCCTACCAGGGCTGGTGCGCTGGCCGAATGATGCGGCATGCGGACCGGCCGCGTTGCCAGAAGCGAGGTGCCGGCGGGCATCTGCCCGGCCGCCGAATAGATTCGTGTGGTTTCCAACGACTCGGGCAGGCTCAACCGTGGCAGGACGGTGGGTAGTCGTCGGGCGAGCATGGTTTTGCCGGCGCCCGGCGGACCGATGAGCAGAATGTTGTGCCCGCCCGCGGCCGCGACGGTGAGGGCCCGTTTGACCGGCTCCTGGCCGCGGACCTCGCCGAAGTCGACGTCGTAGCGCGATGCGTCTTGAAACACCTTATCCAGGTCGACGGTGGCTGGTTCGAGATCGAGCTGTGCGCTGATGAACCCAACGGCCTGTGTGAGTGACTCGACGGGAATGACCTCGATGTCGGTGACGACGGCGGCCTCATCGGCATTGGCCCGCGGCACGATCACACCCCGGAGGTGGCGCTGGCGGGCGAGCATGGCCATCGACAGCGCCCCCTTGATCGTCCGGACGCGCCCGTCGAGGGCGAGTTCACCGGCGACCAGATAGTCTTCGGTTACATCGCTGGTTATGCCGCCGTC
>Ga0272441_10009699_pt1 | contig 14793 bp, 10 predicted proteins | sample SSMProp6N_FD_193582 | JGI IMG/M metagenome (GOLD analysis project Ga0272441, IMG submission 193582) | Marine sediment archaeal communities from Little Sippewissett salt marsh, Falmouth, MA, United States - SSM-Prop-6N | ecosystem: Environmental > Aquatic > Marine > Wetlands > Sediment ... | reverse complement strand
CAGAGTTCTCACTTGTGCTAAATTCTTTGGAAATGGTGATGGTTGTCGGTATCTCGAATCCTATCTTGATCACATTCGATGAAAATGAAAAACCATTGTAGGTCGATTCGGCGTGAATTGTCAGTAATTTATAATCAACATTGACTGGAAGTCCGAATAGATAAGAGAATGCTCCTTCATGGTCTGTCATAAGAGGTACATTCAGATCATTTACATAGAGAACTACTCCATTTTCTTCAACAGGGCTATCATTGTAATAGAAGAAAATATCGATCATGACCTGATAGTTCTCATCGCTGCTTGTCTCATAAGCAGAGATGTATAATACATCGTCAACATTCTCTACATATTGCTCCAGTTCTTCTATGGTCCCTTTGTACCTGGATATCGTTGACCTCATCATTGAGAGACTTATTCTTATTTCATTAGTGTCATAGCCCAAGGATTCAACTTCTATTAAGTTGTCCTCCAGCAATCCCGCCCTCGATTCCAGCTCACCTACTAGATTTTTTGCTATTATCAATTGTCCTCCGATATTCCCCTTTTCCTCCAATTCGATGAGCTCATCAAGAAGCGAAGAGATGTTTGGCTGCACTCTCTGTATGGCATCAAGCTGATCATAGACATTTTGAAATGGCAGATAGTACCGTGGAAGTAGCTGTTCGCCAAGTTCCTTCGTGCTCAGCTCCTGCACTATCTTCTTCGGTGTCCTGAGATCATTGTAGAGAATATCGATCAGTTCTTGAGCATCCGTGTAATTCTCCACTGCAAGGTACTGCAGGCCGTTAGATATCCTTGGTAACCCTATCAGGAAGTATGAATGCAGTACCTCCGGGTCCTCCAACGATTCGTTTATGTTCTCATGTGGGGGGGCACAAGACAATTGGCCGATGAAAATCATGAATATTGCAACGGTGATGGCCAGTGGATATTTTTTCATCGAGTTTTCCCTCTTTTTGATTGTTAATATATTTTTCCACTATTAGTTTTTTCAATCTAAAATTAGTGTTCAAGAAATCAATTGCACATATGCTAACTAATAAATAAACGTGTTACTTTCAAACTATTTAAAAAGCTAGTGTGTTATGATAGATAACAACCTTTATAAAAAGATGTTATCTGTTCACCTTTGGTGTTATCATGGCAAATAACAATAAAGCAATCGGCGGTTTAGCACTGATCGCGATAATCGTATTAGCAGCAGTTTTCATTTACGATTCTGGACCCGATATGGACATCAGCGGGGCGCTGGAAGAGAACACACAGTTCTCTTCGCTTCAGGATGCGCTTGAATCGGTGGGGCTGATGGAGGTCTTGGAAGGAGGGGACTATACCATTCTTGCACCTACAAACGCGGCATTCACAGATTATGATGCCGACCTGTACGGGGAGCTGTTTGAAAGCAATGACTCCTTGGAATCAATACTAAAGTACCATGTCATAGAAGGAAAGCACTCTGTGGCAGACATCTCCAAGATGGACAGCATCACAACGCTTCAGGGAGAGGCCTTGGAGGTCTCCACGTCCGGAAATGTCATGGTGAACGATACCAGCATTTCAGCTGACAACGAGATAGAGTGCAAGAACGGATACATTGTTCCCATTGGAGAGATCCTACTTTCACCAACAATAGAGAGCACATACATCGACTTTTCCATCACAGATGCGGCAGGCAGGGAAGTATACATCAAGAAGGTGCCTGAGAGGATAGTATCTCTGGCAAGCTCGGCCACTGAGACCATATTCGCCATAGGTGCGGGTGACCTGATGGTCGGCAGGGACAAGTACAGCACCTACCCTGAGGAAGTGAACGATCTTCCCAATGTGGGCAGCGGCTCGTCATTGGCGCTGGAGGAGACACTGAATCTAGATCCTGACCTGGTAATAACCTGGTACTACAGCACATCAGCCATAGAGAGCCTTGAGCAGAACGGCATAACTGTACTTGCAATAGGCCCGTCCTCTGTACAGGATGTTCTGGACCAGATATCTATGTTTGGAGAGATATGCGGACACAGCTCGGACGCTGAGGCCATAGTCCAGGACATGCAGTCAACGATCGACAGCATAACGTCTTTCGTCTCAACGCTTCCATTAGAGGACCGTGTCAATGTTTACTACGAGCTCTCAACAGAGTTCAAGAGTGTGAACAACGCCACCTTCACAGGGCAGCTGATAGAGATGGCAGGAGGACACAACATAGCAGGGGACCAGGATACTAATTACCCTCAGCTCTCAAGCGAGTGGATAATAGACCAGGACCCAAATGTGATCGCTGTCGTTTCCTACGGCGCTACCTTGGACCAGATCAAGTCCAGGGATGGATGGAGTTCCATCGATGCAGTTATAAATGACAAAGTGTATTCTATCGAGAGCAACTGGGTCAGTTCAACCCCTAGGCTTGTACTGGGACTAGAACAGTTCGCCAAGTGGTTCTATCCTGAGCACTTTGCGTGATAGAAAATGCATGAAATCAATGGTTACTACCACTCAATGAAGCACAAGAGGCTTATGGTACTCATAGGCCTCTCATTAATTCTTTTTTTTGTCACTATAATCGGGATAATGGTAGGTCCCGTTTTCATAAGTCCCAAGATAGTCCTTAAGATCATAGCCACAAACCTGCCAAGGGTCGGTGACGGCATCGTGCAGACATGGCCAAGCACCTACAACACGATAGTGATGGACGTAAGGCTGCCTAGGGTGATAGTTGGCATGCTTGTGGGAATTGGATTATCTGTGGCAGGATGCGGCATGCAGGGCCTTTTCAGGAACCCCATGGCATCGCCCTATGTGACTGGAATATCCTCTGGCGGAGCCTTCGGGGCCGCATTGGCGGTCAACCTTGGAATTATATATTACATGGTGCCTGCGTTCGCATTCGCCTTCTCTGCAATGACAGTGTTCCTTGTCTACATGATATCCATGGTCAGGGGAAAGGTCAGGATGGAGACGCTTTTGCTCTCTGGCATAGCAGTGGCCTCGTTCTTCAGTGCACTTGTGTCATTGATGATGTACCTTGCCGCGGAGAAGCTTGAGAGCATCGTTTTCTGGATGATGGGGGGATTCTGGTCATCTGGCTGGGACGAGGTTACGATAATCCTTCCCTTTATCGTGATATGCATACCAGTATACATGTTCCTTGCAAGGGACCTTAACGCAATGATGCTTGGAGAGCAGGCGGCTGGAGACCTTGGCGTAAAGGTCGAGACCACGAAGAGATTCGTATTGGTATTGACAGCGCTTCTGGTCGGAGGGTGCGTCGCCGTCTCTGGAACGATAGGATTCGTGGGCCTTATCATACCCCACATCACGAGAATAATAGTCGGGCCAGACCACAAGGTGCTGCTTCCTGCATCAGTGTTTACAGGGGGCATCTTCATGATAGCCACTGACATCGTGGCAAGGATGATAATACAGCCATCTGAACTGCCTGTTGGCATCATCACGTCCCTTTGCGGCGTGCCGTTCTTCCTCTATCTCCTAAGGAGGAGGAAGTCATCTATGGGGTGGTAGGATGGAGCTAAAGATAAGGTCTCTGGACTTTGGATACTTCAAGGAGAACATACTCAAGGAGGTCAGTTTCACTGCCAAGAGCGGAGAGGTGATGGGGATCGTCGGTCCCAACGGTTCAGGAAAGACCACGCTTCTCAAATGCATCAGGAAGGCCTTGGTCCCGAGAAAGGGAAAGATCATGATCGATGGTGAAGACATAATGGGCTGGGAGCGCTCAGAGATAGCCAAGTACTTCGCGGTCGTGCCCCAGAACACGAACATCTCCTTCCCCTTCACCGTTCTGGAGATAGTGATGATGGGGAGGATACCCCATCTCAAGAGAATGCAGTCGGAGAGCGAGAAAGACATTGAAGTGGTGAAGAGGGCAATGAGGATGACGGCCATTGACCGCCTCTACTATAGGTATGTCAACAACCTCTCTGGCGGTGAGGTGCAGAGGGTCGTGATCGCCAGGGCGCTGGCACAGGAACCCAAGATACTGCTTTTGGACGAGCCCACCTCAAATCTAGATATAAATCATCAGTTCGAGACTATGAAGCTCATAAGGGATCTGGCTAGGAAGGAAGGCATGATCGTGGTGATAATCTCGCATGATCTCAATCTCTCGATGAGGTACTGTGACAATCTGATCCTCCTGAAGGAAGGCAAGGTGTTCTCAAGCGGTTCCCCAGAAAGTGTGCTTACAAAAGAAAACATAAGAAATGTTTATGGCGTTGAAGCAATGATAGAGTACAACGCCATTATAGACTCGAATCAGATAACTCTTATCGACGTGGTAGACTGATCACTTCTTGTTTGGCAGGAAAGGTGTCAACCACGAGGCGAATGCTGTTGGATTCCTTGTCTGCATGAAGACCTTGCCCCGGCCTCTCAGCCTTAGCACAAGCCCCTCTCCTGAAAGGAATGTGGACTTGAGCCCTCCTATCTTCTTAACCTCGTATTCAATGCCACCCTGGAAGCCGACCAGGTGTCCGGTGTCCACAATGAGCTCGCCGTTGAGGTCGTACTCATAGAGGGCTCCGAATGCTGAGATGAACAGGTCCCCGACGCCTTGGGCCTTGAGGAAGAACAGGCCTTCCCTAGATACGAATCCCTTGAGCCCCTGGAACTTGGTGTCTAGGTCTATATCGACTTTCGATGCCAGGAATGCACCGCCCTGCAAGAACCATGTCTCGTTCTCCAGAGATATCCTCTCCACATCCCCTGGATATCCAGGCGCCAGCGTTATCTGCCCCGGGCCGCCCTCTGACTTGAACGTGTTCTGGAAGAATGACTCTCCGCCAAGCGCGCTTCTCTTCAAAGCACCGAACATCCCGCCCTGCATCTTTGTCTCTATCTTGAGATTTGGGGTCATCGATACGAGAGCGCCTGCCTCTGCCTTAATCTCTTGTCCACTTTCAAGTTCGACCTTTAGCAAAGTATAGGCCGGACTCTTCAGAATGTCATATTCGTAATCCTTTCCTTTTGGCATATATACACCAATTATAATAGTCTTTATAATATTTATAATGCTATTGATAGAGTAGTGGGCAAGGGTGGACCATGGAGTATTATATCTTGATCGCCGCCATGGCAGTTGCTTTTAGCATTGGGGCCAACGACCTGGCCAACGCAATAGGAACGACAGTGGGATCCAACGTCCTGACGTACCGGGCGGCTGTGTTATACGGCGGTGTCGCAGTTGCGGTAGGGGCCCTTCTGGGGGGCGGCAGTACGGTCGAGACCGTCGGCAAGGGGATAATAGACACCACAATGGTCGATGCCACCCTACTTACAATGGCCATCCTCTGCGCAGCACTTACTGTGGCGGTAGCAACATATCTTAGCTTCCCTGTCTCTGCCACTCAGTCCCTTGTCGGGGCATTGGCAGGAACGGGTATCGCCATGGGCCTGAGCCTCAACAATAGCGTGCTTCTCAGTATTGCCGTTGTTTGGACCCTTCTGCCTTTGATATCCATGGGCCTTTCCTTCTCGCTGTACTTCATGTTAAAGGCCATCTTCAGCATCATATACACAAGGTGGTACACAACCTACGAGGGGCTTATCAGATTCCTTGTTATAGCATCGGGCATTTTCGTTGCATTTTCCCTGGGGACTAACAACATAGGAAATGTGGTGGGCATTCTTGACGTCAACTCTGTCATCGACCATGATGTCGCAGTTTTGCTCGGCGCCATATGTATCACAATGGGCGCATTTGTGTTCTCAAAGAGAGTGATACTCTCAATTGGCAAGAGGATCACCACCATGGACCCCCTCAGGGCATTTGTGAGCCAGGTGGCCACGGCGCTCTCAGTTTTGATATGCACCTGTGTTGGCATCCCCGTCTCCATAAGCCAGGCAACTGTCGGCAGCGTGATAGGATGCGGGCTCACAAAGGGCAGGGCTTCTGTGAACAGAAGATTCATAGCAAAGATAATCGTGAGCTGGGTATTGTCCCCTCTGCTCTCTGGCGCAATGATGTATGCAGTTCAAGGCATTATCGGATGATGCGAGTGCCTGGATTCTTTCCCTTCAGGGCAGAGCTCAGGGAACCCTTCTTTTCAAGGCTTGTGACTATTATCTCGTCAATGTGCCCCCTGAACAGCATTATCTCCTCTATCTTTCCCTTCATTCCCCCCGTGATGTCCCCTGTGGTCCCGGCATCGATCTCCTTGAGCTCATCGAAAGTGATCTCACCTATCAGCTCAGCGCTCTTGTCAATCTTGGGGTCTGAAGAGTATATTCCCTCCACATCCGTGAGGAATATTGCCCTCGACCCGGGAAAGTTCTCCGCCAGCCTCCTCATTATCTGGTCGCCGGACACTATGCAGAACGAATGGATGCTGTCGTATACAACGTCGCCGTACAAAATGGGTATGAATCCGCACCCCGCAATGTTCCTTATGAGCTCATGGTCGAAATTGTCCATGACGCCCCCCTTAGCCGTCATGATGGCGCTTGACTGTAGAACGAAAGGATTGCAGCCCTCTTTGGAGAGCGAATCGGCCAGTATGTTCGATAGCTTTCTCATAGCTATGTTTACCTTTGATACTCCCCTCATCTGCTCTTCAGATGCGATGTCCCCTACGAGATTGTACTTCAATGCCAGAGGGTGTCCGAAAGAACCCCCGCCATGGCAGATGACTATCTTTTCCCGGCTTCCGGAAAGCTCTCTGGCCAAAGTGGAGATCGCATCCTCCTTGATCGAGAACGGGGACCTCTTGTCGGTTATGGCCGAGCCCCCTGCCTTGATGAGTATCATGCTAACACCTAGAACTTGAGGAACGCGATCGCCTTGGATATGTCCTCTTCGCTGACTATGAAGATGGTGTTGGTCCAACAGCTCATGGTCTCCTTTATATTGATCCCGTGCTCGCCGAAAAGGGAGTATAGGTATGCTGTCACACCTGCGGTGTTCTCGAGCTCCTGCGGGCTCTTTATCGTTATCATAGCAAGGTCCTCTGATATCTTTATGATGTCGTCACCGATCATGCTCTCCACGGCATCCTTGTGCTTCTGTGTCGTGATCAGCGTTATGGCGGTAGAGCCCTCTATGCTGTAGAAAATGTCCTGTTTGTCCTTGATCTTGTCCTCGAGCGTAAGAATGATCCTTTGGGGCACTCCCTTCTTGATTATTGCAACAACTATCCGATTCTTTATCTCAAGCTCGCTCCTCTTGAGGATCTCCATGACCTTGTCCTCATGGGTCTTCTTGGGCTTGAGATGCTCAAAGTATCTCCTGCTGGCCACGATGATGGCATCCTTGCTCGTCTTCTTCTCGATGCTCATCTCCCTGGCTATCTTCTCGGCAAGTTTGGAATAGTTGATGAGATTGTTCCTGATGCAGTCTTTTATTGAAGGATGGGTGTCTATGTACTCCTTTGTTATCTCTGCAGTTGTTTTCATATTATCAGAGTGATACGCTTAGTTATATAAATGTTTTTGGAATGACATTAACGTTCGATATCAAATTGTTTAAAAACATCATCTTTCAGTTGCCCAGAGTTCGAAATTGGTCGATACTTATAAGATGCTGATGCAGCAGCTTCTCCCTCAGTGATAACCATGGAGAATAAGAAGGTGATCTTGGCATATAGTGGAGGCCTCGATACATCCATAATACTGAAATGGCTTGTGGAGCGGGGCAACGAGGTCGTGGCCTATGTAGCTGATGTTGGACAGGACGATGACTTCAAGAAGATAGAGGAGAAGGCCTACTACTGTGGGGCCTCTAAGGTCTATGTGAGCGATCTCAAAGAGGAGTTCGTGACCGAGTACGTGTTCAGGGCGCTGAAGGCCAACGCCATATATGAGGGGACGTACCTGCTGGGAACGGCAGTGGCAAGACCGCTCATAGCCAAGGAGCACGTCAGGATCGCCAAGCTAGAGAATGCGACGGTATTGTGCCATGGGGCAACGGGCAAGGGAAATGACCAAGCAAGATTCGAGATAGGTTACATGTCCCTGATGCCTGAGGCTGAGATTTACAGCCCTTGGAAGGACCCCGTGTACCTTGAGGAGTTCCAAGGTAGGAAGGATATGATCAAGTATGCCGAGGAGCATGACATACCCATACCCGTCACACTCAAGAAACCATTCTCCATAGACGAGAATCTTTTGCATACAAGCTACGAGGCGGGTGTCCTCGAGGACCCCGGCAACAAGTACGACCCTGCGATGTTCAAGAAGGGCATACATCCAAAGGATGCCCCTGACCAGATGGAGCAGATCAAGCTCACTTTCGAGAGCGGGATCCCTGTAAAGGTCGAGAATCTCGATAGCGGCGATTCGTTCACAGACCCTATGGAGCTTTTCACTTACCTCAACGAGCTGGGTTACAAGCATGGCATAGGCATAGTCGACATGGTGGAGAATCGCCTCATGGGAATGAAGTCCCGCGGTGTCTACGTCACACCAGGGGGCACGATCCTCTACAATGCCCACAAGGACCTTGAGACGATCACTCTCGACAAGGAGGTGCAGCACTACAAGCTATGGATGTCCAACGAGATCGGGAGGATAATCTACAACGGCCTCTGGTTCTCGCCTGAGATGGACTTCCTCATGGCCGCCATAGACCACAGCCAGAGAGATGTAAATGGCGAGGTGGAGATGTGCCTATACAAGGGAAATGCCATCGTGACCGCCAGGGCATCCGGGAACTCTTTATACAATGAGGGCATAGCTTCTATGGACATCAACGGTGACTACGACCAGACTGACGCAAAGGGTTTCATTAAGATATTTGGATTAAGACTGAGAGGCAGGTATCTATAGATGAAGTTGTGGGAAAAGGACATACCACATGATGAGGACGCATCAGAGTTCTCTGCGGCCAAGGACAAGGTGCAGGACGATCTGCTCCTGGAATACGATTGCAAGGCATCTATAGCCCATGCCAAGGGCCTTGGGAGGATCGGCATCATCAGTGAGGACGAGGCCAATGGGCTCGTCTCAGCGCTCAGTGAGCTGATATCCCTTCACAAGAAGGGTGAGTTCGCTCTCTCGGAAGAGGATGAGGACTGCCACAGCGCCATAGAGCGCTTCCTGACGGAGAGGCTTGGCGACCTTTGGCGAAGGATCCACACCTGCCGCTCTAGGAACGACCAGGTGCTCTGTGCCCTGAGACTGTATTATATAGACCGCATAGATGAGATTTCCCATTCTGCGATAAATCTGATAACATCACTTCACGATTTTTTGGAAAAGCACGGACTGGTGGAGTTCCCTGGACATACCCATACCCGCAAGGCGATGCCGACATCCGTAAAGGAGTGGGCAACAGGTTACATAGCCTGTGTCAAGGACAGCATATCGCACATGGACTTCGTCGCCAAGATGCTCAAGTCCAATCCCCTTGGGACCGGGGCCGGATACGGCCTTCCGATAGAGACGGACAGGAGGTTCGTCGCACGGGAGCTTGGATTCGGGGCGATAGACGTCAACGGCATATATTCGCAGCTGAGCAGGGCGAAGCATGAGAAGCTTATCATGTCATCGCTCTCTGCTGCCATGTACGACCTCAACAGGATGGCAAGCGACATCATACTCTTCACATACCCGGACATAGGTTACTTCACCATGGACAAATCCCTCACCACCGGCTCATCCATAATGCCCCAAAAGACCAATCCGGACGTGCTGGAGATAATCAGGGGCTATTATTCGAGATTGGTGGCCAACGAGATGCAGACGGCATCAGTGGCTCAGAATCTCATATCGGGATATCACAGGGACCTTCAGCTTTCCAAGTCCACCATGTTCGAGAGCTTCGAGATCGTGGAGCGGTCCATGGCAATGATGTCAAAGGTCATAGGGTCTCTAGGTGTTTCAAAGGAGAAATGCGGCAAGGCGCTCACAGAGGAGATATATCTCACAGAGAGGGCATACGAGCTTGTGAAGGAGGGCGTTCCCTTCAGGATCGCCTATCAAAGGGTCGCGAATGACTTCTTGAGAAAAGAATAACTTATTTATGTCTGCCTTTGTATCTATCTTTGGTGTTTATGTGGTGGACATAGAGGATTACCTTGAGAACAGCAAAAAGGTCATTGAGCCTTTGATAGAGAAGGCACTGCCCAGGATTATCACTGATGATTATGTGGACTATCTTTCCGGTAGGCCCTCCTACGCTTACGACACTGTCGCGCTCAACAAGGGCATAAGCCAACCAGTGTGGGACTTCCTTTCCAGGGGTGGCAAGAGATGGAGGCCTGCACTGTTCCTCCTGATACTCAAGGCATTTGGCGGAGATATTGAAAAGGCCAAAGGATTCGCCGCCCTTCCAGAGCTCGTTCACAACGGCACTATAATAATAGACGACATCGAGGATGGCGCCGACACACGCAGGGGGGAACCCAGCCTCCATCTAAAGTTCGGCGTGGATACGGCCATCAACTCAGGCAACGCCATCTACTTCATCCCCCTCGCCATGATCGAGGAGGGCAGGGACCACTATTCCGATGATGTCCTCCTGGACCTGTACTCTGTCTATTCAAAGGAGATGATAAACGTCCATATGGGGCAGGCCCTGGACATAGCGTGGCACAGGGGCGAGCGGGATCCCACCGACATCGAGGAGCCCCAGTACCTTCAGATGTGCGCATATAAGACCGGAACGCTCGCAAGGATGTCCGCCAAGCTGGCCGCCGTCCTCTCAGGAGCAAGCGAGACCCAGATAGGGGCTCTGGGGAGATTTGCGGAGTCCATTGGCATCGCGTTCCAGATACAGGACGACATACTTGATATCGTAACCAAGGGCGAGGAGCGGGACAAGTTCGGAAAGCCTTACGGAAATGACATCACAGAGGGAAAGATCACCCTGATAGTGATAAAGACCCTCAAGAAGGCATCCAAGGAGGACAGGACGAAGCTTGTGAGGATTCTGCAGTCACACACCAAGAACAAGAGGTCAATCGATGCCGCAATACGCGTTTTGGAGAAATACGGTGCCATCGAGGATTGCAAGGAGATGGCCAGATCTCTTGTTGAGAGCTCCTGGAAGAATGCCGAGAAAGTAATTCCTGATGGAGAATCAAAAGATGTTTTGGAGGCATTTGCTAACTTCTTAATCGAAAGAAAACTTTAATTTTGCTTATTTTTTTTAACATATTTTATTTATCACATGTAGTAATTACAGCATTTTCTAATTATTTCTAATTTACTATAAATCCTCTGCAAAAAGTATTTAAAGGAAAAGTTACATTAAATGCCTATATAGCTATAGGAAGTGTTGGAGCGTGAACATGTTCAAAACCGTAATTCAAGTAATTAGGGGTATCTTTTCAGATATTTCTAGGATTAATTCTTTCGATGATAAATATTGTTGGAGGTTAGATAATGCGACCTATATATAGAAAAGGAGTCTCAGTATTATTCGGACTCTTGATAGTTCTAAGCCTCGTATACATAAACGTCGGATCGACACGTGCTGCATCTGCCATCACTGGCGTGACCGACGCAGTATGGTACGATGCCAATGAAAATGGCACATTCGATCCCACTGAAGGTATTGGAGGTATAGACATATACCTTGATAATTCTGGGATTGTTGCTGCAACCACTTTGGCCGACGGTTCTTTTTCCGATGTTTTTGCAACAGTGGATCCAGGCCTCGATTGGGATGGTGACCACTACCTCACTTTCAAGGCGGATGGATTCAGGACCGTTACATATAATGTTAGCAACATAGGGGGCGCCGTTGCCCTTCCTGATGAGTCTGTGCAGATGATACTGCAGGACAGCATATATGGGAGGGTTGTAGGAAATGACGGGCCTCTAGCCGGCATAACCGTAGAGGCGCTTGTTTATGGCACAGGGGCCGTCGCAAGCGATGTTTTGGGTGCCGACGCCCAGACGGTGACCGACCAGTACGGCAACTTTGTCCTAAAGGGCCTTCCAGCTGCCACATATGACATAAGGGCTTCAAAGGATGAGTACATAGCCCAGCTTCTTACTGGCGTCAGAGTCATCTACGGAAAGACGACAAAGGATGTCAACTTCTCCATGACCCCAAATTATGGTGCCATAACCGGACATGTCTCTGACGGTGCGATACCGCTGCAGGGCGCAGTCGTGTCCATACCTGGCCTGGGCCTTTCTGCCGTGACAGATGCAAATGGCCAGTACACGATCACCGATGTCATGGCGGGCAGCTACACAATGATATGTGAGAAGGATGGATACAAGATCGGAGTGCTGTACTATGATGACAGTTCATCCTCTTTCGGATGCAATCCCGCCGACTATTCGCCATTTGTGCAGCCCGGACCATCAGTCACCCCGACTTCTGCCGATTTCAATCTGGAGCCTGAACCTCTGACCCCCGTGAACGGATATGTGTCAGGCATATTGACAGAACAATCTGGCAGGGCTATAGAGTGCGGATACGTGACGATACCAGGCCTTGAAATGGAGAGATGCACTGACAAGGGCGGATTCTACATATTTGAGGATGTACCTAACGGCGAGTATGATGTAGTGGCCCAGGACCCGAATCCCAATACAGAGGTCTTAGAGCACAAGTCAGCAAAGGCGAGAATAAACGTGGTGCCAGGCGAGAACTCAGAGGCTGACTTTTCTCTGTTGGGAAATCCAGGTTTCATCGTTGGGCAGATTACCGACAAGGATGCGCTCCCGGTGAACGGAGGGTCTGTCACGATACCTAACTCAACGATATCATCACTTACGGACCTCAACGGCTGGTATGCCTTGGAGGATGTCAATGTGAACAGGTATTCGGTATACGACTATTCATCGGAGACGATATCATACTTCGTTGCCAATGTCGTGGTCAAGGCCACCGGTTCGGACTTCAATGACAACACTCTTGTTGTGGAACCTATACCTGCCAACGGGGCATATGATGACACATATAATATTACTATAATCAAGAAGACCGGTGTCATAAAGGGTCAGTTGTACGAGATAGGCACCGGGCAACCGATCGAGGACGCCAGGGTAAGGGTATATGGCAGAGAGGCCATTACAGATGCCAGCGGCGTCTACGAGTTCGTCGGCGTGCCCGTGGGCAGCTACACCGTGGTCGCAGGTGAGGGCCCAGCACAGACCTACACTGAAAATGATTATGACCTGGTCATAGAGACCGATGTATGGGCAGGTCCTGGAACACAGACCATGCTGGACTTCTACCTTCCGGATGCGACCCATTCGCTATACGGGTATGTATCGGGCGTAGCCTTCGAGGACAAGGACGCTAGCGGCGTCTTCACAGAAGGAGAGGGTGTGTCCGGACTTACGGTGGAGGTGCCAGGATACCCGACGGTCGAGACTGACGACTTTGGATTCTACATAGTCTCAGCTGATGCTGGTACCCATTACCAGGCAATATACGGCGGAGACTACGAATGGCAGAACCTTGGAATGGTCACCTTCGTAAGCAATTTGGAGGACCCGGGAAACGACATAGAGCTCACAAGGCGCACTGGTGAGCTTGTCGGCAGGGTAACTGAGGGCGGTGCACCAGTGGAGAGCGCCAATCTATGGGTGCCCCAGTATGAGAACGACTGGGCCCAGGGATCTACCTCTATAGAGGTCCTATCAGATGTTTACGGGAACTACGCATTTGCAGACGATGGGGTGGATGATCTCTCACTCGACAAGGGAAGACATCTGCTCGTAGTGCAAAGATGGGACGACTTGAACATGTCATATGAGTTCGACCTCTCATTCGTCACCATTGCATCCACCATATCCAAGGATGTCGCCCTGACCCGCGAGACAGGCCGCGTTGAAGGCCTAGTATGGGACGACCTCAACGGTGATGGGACAAAGGACACCAATGAGCCTCTGCTTCCAGATGCCGAAGTGTCACTCTCAAAGGTATACTCGACCACATCGGACAGCACTGGATATTACACGATACTCGACGTGCCTGTGACCTTGGATAGGGACACTACCCATCTCACGCCAACTTACGAGATAAACAGGTACACAGGTATCGCATATCTCACAGGTTATGATACCGAGACCTTCGTATCGTCACCGATAACAGCACATCCAGACATATTCGACCACACAAGCACGGCGACCGTGGAGTATGAGGACTGCAACAACATAGAGGTGTTTGAGGACATAGTCTACACCGATGTCACAATGGACATAGACTTCCCTCTGGACAAGGCCGATCCGCTTCCAGTGACAGGTTCCGTTTCAGGATACGTCAATCTTGGCATGAATCTTATCCACTCGGAGGCCGAGGTATGGATTGAGGGCACCAATATGAACACATGGTCCGACATAGAGGGTTTTTGGTTAATCCTCGATGCAACCCCTGGGAACTACGCCATACAGGCCGGAAAGCCGAACTATGTCTCACAGATACATTCCAACGTACCTGTGATCGAGGGATTCGAGAACGAGAACATAGATTATTCGCTCGAAAAGGACGGATTCATATTTGGAACTGTTTTCGAGGACATAGACCACAACGGCGTAAAGGACCCCACTGATGTGCCGATACAGGGAGCTATCGTTACCATAGCCAACAGGCAGGTCTATACAGACTCCAACGGCGAGTTCATCATAGACAACCTGTACGCGAATGCGCCTTACAATGGTTACACAGTTACCGCTACAAAGCTCAACTACACTCTTCAGCAGTCTATAGATGTTGAGGTGATACATGCTGACGCCACCGGTACCGAGGTGGACTTCCTCCTGGAAAGGTATGAGGGATTCTTCATTGGCAAGGTCTCTGACCATTCCACAATGGACGGCATTGTAGGCATAGAGGTGTATGCCATGGATGATTCCATAGACGACAACACCGAGAACGGC
>Ga0272441_10009698_pt1 | contig 14794 bp, 14 predicted proteins | sample SSMProp6N_FD_193582 | JGI IMG/M metagenome (GOLD analysis project Ga0272441, IMG submission 193582) | Marine sediment archaeal communities from Little Sippewissett salt marsh, Falmouth, MA, United States - SSM-Prop-6N | ecosystem: Environmental > Aquatic > Marine > Wetlands > Sediment ... | reverse complement strand
TGGTTGCGCCGGGTAAATCTGCTATCGTGAATGCCGGTGGATATATCACCGTCACGCTTGCTGAAGCACACGGCGTGGCAGGAGAAAGTATAACAGTGCCTCTGAAAGTGGATAACGTTGCATTGGCAGGTGGTGATATTTCCATTGGTTATAACAGTGCGGTACTCCGCGCAGTTGATGTGTCGTCCGACTCCGATGTATTGCTGGCAAGCAACGTCGTCGAACCAGGTATGCTACGCATCGCGTTTGCGAACGCCGACAGGCTGAACAGCAAAACGCTAGCCAAGATACGATTCGACATACTTGCCGATGATGTTTCGCCGCTGACGCTCAGAAATGTCAAACTTTACAAGCCCGATGCTCTTCCGATAGGTTCAGTGAAGATGGATGCAGAGTTTAGTTCCTGGGCAATACCTCCAGAACACAGCGCGTTGTTGCAGAACTTCCCGAATCCGTTTAACCCTGAGACATGGATCCCCTATCAGCTGGCGAAGGATGCTGACGTAGTGATCAGGATCTATGATTCGACCGGACGATTAATACGCAAGCTAGATATGGGATACAAGCCAGCCGGATGCTATCTGGAAAAAGATAGAGCAGCATATTGGGATGGTGGAAACAGTTTGGGAGAGCGAGCCACAAGTGGAGTGTATTTCTATCAGTTCGAGGCAGGAGATTTCACAGCAGTACGCAAGCTAGCAATCGTGAAGTAGCTCGTCCATATGTTGAAACGGATCGTCCGCAACACGGAAGAAAGGAACAGATCCCTTTGTGGTTTTCCTTTTCCAAGCTATGTGGCCGATCCGCAAAACCAACTGAATACTTGCTTAGATTTCCCGATTTTGTGTCCAAAAATTCTGGGGTACCTCAGAGAATGCAGCAGCATGGTCTTGTGCTGCCAAAATGTCGCCACGGAGGGCTACGGAGATTCATATTCTAAGAGGCGATCATTGACACTGTGACAGGATATGCTTGCACACAGCATTCGCCATTATTGTGTACCCGTCACTGTTAAAATGAGCGCCGTCTGTGCAAAGCTCCGGATGTTCCACCATTAGCCCATAGAGGTCATTGATGATGACGTTATGCTCTGACAGAAACTGCTGGGCAATCCTGTTTCGGGCAAGTACTCGCGGATTCCTCTCCGCGTCCAGTTGCTCCCGGTTGTCCCGGTATCGCAAAGGCGTGCTGCTACCCCAGATCAGTGCTGCATCCTTAGCCAGTTGTTTTAGATGGTCAAAGAAGACGGGGAAACTATCTGCGTAATCCTCCTCTGTAAAGCTCCATCCGTGCAAACCGTTATTGAAGTGCACCACTTCATACTTATAATCCCAGAAAGCGTAATCCAGTTCTTTTATCAATGCTTTGTCGCAGATGCATTTCGAGGTCGCCAGTCTGGCAACGTTGGCAGTGCCATCCAGTTGCTCCTGGACTTTGGTGCTGTATCCAACTACGATGGAATCTCCTATCAACAAGACTCTTGGCAGGGAATTATCATCTGCATTGAACCAACGCATATCGCACCATTCAATCTTCTCTCGTTTCACGTTCTGCTCCGATTTTGTCGATTCCGCTTTCAAAGGGAAAACTGTCCTGTTCCCTATGTAATCTGTAGCCCAACTTTCTAAATTGGCCTGTGCCAAGATAGAATCTTGGGCTACATTGGATATATATTTCCTTTATTAGATTTCTTTCTTAATCTTTCCCCAAGCTACCGGCAGTTTCCCGGCCGCATCCACAGCAGCATCCTTCACTGTGGGGCCTGAAAGCTCAATGTAGTCCACAGTCATGGAACCTAGGTAGTGGGAAGTATACGTATCCGGGCCGAAGCAGACGAATCTCTCCTCCGGTATTTTGTCAATGGTAACAACCTCGTCACCATTGAAATAGCAGATGATGTCGGTACCTTTTATCTCAGCTTTCCAGATACCCTCAAATTCGGGACCGTTTACACCCGTATTATTCCAATCATCATTATTGATGTACCAGCCCGGAGTGTTGGTACCGCACCAGAACATGTTCTTCCACTCAGCGTTGATAGTAGTATTGAGTGTGGGTGGTAGGTCTGACCTGATGAAAGCTATCAGCCCGGCGTTGTTGGTTTCTGCGCCAACTGTGGCCTTGATTTCAAAGGTAAAATCCTCGTCTGTAATATCTCCACCCCGCCAGTAAATCAGGAGACCATCCGCCACATCGGGCGATTCCATGATCAATTGACCATCCTCGAGCCTATAGGTAGCGTTGCCTTCTGCCATTACTTCCCAGAGATTTGTGTCTATAGCGTTGCCGTCGAACTCATCTCTGTAGGTTCCGGCCATTGATAAGGAACTTGCCAAAAACAAGCTCAACAAACAACCGATAACCAGGTGTGTATTGCGACTCATAATATCCTCCTCGGTTTTGACAATATAATATGGTAGAGTGAGAGGGTCAAAAACCCTCTCACGACTTTCTTCTAAATTCAGATGGTAAAGAGCCTTGCTTTTAGAGTCCGCTCTTGAGCTTGCCCCACATTACCGGCATTTTTCCTTCAGGTTGGACAGCAGCGATGGTGGGTCCCGAAATCTTGATCCAGTCGATGGTCATCTCACCTGAGTAATGTGAAGTATAGGTGTCCGGGCCGAAGCAAAGATACCTCTCCGACTGCACCTTATCAACCACTACAACCTCCGCACCGTTGAAGGAGAAGTGGATTTGATTTCCGCTTATCTCGGCTTTCCAGATGCCCTCAAATTCTGGGCCATTTACACCCAAATTTTTCCAATCATCATTATTGATATACCAGCCAGGGGTATTGGCCCCACACCAGACCATAGCCGCAAACTCACCATTAATCACGGTGTTGGCGGTTGGCGGGGTATCCGATTTGATAAAAGTGAGTACCCCCGCGTTATTGGTATCCGTGGTGACTGAAGCCTTAATTTCCACGGTGATGTCTTCATCTGAGATGGGCGCATTCCAATACATCAGGATGCCATCTTCTACACCGGGTGAACTCATGGTTAACTGACCATTCGCGATCTCATATGAAGCTCCCGCTTCAGCTTTCATATCCCAGAAACCTTCGTTCAATGTGCCACTGTCGAACTCTTCTATGAAATCTCCTGCTGCTGCAGCAGAAACCCAGACAACACTTACCAGAGCAAAACTCAACAAACATGCGATAGCTAGAAATACATTCCGTTCCGGACCCATAAAACCGTCCTCCTGTCTTAAAAAAAATCAAGCAATTTCAAAATAAACACAAAGGGAAAATACAAAACTACTTCGTCAGGTCAATTCCTCCTCTCTTATAAGCATTTCTGATTTCAACTTCAGACCACAGAATCACAGGCAAGAGTGCCTATGCCAGCCATTTTTATCCTTATAAATTAGTACCGAAAACCTACCTACCAAACATTTAGACGTAATAACAACAGAATAGGATGAATGCGATTAACGACTTTTCTTAACTTCTCCCCACGTAGCTGCCAGCTTATCTCCCGGATGAACAGCGAAAGGCCAGCCTTCGGGCGTATATTCTTCCATGGTCGCAAGAGCCTCACCTTCAATGCCGACCCCGCCAAGAGCATAAATCCTTCCATCCACAACGATAGTGGATAGATCACCTCTTGCTGTTGGCATGCTCCTCATTTCTTCCCAGGCGTCCAGTCTCGGGTCATACATCTCCACCGTAGCAAGGGGAACACCGCCGATGGTATACCCTCCAATGGCGTAAATTTTGCCATCTGCGACGCTGGTTCCCAAGCCGTATCTTGGGGTCATCATATCAGCTTTATGCGTCCATCTATCAGTAACCGGATCATACATTTCCACTGTCGCAAGCGGCATTTCGCCATCAGTAACAATTCCTCCGATAGCATAGATTTTCCCGTCCACCACGCTGGTTGATAGGTCGTACCTATCAGTTGGCATATTATCTTTTTCTATCCAGGTATCTGTTACAGGATCATATATTTCCAATATGGAAGTGGCTTCATATCCGTCTGCACCGCCTATTAATCCACCAATGGCGTAGATTTTTCCATCCACCATGCTGCTGGAAAACTCATGTCTGGGCGTTGGCATATCCTCCCCGGATGACCATTTTTTTGTCACCGGATCGTATATTTGAACGATTGAATAGATGTCCACGTAAGTTGCGCGGAGTCCCCCTATGCCATAGATCTTGCCATCCACAGCGCTTGTAGTTAACCCCCATCTCGCCCTTACCATGATATTTTCTTTCGTCCATGTTTTCGTGGCCAGATCATATGATTCTATCGATTCAGAACGTGCGCCTGCCTCGGCTATCCCTCCAAAAACGTAAATCTTTCCATCAATTAATACTGAGCCGAAATTCGCTCTTACGGTCAGCATTTCAGGTCTATCTGTCCAATATTCGCCCACTGCCAAACTCGTGAGTATCATCCCCAACAAACCGCAGAATGCTAATCCTGCGAACACTTGATGCGCTATACGCTTCAAAACAAGCACCTCCAGTTAAAATAGGCTTTAGTCTCTGAATGATCTGGATTATTGCAGGAGCCATAGGGGCATGCTGCTACGTGACCAAAGCTTAATGCATTGCACCCGACATATACATATATTTATATCATCAAATGGCCTTATTTGCAAGGTAATTTATCCATATAATACCTACAAAAAGGGGAATCCACAACTAAGAATCCGAATCATGCTCTACCGAGTTTTCATCTGGCTCTCACGCGTGAAATGCGCGGATGTCCACCTGGCACGCTGTCTTTCGCACAGCAGCAAGCATAATAATCCGGCGGCATTTCCAAAACATCCGACAGCCGATCCCACATGCTGGACGGTTCCTGGCAGAGCGAAATAGGGGTCTTCGGACTTCGTTTTTTTATCTCGTCTATCAGGAATCGGTATATTTTCTCCCGATATTCGTCAGGGATTGGCCCCCATATCTTGCCCTTCATCTCTTCCGCTCCCTCCCGAATGGCCTTGACGAATTCGGGCTCGAACAACGATGAATCCATAACTCTCTCGAATATGGTGGGATCAGGAAAACGGCTCAGAGTCTCCAGTGTAATCACGTCAGGATGTACCTTTGAGAAGAGCAGATCCAGCATATCCCGATACTCCTGATGCCAGTTGTGGACTGGGCAAACGGCCGAGAACCTGAACCGAACGTTATACCCCGCCTGCTCGCATTTGTAAGCTGCTTCGATGCGCTCTTCCATTGTCGCAGAATCGCGCTCAATCAAACGACTTTGAGTATAGGCGTTCAGCGTCCAGCAGCATATTGTCTGCCCTCTGTGGTCAAGATTGAGAAGATGATCCACGTTATCGCTCTTGGAGTATGTCATCAGGAATTTGTCCTCAAATTGAGCGAAATATTCCACCAGCAGTTTCGCCGCTCCCATCTCCGGCTCAAAGCAGAGGGTATCGGAGCCGTTATCCCATTTCCATAGGGTCGGCCCGTCAACGTTGCGGATGATGGGATCCATCCTCTCAAGAAATTCTTCTATATTGGTAGCAAGTACGAGTATATCCTCAAACCCGCAGTAATCGCATTTGAACAGACAGCCCTTAGCCGAATGAATCCCGTATCCTGACTGACATACCACCCCGTCTTTTTGGACGATATTTTCCCGCAGGCGGTGATTCCACACGCGGATCATGGTGTTTCGGAACTTTCGTGGAAGCGGTTTACCTTTGGGCCATTCTTCCGGCGGCCATCTGTAGGTATCGAAGACGATGGTTGGGTCTCCTTGTCGCCGTGTTCCTGTAATTCGACGGGATCTGTTCCATCCGTTTTGCTTTATCAGCTCGTCCATTTGCTCATCGTTAACCGTCTCCACTTTGGGCGTCTCGATCCGACCCATCATCCGATCCAGGCGCTCCTTGCTCTGTTGGTCTTTCAGAACACTTTCATTTATATAAACCGCAGGTGGCTTTAATATGCGCATTTTGACGTCTTTCCCTCAATCTTGATTGAACCCCAGGTCACTGAGAGCTTCTCAGCCGCTTCCACCGCGGCATTCTGTACTGTGGGTCCCGATAATTCGATCCAATCGACAGTCATTTCCCCTACATAGTGAGAGGTAAAAACATCCGGCCCGAAGCAAACATACCTCTCCTCCGTTATCTTATCATACACAACGACCTCTTCGTCATTGAAATAGCAGTAGATTTTATCCCCCTTTAACTCGGCTTTCCAGACACCTTCTTTCTCGGGCCCTGATGCTGGCGTCCGATTCCAGTCATCGTCATTGATATACCAACCTTGATTATTCGTCCCACAAAAAAAGCATGTCTTCCACTCAGCGTTAATAACGGTGTTAAGCATAGGCGGCAAGAGCTGCCTGACGAAGGCAATCACCGCGGCGCCCTGGGCTTCTGGGCCGACTTGGGCCGAAATCTCAAAGGAGAAGTCTTCATTCGTGATATCCCCGCCCTTCCAGTAGATCAGGATGCCATCTTCTACCGCAGGCGAGGTCATCGTTATCTGTCCATTTTCGATTTTATACGAAGCATCGCCCTCTAGCTTTATTTCCCATAGGTTTTCATCCAGCTTGTCGCTGTCAAATTCTTCACGGTAAGTCCCGGCTGCTCCTGTGAAGACCCATCCCAAACCTGTTAAACCAAAGCATAATAAGCAAAAGATGGCCAAAGATGCATTGTGTCCTGAAATCATTATATTTCCTTTCCATTCCGTAGCGTCGGCCTCTGTGGCGACACTTTGGCAAGACTATGCCGTACTGTCAGATCATTTCAGCTATATGACTTCCTCCGTTCCCTGTCATCCTCAGACTCAATCATTGCCCAAACATACAAGCCTTTAGGCGAAAGCGTTCCCAATAGCTTATCAAATTCCCATTGCGTCATGGGTCCCTCTATCAGGATCGGTTTCTTTTCCTGCATCTTTACAAAAATGGGTATAAGTTCAGGAACGCTCGGGCCATAAGGCTGCGGATCGATGCTTACCTGAACCGCGTTAATGGTGGAATTGATAACCGAATCCACCACGTGGAGCGAATTAGAATGCAAGTGTATAGTATAATAGCCGAAATTCGAGGCTATATATTCCTGAGATGGGAGCATAAACTCCTTGTAGTCTACCGGCGAAACAAGAGCAGAAGCGTCATCCTGCGTCCTGATGGAAGATCCTTGCGCCCAGATGCCAAAGAGGTTGCAATAGCCTTCATTGAAAGATGATATACGATCCAACTGCGCATTCGCTATCTCTATAAAAACATCCGCACAAAGCATCATCAATTCATGAAACTCATTTGGATGCTCATATATTCCCAAACACAGGTTCTCTTCCCCGATGAGCGCATCTACCATGTCGCTGGGGCCGCGCATGAGGGTATTGGGTACCTGGTAACCGCCCCGCGAGTTGGCTGAAAGATATTCGGTGAATTCCAGTAGTTTTTTCACCCATCCATCATTCAGCTTCAGAGGCCTATAATCTCTATACCAGTCCGCACCCAGCGCCGGTTCCGACCACATACTGGATGACTGAAGACTAACTCGTATGGGGCATCCAATAATGGCCTCCATCCAGGGGACTTTTGTGTAAGGAGCAAGGACAGGTATCACATCGCCTGACGTGGCTGGCACCGCGGACGGGCGTTCATCCATGGGTGAAAGTACCTCAGGAGATAGCACTTCAGGCTCAAGGTAGAAAACGTCATCCTGCGCCATAGTACCGTCAGCCAGAGGTAGCCTCATGGATGAGCGCGGCTGACCGAACCCGGTTCTCCTGTATCGTGTGATCCGTAGAAGCGGTTTTTCTACGTCCTCCATATTCCAGAAGGCCTTATGCCTTTCCAGAATCCCGGATGCATCCCATCTACTTTCGGGCATCAGTATCTCCCTAGTAGCTCTCCAACATATATCTCAAAACTTCCCTGGCGTAATTCATTCTCGCGTCCCGCACGGGCCGGGGAGCCTTATTCTCTCCGGGAATCTCCAGATTGAAAAGGCCTGCATAATCTATATCCTTCAAAGCTGAGACGACGCTTTTCCAATCAATATTTCCGCCGAAGGGCATCTTATGCTGATCTCCTGAACCATCGTTATCCGAGATATGCGTAGCCAGCAGTCTGCTGCCACACTCATGTATAGCCTGAGACATGTCCAGCTTTGTCACGTTCGCGTGGCTTGAATCGAAGCAGATTCCCAGCGCGTCAGAATCTACAGAGTCGATAAGCTCGTTTAGATCAGATATGCGCGCTCCAAACCTCCATTTGTCCTGACCAATGCGCTCCTGCATATTCTCTATGCAAAATTTCACACCGAATCTGTCGGCCACCTGAGCAAGACGGGTGAAGGAATCCACATTAATGGCGAACATCTCAGCCTTCTCATTATCGGTTTCCGCTCTCTGCTTGCCGCCGGGATGGATTACCAAATGCGGAAGCCTTAGCTCGTGTGCGTACTCCGCCCATTTTGCCGCTATGTTTATATCATTCTCGCGTCTTTTGGGATCTGGATTGGCCACGTCCAATTCCAGCGGCGTGTGCATCTGCCACAGCTTTATTTCGTTATGCTCGCAAAGTTTCCTCAGATCCTTTAGCCGCTCTCGCCAGGTTGCATCCTGAGTCGCCATTCTACCATGTTCAGCCGAGACCTCCAGATCCCTCCAGCCCAACTCTGCGAAATGCAATAATACATTCTCAGGGGATAAATCTATGTAAAAACTTGTCCAGATACCTATTTGCACTTCTGTCCTCCTAATGATCTTCGGGGCAATTGCAGAACCATCCTGATTTACCTCTCAATATGAAATGGCCACACTTCCGACACCGGAAAGAGGTGTCCATTGGCGATTCCAGAACGGCCGATACTTCCCGCAGCATTTGTTTGTAGCTCGCATTAGCCCAGGGTCGGGTTTCTATGGTTATTGGGCGGTGATAGTCGATCTTTTGCAATATTTCAGAAAAAGCCTGCCAATCAGTTGTTCCATAGGGCGGCTGGAGGTGCATGTCCCTTGTGCCGTCGTTGTCCTGCATATGGATATTTATCAAATGCTTGCCCACTGCCATCATGAACTCCTTCATATTGCCGCATACGTGCGCATGGCCTGAGTCGAAACATACGCCAAGCAATGGGGAATCTATTTTCTCCACGGTTTCCAGTATATGCCTGATTTCGCATCCCGGATGATTGGGCAGCATGTTTTCCAGAGCAAGAACCACTCCTGTCTCCTCTGCCGCATCCATCAGTTGACATATGCTCTCATATGCAAGCAGATTCATGCTGTCCATCTCTTCCTGCGAGGAGATGCCACCGACGCCGGGATGGATCACTATCATCTCCACATCTGCCAGGGCTGCTTTATAAAGCAAATCCCGATGAGTTTGCACAACCTGGCGGCGTTTTTCCGCATCCAGGTCTGAGAGGTTGCTGTTGCCGCCAAAAGGCGCGTGGATAGAGCGTATGGAGATTCCATTCTCTTTGAAGAGCTTAGCTGTGCTCGCAATTTTGTCATCATCACTATTGAGAAAAAATTCCGGCCCCGTCTCAATAATGCGTGCTTCATTCTCCAATAGCCAATTAATCGTGGTCTGTGGATCGTCAAGACCGCCGCGGCATATAGACAATTCCATTATTCCAACTCCTTCTATTTATCATTGATCAAAGCAAGTTCAGGCAATTAGTACAATAATAGTGATCTTTCCTATGAATACTAATACTGAGCGTATTATAAACAACGCAAATAAGAATAGCAAGGATGGTTTTTCATTTTTCTATGCAACTTTTTCCAGCCTCATTCGTATTTCAGATTGAAGGAAGCAAAAAAATCACTTTTCCAGGAGGTCAGATCATACGTTGGCCAATCAACAACAGCTTTTAGATATTTCCAGAGTCGATTCCATGACTGACGAACAGGATTTTGTTATTCTCATAAGGCAGAATCAGGAAAGCGTCTTTCGACTGGCTTTCCATCTTCTTGGAAACGCGGAAGAAGCCAGAGATGCCACGCAGGAAACCTTCGTGAAGGCATGGAAAAAACTTGACCTGCTGAGGCGGGAAACCAGTAGAGCATGGCTTCAGAAAATAGCTGTTAACCTATGTCTCGACTGGCTGCGCCGGCGCAAATTCAGAGGAGAATTTTCGGAGGAGAAAGGTGAATCTCAGAATGATTTGGAGTATCGACTGCCTGATCCCAATCCCGATCCTCTGGAGCAATGCCTGAGCGAAGAAATGCAGACGAAGGTGAGGAAGGCCATCTCAAATCTCGCTCCCAAATACAGGGCTGTTGTGATATTAAGAGACCTGGAAGGAATGAGCTATAAGGAAATCTCGCAAATGTTGAATGTAAAGATAAGTAAGGTAAAATCCAATCTTTTCAGGGGACGACGAGAACTCAAAGAGATTCTGCGTCCCTTCTTTGAGGTGAGCAGATAATGCGCTGCGAAGAAGTAAAAGAACTGCTTGAGGCATACGTAGAAGGTGAACTGGATGAATCTCAACTGAAAGCAGTACAAGCTCACATCTCCAGTTGTGAATCGTGCAAAAAGGAACTGGCACTAACTCAGGCCATTCCACGTCTGGTTAGCTCCTTACAGACTCCGCCTGTGCCGGAGGACATTATTCCCAACACTTTGAGAATAATTAACGAAACTCCCACGGCTCAATGGGAATGGCTGAGGTCATTTGGAGCATTTCTATCCGGGAAATGGCGATTTGCTGCTGTTGCCTGCTCTCTGATTATCATCTCTCTATTTAGCATAAGCTATTATAGAGAATACAGACAGCCTAAGATAACCGATGCGGAAGTTGAATTGGCAGTGAAAGACCTCAAACTCGCTCTGGGGCTCGTAGGAACGGCTACACAGGACGTGCAGATCACGGCAATGACAGCAGGATCGAGGGCGCTGAATGCTACAAAAAGCAAGTCCAAAAGTACAATGCGGACCCTTTCCGGAGCACAGTCTGAAGTCTCCGATAAACTAAGGTTTGGGTTGGCAGTTTTAGCCCAACTGCAAAAAGGTGAGGTGGATGGAAATTGAAAGTCGTTTTGGTAGCTATCATCGGCATCGGATGCCTACTACCTTCGCTTTTTAGCTCTAATGAAGGGCTGATTGAGATTGACCACCCATATGCCGAGGGAACTAAGGTAAAAGTGAACGTGGGGAAGGTATTGCTGTTCGTCGCTTCCAAAATTGCAGGCAAAGAAGACCCTGAAGCTGCGAAATTCATATCCGGACTAAGCGCCGTCAAAGTGAGAATTTATGATAGATCCCATCTGTGGGGTATAGAACCTGAGGAAGTACCACGCTTTTACGAACGACAACTGCGAGAGGCAGAATGGGACGTAATGGTACGCGTGAGAGAAGAGGAATCAAATGTCGCCGTATATTCGCTCACGAAAGGAGATAATATCTCCGGACTAGTCGTGATCGTCGATAAGCCAGAAGAGCTTATAGTCGTCAACCTGGCAGGCAGAATCGACATCAACAACCTGGCTCAGATTAATGGGATTACAGATGCTAATATCAATCTGCCAGAGCATGAGTTCGATAACTAAAGAACTTGCTTAAGGAGGTAAAAGAACATGAAGACTAAATGGTACGTGAACTCGATTCTTTTAACAGCGATCATCAGTCTCGGATTTATACTGCCTTCGCTATCAACCGCCGAACCGAAGCTTGAGGGGATGATCGACATTGATTATCCAGGCGCAGGAGAAGCCAAAGTAGAGGTGAACCTTGCAGGAGCACTATTCACTCTTGCAGCTAAAGTTATGGCAAAAGATGATCCTGAGGCCTCGGAGCTGCTGGCAAACCTGAAGGCTGTTAAGGTGAGAATCTACGACGAAGCTGCTTTAGGCGGAAAAAGCTTCGACGATGTCATGAACTTCTACAAAGAGCAGTTGAAGAAAACCAAGTGGGAGATCATGGCAAAGGTAAGGGATAAAGAATCAACCGTTGGTGTATACTCGCTGGTTAAGAAGGATACTGTTGCCGGATTGGTGGTGCTAGTCGGGAACGCGAAGGAGTTTATAGTCGTCAATCTGGCAGGTGATGTCGACCTGGCCAAGCTGTCAGAGATCGATGAGATCACTGGCATTGACCTCAATTTACCAAATAAGCTTGAGTTTAAGAAAAAAGAGCTTCCGCCGAAAAAAAAAGATGAGCAAAGATCACAAAGAGAACGGGCAATAGTGGATTACTTCGGCGGTAAACACGATGATGCCATAGCAACCCTCGAGAAACTCGAAGAGGAGGGGATAAGTGATCTTGCCGACTACGCGCTTATGGCAGTGCTTTACCAATCCAAAGGCGCTCGGGATAAAAGCTACCACTACTTGGGCAAGATCTATGAAATGGAAAATCTTGAGGATTTTGCTACCGCCTTCCATGGGATGGCGGTAGGCATAAATCCTCAGCTCAAGGCCGAAAAAAAGCAGGATGGGAAATAGCCAGCATTTCCCATCCTGCATCTTATCCCCCATAACTCTCTCCGCTGGATCGCATTTAGTATCCAGTATCTAGTATCCAGTATCCAGTATCCAGCATCCTGCATCCTGCATATCTCCGTCCGGAGACCGTTGCAAATAGAATCAAGGAATAACGGGAATCTGTAGTATACATTACAGAGAGAACTTGCCAAAGGATGAAAAATGCCATAGACTACCAAATTGACATCCACAAAGGAGGTAGCTATGGCACTATCATTTGAGCAAGAGGATAACAGATTCACAGTAGAATGGCAAGGGCATTTCACCATCTCACTGCCAGATACACCATCTAACCGGAAATCTATGCTGGTGTTTCTGCGTTCCCTTCATGATAGCATTGGTAAGTGTGTTTTCACCTTTCAGGAGCTATCAGTGCTCTTTGACAGCAATAACCGACAGGCATCCAGCCAGCACATGGAGGACTTCCGGGACTGTGGCTGTGACTTCCTGTCATACCTGACCAGGAAGCGGAAAGTGGACTGTGCGGTGGTGGAAGCAGTAAGACAGGAGCTAATGCGGGATCCATTGGCGAAGCTGGTGGAGTTACAGGAGCGAGTAAATGCCAGGTTAGGATGCAGGAACCTGACATCAGCCAACATAAAGGCAGCGCTGGATCAGATACCTTATGACCAGATAAGGGGTGTCATAATAAGCCAGCTATCCCGTGGCAAAGCCCATTACCAGGAGGAATATCTTCTGACAGAGATGATGGAATCCAATAATGCTGTTGCTGAAAGGGCAGGCATACAGATACAGGAATCAGAAGGCATGGTTATCTCAGATCCCAGTAGCATCAGGAGTCTGGTGACGCCGGATACACCCACATCATCAGTAAAGGATTCGCTGAGATGGTTAGTGCTCTGTATGTTTCTGTATTTCTATGGAGTGCCTTTATCCGTTCTGGGCAGTTGGCTTCATGTCCACAAGACCACAGTGCTAAGATGGATGATAGGTTTGGCTATGGAGTTGCTCCCTTTGGTGTATGGATGGATAATAGAAAAGGTGAAAGCCCGTGTGGTCTACATAGACGAGAAATGGCTGAAGATCCGTGGTAAGTGGCACTACTGGTTTGTGGTTCTGGACTCAGAGACTGGCATACCCATATTGGCATCTTTGCTGGGCACAAGGAGTCGCTGGTCATGCAGATGGATAGGGTGTAAGCTGCCCAGTGTGATAATCACTGATGGTTTGTCCAGTTACCATGAATTGGCGAACATGATAGGAGTGAAACACGTACTGTGTCATTTCCATCACCAGCAGGGAGTGACGCGATGGCTGAAGAAACACTTGGGCAATGCAGATCAGAACAAAGCTCAGATAGATGCCAGAAAGAAAGATATGAAGAAGATCCTTCAGACGAATGACAAGAGAACCGTCAGGAGGCGTTTTGCCAGGCTGAAAGAATCTTCTGATGCCCTGGGCATAAAGGAGTGGGTAGACCAGACAGAAGTCAATCTGCCTAAGCTGTTGCCATCAGTAGGCAGCAAGCGGATACCAAAGACCACCAATGCTATAGAGCGATTCTTCCGGGCATTCAACAGGTTCTACAAGACGCGGTGTGGCTTCTTCACTGTTACCAGCGCAAAGCGTGAGTTGATCCTGTTCCTGCTGTTGTATATCTTCGTCCGTCAGCCAGAGAGTGGGAAAGCGCCTATTGAGTCCATAATGCCAGAAGCCAGCAGGATGCCGCTATATCAGTTGATCAATGACCCGTTTGGAGCGGTTTTGGGGGGCAAAAATGTCAAGAGAAACGTCAGGATGGCAGATTTCCCGCTTGAGGAATGCATTGCAGCCTAGTTATAGCTTCAAAGGCTATGCAACGGTCACCCTAATATGGTCACTCCATAGCACAATTTTCCCTTGACAAGATTTATATTTCCAATTATACTTAATACGTCCAGAATTACTGGATGGGCGGATAGCTCAGTTGGGAGAGCGCCGGCCTTACAAGCCGGAGGTCATAGGTTCAAGCCCTGTTCCGCCTACCATGGAAAATTTTCGCGGAGCTGTGGTGCAGTCTGGTTTAACACGCTGGCCTGTCAAGCCAGAGATCGCGGGTTCAATTCCCGTCAGCTCCGCCATTTTTTTACCCTTTTACATTTCTATCCTTGTCTTTCCGCCAAGATATATAATCTAAGATAAATAGCAGTCATTTGACATTAATTTCACTTAATTTGGTAAGAAATTCCTTTATATTTACTTGATCTTCAGGGTTAGGTGTGGTAATGATAACTGCAAACGATAGAACGCGGATGACGCGGATTGGGCGGATTCCCGCGGATAAAGGCGGGAAAGCCAGTAATCAGTGACCGGTAACCAAATTTTACTAACAACTGACCACTGAATACTGAATACTGATTA
>Ga0272441_10009697_pt1 | contig 14795 bp, 15 predicted proteins | sample SSMProp6N_FD_193582 | JGI IMG/M metagenome (GOLD analysis project Ga0272441, IMG submission 193582) | Marine sediment archaeal communities from Little Sippewissett salt marsh, Falmouth, MA, United States - SSM-Prop-6N | ecosystem: Environmental > Aquatic > Marine > Wetlands > Sediment ... | reverse complement strand
TATATGCGGTATTACAGGTCAAGAAAATTATTAGGTTCTAATAGAATGGATACTAAAGATAAAATATTACAATTGAAGAAAACACAAGATATTATTCTTCTTGTTCATAATTACCAATTACCAGAAATCCAAGATATTGCTGATATTGTTGGGGATTCATTAGAACTTTCTAAAAAGGCAACAGAATTGAATAATATGAATATTGTTTTTTGCGGTGTAGACTTTATGGCAGAATCTGCAAAGATTCTGAATCCAGAAAAAAATATTATTCATCCTGATAAAGATGCTCGTTGTCCAATGGCAGGAATGGTTGATGCTAAAAGTCTAGGATGGTTAATTAAAGAACATCCTGATGCAGAAGTTGTTGCCTATATCAATACCACAGCAGAGGTAAAAGCATTAGCTGACATCTGTTGTACCTCTTCAAATGGTGTGAAGGTGGTAAAGAGTTGTAAAGCAAAAAAAATTATATTTGTTCCTGATAGAAATCTTGGACAATACATACAGCGTTTTATCAAAGATAAAGAAATGATTTTATGGCCTGGTATCTGTTCAACACATCATAAAATTACAACCGATCATATTTTAGAATTAAAGAAACAACATCCTAAAGCTGAGGTATTAGTTCATCCAGAATGTAGACCAGCAGTCATTGATATTGCTGATTATGTTTATTCAACAAACGGAATGATTAATCATGCAAGAAAATCGTCATCTACAGAATTTATTATTGGAACCGAAAAAGATCATTGCTACCGACTAAAAACGATGTGTCCAATGAAAAAATTTTTTCCCATAGAGACTGCAATATGTCCAAACATGAAAAAGATTACACTATCAAAAGTCTTAAGAAGCATGAAGTCTCTAGCCCCTAGAGTTGAACTCTCTTCAGAAATTCTTGAGAAAGCATATCGTCCTTTAAAGAGGATGATGGATATTGGGCGAGGCGATTAAATGAAACAGATTTTTATGGATAATGCTTCTACAACAAAAGTTGATCCAGATGTGGTCAAGGCAATGTTACCGTATTTTTCTAAAATTTTTGGGAATCCTTCTTCCATTCATCATTTCGGTAGAAACGCTCAAAAAGGTCTGAATCAATCAAGAAAGCAGGTAGCTGAACTTCTGAATGCAAAAGATACGGAAATTATTTTTACTGCTGGTGGAACAGAATCAGATAATATTGCTATCAAAGGTCTTGCATATAAGCACAAAAAAAAGCGGACAACGAAAGGTCCTCATATAATAACTTCCACAATTGAACATCCGGCTGTTTTAGAATCTTGTAAGCACTTAGAATTTCAAGGTTTTGTTGTCAAATACTTATCTGTTGACAGACAGGGTATTGTTAATCTTAAGGAGCTACAAGACGCTCTTTCAAAAAATACCTTTCTTATTACAATTATGATGGCAAATAACGAAATTGGGACTGTCCAACCCATTCAGCAAATTGGAAAAATCGCACGAGAATCAGGAATTGCTTTTCATACAGACGCTGTCCAAGCAATTGGCAAAATGCCTATTGATATACAGGCCATGAATATTGATTTGCTATCGCTTTCTTCTCATAAGATGTATGGACCAAAAGGTATTGGTGTACTCTGTATTAAGAAAGGGATAAAACTTGAACCGATCATCCATGGCGGTGGTCATGAACAAGGATTGCGAAGCAGTACTCATAATATGCCCGGTATTGTTGGCCTTGGAAAAGCTTGTCAATTAGCTCGTCAACGAATGAACAAGGATACCAAACATATTCACACACTGCGAGATGCTCTCATCAAACGAGTACTCCAGATAGAACAAAGCTATCTAAATGGTCATCCAGAAAAACGACTTGTCAATAATGCTCATTTTCGATTTACAGGTGTTGAGGGAGAATCGATCCTACTTGGCTTAGATGAGCAAGGAATTGCAGCTTCAACAGGTTCAGCATGTTCATCCATGAAATTACAAGCCTCTCATGTACTCACAGCAATTGGTTTAGATCCTCTTGAAGCACATGGATCTATTCGATTAACGTTAGGTCGTGAGAATACAGAAGATGATGTTGATATTACTACTACAGCACTTACCGGCGTGGTAAAGAAATTACGGCAAATGTCTCCTTTATGGAGTAAATGAGTGTTACTATGTCTTTTTATATTGAGATTGATGGTTGGAAAAAAGGAATAACATTTTCCTCAGCACATATTTTATTTGGACACGATACCTGCGGATTTCTTCACGGACACACCTATGCACTAAGTGCAAGAATTGCAGGTGAAAAAAGTGACAATGATTTTGTTATTGATTTTAAGCAAGTAAAGAAGATTTTAAAAGAGATTGCCAACATCTTTGACCATAAGATATTGCTTCCTAAGAAAAGTAAATACATTAGAATTGATACTCAGAAGATTACTGTACAAATTAATAAAAAACAGTATGTTTTTCCTATGGAAGATTGTGTATTACTTCCCATCACTTCCATTACTGCTGAAAATCTTGCAGAGTATGTCATAGAAGAATTCTTGAAAAAAATTAAGATTCCCTTCACTATTAAACATATTGAAGTTGGAGTTCATGAAGGATATGGGCAAGTTGCCTGGAAACAAAAAAAAGTAGGTTAGAATATGGTAAAAAAGGCCATATGTCTGATTTCTGGAGGATTAGATTCTTGTGTTGCTTCTTGGATCGCAAAGGATAAAGGATTTCAGATATATGCTTTGACTTTTTCTTATGAGCAACTTCATACCAAAGAACTTCAATGTGCCCAAGATATTGCAAAACAATTACCGATCCAGGAACATGTTGTCATTCCTATACCGTTCCAAAAATTTTGCAAATCATCTCTCTTACAAAACTCAGAAATGCCTTTGGAAGCTAACACACTGGATACTATTGGAAGCGTCATACCTTCAACCTATGTTCCAGCTCGCAATACCATCTTTCTTTCTATTGCATTAGGATATGCAGAATCAATTGATGCACATTCTATTTTCATTGGAGCAAATGCTGTTGATTATTCTGGTTATCCTGATTGTCGCCCCCACTACTTTTCAGCTTTTCAAAAGATGGCTGATCTAGCAACAAAGAGAGGAATTCAAGGTAGGTCAATAGAAATTGAAACTCCTCTCTTACATATGTCAAAAGCTATGATCATTCAAACAGGTGTGAAATTACAAGCACCCTTAGCTAAAACTTGGTCTTGTTATCAGGGAAATACTTATGCATGTGGTCGATGCGATTCTTGTCTCCTCAGACTTAAAGGTTTTCAGGATGCAGGAGTGCACGATCCTCTTACCTATCAAGAATATCCAGTTTGGTATACACAGTAGTTTTTTGATAATAGTTGTCAAACACGACTTAAATAGCTAAAGCAAGAAAGAAACTAGTATGTATCTCCTCTTAGTACCTGTTGCGTTCATTCCCATGATTCTTGTTTGTATCTGGATTCGTAATTCAGAATTATATGAAAGAGAATCATGGACTCCACTTGTGTATTGTTTTATCTGGGGTTCGCTAATAGCAACAAGTGCTGCATTTCTTCTAGAACAAACACTTTCTCTTCATGTTCACTCCTTTCTCCTTCTTTCAGTTTTTTTTGCCCCTCTCATCGAAGAATCTATAAAGCCGTTAATTCTCAAATTTCTTTCAAAGGAAATTAATGAACTGGAAGATGGGTTTATTTTTGGTGCTATCATAGGATTAGGCTTTGCAGCAACAGAAAATCTGATTTATGGAATACGTTTTTGGAATGAAGGCCTTCTAGTTCTCATTTCTTTGTTTTATATACGATCCATTGGTACTAGCTTTCTTCATGCCTCGACTACTTCAATAACTGGTTATGGTTATAGTAAAACAAAACATGCTCAACGATCATTTCTTAATATATTTCCTTACTTTGCACTTGCTGTAGGGCTGCATAGTTTGTTTAATCTTTTTGTCTTTTCAGCATATATAAATTATCAGATACTCGGTGTTGTTATTGCAGTTGTAATAGCTTTTTCTATGTTGATTTGGATTCGAGAAAAAATACAATTTTTTGATAAAAGACAATTACTTGTACAAACAGATGATCCCAACTAATGAATTTCTTGATTCTTTTTATCTTTGATATAATCTTTAATATCTAAAATGATGGGTATAGATATGAGAATTACAATGAGAATAACTAAGCAAATCAAAGAGTCCTCATGAACGTTTCCAACAGTGTTTCTCCCAGAAAAAAGATCCTCAAAAAAAAGATTTATTGTTCCTAACCATGGAATTTCCAATCGGGCTTTACCTGAAATCCACTCCAATTTCACAGGGTTGTAGGAAATGCCTCCTGCCTGATCAATAATATCGTTGTTATCGCCCTTAGTTAAAAACCCCGAGTGACTCCAATTTGGAGAAATTGGATCCTCATGGTATGTCTTAATGCCATATTCTGGTTTGTAGAGTGTGGTTTGATTATAAATGCCAAGATCGTTGATAGTATAGGTTTTCTCTCCATTCTTCTCATATACATCAACCCAAAACATAACTCGATGAATGACTGCTTTATCCTCCATATCGCCATCAGGATAATAGATAATGACATCGCCATAGTCTCCATAGGTTTGATCTCCGTTGCTTGCCTGAGCACCACCAAAATTTCCTCCATGTGGAACAAGATCATTTTTCGAATACACTTTCTGGACTAGTACCATATCTCCTGCATCTATAGTACCAAACCGACCAAATGGTGAATTTGGATGTTCCATACTACCAGATTCAATAGCCACCATAGGTGCTGCAAACCATTGTCCCGTGTATGACCACAAGAGAATTAAGACAATTAAAACAGCAGAAAGTGCAATGACAACGTCCCTCACAAGGGATATTTTACTGTTATCACTCTGCCAAAATTTTATAAATTTCTTTTTGAAAGCACTAAATGATATGCTATTTGCTATCTTTTTCATAGAGAACCGACATCTTTGTTTTTGTTCCACAGATTGGACAGATTTCCATGGCATCCTTAAAATGTTTTCCGCACCCTGGACATCGATAATACCATTTTAACTTTTTTGATATACCTTTTTGAGAAAATGAAGAATATCTAATTTTAAGAAATCGTGCAAGATTTTGAATAGAATAATCATCCGTTAAAATTAAAGCTTCTCTTGTAGTGTCTCCATTGATATCTTGGGCAAGAGCTAATAGTTCTCTATCAGCAAGAGAGAGTCTACCAATATCCCCTGTTAATTTTGCTTGCTGGGTGATAAATTCTAATGCATTTTTTGTTGGTGATTGGATGCGCAATCCTTTTTCTTGAAGAAGTTGAAAGTTACGATAGTCTTTTCCACCAGGCGAAATTTCGGATTCAATGGCTGTTGAAGTTATTAGCTCACCTTCCATAATATTAAGAGGTTTTCCTGAAAGAATGACAGAAGTATCAATAATGTATACAATCTTTTTCATGATTGTTTAACTCTACTTATGAGGTTCTTTAATTTTACGATTTCTTGTTTTCCTGTTTTCATATCTCGTAGTATGACAGCATCACCCTCAAGCTCCTTTGGGCCTACTAGAATCACGTTCTTTGCATTTTTAGTATTTGCATATTTTAGGGCTTTTCCAATACCTCTTCTTAACAAGTCGATATCAGTTGAAACTCCTTGATTTCGTAATTGTTGAGCAATTACAATTGCCTTCTGAATGATATCATTGTTAATAGGGATCACAAACGCTTCTATTTTTTGCCGGTCAAAGGCATATCCTTCTGATTCTAAAGCAAGGAGTGTTCTATCAAATCCTATTGCAAAACCAGCAGTAGGAACGTCGTTTCCCCCAAAAAGTTGTACGAGCTGATAAGCACCGCCCCCACAGAGCTGTTTTTCTGCTCCTAGTACAGGTGCATCAATTTCAAATACCACTCCTTTGTAATAATCAAGGCCTCGTACGATTCCTAAATTTAATTGTATTTTTTTAATAGAAAAACCATTCCGTAGTAACTCAAAGATATTTTCCAAATTGGCTAGCTCACTAGCTATTGACGTATCATCTTTAAGATATTTTTGTATGTCATAGATATCTGTTGTTTGTACTATGTTTAGAAATTGTTGTATTTCACCCTGTGGAATATTTATTTCAGATAAATAGATCGACACTTCATCATACTTTGCTTTATCCATTAATGGCAAGACATATTGCTGATGTTCTTTTGATAATCCTAATTTTTTAAAAAGAGATTCTATTATCGATAAATTTCCTATTTGCAAGTTAATATTTTTTAAACCAATAGTTCGAAAAATTGTATACGCCAGAGCAATCAATTCAGCATATGCTTCTACAGTATCTGGCCCTATTATCTCACAACCAGCTTGAAGAAATTCTCGATATCGCCCTTTCTGAGGTCTATCATAGCGATAGCAATTTCCAAAATAGAATAATTTTAAGGGTTTTGGTTCCATTTGTAGCTTGTCAATATAACAACGAATAACCGGGGCGGTTAATTCAGGTCGTAATGCTAATTTTCTGCCACTTTTATCAGTAAATTCATAAATTTCATCAAGGATAGCATCTCCTGATTTTGCAGTAAATAATTCTAATGTTTCAAAAGTGGGTGTTTGAATTTCCCGATAACCATATGTTTTAAACGTCGCTCTTATTTTTTCTTCAAGTGCTTGACGTTTTTCCATTTGCTCTGGAGTATGATCTCTTGTTCCTCGTGGTATTTGAAACACGGTTGTGTTGAATACTACCATGATTTAATTATGTTTCTATGTAGAGAAAAAAACAGCGTAATAAATTTTTTCTCTGTATATCTCAGTTTGTTACTTTCTACTCAAAACTTAAATATTGAAAAATACTGCTTTAGATCTTTTAGAAACCCATCCTAATCAGTTAACAACTAACGATTTTCAGCGTAACAAGCAAAGTTCAAGAGTATCTTGATATAAAAAGTAAACTTTTACGTAATCGTATTGCAGGATATATCACGAGACGGTTGGCTTTTCAGAAATCCAAATCATCTCGCTCTATGGTAAAAATTTGAGTATAGAACAGGTTGTTTTATAGAAATCCTTAAAAGGCATAAACGAAATAATTGTATGATTTATTTTAGCACTAAGGCTGCTTTGAAATGTCATCTCAAACAACTGATGAAAATCAAGAATCCTCAGAAAAAAAACCACCTCATTCAAAAAATATATCTACAAACAGGGGTTTAAATCAGAATGGGGTAGCTATCCAACCATCCAATAATGGTTTTTCATTGTTAGATGGTGCAACCTCACAATTTCCTACTATTGCTCCCGAACTTGAATCTCAGCGAAGAGTTGCTGCAGATCGGTCGTGCTCCCTTGAAGATCGATTAGAAGCATTTGAAGATATTATCGACTCGGAGATTGGTGATACTACACTGACGCGGGCGCGGAATCTTGAGCGGGAATACAGCATACGACAATTGTACCTAAAATTTGAAGGCAGTACTCCTACGGGAACACAAAAAGACCGTATCGCCTTTTCCCAAGTTATGGATGCTTTACGAAGAGGATTTGATACTATTACTGTTGCAACCTGTGGAAATTATGGAGCAGCCATTGCACTAGCTGCATCTCTTGCTGGTCTTGATTGTGTGATCTATATTCCTGAGAGATATCATACAAGTAGGAGTAAAGAGTTGATTGACTATAGGGCAAGAATTGAGAGAGTTCCTGGTGACTATGAGAATGCGGTATTAGTATCACAACAAATGGCAGAAGAAAGGGAATATTACGATGCAAATGCTGGAGGAGCTAACACCATGCTCCAATTCAAAGCTTATGGAGAGATTTCTTTTGAGATCTATGATGATTTACGAGATGCTCCATCAGTTATTGCGTTGCCTGTTTCAAATGGAACTACTCTTGCGGGCATATATAAGGGTTTTATGAGCTTATATCGTAGAGGTAAAACATCGAAAATACCTCGAATTGTTGCGGGATCCTCCTATGGCAAAAACCCTATTATTCAAGCTTATGTGAAAAATCTCCCTGCTTGTGAAGATTTATCACCTGAAAAAATCCATGAGACTGCAGTCAATGAACCTTTGATTAACTGGCGATCTATCGATGGGGATTATGCATTGGAAGCTATTCGTAACACTAGCGGTTGGGCATCCTATGCAAGTGATAAGAGTATGCTTGCCCATGCTCGAATAATACGGGAAAAAGAAGGACTAAATGTTCTCCCGGCATCAACTGCAGGTCTTATCGCCTTGCTAGATTTTCATCGAAAAGAACCATTACCCAACGATCGATATGTTGTCGTCCTTACAGGGCGAAAGAGCTAAAAAAAATTAATTTAATCGAGAATTCATGTCAACAAAGAAATGTGCACTTGTGTATGCAGATCGCTTTTATTGTTGTGCTGATGGTAAAACTGCACACGGGCTTGTTCGGTATAGCAAACGATACCACATTATTGGTGTTGTAGACTCAACTGTCGCTGAGGGGGATGCAGGAGAATTATTAGATGGTCAATATCGTAATATACCTTTATACAATTCATTAGAAAAAGCACTGAATCAAACAGAAGCAGAAACCTTCATTATAGGAGCTGTATCTGAAGGCGGGATTCTGCCAAGAGGATATGATAAGGCTGTTGAATGGGCATTAAAACAGCACATGGATGTTGTTTCAGGTCTTCATCAGTTTCTTTCTGATAACCCTCGATTTCGAAAGCTTGCTCAACAACATAAATGTACTCTTACTGACGTGAGAAAAATGTTTCGGGATCACCGGCGATTCTACACAGGTGATATCAGAAAGGTTAAGTCTATACGTCTTGCCATGCTTGGTACTGATTCTGCAATAGGAAAACGCACTGTTGCCGTATTACTCAATGAAGAGTTAAAACGGCGTGGTAGAAAAACAGATATGATTTATACAGGTCAAACAGGATGGCTGCAAGGATGGCCCCATGGTGTAGTCCTCGATGCTCTCATCAATGATTTCGTCGCGGGAGGAATTGAAGGAGCAATTGTTGACTCATGGAATGATGACCATCCTGAATTTATGTTTATAGAAGGTCAAGGAAGTCTTGTTCACCCTTTTTTTCCAGGAGGTTTTGAAATTCTTGCTGCTGGAAATGTTCATGGTTTTATACTTGTTGATGCACCAAAACGACAACATCTCGATGGTTTTCCAGACTATCCCATGCCGGATCCTCATCGGGTTGTAAAAATCGCTGAACTTCTTACAGAAAAACCACTTATTGGTATTTCTATCAATAAAGAAAATATGACCACTGACAATGTAATACAAGCAAAATATGATTTTAAAAAACAGTTTCATGTCCCTGTCGTTGAACCTTTACATGAGGGTGTTGGTGCTCTCGCTGATAAAATTGAGGAACTTAATGATAAAAAACAATCCTAGTTTAGTGTGTTTTTCCTCTATTCATGTTGCTAAACCAATTATTGAGGGGAAAAAATCATCTGCTGTAATTACTCTTACTCCGTATAATGAAGCACCTTGTCATTTTAGACTTCAGGCGGTCTATGGAAGTTCTCTTGATTCTTCTGATCAAGCGATGGTGAATTTGGCATTCTGTATTCCACTTCTTAACTATGGATTATTTTCTAAGTCGTTTCATCTTGATTTCCCTTTAAATCAATCTGATATTGACCTTCTCTCCTCGTTAAATATCATTTTTAGTGCAGATATTTTTGTGAATAAAATCTTACGTCGACGAACAAACTATATTCATTCTGAATATTTCCCTAATGAAAAAAATATTTCAAAGATCGATGCACATCCGAAAGCTACATTTCTTCCCGCCTCGATTACTATCGATTCTGTCATTTCATCATCAGTTAATCACAATCGCTGTGGTATTCTTTCAAGTGGGGGAAAAGAAAGCCTTCTTACGTATGGTATATTAAAAGAAATTGATGCTGCTGTTTATCCTCTATATGTAAATGAAAGTGGCGGTCATTGGCGAACTGCGCTAGAAGCCTATCGCTATCATACAAAAGTTGAAGCAAGGACGGGGAAAGTATGGACCAATATTGACCGATTTTACAATTTCATGCTTGATCATCTCTTGTTTATTAGGGGAGATCATCGAAAGATACGGGCCGATACCTATCCGATACGTCTCTGTATTTTTCCCTTCTATGTGTTTCTTTTACTTCCTCTTTTTGTTAAAAACCGTATTGGGAATCTATTGATTGGAAGTGAATTTGACGATCTTCGAACAACCCCTACATATGCTGGTATTAATCATTACTATGGTGTCTATGATCAACATCAAGATTTTGATGTTCTTATGAACCAGTGGTACGCAAAAAGAATCCCTGGATTGATACAGTGGTCAGCAGTACGAGGTATTTCTGGTTTAATTGTTGAACGTATTCTTGTTAATCGCTATCCTAAGCTAGTTCGGCATCAACGATCCTGTCATTCATGTCATATCAAAGATAACAAGATCATCCCTTGTGGAAAATGTTCGAAATGTATGGGAGTACTTCTTTTCTTGTTGGCTAACAAAACCGATCCAAAAATAATGAATTTTTCAAAACACGACATAATTGACTTTCCCAAACGGATCACTTCCTCAAATCTTCGTCTTGATCAAGATGAAAAAGATCAATCATTTTACCTGATACACAACAGAAAAATCATTCCTGATATCAAACCAGTTGATCATATTGAACAAATCCATATTGACCCAGTTCGCTGTAGTCTTGAGCTTATTCCACCACATTTCAGATTAAAATTATTACATATACTAGAACAATATACAACAGGTTATTGTGAATTAAAAAATGAACAATGGGTTCCAATAAAAAAACCAACAGAAAAGAAATTACGTTGTTAACTTTTTAATCATTTGATAGGCATTTCGCGTTCCATGATGCCTATACCAGTAATAATTTTTGAGAATTGATACTCGTCTAAACCCTGATTTTTCGTAAAGAGCTATGGCTCTATGATTTCCCATCGAGACTTCTAGTTTAAGTTTTTTTAAACCTTGATAAAACATATTTTCTTCAGCTGCAGCCAGGAGTTTTTTGCCAATTCCTTTCCCTCGATACAAGGGATCGACATTTAAGGTTTCAATACCTGCTACTCTCCCATCTCCCCTAAAGGTTACAATAATAAAACCTCGAAGAGTTTGCTGGTAGCATTCTGCAAGGCAAATACTTTTTGCTTTAGTAATCAAATATTTTAGCTGTCGGCGAGAATAGGCCGTATGTTTGTGAAAACATATCTGTTCTATTTCAACGAGTTGATTCAAATCGCTTGGCGAGATGGTTCGAATAATTCCAGCCTCAAACATAATATCGGCATCTGTATGGTATTCATATAGTTTATTCAATCTTTATAGAAATGAGAGGATATTTACCTTGGTTTCTCAGATGATTAAGCAGAAGGTGATATTACTCTATCTTGGAGTGCTCTAGCGATTATTAAGATACTTCCTAGTTGCATTTTCACAATCGTTCTGATGGGAACTTGATAAAACCGCCCACGCTCCTGAATACTTTTTGCCAGTGCTTTAATTTCGATGTCTGCTGCTTCCATTAATTGACAGACTTTCGAAGCCCCACCCTTGATACAAATGCTTTCTGCAACACGCCATATCTGACCAAGGAAAAATAAATCAAAAAGATCGGTGAGAACCTCATTTTCAAATTCTTCTGCTTTTGTTATGGGTTTATCCACTACTGTCGATAATACTCGTTGATCATGCTGAATTGATGCTTGAGCATTATCAACGTGTTTTTGAGCAAAAGCTAGTAAAAGAGGATCAGCCAGTGAATCATAGTTTTTCAATTTTTTTAAGAATTGGATTGAGTATTGAACTCGAGCATTTTTTCGTTGATATCGTTTCTGTACAACCGTCTTATATGAGAGGGCAGACATTGTTTTATCTTTTAATTTAGGTGTTAAATACATGGGAACTTCACAGTTGAAACTAAATCCTCCAATCTCATTTTGATACCATTCGTCACTACAAGCACCCCGTTTTATTGTTGGAAGCATCATCGGATCTTTTTTCGTATAATAATCAAGATAATCTTTTAGTCCATACATCTTATAAAATCCTGGAGATAGCATTTTTCCAAAGGCAACATCGGGAGAAGAATCAGAGAGAGGTATCCGCAGACTTCCTGCAAATTTTTTCAATAACGGATAAACTTCTGGTAATTCCTCGCTTAGATAATAATAGGCATTAGTAAAACCGCTATGATGGAGACCACAAAGCATCGCAGGCTTTTCCTCTTCAAGAATTCGTTTTACTGCAAGTGTTTCAGGTCGAGATTTCGTCCAATGATAATCATCGTATTTGATAGGAAACGTCCATTCATATTGGTCTTCAGTAGGTTCTCGGAAGGTTGATTTAGCCATAGCAGCAAAGGATTCGGGGATATGAAACCATCCCTCATTTAAACGCATACCGCGCCGCTCAAGAATAGGAATAAACAACCATCGCCAGCCAAATTCCTTTGCCTCAGGATGCATGGCAAGCCAACGAATAAAAAATGTTATCCCAAGACTCCCCAATGGTTCATCGCTATGAGGAACACCAATAATAAGAGCGGTTTTGGGCCCTTCCCCGATTTCTAAAAGATATAAAGGTTCGTTTTCTATTGTTGTACCAATAGTATGTAGTTTAACACCAGGTAGCTGAGCAATTGAAGCAGTTAATTCATCAATTTCTCGTACTGTTAAAAAACGTCCATATGATGGGATGTCATTTAATACTTTATTTATATCTTCTTCCACCTACAGATCAACCTCGATACCAAGTCCTGGTTTGTCTGAAGGTATCACATACCCCTCCTTATAGGTTACGCCTCCTTTAACAATATCGTCAGTAAAATCAATCACTGAATCTAAATCAGCATATTTTACATTACGATAAGCACATGCAAAATGTACACCAGCAGCCATTGCTGCCATAGACTCGTTCATACATCCCACCATGACAGGAATATTAGCAAGTTCAGCGAAAAGATTTGCACGAATTGCATTGGTAATTCCTCCTATTTTCATAAGTTTAATATTGATCATATCTGCAATTTCATATTTGACAAGCTTTAGACTATCTCGTAGCGTAAGAGCTGTTTCATCAGCCATAATGGGAACTGGACATTGCGCTGTTACCTCCTTGAGTGCATAAAGATACATTGCCTTTGTTGGCTGTTCCATCATTTCTATATCTGCACCAAGATCCTCCAAAGTTTGTACCACTCGTAATGCTTGTTCAACTGTATATCCCTCATTGGCATCCATTCTGATCTTTATTGTAGGTCCAACAGCATTTCTAATAGCCAATACTGCCTCAATATCCAAATCAGGATCCATACCACATTTCACCTTCAAGCAGGAAAATCCCTTGGAAACCAACAATTGTCCTTTCTCCACCATAGCATCAATAGAACCAAGCCCAATGGTTACGGAAGTTTCGATTTTATCTTTGTATCCTCCCAAAAGGCGATATAACGGTAATCCTGCAATTTTCCCAAGGAGATCATATAGAGCGATATTCACCCCTGCTTTCACTGAAGGATTACCTGATAATCGTTGCTCGATTTCTTCATGTAAGAGATGAATACATGTTGGATCTTTACCCTCTAAAAGAGGTTTTATGACCGAGGAAAAGGCTGACATAACGGTCTCAGTGGTTTCTGAAGTAACAGTATCTGGTGTAGCACATCCCCACCCTATTATTTCCGAGTCGGTCTCAAGTTTGATAAATACGTTACTTGCCGAATCAACAGTTTCATTTGCAATAACAAATGGTTCATTGAGATGTAATTCACGTGGAATTGCAGTTGCTGAAATGATACGCATAGCGGAAACATAACGCAATTGAATATAAAAAACATAATATCAATAAAAAAGCCAATACAATAACTCAATTCATATTAGGGATATGTAGAAGTATATTTCCAAGAAAAATCAATTTATAAATACTTATTTGATTTATGATATGAAAGTCTTATGAGTATAACTGTTGGCGAAGATGAATTTTGTCTTACTTGTATGGAATGGCGAAAATGTAATGAAAAAGGAAAATGTATTGTTTGCGGTAGACAGATAAAAAAACAGAAAGGTGACTCAGACCAACAGAGTTATGGAAAATTCCAACGAGATGAATTCTCTGACGAAACCGATTACGAATCTGATAGTGATAGCATATCCTAAATGCAATTCAATTTGCTATAAAAATTATATTATTTTAATGAGACTTTAAAACTATTTGAGGGTGACTTTTCTTTTCGTGCTTTAATTTTATCCTCGCGAGCAAGCCAGCCAATCGCTGAATAGGCATCATTTTCTGAGATGTTAGCTACTTTTGCTATAGATGATATGTCGACTTCTCCCAAATTATTGAGCGCATTCCATACTTTTCCTGCATCGTTTCCGATTTTTAGTTTCAGATTTGTGTCACCCAGAGCATAAAGGTTATTATTTTTGGTGATTTTATTTTCTCGCGCAAGCCAACCAACTGCTGCATAAAATGGTTTTATTTCAAGTCGCGTAGATTTCATTAGTGTAGTTACGTTTTGCGGTCCTTTCGTATTGATTATTCGCCAGATTTTTCCAGCATTTTGTCCAAATTCATCGGTAGCGGTTTTCATAATCCTCACCTATCATCGCTGATATCTGAATCAAGATTAAATATCTTGTGTTCATAAAAGATATCATATGGGTAGAGTATTTTGATATTTTTTCTATATTGATTATACCCTATTTTTCCGTTCAATAAAAAGTGTGTCAATAAGAGAAAATAATTGTTGTTTTTTCTCCTCAGTTAGAGTAAACCAATTGGGATGAGGACAGTCTTTA
>Ga0272441_10009696_pt1 | contig 14795 bp, 10 predicted proteins | sample SSMProp6N_FD_193582 | JGI IMG/M metagenome (GOLD analysis project Ga0272441, IMG submission 193582) | Marine sediment archaeal communities from Little Sippewissett salt marsh, Falmouth, MA, United States - SSM-Prop-6N | ecosystem: Environmental > Aquatic > Marine > Wetlands > Sediment ... | reverse complement strand
AATGATGAAAAACAATTTTAATACGTCAAGTGGAGTATATAAAGTCAAAACATTTGGGACTATACAGCTATATGCCCTCTCTTAAAAACTACTATATATGCCTTGATGACAAACCACCCCTCAGAACGACAAAAAGTGCCCTAGGAGGGGACAGCGAGTTGGAAGATTATCTCACGCTGGACGACTTCACAACAGCCAATAAACGAATTTTGGTGAGGGTTGATATCAACTCTCCCATGGATCCGAATGGACAGATTCTCGATGACAAACGATTTCGCGGCCATCTGGATACCCTGCGTGCTTTAGAAGATGCAAAGGTGGTGCTCATGGCCCATCAAAGCAGGGCTGGCAAGGCGGACTTTACAACTTTGGAGGCCCATGCAAAGCGATTTTCTCAACTTCTTCACAGGGAAGTCAAGTACGTGGATGACATATTCGGGTCAAACGCCAGAAACGCCATCAAAACCCTGGAACCTGGTGAAATTTTGCTTTTGGAAAATACTCGATTCTATTCAGAGGAGAATATAAACCGCCCTCCTGAAGAGCACGCCAAAAGTCACATGGTCCAACAACTTTATCCTCTTTTCGACCTTTTCGTCAATGATGCCTTCGCTGTATCCCATCGGTCTCATCTCTCTGTAGTGGGTTTCACCGAAGTCCTTCCCAGTGCCGCTGGTAAGCTGATGGAAAAAGAGATAGAATCGCTGGGCAAAGGTGTTAAAGGCAACGAACATCCATCAATATTCGTATTGGGTGGAACAAAGGCCGACGATTCCATAAAGGTCATTCAAAATGTCTTTGGCCGAGGTGGCGTCGATCAGATTTTGGTAACTGGGGTTGTGGCAACCGTATTCCAGATAGCTTCGGGCATAGATGTGGGTCAAAATAACTACGACTTTTTGGCAGGTCTAGATTATTTAGATCAGGTGACAGTGGCTAAAGAATTGCTGGATAAGTATCCTGGAAAAATCGTCATTCCTAAAGACGTAGCTCTGGATCAAAAAGGGAACCGACAAGAGATGGAAATCGATGGCGAAAAGCTGCCTGCAGACTTGCTGATTGCCGATATCGGCCTGGAAACCATAGTCGAGTTCTCCAAAAAGATCAAAGAGGCCAAGATTGTTGTCCTTAACGGTACTGCTGGCATTTTCGAACAAGATAAATTCGCTTTGGGCACCTCTGAAATTCTGAAAGCGGCCACAGAATCTGGATTCTCCATTGCGGGAGGGGGCCACACTAGCGCGGCCATAGAGCAATTGGGATTGGAATCCAAATTTTCACACGTTAGCACCGGAGGGGGTGCTTCCATAACATATTTGTCGGGCGAGCCGCTACCCGGGATTGAAGCTCTAAAGAAATCTGCACAAAGATTTAGGAATTAGTAGATTGGTCATCGTCTACTTAAAATTTCCATAACTTTTTTTCTGCATTCGTTTAGTATTTCTTTGGGTAAGCCCTTCGCCTCTAGACCTGCTGCACCAGGATGGCCTCCCCCATCTCCTCCATATGCACGCCCCACTTCTCTTAAGATCTTAGCCATATCTAGGCCTGCTAAGATGGCATTTCGCCGTGCTCTGCCACTGACTCTACAAACGTCATCATGTTTACCACAGACGAAGGCTACGTCCGCTCCGATGTTCACCAGTGTCATGGCAGAAGAGCCTTCAAAAGCGCTAACGTCTGATGTGACGACTATCCAATCGCCAATCCAATCGATATCCGCTCTGTTTGCCGCTTTAAGAGCGGCTATTCTTCTAGAAATATCTGCAGGGACCGTCGATAAAACGTCAAGAGCATCAGCATATTCTAAGTCACACTTGTCCAAAATATCAGCTACCGTCTGAAATGAACTTGTATGAGCATGTTTGAACCGACCTGTGTCTGTTATAATGCCTACCAATAATCCCAACGCCACCTTTCGACTGATTTTTTTAATATGACTATGCTTTAATATCCTCCAAACGATTTCCGCAGTGGAGTCAACAGGTTTTTGGATGTAAAATTCAGCACCTTCGAGAAGTCCTTCGTCTTGATGGTGATCTATTAAGGCATATTTTCCCAATTTGAAGTTACCAATTTGCAGATTCACTGAGGTATCAACTACCACTATAAGCTCATAGTCTGGTGAAGGGTCTACGATTGGGTGGGCTCCTGTGGCGATCACAAGGCTGCTAGCTATCCTGTCCATACCATCGACCACACCCAGATCACCACCAAAGGCTTGTTGGAGGGCAAACCCACTCCCCAAGGCATCAGGATCAGCATTTCGGTGGCAGAGGTATAGTACGTTTTTGTATTTGCGGATCAGAGAACTGAAGTCCGCCTCACGAATCTGCATGGAATGGTAGTTCGTCATGGTAATAGAAAAAGTTGTTTACCTCATGGAACTCTCATGAAAATATATTTACCTAAACCGGTTAACTTTACCACGAGGAGATAGGCGCATGGCCGATGACGTGGGACGAGATTGTATATTTTGTCGTATAGTTCGAGGAGAAGCGGACGCTCATAGCATATACGAAGATGATCTATCTTTGGCAATATTAGATGTATAGTGTTTAACGATACTTTTCGGACAAATCTCTAACTATTGCGTGTTCGTGATTTGTCCGGAAAGTATCGTTAAACGTTATAAAAATAAGTCTGATCTAACTAAAAACATCAGATCCCGGAGTTGTTGGAGCGCCAAAGTGGCGCTCACTCCGGGTGTTATTTTCCCCCTCCTTATACAGAATTAGATAATCTTACTTCTTCTGCAACCAGGGCATCATGGACCGCAGCTCTTCGCCCACATCTTCGATGAGGTGTTCAGCTTCCATGTTCTCCAGAGCCCTCTTAACGGGAAGGCCTGCTTGGCTTTCCAGTATCCACTCTTTAGCGAACTGGCCGGTCTGAATCTCGTTCAGAATCTCCTGCATCGCCATACGAGATTCATCGTTGATTATGCGGTCGCCTCTGGTAAGACCCCCATACTCAGCTGTGTTGGACACGTTGTTCCACATCCTCATGAAACCGCCCTCATGAATGAGGTCTACGATCAGCTTCAACTCATGACAGGTCTCGAAATAGGCGATTTCCGGCTGGTACCCCGCCATTACCAAAGTCTCGAAGGACGCTTTAATCATTTCGGTCACTCCACCGCATAGGTCCACTTGCTCACCGAAAAGGTCAGTCTCCGTCTCTTCGGCAAATGTGGTCTCCAAAACTCCTGCTCGTGTGCCACCAATTCCTTTGGCATAGGCCAAGGCGATATAGAAAGCCTTGCCGGTATAATCTTGTTTCACGGCCACCAGACAGGGCAAGCCTATGTCTTCCTCGTAGGTTCTCCTAACCAGGTCGCCAGGACCTTTAGGTGCCACCATAAATACGTCCACGTTCTCAGGCGGTATTATTTGAGAATAGTGAATGTTGAACCCATGTGAGAAACAGAGTGCATTACCCTCTTCCAGATTCGGCTCTATATCGGCCTTGTAGACCTTAGCTTGAACTTCATCAGGAAGCAATATCTGGATTATGTCCGCTTCTGCTGCGGCTTCTGCTACCGTGGCAACTCTTATTCCGTCTGCTTCAGCCCTCTTCCAGGCAGGAGAATCCTTAACATCTGCAGCCACCACATTTAGCCCAGAGTCCTGTAAGTTCTGTGCCTGAGCATGCCCTTGGTTACCATATCCCACTACTGCGATGATCTTGTCTTCCAGAACGCCCAGATCGGCGTCCTCCTCACGATATACTTTTACCATGTCCAATCCCGTCCCTAACTTAAGGAATCCCTTCTATTTGTAAAGTAAACGATCTGACCTTATCACGTTTACGCTTTTCAGGCTTTTGTCACTTTCGCACCACGGATCATGGATACCTTTCCAGTCCTAGCCAGTTCCTTGATGCCAAACTGTCTGAGAAGCTGTTCCATGGCGCTGATCTTGCTACCGTTGCCTGTAACTTCGATAATTAGAGATTTAGGCGAAGCGTCGATGATCTTTGCTCGGAAAACGCTTACAATCTGCATTATCTCGCTTCGAGTCTCTTTTTTGGCATTGACCTTTATTATGGCCAATTCCCGTTCCACCGACTCATCAGGATAAAGCCTACTTATCCTGATAACGTTTACAAGCTTGTTAAGCTGTTTTATGACCTGCTCTAAAACTATCTCGTCACCGTCAACAGATATGGTCATTCGAGAATAATTAGGATTCTCGGTCTTGCCCACAGTCAAGCTATCGATATTGAAACCTCTCCTGCTGAACATTCCGGAGATCCTCATTAGAACTCCCGGTTTGTTCTCCACGATGGCCACAATGGTATGCTTCAACTTAAATCACCCCTCCAACTCCAAAATCTCGCTCAGAGATGCTCCCGCAGGTACCATTGGCGACACCATTTCGTCCGGAGGTATGATCACGTCAATAACAGTTGGTTTGTCTGATTGCAGGGCTTCTTTTAGCACGGGTTCCACCTCAGAAGGCTTAGATGCCCTAAGCCCCAAAGCCCCATAAGCCTCGGCCACCTTCACGAAGTCGGGAACATTGCCCAAAGTGGTATGAGAAAATCTCTTATCGTAAAACAAGTTCTGCCACTGCCTGACCATCCCCAAAACGCCGTTATTCATGATCAACACGTTGACTGGGATGTCGTTTAGCACTGCAGTGGCCAGCTCTTGGATGTTCATCTGGAAGCTACCGTCTCCAGCCACGTCGAATACCGTGCACTCAGGTCGCCCCAGCTGAGCCCCTATGGCCGCAGGGAACCCATAACCCATGGTCCCAAGACCTCCTGACGTTATGAACTTATGAGGATCCTTATGCACGAAATATTGTGCAGCCCACATCTGGTTTTGACCCACTTCTGTCACGATGATGGCCTCTGGACAGAGTTCGTTAAGCTTCTTCAACACGAATTGGGGTCTTATTAACTTATCATTTCCAGCACGACTCAGAGGATGCTGCCCCTTCCATCCATCGATCTTCTTGTTCCAGGAGCTTCTGGTTTTTGGTCCCACTTCTTTGACCAACGCTTTGAGGGCATTTTTGGCATCTCCAACTATGGGTATGTCCACTCTGACGTTCTTTCCAATTTCAGCAGGGTCTACGTCGATGTGTATTATCTTTGCTCGGGGTGCGAAGCTGGCGATCTTTCCGGTCACCCGATCATCGAACCTGGCACCTACAGCCAAAATGAGATCTGATTCTTGAATGGCAAAGTTGGCGTACTTTGTCCCATGCATACCAAGCATTCCTAACGATAAAGAATCGTCCTCGGGGAAACAACCCACACCCATTAGAGTGGTTGTCACAGGGGCATTAATTTTCTTGGCAAGCTCGAACAGTTCCTGGTGAGCATAGGAATACCTAACACCACCACCAACATAGATGACCGGTCTTTCCGCATCGACCAACGCTTGAGCTGCTTTCTTAATTTGCATGGAATGAACCCTGCTTACGGGATTGTATCCGGGAAGGTTGATCTCAGGATACTGGAAGTCCAGCTCATTTACAGTCACATCTCTGGGCAGATCGACAAGAACTGGCCCCGGTCTTCCCGTTCGAGCGATGTAGAAAGACTCCCTCAGTACGCGGGGTAATTCTTTTGATTCTTTGACCAGATAGCTGTGCTTGGTTATGGGAAGGGTTATGCCCGTTATGTTTGCTTCCTGGAAGGCATCCTTTCCAATTAGGTCAGTAGGTACTTGCCCCGTCATGGCTACCAACGGTACAGAATCCATATGGGCGGTGGCGATCCCTGTTACCAGATTGGTAGCACCGGGACCCGAGGTGGCCAAACATACACCTACCTTACCAGTAGCCCTTGCATAGCCATCTGCAGCATGTGCAGCCGCTTGTTCGTGCCTTACCAGTATGTGCCTAATATCAGAATCGTAAATGGCGTCGTAAAGGGGCAAAAGCACCCCACCAGGAAGCCCAAAAATTAAGTCAACGCCTTCGCGTTTTAGGCATTCCAAGATGGCTTCAGCCCCGCTCATCTTACGCATAATTGTCCTCCTTCTCCTCAAGCTGCATCAACCTATTGATGCCTTCCAACACAGCTTCTACAGAAGCCATGAGTATATCCGCTCCTGCACCCCTGGCGGTGATGCTTCTGTCTCTCATGGCCATGGTGACCCAGACCTCAACCAAGGCATTTGTTCCTCCGGTAATGGCATCGACGTGATATTCCTCCAATCGAATATCCGTTACCCCTGATATGGCCCTTCGAACGGCGTTGATGGAAGCGTCCACAGGTCCAACTCCTGTACCTGCTTCCAGCACATCAGTTCCATTGACTGCCAATCTGACGCTGGCTGTGGGGGTGACCATGTTCCCGCTAACCACGGTGAACTCCTTCAGCTTGACCTTTGCCTCTCTTTGAAGATCTAGAACGATTTCGGCAATCGTTTGAAGGTCTGCATCGGTTACTCGTTTACCCTTATCGCCCAGATCTTTGACCCTGGCAAATATTTCTTCAAGCTGGTCTGAGTCACACTTGATTGCTAATTCTCTAAGTGCTAGCTCTACAGAGCTTCTTCCAGCATGTTTACCCAGAACTATACGCCTCGTCCTACCCAAAGTCTCTGGTTTTATAGGCTCGTAAGTAGAGGTGTTTGCCATAAGTCCGTGAACGTGTATCCCTGCCTCGTGGGTGAAAGCGTTCTCCCCAACAATGGCTTTGTTGGGTGCCATTTGAATCCCTGTTAACCGTGATACCATTCTGGAGAGTGTATAGAGTTCCCGACAATTGATATTCGTTTTGATTCCGTAAAGCGATTCCAGAGCTACTACTACCTCTTCTAAACTGGTGTTTCCTGCCCGCTCACCGATTCCGTTCACAGTGACATGGGCCATCGAGGCACCATTAAGCATAGCTGCAATGGTGTTGGATGTGGCCAAACCAAAGTCGTCATGGCAGTGAACGCTCACAGGAACTTCTAGCTCTGAGAACCTCTTGAATATCTCTGCAGATTTTTCAGGAACCAGCAGTCCCACAGTATCACAGAAGCAAAGCCTATCCGCACCGGCATCGATGCCTGCTTGATACAACGAAAGCAGATAATCTATGTCAGCACGGCTGGCGTCTTCGCCGCTCAACTCCACAATCAGACCGTGATCTTTGGCGTACTCTGTGGCCTTAACGGCCATTTCCATTACTGACTCACGATCAGATCGAAGCTTGCTTTTGATGTGGAGGTCAGATACGGGTACCACAAGATGTACAGAATCGACGTCACATTCCAATGCTTGATCTACATCTTTGGCAACAGCACGAACGTAACTGCAAATCTCAGCATTTAGCCCATCAGAGGATATGGCCTTCATGGCCTCACGCTCACCTGCTGAGGTTGCTGCCGAGCCCGCTTCGATCACGTCTATGCCCAAAAGATCTAGGTGTTGAGCTATGGTTAGTTTGTCATCCAAGTTTAACGATACGCCCGGTGTTTGTTCACCGTCGCGAAGCGTTGTGTCTAATATGTGAATTCTACCAAATAAAGCGATCCCACGCATTCATTTCAATCACCAAATCAGGCCATCAATGGCCAATTCCAGTAAAGGAATTGTTAATGATTGATAAAGTTGACGACGATATCGAAGGTGGTCAAGCTCGATACGGCCAAAATAGTGGGTTTTAGAAAATGTAGGAAAGGAAACATTTATCTCATTCAGCATACATCTCTTTGGTTCCAGTTTATGGAACTTAAAGATGGGTTCAGGTGCATAGATGTCAGGCGAACTGATGATCGTTGAGCTACTACTTACAGCCAAGATCTATAACAAATCCGAGGAGCTGACCGAGGATGATCTGCCACCAGGGGTCCGGAAACATTATTTCGATCCCGTCACCAAGAGCGTAAGGAGGCCGATTTACGTCACTGAGTCGGACGTTAAACAGATCTGTAATTTAGATAACGTTAGGGACGCAGCCAAAAAGCTTCCCTTCGTGGATTGGGAAGGCTTCGGAGAACAACTCAATTTGACGGTATTCGATGTAGGTGCAAAATGGTTTGCCAAACAGGATTCGCTGGAGATCATCAAGTCGAATCCAGTCCTGGCTTACTTTTTTGAGAACTATGATTCTTTTGACGTTAGCTATGCTGATGCCAAGAAGAGAAACCTACCTCTTATGACAGATAGGGAATGGATCGAGGCCAAGATAAAGGAGATGACCGTCAGGGAGGAAAATGCAGAGGATTTTTTGAAACTTGTCCAAATCAAAGCTCCCGAAGATATGAGGAATAGAATTGAAGACTTGGTTCTAACCTCTGAGCAGAAAACGGAAATTGAGAAGGCAGCCAAGGCTCTAGAAAATAAAGAGTACTTGAGAGAAATAGGTCTCCATGAAATAGGAAAGCTGCTTTTTGTAGGTCCTCCTGGAACCGGCAAGACTTCCACGGCCAGGGCTTTATCCAGATGGTTTGGTCTTCCTCTGGTCGAGGTGAAGCTGTCTATGGTGACCAGTCAATATTTAGGAGAGACCTCTAAAAACATTGACAAGGTATTCGATCTGGCCAAGCTTCTCAGTCCCTGTATACTTTTCATTGATGAGTTCGACTTCGTGGCCAAGACCAGAACTTCAGACGAGCATGGGGCCATCAAGAGGGCAGTGAACACCTTGTTAAAGGCCATTGACGATATTAGTTTGGTAGACGATGGGGTTCTCCTAATATCTGCTACAAATCATCCCCAACTATTGGATTATGCTGCTTGGAGACGTTTCGACAAGGTGGTGAACTTCCCACTTCCGAACAAAGATATGCGTTGCATGATCATCGAAAAAGTTCTGAGAAAGATTGATGCTCGTGTGGACGTAGAAGTGTTGGCAGAGCTAACCTCAAACTATTCGGGATCAGACATCAGAATGGTGGTCAGAGAAGCCGTTCTTAACTCGTTATTGTTAAACCGCAAGCAAATAGACCAAAAGGACATGTTGAGAGCAATCGAAGATTTCGATCGCAGAATCGCTGAACATAGGCGGAGCGTCACTTAATGCTGGTAACTCTTCTAGGAACAGGCGATGCTATAGGAACCCCTAAGATAGGTTGTAAATGCCCCACCTGTGTAGACGCACTCTGTGGCGGTAAAAGCCGGAGGCTTAGGTTTTCGGTGTTGGTGGAAAGTGATGAGGGCAAGGTTCTGATTGATACCAGCCCAGATTTGAGATGGCAACTCATCAGGAAAGATATTAAACATGTAGAGGGAGTAATCTGGACTCACGCACATTACGATCATTATGCTGGTTTTGGTGACTTCCACAGAGTTCAGAGACAGGTTCCTGTCTACGGATTGAAAGACACTATGGACTACATTCTGGGTTACCTATACTTCCTCAATCCCCGGAGAAACGACGTCAGAGTGGGTCAACCATTCGACATTGCAGGCATGGAGTTTACGCTCTTTGAGGTGACACATCCACCTTTATGCGAAGCTGCAGGGGTTTTGGTTAAAAACGGTGGGAAGAAATTGGTGATCACTGGAGACACCAATGCCGAAATCCCCGATGAAAGCCTGGACCTTATGAAGAACGCTGATCTGATGTTGGCCGATGCCATCATGCCTTCCAACTACGAACTGGACAAACACATGAATTCTGCACAGGCCTTAGATTTGGCTAGAAGTTCGGAGGCCAAGGACGTAATTTTAACCCACTTGAGCCATCTCTATCCGCCTCATGAAATAGCGGTCAAAGAATGGCCTTTAGGCTACGACATGATGGAAATTGTGCTATAAGATGAATCTCATGGCCGAGATGATCCAAACCTTTGCTCGTATGATTGGCCATAAGTGGCTACTTCTTTCGACTTATAGTGTTTAATGATGCCTCGAACTCGCAAGAGTTAGAGATTTGGCCTATTCGTATCGTTTAGCACTATTCTGGCGAAAAACAATTAGTATCATCTAATTGGTTCTCGACTATCAAATCTCTTTTTTCAATTGGAACTCCTACTGCAGAACAGAGAGACGAGACCTCCCAATAAGGCCAGTGACGATCCAATCAGCAGTATAATATGTTCCAGCTGCCAGGTGAGAAACAAGCAGGTGAAAATGCCCATTACGGGCAATAACGGCAGTTTTCCTATGCTAAACGGCACTCTAAAAGGCCGGGGACAATTCGGTTCTTTGAACCTCAAGACGATCAAGCTGGCGTTGATAACCACGAAGGTGACAAAGAGTATGAAGTTGTTAACGTTGGCCACAAAGGCGATGTCTTCAACAAACACAAAAAGCATGGAAAGAAGCATTATGGACAGAATGGCCGTCCAAGGTGTCTTCCTGCGCGGATGAACGATAGCCAGCACCGATGGTAGGGAAAACGAATCTGCCATGCCGTAAACCACCCTTGATGCGGCCAGCATCATGAGAAGCACTGTATTGGCAGTGGCAAAAAGGGCGATGATGGATATCAGAATGAAGGCGTCTTTTCCCATGGTCAAAGAGGCCACATCGGCAAAGGGTGCATCGGATGAGCCCAATACTTGCCATGGGACCACGCTAACTACGCTGATGGCCACCAATATGTAGAGAACGATGGTTATTACCATGGCCAAAACGAGGGCTTTTGGAATGGCCCTCTCAGGATCCTTTGTTTCTTCAGATAGCTTTACGACATCTTCAAAGCCCATATAAGCGAAGAATATGAGGGCGGCTGCTTCAAAAACGCCTTTTAGGCCATGAGGCATATCCAGATAGTCTACACTTCCCCAATGAGGAAGCCCTATATAGATAACGAAAATCAGACCCGAGACTTCGATTAGCGTGAAGACAATGGCCAACCAGGCCGAGGTTTTTATGCCGTAGAACAGAACAAATGATAAAATGAAAATCAACAACAAAGCAGAATGTAGTATGGGATAACCTAAAAGCGCATTGAAGTAGCCACCAAATCCCAAGGCCACTGTAGAGGCCGCTATGATTCCGCTGAAGGTTATCAACCATCCAATGATAAACGCCAGCTTTTGACCGAAGGCATGATTTGTGTACGCGTATTCTGCGCTGGCTTTTGGATACATGGATGATAGTTCTGCATAACTCAATCCGGTAAAAACAGCTATTAGAGCGGCCGTGGCAAAGGACAACCAAACTGCATTTCCAGCTATTTCCGTGGCATGCCCTATGAGGGCGTATACGCCAGCACCCAAAATGACCCCTACGCCTGCTAACGTCACTTCAAACAGTCCCAATTCCCGTTTAAGCTTCGTATTTTGAGGCATATTTGCGTCTAAACTTCACAGATGGCTTGGCCATATACGTACTTTTCCAGCCAAATTTCGATGTTGACCTTCAATAAACTGGATTATAGTCGAGAACCAATTAGATGATACTAATTATTTTTTGCCAGAATAGTGCTTAACGATACGAATAGACCAAATCTTCAACTCTTGCAATTTTGGGATTATAGTCAAGAACCAATTAGATGAAACTAATTGGTTCTCGACAGAATAATGCTTAACGATGCAAATAGGTCAAATATCAAACTCACGAGAGTTTGATATTTGTCCGAAAGGTATCGTTAAACACTATAAAATAAAGTCATATATCGTCGAAGATTGTTTATCTGCAAAGAGGATAAATATATGCCAACAATGAAGGCCAAAGACAAATCCAAGGTGCAAATGATCTTTCGAGAACAGGTACATTTTTATCTAACCGACTACCAAACTCCTTTGGGAAAAACAGTAGATATAATTATAATTTTTATGAATTTTTTAATTTGTGCCATATTCGTAATCGATACTTATCCAATTTCAGATGAACTCCGGTCATTTCTTTGGAATATAGAAGTGGTGACAGTTTTTCTATTCATTCTCGAATATTTGGCCTGGCTGTATGGTTCAACTCATAGATTCAGACATTTGGTGCGCATATACAGCATAATAGACCTGGTGGCCATATTGCCCACCTTATTTCAACTCATACTTCCAGCATTTGGAATTTCCGTCAACATCAATTTTCTAAAGACCATCCGGATTTTCAAAGTATTCAGAATATTCAGGTTCGTAAGGTTTTTTGAGGATCCTCACTTTTTCTTTGGCAGCATAAGCTTAGAGGTACTCAGGTTGGCCCGGCTGGTCATGATCATACTTATGCTATTTTTCGTTTCTTCCGGACTGTTCTTCTATGTGGAAAATCCGGTGAACAGCCAGGTCCAAAATTTCGGGAATGCCTTTTACTTCATAGTGGTGGCCCTAACCACCGTGGGATTTGGTGATATAGTTCCAGTTTCGGAGGCAGGGCGGTGGGTCACCGTGCTGGCCATTGTATCGGGCATAATACTCATTCCCTGGCAAGCCAGCCAAATAGTAAAGGAGTGGGCACAGTATTCCAAAAAAGCCGATGTTACCTGTTCTCAATGCGGATGGGATAAACATGACATTGATGCATATTATTGCAAACACTGTGGAAATGATTTGTATAAACCCCCAACTTCTGACGTGCAGGATGAAGACCGAAAGCAACAGTAGGGTTCAAAATAATCCCTATACTGGACTTGTTTCTTGATACGTTTCAAGAGTTGTTGCTAATGTCTTGAAAACATTAGTAACAATATTTCATAGTTACAAAGTATTGTTATTGTATTATAGTGGTAGAACTTTCTCAACATCCCTGGTCCCCATTTGGCTCATTGTAAACGAACCCCCACATGGGTGGTTGCCATATCGCAGCATTTACCTCGCCATCTAATTCACCTATCGTTATTATCGACTCTGCATAAATGGGCTTTTCAACAGCTCCGTTTACAGATAGAATATCTACCTGAGCCCGATTAACGAAAGTACCATCTCTCAAGGCCTCAGTTCTGTATTCGATGGATTTAATCTGGAATGGTGCCAAGTCTATTAGGTTCCAGGTCACCACACCGTTCTGGTAGGCAGCAAAGGGCACAGAAGCATCCAATAGTATCATACCGTCGGGTAATTGGTCTGTCACTGTGGCGACCTTCGTGCTGTTAGCCTCATTATAAATCTCGATTTTGTACCACACCTGATCGGAATTGTTTACCCAACCAACTTTGGACGCCTTTACGGTGTCTTCTGCACAACAGTCCAACCAGTCAACCTCCAACGCAGTGTAGTTACTGGCACATATCCAATCGCTTCTGTATCCTCCCCAGGCCATTACCCGATTTACCAGCTCTTTTCCCGGGCATTCGGTCACATCAAGCCATAGCTCGATGATAGATACGTCTCCAATGGACAGATGAGTAAGTGTCCAGTTAACATAACTGTCAGTTATATCCGTTGGTCTCACTGAAGCATCCAGATATTTTGCTCCCTGTGAGAAGACGTCTCTCACGCAAATCGGCCCCAGGGCTTTGTTTCCGTCATTTTCCAAAGTGATGGTATAGTGACCTACGGTGATAACCTCATCTTCGTGATCCTTTAGTACGTTCTCCGAGTAGATATCACCTTTTTTGATTATGCTTAAGTGTGGACGGTCGTACTTGGGTACGCCCTGAACTAAAACCCTACGCGCGATGGAATAGTCGCCTTCGTATTGTTCATTCAAATCAATCTCATCTTTCAAAATGACTCTGTATCGGGCTTGGCCAGAGAAATTGGCTTCAGTTTCCATCTCGTTAAGACCACAAGCCACAGTATCCTTATTTAGTTGATCAATGTCCGAGTATCGTTCCCCAGTCAACCATATGTTATTGGCTTTGGACCACATTCCTTCTTCCCATTTCAAATCTTGATTTAGTTCAACACTAGGAATTAGACTTTCATTCAACGGATGATAAACCACATTCAGATCTTTGGCCATGTAGTTGGTATGGGTGTTGATCGACTCTTTTGAATCATAAGAACCAGTACCGTGCTCGTAGCTCCTCTGACTATCTTTTACACGTTTGTCAACAACCACAAAACCGGTTCCTTCAGTGCTCTTTTCAGAAGTAACGCTGTAACCGTATTCGTCCACCTTCTGATAGGTTCTGAAGCTGCCTGTGTAGTCTTCACGGGACTCAAACACAGGAATATCTTGAACTTCATAGTTGAGATCTGTCTTCAGAAATCCTATGTGGCTTGATCCATTGAATTCAGAATTTATTTCCATAGTTGAACCGTTTTTGTCCAACTTGATATGCGAATCACGATCAATCGATGTGGCATATCGGTAGTGTTCGCTCATTGACGCGGGATCTCTCCTGTTCTTGGCCCTGGCCTCTTCGTTCCACTTTGAATTGTAGGTTATTGATCTGTTCCTGTAAAGACCCAGAGTGTAGGGGTTATGGGTGGCGGAAACGTTTTTTCCCATTTCGATGGACATGTTTTCGGTGGTAATTTTTACCAGTTCTTCTGTATCATAGGATCCACTGCCATGTTCACGAGTGCTTAGTTCCGTACCAGCACCAAGTAACGTTGTATTTTCGCAATCCGAACCGACTAAAACACCATTTGAGTAAACGTAAGCGCGGTTATTGATTACATTATGCTGGAAAGTAGTGGAATAATCATTGGCTACGCGGACAAATCCATCACCAGTGATGCTGTGTTTAGTATCAAATTCTAAATCCTGTTTGGGAACCTTTACAACGAAGGTTATCTCCACGCAATCATTTGTGTTTATGACATCGAAATGCCAGTTACAATCGTCGTTTAGCGACGGGGTGGCAGATACGATGTCAACAGACCTGTCGATGACGTCTCGAACGATAACATTAAACAGTGGCTTGGGACTTATATTGCAAATTGTGATGGTGTAAGTTATCCTATCGCCATATGATACAGCCACTTTGTCAGCGACTTTAGTGACGTTCACAAGAGGTACCAAAGGAAAATTATTGTTAAATATTTCAGGATCTCCAGAATTTAA